>ERZ1673743.321-NODE-321-length-78230-cov-24.203351_pt1 | contig 78230 bp, 74 predicted proteins | sample MGYA00580197_ERZ1673743 | MGnify/ENA primary metagenome ERZ1673743 (study PRJEB41218, sample SAMN15661795) | gut metagenome | host: Homo sapiens | place: Canada: London | collected 2015-08-20/2019-03-30 | study: EMG produced TPA metagenomics assembly of...
TCACTATTTTTTTAGGGAGGTGCTATACATAATTGATTTCTGTTCATAATGTTCCTTATGTGTTGAAGTGCATAAGGAACATTTTCAAATACGAAATATTTTGGCTGATATTTTTTCAAAAACTCTGCATATAGCCTGTATAGATAATTTCGCTTATCACCGACCATTTTGCATTCAGACCGGGATCTTCCGGCAATAGAGTAAGCTTGGCAAGGAGGGCCACCTACAATCAGATCAAGTTTTTCACCGCCAAGGAGTGAGTCAATGTCTTTAAAAATGGCAGGTAAAGACTCCTCTGATATCTCATAATTAAGAACTGAGTCCAATATTTCCTTAGGAACCAGAGCATAGAAATCTTTCCGGGTAATATCTCCGGCCAAATATTTGGTATATGGCGCAAGATTATTTCCCTTTTTGAGCCAATGATATGCCGTGCGTGTTCTTAAGGTATAGCACGCAGCAGCATCCATTTCCACGTGAGCAATCGGCTCATAGCCAGCTCTGATAAATCCTTCGGACAAGCCCCCTGCTCCCGCAAATAAATCAAGATATTTAGGCATGGTATAATCACCTCGTTTTTTATTAGCGACAGGGAGTCACTTATCCTCGGGTATAAACTCCATAATGTCCTCAATCCGACAATTCAGAGCAGTGCAAATCTTTAGGAGAATCTCTGTTGTCACATGACCGTTTTTCCCCATCTTTGTTACGGAAGCGGAACTGATACCAGCCTTAGCACATAAATCTTTCTTCTTCATGTCCTTGTCGATCAATAATTTCCAGAGCTTTTTATAACTAACGGCCATAAAGCTTGTTCCTCCGAATCAAAGAAAAAATGCCCCGCCAACTGGCAGAGCATTTTTATCTGCATTTATCCGCCTCGGCATATATCCAACACCGATGGCGTTGTATATTATCATATCAGAAACAATGTAGAAATTCAAGAAAAAATGATGAATTCGCACGATTTTTGCAAAAATGCTCATTGTTGATATTAGAGGGGGCTTTTTAGTGGCCAACAAATGCTATTGTCCATGATTGATCTTACTTTTACGACAATCACAGATTGAGAAAGAAATGGATGGCACGTGGGTATGGCTAACTTGGGAGCCCGCACCACGAGTACCCCGCATCGCAAATAGCGGCTGAAACACAATGTTCCAGCCGCTATTCTTCTGAAAAAGTTTCAGTAGCTGTTTCCGTCGAACTGTGGTATATGTTTGTGCTGCAAGGAGGCGAGCGCATGAAATACAAGCTGCTGAAAGACCTATACGATTGCTTTTGTACCCCGCCTGAACTCCAGGCTCAGAAACAGGAAATTGATGAATGCCATCAAGTACTTAGCAAGGTACTGGGCAAACTGGAGCGTCGGCTGGTACTCCAGATCATCGACGCAAAAGACCGTATTGCGGAGGAGACCTCCATCGACAGCTTTATCGCTGGATTTGAACTGGCGTGGAAACTCTCCGTAGAATTGAATCACTACGAAAACGAGCGCTCAGTCTCCTGCCAAACGGCAATGGGATCAGGCGCTCGTTTCGCATCTAAGGAGGAAGAGAAATGAAGAAACTCATCATAGTGACAATGATTGCCGCATGTGTCGCCCTGTGCGCCGCTGTGTGGCCACATGGCAACGCGGTCGAGGAAACACCCGTCCCAGCCGCAGAAACCGCTGTGAGCGCCAAGGAAGCGACCGTTGCGGAAATTGAGGAACCAGCAACACTGGCAGAGAAGGAAAAAAGAACGATTCCGCAACAAGAAGCGCCCCAAGAAGAGCAACCTGAACCGAAGACAGGGCCTATTGAAACACCCGTAGCTTCCGAACTCCAGCTTTCCACGGGGCAGGCACCCGCTAAGAATTCCGCACCAGAGCCAACTCCGCCACAGCCTTCTAAAGAACTGCACCCCGGCGACAAAGTCTATGTGGCGGGCTTCGGATGGGTAGAGTACGAGGGACCTAATCACAGCAAAGATGGCACGGACATTTACGAAAACGGCAACAAAATTGGGATCATAGGGTGAAATATGCGGAAAACATTCAAAATGGGGTCAAGTCGCTATTGACAATCAAACTTTCTATGCTATTCTATAATGATTTAACCTCGATGTTGAATGGGTGGCATGGGCAAGAAGGAGAGTATGTATGGCGTATGAGTTTGTTTGCGAGTCCGAAGCAAAGCGCTATTGTTCGGATTGCTCGGATGTCCTGAAGGAAACCTGCAAGTTGCTGGAAAAGAAAGGCATTTCTGCGCAGTTTTCGCTTGTCGGAAGCGGAGCAAGGAATATGATCACGAGAAATGGAGCTGGCCCGTATGACCTTGACTACAATCTTTTGATCATGAAGGCAGAAGAAAGATATTGGAATGACCTGCGGTTGCTGAAGGAAACGGTAAGAAATGCTCTGAACAGGGCGGAGAGAAGAGAATTCTTTTCGGATGCCCAAGATTCAACTTCTTGCTTGACTGCACTGCTGCATTTTAAGGATACTCCAAATGTTGAATTCAGCTTTGATGTTGCGATTATCAAGAAAAACCCAAACGGGAACTATATGCGGTTAATACATAATAAACCTTGGAATCAGTACACATGGAATGAAGTGCCACGCTCACATCAAGTGAAAGATAGAGCGGATGAAATAAAGAAAGAAGGCTTATGGCAGGAGATTCGGGACAAGTATCTTGAGAAGAAAAACATGTATCTGTCTTGGCAGGATCATAACCATCCATCCTTTGTGGTGTATGTGGAAGCAGTGAATGAGGTTTATAACAGATATTTCAATAGAGGAGGTGGGTACAGTGTGCAATCGATTTTTTGACTACGATGACGGCGACTTCGCCATGAGCATTTCGGATAATATGGCGATGGACTCCGATGGGGATCTCATGCTGCGCATGGGCGATCACATGGCGATGAATATGGACACCGGCGATATTCACATGATCTCATCATGGCCAGATGATAACGAATAAATCATAGGCAGCAGCGCAGCGGCTGCACCGCCATAAACAAGGAAAATACTTTCAAAATCCAGACAGAAATACAGCGGGACAGGCCGTAGAGGCTTGTCCCGCTGTATGTATCGTAATAGTCAACAGTTTGGGGAGGGCAAATGTAAACAAACAGGTCGGTAAGAGCTTTTCTCTTGACTGATTATCGGCGCACCGATATAATAAAAGTGGTGATGTATATGACGATCCAACAGATACTGCGGGAAAAGAACCTTTCCCGTTACCAGCTCTCCAAGAAAAGCGGTGTGCCTTGGGCAACGCTGGCGGACATCTGTTCCGGCAAGACGACGCTCTCACGATGCAGCGCCGGAACATTGATGAAGCTGTCTTCCACACTGGATATCCCGATGGAGCAGCTCATTACGCTGACCGTGGAGAAACCACAAATGCATGGCGGCAAGCCGACTGACCAAACCTATTTGGAAAAGAATCTGCCCGCCAGTCTGGATAAAGCGCTTCGTGAGTACATTCAGGGCGAAAAGGACAAGGTGTCTTATATGGACTGTCTGTGGGGAGAATTGTATAGTGCGATCAACTCCAATCAGTGGAGCAATGCCATCACGCAGGAGCAGGCAGATTATCTTCGCGCAAAATATTTATGAGGGGGTGAGAACCTATGATTGATTTTACCAACTGCCCAGTCAACCGCTTCCGCGCCTACGGCGGAGCCAATGGGAATAAAATCAATATCACCTATCAAGGACATAGTTATATGCTCAAGTTCCCGCCAAAGCCCAGCCGAAATCGGGATATGAGTTACAGCAACGGCTGCATCAGCGAATATGTCGCCTGTCATATCTTTGAAATGTTGGGCTTTCGGACACAGGAAACGCTCCTCGGAAACTATACGGACAGCCGCGGCAAGACAAAGCTGGTAGTTGCCTGTCGGGATTTTACAGAGGACGGAAAACGGCTCATCGAGTTTGCCCATCTGAAGAATACCTGCATCGACAGTGAACAGAACGGTTATGGAAAAGAACTGTCCTCCATTCTGGAGGCCATCGAGGAGCAGAGTATTTATCCCTCCGATGAGCTGCGGCAATTTTTCTGGGATATGTTTATTGCGGATGCGTTCCTCGGAAACTTTGACCGGCACAACGGCAACTGGGGATTCCTGGTGGATGAGGAAAAGCAACAGGCAGAGCTGGCGCCGGTCTATGATTGCGGGTCCTGCCTGTACCCGCAGCTTGATTTGGAACGGATGAAAAACGTGCTGCAAGACGAAGCGGAAATTGACCAACGCATCTATACCTTCCCAACTTCCTCTATCGAAGAAGGCGGGAAAAAGATATCTTATTTCGATTACATCTCCTCACTGAAGAATCCTGATTGCAATGAGGCGCTCAAGCGTGTCTGTTCAAGAATCGACCTCGACGCGATCCATAACTTTCTCGAAGGTGTCCCTGAACTGCTGCCGATCCAGCGTGAATTCTACCTGACCATGCTGACCGAGCGCAAGGAGAAAATTTTGGATTACAGCTTGGAACTTCTGATGGAGCAGGAGCAGCACACCTCACCGACGCTGGGAATGTAAAACCGAACACTCAACTCAGGGAGCCGCGCCAATTGGCGCGGCTCCCTTTTTGCGTCCATGGTATGTATGGGATTCAAAGAAACGGAATGGCGTATATTTTAGGATATCCGGCATGAACATGAAAACGATTTTAAGCGTGTGGATCGCATAGAAAAAAGGCCCCAAAATTGCTGAAGAACGGCAATAGGTAGAGGAATGTTAGAATTGTCCCTCATGAAGCTGTTGGATGGTATGGAACTTCTATTTGCTGTCTCAAAAGATACGCCGCGATAGACAAAGAAAAAATTTTCTAAAACAGGGTGTGCAAAACATGTTTTCCTCCGCGATAAGTGGAGGGATTTTTTTAAGGCATTTAGCAGGGAGCAATTCTCTGTATTCAAATCGAACTGAAAGGAGTGATGCCTATAGGCTGCGTTGTAGCTTCCGTCAACAAACATCAAAAATTATAAAGGAGGAATCCAATGCAAGAATCCACATTCACCAACTACGACCAGCTGCCGCTGTTCCTCAACGCGAACACGGTAGCGCAGGTGCTGGGCGTGTCCATCTCCAGCGCCTATGAGCTCATGCACGAGACGGGCTTCCCTGCGCTACGGATCGGCAACCGCATCGTGGTGCCAAAAGAAAAATTCCGTCAGTGGGTAGACGCACAGGCAGGAGGTGATGCCTGATGTTCCGACGCTGGCCCAAGCGGGATCCGAACAAGCACTACTACCTTGTCCCAAACGAAGTCTTCAATCTCGGACTCAGCTCTCATGAGATCGCCGTCTACAATTACCTTCTGCGCTGCGAGGATCGCAGGACCTACCAGTGCCACCCAAGCTACCGCACTATCGGTCGGGCGGTGCAGCTGAGCGAAAACACCGTGCGGAAGTATGTGGCTGGTCTGGAGGAAAAGGGCCTCATCCGTACCGAACCCAGCACCATCATCACGAAGGATGGCCGCATGCGCAACGGAAGTCTCATCTACACCATCCGCCCCATTCAGGAGGCGTTGGAGCAGAACTACCAGCGGCAATTCCGGCAGGCGGAGGAGAGTGTGGAGCGGGCGCGGGTGCAAAAGCGCCTGGCTGAGCTGGAGCAGCGGAGCAACGTAAAGAAGGAGGAAAGCGCATGATGCAGCAGATTGCAAACTTTATTGTAGACCATGACCCGATGATGGTCCTTCGGCGCACGCATGACACGGTGCGCTACATCCAGTGGGCGTGGAACAAGGATCATGTTGACTCCATTGATGAAGAGGAGCTTCGCCTGTTCCTCTGCGATGAACACTACGGTGATCTGACCGATGAGCAAAGAGCCTTCGCTCGTCAGGGCCGGGACAAGATGCGAAATGTCTATGCGGAACTGTGCGTGCGCTTGCTGCAAAGTGAGATCATGCTGGAGCGGGGCATGGTGCCGGACAGCGGTATCTACCGCAGCGTGTTCTGCCCGGAAGGGGGTGATACGCCGTGGATACTTGACCGGGCGGGATGACCGAAAATCAGACCGATTTGCATCCGACGAAAGAAAAGCAGGAGAAAGGACCGGGGTCGTAAACGCCCCTGTCCATCCCACAAATGCCCGCAGTGCGGGCATTTTCAAGGGTTTGTGACCGGGGACAGAGGAACGCTCCTTTCGGGAATTTGTACCCTGTGGAACGCTCTAAGTTCCAGTTTCATCAGTGTTTTCAAGGGTTTCCGCCGACGCTCTACCGGCCCCATGCCCCGATTTTGATCCAATTTACACCTAATTTGCACTTCAAAACACAGAAAAAGAATTGAGAAAAGCAATAGCTATTTCCGCAAAAGTGTGGTAGTTGTTTGTGTTGCAAAAAGAAAATGAATCCAAAGGAAGTGAAATACATGGCAAAACGAAGACCGGCCGGCGACGGCATGGTGCGCAAGCGGGAGGACGGACGCTGGGAGGGCCGCATCGTCATCGGCCACCGGGAAACCGGCGAGCCGCTGTTCCGTCATGTGTATGCCAAGACCCAAAAAGCTCTACTGGACAAGCTGCACCAGAACATCGAGTGCTACCGGGATGTGGAGCTGACCGAGGACAGCCGCATGACGCTGGGCCAGTGGCTGGACCGCTGGCTCACAGAGTACAAGGCGGGTACGGTGCGGCCCGGTACGCTCAAAAGCTATCACTGCTATATCGAATACTACATCAAACCGCAGTTGGGCGATAAACAAATCTCCCTTATCTCTCAGCAGGACATCCAGCGAATGTACCGCCGTCTGAAAACGGAGGGGCGCATCCACGAGCATCCCGAGATGGATCATCAGCTTTCGGACTCCATGGTGCGCCACATCCATACCACGCTCCACGCCGCGCTGAAGGACGCGGTGCAGGCCCATGTCATTCCCAGAAATCCCACCGAAGGTACAACGGCGCCCAAACCCAACTACAAGCTCAAGCGCATTCTGACCGGCGAGGAGCTGGATGCCTTCCGCGCGGTGGTGGAGCGGGACGAGGTGTGGCGGGACTTCTTCCAGACGGAGCTGATGACCGGCCTGCGCCGCGGCGAGATCTGCGGTCTGCAATGGAGCGACTTCGACGAGGAGGGCGGCGCGCTGAAGGTGTGCCGTACCCTCCACAGCCAGCGGAAGGGCGAGTATACCGTCGGCGAGACCAAAACGGGAAAGGGAATGCGTACCATCATCCTGCCGAAGACGGTGGCGGACATCCTGCGGCGGCGCAAGGCGGATACCATCAGTCAATGGATATTCCCCGACCCAGTGAAGCCGGAGGATCCTGTCAGCCCCGGCTCGGCCTACCTCCACATGAAGACGCTGCTCCGGCGGGCGGGGCTGCCCAGTATCCGCTTCCACGACCTGCGCCACACCTTCGCCACCCACGCCCTCACCAGCGGCGTGGATGCCAAAACGCTGTCTGGAATTCTGGGACACACCAATGCGTCCTTCACGCTGGACACCTATACCCATGTCACCTCAGATATGCAGAAGACAGCCTCGGGCATCGTGGGCGGCTTCATGGAGGATATCTTTGGAAAGGAGTTGAAACCGTGGCAAGAAAGCGAAAAGCCGGAGACGGAACCGTAAGGCAACGAAAGGATGGCCGCTGGGAAGGCCGCATCGTCATCGGCTATGACGATAACGGCTATCCCAAGACGAAAAATGTCCTCGCCAAAACCAAGAAGGAGTGCGTCGAGAAGCTCCAGAAGCTCAAGGAGGAATGCGGCGGGCTGAAGCCGGAGAAGGTGCGGCCAGAGATGCCCTTCGGGGACTGGCTGACATACTGGTATGAGAATCACTCCAAGCCCAAGATCCGTCCCACCACGCAGGAGACTTACGAAAGCCGCATCCGACTGCACATCATCCCGGAAATTGGAGACATCCCGCTGAACAAGCTGGCGCAGAATGACCTACAACAGTTCTACGGTCGGCTCAAGAAAAGCGGCCGGAAGCGGTTCACCGACAAGTACGGCGAAGGGCTGTCCGACCGAATGGTGCGTATGTGCCACGCCACCTGCCGCTCCGCATTGGAGAAGGCGGTGCAGGATGGGCTGATCCGTGTGAACCCGGCCATCGGCTGCAAGCTGCCGCCGAAAAAGGCACGGGAGATGCAGGTACTGACGAGGGAGGAACTTCAAAGGTTCCTCATTCAGGCGAAGTTCGAGGGCTACTACGAAGTCTTCCTTCTGGACTTGGCCACTGGCCTCCGCCGGGGCGAACTCATGGCGCTGCAGTGGGATGACCTGAACTTCAAAACCGGTGTGCTGAATGTGAACAAGCAGGTCTACGATGTGCGGGGCCAGCTCCAGATCAGCACGCCCAAGACGAAGAACTCCATCCGAAAGATCGTTCTGCCGCCCGCGGTGGTGGCAGTGCTGCGGGAGTACAAAAAGACGGTGGACTCCCGCTGGATGTTCCCGTCACCAGTGAAGGAGGACTGTCCCATTACACCCGGCGTGGTACGGCGCAGATTGCAGCTCATTCTGGAGCACGCAGGATGCAAGCATGTACGCTTTCACGACTTGCGCCACACCTTCGCAACGCTGGCGCTGGAGAACGGTATGGATGTGAAAACACTCTCCGCTATGCTGGGACATGTGTCGGCGGCCACCACGCTGGACATCTATACCCACATCACCGACGACATGCGGCTCACGGCCGCCGCCAACATTGACCGCGGCATCGGCAAAGCAGCGCCGCAGGAGGACGCTTCAGAGCCGGGGCAGGAAACTGCCCCGGCCCAGGCGGAAAAGCCGAGTATGACCGCTTTCAAGCCCTACGTGGGCCGCAAGCGCAGATCCGGCACCGGCTGCGTCAGTGAGATCAACGACCATCTGTTTGAAGGCCGCTACTCTCCCAAATGGCCCGACGGTAAAAAGCACGCCCGCAATGTCTATGCCCACACCCGCGAGGAGTGCGAGGAGAAGTTGAAGGTACTGATCGTGGAGATGAAAGCCGAACTGGTAGAGCTGAAGCGGCAAAAAGCGGAGGGGACATTGCCTCCTCAGGAGCCGGAAAAGAGTCAGAAGAAAACGAAAAAGTCAAAAAAGAACAAGTAAAAAGAATCAGCCGGCAAGGGTGCCAAGTAATCGGTACCCTTGTCGGTGAAGCTATTGTCAGGATTGATTTTTACAGCGTCAAACGAAAAAACCTGATTCATTATTGGATATAATCAAATAAACTTTTAGAGGGACAGTTTTCTGGGGGATACCTCTCTTGTGCAAAATCGTTGACAATTGACAAAGAAAGCGTATATTATAGTCTTGCAAATACTATAGCAAATGCTATAATATTTGCGAGGAGATGAGGTTATGGAGTTTGGCTCAATTGTAAAACAAGTTCGTAAAGAGTTGGGGTTAAGTCAAGAACAACTTGCAAGAGAACTTAGCATAAGTTTTTCTACCGTGAATCGATGGGAAAATGGAAAGTCTAAGCCGAGTCAAATGGCCAAAGAACTATTTTTCTCCTTTTGCACGAGTAAAAATATTAGCCTAAATTGTATGGAAGGGGGAATCGTGAGTGATTAGTATTACATTGGAAAGTGTGGATCGCGTTGGCGTTGAAGATGAATGGAATTTTAGCAATGATACAGAATTCACTATGCACAGCATCCATACTTATCCTGCGAAATTCCCTTCCTTTATTGCAAAAAAGGCCTTTGATTATGCAGAAGCAGAGGGCGTAAAAATCGAAAAAGTTGCTGACATTTTTTGCGGGTGTGGTACTGTTGCACTTGAAGCAAAAACCCACAGCAAAGATTTCTGGGGATGTGATATCAACCCCGTTGCTACATTAATTGCAAAAGTCAAAAGTGAAAGTTACGATATGGCTAAGGTTGGAGAGTACTTTTCACTCATTAGTACACTCTACCCTCGTGTAGACATTTCAGATGCTGCATACGAGTACGCAAATGAAAGACTAAAATATTGGTTTACTCAAAACAGCTATATTCAGTTATTATGTCTAAAGATAGCTATTGAGGACAGCATACCTAAAGGAGCGTATTTGGATGCATTTCACTGCCTATTTTCGTCAATCTTGAAGGCATCTTCCAAGTGGTTGACAAAGTCTATAAAGCCCCAAGTTGATCCAAACAAAAAGGAAATAGTGGTCTGGGATGTGTTCGAACAGCAGTATAATAAGTTCGTGAAATCCATTGAACAATTGAACAGCATAGCTGGTTCTGAATCCTCTATTTCTATTGAGAATGAGAATTTTTTGGAAGCGGTCGATGTCCCAAGTGTTGATTTAATTATATCCAGTCCTCCATATGTTACATCTTATGAGTATGCCGATTTACATCAGTTATCGTCACTCTGGTTGGGATTTGCTGATGATTATAGAGACTTAAGACGAGGAACAATTGGCAGTCTATATAACAGCGAAGGCTATACTATTAACATGAAATTACTCAATTCTGTGGGCAGAAAAATTGTGGCAGAATTAATTGACACACAGAGGGCAACAGCAAAAGTCAGATCTGTGGCAAGATACTATGTAGATATTCAACAGGCCATCCACAAGTGTTCTCAGATGCTCAGTAATGGCGGAATGGCATTCTTTGTTGTAGGTGATACAGAATACAAAGGTGTAAAAATTAAAAACTCTGAGCATCTAATCCAAAGTCTCATAGACGAAGGGTTTACTGATATAAAGGCTGCGAAGCGTAGAATATCTAATAAGCTACTTACCCCATATCGAGATGAGTTCGGACGTTTTTCTTCGGATAAATCAAGCAGAACCATTTATCATGAAGAATATATTATTAGCGGAAGGATGTGGCGACATTGAGTGAAAGGCTGAAAATTCGACCGTATGCCCGCTTATTAACGATGTTGGGTGATCAATTAATCAAGAATGAATTAATTGCGCTTGTAGAACTAATAAAAAACTCATATGATGCGGATGCATCTTGGGTGAAAGTAAGTTTTATTGATTTCGGCCCAGATTATGAGTTAACCCCGACATCTAAAATTCGAATCGAAGATGACGGATGCGGCATGAATGCGGATATTTTGCGGAAACATTGGCTTAACCCTGCCACTCCTGATAAATTGAAACGGAAAGCCAAAAATCCCAAGACGCAGAAAGGCCGTATTCTGCAGGGTGAAAAGGGTATAGGTCGCTTTGCCATATTCAAATTAGGAAAAAAAATAACCATTACGACAAGAAGGCAACAGCAGAATTCTGAAGGGAAATTTATTGAGTCAGGAGAAAACATAGAAAATATTCTAACTTATGATTTCTCAAAATATGATAACGATTTTCTTCAAGAAGATGGAGAAGAAAAGGATCTCTTCCTTGAACAGTTGACTGTAGAATTGTCGCAACGTATACCGTCGGCCATCGTAGACACGGATATTGTTTTGGGCACAACGCGACGGAGACGCAAACCATTTGGTACTATTATTGAAATTACCGATCTCAAAACAAGGTGGACGACGGATCGGATTAATCGTATTCAGCAGAATATTGGTAAATTACAACCCATTTTTTCCGAAAAAGGAACAGCAGATTTTAGTGTGTGGGTTTATAAAGACAGTATCCTGCATGAGTCTAATGATAGTTATAAGAGAGTTCTCGATCATTGCTTAAAAAATATGTCCGTTCTCAAGATAACCAATGGTCGCTATATTTGCGGAAAAAACACCATATTTTTTGATATGAACGGACAACCAATTGAACTGAGTTTTAAAGATCCTGATATTAGAGGACTTACACAATTCAAACGCTTTAAAGAACTCGAAGAAAAAAATGAGCCAGTAGAGTGTGGGAGTTTTAACTTTGAATTCTATATCTTCGACTTGAATGTTGACTCTGAAAACCCGTCCAAATATTATTTGAGCAAAGAAGAAAAGAGCGTTATTAAAGAACACAGGATATACTTATATCGAGATGATGTAAGAGTAATGCCTTATGGCGATCCAGAAGATGACTGGCTCAGAATAGATATGGCACGTGGTACAATACGTGCTGATGAATATCTGAGCAATGATCAGGTTGTAGGATGTGTGTATATTTCGCAAGCAGAAAATCCCAATCTAAAAGATAAGACAAATCGTGAGGGGTTAATTGAGGAGGGACGTGCGCTCGAAGACTTTATAGGTGTTCTGCAACTTATTCTTCGGTACCTCAGAAAAAAACCGTTTGCACAATATTTGATTGATAAACAACGCCGAAATGAAATTGATCGAATAAAGCGTGGACGGCCTGCTGAACTAATTGAAGCCGCAAAAAAGCAGTATGGCGATGATGAAAAAGCCATGGCTTTTTTAAAATCCTTCGAGAGCAGCTATGCAAAAGAAAAGCGGACCTTCGAAGATAGAATTCAAAAAACCGAAAACCTTGCTGCAGTTGGCCTTTCAATTGAAACGGCCTCTCATGATGTCATGCTGTTGCTTGGAAAGGCAGTTGAGCAACAGGAAACATTAATCAAAGAGTTGATGTTAGGCAATGAAATAGACAGAGATAGTTTGATTGCCCGACTTACCCTTGTCCGTGGAACTATGTCTATGGTTCAATCGCAAATGAAAGATGTCCAATTGCTTTTCCCGTCAACTAAATCAAAAACAAAAAACATAGATGTAAAGACGGTTATCGAAAAAGTCCACAATTTATACAAGCGTGCATTCAAAGAAAACCGCATTACTGTGGAATACAGTTTGTCTACTCGACCATTAGTGGTTAAAACCACAGATGCGGTTCTTCTCCAGGTTTTTATCAATTTGTTTGATAATTCGCTATATTGGCTGAAAACCGTGAATGGCGAACGGAAAATTTTAATAACACTTGATGGCGACCGACAAAGGATGATTTTTTCTGATAGTGGTCCTGGAATTAAGCCCGATGATATTGATTATATCTTTGAGGCTTTCTACTCTGGAAAAGGTGAGGAAGGACGTGGGTTGGGGCTTTATATTGCAAGACAGCTTTTAGACAGATATGATTACTCTATCAATTTGGCAGAATTCTCAAAGGATAGAATCTTAAAAGGAGCCAATTTTGTATTAGAGTTCGTTAAAGAGGGGTAACGATATGGATATTGGAAAACTCTTTAATGGCATTGCGGTAATTGTCGATAATGAGATTGAAAACAAAACTTCGGCAATATACAAGATAAAAGAATTGATTGAAGCTAAAAACATTCCAGTTGCGGTATATTCCGAAATACCGCAACTGGATGTAATCCCTGCGCTTTCCGGCGCTTCATTTATTATCCTTGATTGGGACTATACAAATGGAGAAGCGGAAGTAGGCGAAGATGAACGTGTTGTAATACCTGACGCATTGACTACAAGCAACGAGGAACGCTTGATAGCTTTTATCAAAAAAATACTAAGCGAAATATTTGTACCTGTTTTTATTTTTACAGCAAAACAGACCTCTACTATAATCGACAGATTAAAAGAAGAGAAGCTTTGGGATAACGAAAAAACAAACCGAATTTTCGTAAAACAAAAAACAGAGGTTGATTCCGAAGAAGAACTCTTTTCTGCCATTACCGAATGGGTAAAGGCAATGCCGTCAGTATATGTCCTAAAAGAATGGGATCGAGTATTGAGTAAAACTCGGAATGCAATGTTCAACGAGTTTTATACTTACTCACCTAATTGGGCGCAAATAATTTGGGACATGCTTAAAGAAGATAGTATTGAAAGTCAACAAGAATTTGGCAATTTTGTTACCCGAAGTCTGATAAATAGGATTCAGAATTATTCTTTTGATGAAGCATCTATTCGGTCCGATACCCGACCCAATACTGCTGAACTCAGAAAAGTTGTAGAAGGAGAGCGATATTTGTCATATGCGGAACAGCCCGCACAAGCATATACTGGCGACTTGTTTAAAAATGGCTCTAAATACTATTTAAACATTAGAGCACAATGCTCTCTGGCAAGAGAGGGAGACCCTTTACTATACTGTATACATGGGGAAAAGTTAAAAAGCAAAGACATCATTTCTGAAGATATTCGCCTTACAACTGAAAAAGAACTGGTATTTAGTGCAAAGCAGCACTTTTCTTTAGACCAAATGCGCGAAATCTGTCAAGATACAGAAAAGTTGGAGGTATTCAACCGAAATTTTAGCAGACATAGGAATAGCATATTCTTCCGAAAAGGTACTATACTCGAACGAGACGATAAGGTTATTATAGGCTGTGTGGCAGGAGAGCAAGCAATTCAATTTAAGATGGATTTGGAGATTTTAAGCTTTAATGCATGGAAGGGGAAACGTATTGGAAGAGTGTTACCTCCATACATAACCAAGATTCAACAAAAGTGTGCAGTAAACATGGTACGAGAAGGGGTTGCACCACTTCCAAAAGAATTATTTATTTCTTTTGAGGATTAAAACAAGATCCTCAAATTCTGTGTCGCAATAGACAAAGAATAAGAAAATCCCTCTGAAATCAACGATTTCAGAGGGATTTTGGTCCGAGTAGTGCGGCTCGAACGCACGGTCTCCTGGTCCCAAACCAGGCGCGATACCAACTTCGCTATACCCGGATATTCAGTTTCTGCCATTATACCACGGCGGGGGAGAAAATCAAAGATTTTTCTGTCTGTGGTCATTCCTGTGGTCAAAGCCGCTTTTGTGCCGTTTTCGGCAACCGGAGAAAATCTTGCTATCGCCCGTGTTGCAAGGCTTTGCGGCGTTTCGCCTTGCCCTGTCCCGGATACGGCCACGGCACTCCCAAACCAAGCGCGATACCAACTTCGCTATACCCGGATACCTCCTTAGTATAGCACAGCTGAGCGCAGATGGGAAGAGGAAGTTTTCGTATATAAATAAGCCTGACATCGGCGGGCGTATGTCCGCCGATGTCAGGCTCAAATAAATTTGCACAACGCTTAGCTTGCTGCGCTCTCCGACAGCGGGAAGGTGATATCCGCGCGGAAAAGGTCGGCGTCGATGGCCAGGTCGAAGCGGCCGCCCTGCAGCTGCACCAGGCTCCGTGCGATGGACAGCCCCAGTCCGCTGCCCTCCGTGTGCCGCGAGGCATCGCCGCGCACAAAACGCTCCATCAGCTCGTCGGGGGAGATATTCAGCTCGTCCCGCGAGACGTTCTTGAAGCTGATGGTAACGGCCTCCCGGGACAGCGTGGAGACCACATAGACCCGTGTGCCGGGCAGGGCGTACTTGCAGATGTTGGACACCAGATTGTCCATGACGCGGCTCAGCAAACGACTGTCGGCGCGGATGACGGTACCCGGTGCGGGAGGCTGCGTTACCAGCGTCAACTGGCAGGCGGCCAACCGTTCCTGATACTCGCCCTCGATCTGGGAGAACAGCACGTTCACGTCCGTGGGCTGCAGATCCACATTCAGGGCGCCGGAGGAGGCCTTGGACGCCTCCACCAGGTCCTCGGTGAGCTTTTTCAGCCGGTGGCTCTGGCGGTCCAGCACAGCGATGTACTCCCGGGCCTCCGGGGAGGGGATGTCCTCCTTTTTCAGCAGGTCCACATAGTTGACGATGGAGGTCAGGGGCGTCTTGATGTCGTGGGACACGTTGGTGATCAGCTCGGTCTTGAGGTGCTCGGCCTTCATATGCTCCTGCACCGCCTGCTCCAGGCCGGACTGCACATCGTTGAGCTCCTGGCCGTAGCGCTTGAAGTCACCGATGAGGTACTTCGTGTCGATGGGCGAGGAGAAGTCGCCCCGGGCCAGCTTTTCGCCGCCCTTTTGCAGCATCCGCAGATTCAGGGCGATGTACAGGATGGCCAGCAGCTCCACCAGCTTCAGCAGCAGGAAGATGACGGTGCTTTCGCTGGCACTGCGGGATTGCTCAAACAGGAAGAACTCCACAAACGCCAGTACCAGTCCCGCCAGCGCCGTTTTCCACACCAGCGGCAGATTTTTGGCGATGCGCCACAGCCCCAGAAACAGCGAACGGACAATGCGCCAGAGGAACCGGGCTATCCGCGCGATCAGCGCGCTCCGCAGGACGGTGCCCGCCTTGCACTGGGCGGCAAAGGCGCACAGGAACAGCAGCACCAGCGGCACCAGCGCCGCGCAGAAGAAAACGCGTCCCCACCCGTAATAGAACGCTTCCCAGCCAATGAAAAACGTACACAGCAGTACGATCAGCCATACATCCGCGGGGATCTTGCCCAGCCAGGTCAGATGTATGCCCGCCTGCCCCTGCCAGTGTCCGGCGGAGGCCATGAGGAAGCAGAAAAAGAACAGGCTCAGCAGGGCGGCCAGCACCGTCAGCGCCACCGTCAGCCCCGCGTGCTCCGTCAGCCACGAGAGCAGCAGGTAGGAATAGGTGGGGGCGGTCTTCACCTGAAGCAGGTCGACGGTGTAGGTCAGCGCATAGATGCTGCCGTCCGAGAGAGTATAGAGGCGGGTGCTCTGGACGGTGTACAGCGGCTTGTCGGTGTAGACCAGGGCGAAGTTTTCCAGATACACCTCGCCGGTGTCGTCGCTGGCTACGGTCAGGTGGCAGCCGAAGTCGTCCAAGGTAAATTCGTTGGAGAAGTCCTGCGAAAACTCCTTCAGAAAGTTCGGTATACTCTCCTCGCCGGTGACGGCGGTGGGGGAATTTTCGATGTTGGAGTAGTCGTAGCCGTCGGCGTCGGACAGCAGGCCGGCGTTGGCCAGATTGCCCCGGAGAAAGCTGTCCGCATGATCTACGGCGCTGTAGCACCGGTTCTCATACAGACTTTGGCGGGCAAAGGCGCCATCATCCAGAAATACGTCGTAGGAGATGAGCGCCGCCGTGCCCACGCCGCCCAGCAGGGCGAGGACGCCGAACACCAGCGTCAGCACGAAGGCGGCGGCCTTCGCCCACGTCTTGTCTAAAAATCCCTTCATGAGATGCCACCCTCCATCTTATAGCCCTTGCCCCAGACCACCTTGATGTACCGGGGCTCTGAGGGGTTGATCTCCAGCTTTTCCCGCAGGTGCCGGATGTGTACCGCGATGGCGCCCGCGGCGTTCAGCGGCACGTCCTCCCACACCCGGCGGTAGATCTCATTGGGGGAGAACACCGTCCCCGCGTTCCGCATGAGGAACCGCAGGATGTCGTACTCCTTGGGCGTCAGCGCCACCGGATCACCGTCCACGGTGACGGTTTTGGCGTTGTCGTCCAGGCAGATGCCGCCGATGATGAGCGTGCTGGCCTGCACCTGCCCGCCGCCCAGCTGCAAATACCGCCGCAGCTGTGAGCGTACCCGGGCCAGCAGCTCCACCGGGTTGAAGGGCTTGGTGATATAGTCGTCCGCGCCCACGTTCAGCCCCAGCACCTTGTCGGTGTCCTCGCCCTTGGCGGTCAGCAGGATCACGGGTACGTTGCTGGTCTGCCGCAGCTGGGCCATGGCGGACAGTCCGTCCATCACGGGCATCATGATATCCATCAGAATGAGGTGCACGTCCTCCCGCGCCGCCGCGGCCAGGGCCTCTTTCCCGTTGCAGGCGGACAGCACCCGGTAGCCCTCGGCCTTGAGATAGATCTCCAGCGCGGAGACGATATCCTTTTCATCATCAACGACCAAAATCGTGTACATAGAGGGACCTCCTGTGGGTGTGGTATATCTCTATCATACCCCTATTCCCGCCTTTGTACAAGGTCAATTCTTCACAGCGGTGGAGGGGAGCGACGCCAGGTTCACGCTGTGGTGGATGGGCTTCCACTCCACCTTCATAAACAGTGCCGCCAGCGAGATGGGCAGATACGTCAGCATGAACAGGGGGAACGTGAAGGTGAAAGCGATCTTTTTCCACGCCGGCGCGTGGATACGCCGCCACTCGCTGGCCACGGTGATGCCGCCCAGCACCAGCAGCGTGGCCAGGATGCTGCCCATGCACTCCAGCAGGGAGCGCATGGCGAACCACACGCCGTCGCCCTGTAGCAGGCCCAGCACCGACAGCGTCAGGTTGGCCAGCAGGCCCAGCGCCGTCAGGATAAACGCCGGCAGGATGGACATGGACATATCGAAGCAGCTCCAGCTGCCCTTGGCCGTGCCCTTCAGCAGCTCCGCGCCGTAGCGGCGGAACACCTGTATGTAGCCCTTGGCCCAGCGCAGCCGCTGGCGGACGGACTGGCGGAAGCTGGTGGGCTGCTCGTCGTAGAGCACCGCGTCCTCGCAGATGGCGATCTTTTCGCCGCGGAGGATGTGGTAGATGGAGAACTCAATGTCCTCCGTCAGCAGATAGAACCGCCAGCCATGGCTCTCGTCCAGTATCCGCTGCGAGAACAGAAAGCCTGTCCCGCCCACGGCGGCGCTGCTGCCCAAACGGTTCCGCGCGCCGTTCAGATAGCGGCTCTCCCGCAGGAACCACAGAGCGTACCCGGCGCTGATCCAGTTGTCGCCGAAGTTTTTGCTGTTGCGGTAGCTGGTCACGATCTCGTTTCCGGCGGAGAAGCTTTCGTTCATGCGCTCGAGGTAGTCCGGCGAGAGGATGTTGTCCGCATCGAACACGAAGTAGCCGTCAAAGCCCTCCGGATAGTCTGCGCCGATGTGCTGCAGCAGAAAATCCAGGGCATAGCCCTTACCCACGTTCACGTGATTGAAGCGCTCGTACACCACCGCCCCATGTTCCCGCGCGATGGCGGCGGTGCTGTCGGTGCAGTTGTCCGCCGCCACGAACACCGTCACCAGGGACATATCGTAGGTCTGCGCGGCCAGTGAGTCCAGCAGCCCGGCAATGACGCTTTCCTCGTTCCGCGCGGCAATGAGCACCGCGTACCGATGGGGCGCGGCAGGGCGGGGAAGGGGCCGGCGCTTTTTCAGCAGCACCAGTGGGATATAGAGAAATTGATAGGTGTAGCAGATAAAAAACAGCGCCGAGATCACGGCATTGATGGTCCGCAGCGTGGGTTCCATAGGGGCACTTCCTTTCTTTCCTTTCTGGCTCCATGGTACCGAAATGCCTCTTAAGAAACAAGCAGGGGGAGGATTAAGACTTTATTAAGACGAAAAAGTAAACCTGTAAGCTGCCGCGGGCAGTTTACAGGTTTACCATAATTAAAATTATTGTCAACTTATTACAGCAGCAGCCCGGCCAGATGCCCGGACGACCAGGCCCATTGCAGGTTGAAGCCGCCGCAGTCGCCGTCCACGTCCAGCACCTCGCCGCAGGCGTACAGCCCCGGAACGACACGGCTTTCCAGTGTTTCCGGATGGAATTCCTCCGTCCGCAGGCCGCCCGCCGTGACCTGTGCCTGGTCAAAGCCGCAGGTGCCGGTGATGGGGAGCGCAAAGCGCTTCACCTGCCGGGCGATACGCTCCAGATCGCTGTCGGTGAGGTCGGCGGCGCGCTGGCTGGTGAACCCGGCGGCCTTGCAGAGCATCTGCCCCAGCCGGGTGTGGCAGGAGCCTACCAGCAGGGTGGAGGCCTCGTGAGCGCCCATGGTCTCCCGCCGCAGGTGCAGCCAGTCCAGCACCTCCCGCGTCTCCCAGTCGGGGAAGAAGTCCAGCGCACAGACCAGCCCCTCGCCGCCGGTGGACACCGTCCGGGAGATGTCGAAGATCGCCGGACCGCTGACACCGTATTCAGTGAACAGCACCTCGCCGCGGTTCTCCGCCACACGCTCGCCGCCCCGGAGGATGGCGATGCTGCACTCGGCCTTGATGCCCTTCAGCGCCCGGGGATAGGTGGGATCGGTCCTCAGCTGCACCAGGGAGGGATACAGCACGGTGCGGTGGTGCCCCAGCGCCTTGGCCAGACGATAGCCGTCCATGACGCCGCCTACTTTGCTGCCGGCGGCTCCGCCGGCGGCCAGTATGACCTTCCGCGCGGCAAAGACCTCCGTCTCGGTCCTGACGGTGAAGCTCTCCGCCGCGTGCTTTACGGCGGTGACCGCCTGTCCGGTGCAGACCCGGATGCCGGGGCGCTCCAGCCCATAGCGCAGCACGTCCAGCACGCTGCCGGCCATGTTGCTCATGGGGTAGACGCGTCCGCTGTCCTCACTGACCGTCAGCAGCCCAAGAGAGGCAAAATATTGCAGCGTGGCGCCCACATCGAAGGTACGCAGCGCGTGGGCGCAGAAGCCGCTGTCCTCTCCGTGATAGCGGGCGGGAGAGAGGTTGTAGTTGGTCAGATTGCACCGGCCATTGCCGGTGGCCAGCAGCTTGCGCCCTACCCGGCTCTGCCGTTCCAGCAGGACGACGCTGCGGCCGTTTTCCGCGGCGGTCAGCGCGGCGATCATGCCGCTGGCGCCGCCGCCGATAACGATAACATCCGTCATTTCGCGCCCTCCAGCCTCCGGCGGGTCAGATAGCCCTCCAGCATCAGCGCGGCGGCCACCGCATCTACGGTCTTCTTTCGCTTCTTGGCGTTCTGCCCGTTCTGAAACAGGATGTTGTGGGCGTCGATGGTGGTGCGGCGCTCGTCCCAGAGGATGACCTCCAGCCCGGTCGCCTGCCGCAGCAGCGCGCCGAAGGCGGCGCATTTCTCGGCCCGGGGCCCCTCGGTGCCATCCATGTTCCGGGGGTAGCCCAGCACCAGCAGCTGTACGCCGTGCTCGGCGATGAGCCGCTGTATACCGGAGAGCACCTCCTCCTGTCGGCGGGAGTGGAGGGTGTCGGAGTAGCCCGCCAGCGTTTCGGTGTAGTCGGAAATGGCGATGCCGGTGTGGGCGTCGCCGTAGTCGATGGCCATGATCTTCATGGGGATGTACCTCACTTTTCGCGGCGTGCACCGCCGCGTTTTTTCATGTTGGCTCTATCATACACAAAATGGCGGCGGGAAGCAACAGAAAATGGGACGAAACCGTGAAAAATACGGGATTTTTCTGCAAAAAACGGTTGACCGGCGGGGGAAAGTGTGGTATAGTGGGCATTACCTGTGAGTGGGTGCTTTCTTTTTGCGCGCTTTTTCGCTTCGGGGGCGCAGGTGGAGATCATCCGGCAGGGAGGCAAAAGGGCGTTCCGAAGCGGAAGCCTAATCTAATAAGGAGGTGCCGTTAATGCGCGTGAAGATCACTTTGAGATGCAACGAGTGCAAGCAGAGAAACTACAACACGATGAAGAACAAGAAGAATACCCCTGACAAGCTTGAGCTGAACAAGTATTGCCCCTTCTGCAGAAAGCACACCGTCCATACCGAGACGAAGTAACCGGAAGGAGATATTGACATGGCTGAAGAGAAGAAGGTCAGTAAGGATCGCGGCAAGTGGTTCCGCGAAATGAGAAGCGAACTGAAGAAGGTCGTTTGGCCTGATGGCAAGACTACCGCCAAGAACACCGGCACCGTCCTGCTGTGCTCCCTGATCGTGGGCGCGGCGATCTGGATCTTTGATGCCGTGGCCGTGCTGGCGGTGGATACTCTCATCGGTCTGTTCTAAGGTACAGGACATGGCTGATAACGCAAAGTGGTATGTAGCACATACCTATTCCGGCTATGAAAACGCGGTAAAGGCCGCCATCGAAAAGTCCGTGGTGAACCGCGGGATGGAGGACATGGTCCTCAAGACCGAGATCCCGATGGAGACGGTCACCGAGGTCACCGAGACCGGCGTGATGAAGGAAGTGCAGCGGAAGGTATTTCCCGGCTATGTCCTCATCAAGATGGTCATGACGGACGATACCTGGCACCTGATCCGCAACATCCGCGGTGTCACCGGCTTCGTGGGCGAGGCCAACAAGGCTATCCCCCTGACCGAGGACGAGGTGGCGGCGCTGGGTATGGAGAAGCGCGAGATCGTCGTGCTCTACCATGTGGGCGACACGGTGCGTATCACCGAAGGCCCGCTGTCCAGCTTCACCGGTACCGTGGAGGAGATCGAGCCGGAGAAGAACCGGGTGCGCGTGGTCGTATCCATGTTCGGACGCGAGACCCCCGTTGATCTCGAACTGGACCAGGTCGAGGTCAGCAGCAACTGAGCGCAGAACGTCTGCGCGGAAGTCCGGCGCAGGTGTGCCGGCAAAGTGGGAGAGACGCTGCGCGTCTCGCCAAAAGCGGCAAGTATCCCCGCCGCTACCACATTTTATTGAAGGAGGTGCCTACAAATGGCACAGAAAGTAGTTGGATACGTCAAACTGCAGATCCCCGCGGGCAAAGCAACTCCCGCACCCCCCGTTGGCCCGGCCCTGGGTCAGCACGGCATCAACATCGCTGCCTTTACCAAGGAATTCAACGAGCGCACCAAGAATGACATGGGCCTGATCATCCCCGTGGTCATCACCGTGTACGCCGACCGTTCCTTTAGCTTTATCACCAAGACCCCTCCCGCGGCTGTCCTCATCAAGAAGGAGTGCAACATTGAGTCCGGTTCCGGCGTTCCCAACAAGGAGAAGGTCGCCACCATTTCCAAGGCCTCCATTCAGAAGATCGCCGAGCTGAAGATGCGCGACCTGAACGCCGCGTCTCTGGAAGCCGCCATGAGCATGATCGCCGGTACCGCCCGTTCCATGGGCGTCGTGGTCGGCGAGTAAGGAGGGTGTAAGAAATGTTTAGAGGTAAGAAATATCAAGAGAGCGCCAAGCAGATCGACAAGGCTACGCTGTATGATCCCAAGGAGGGTCTGGAGCTGATCTGCAAGACCGCTTCCGCCAAGTTCGACGAGACCGTGGAGCTGCACGTCAAGCTGGGCGTGGACTCCCGTCACGCTGACCAGCAGGTCCGCGGCGCCATCGTGCTGCCCAACGGCACCGGCAAGTCCGTCCGCGTCCTGGTGTTCGCCAAGGGCGACAAGGCCGAGGCTGCCAAGGCCGCCGGCGCCGACTATGTGGGCGAGATGGACCTGGTGGAGAAGATCCAGAAGGAAAACTGGTTCGACTTCGACGTGGTCGTCGCTACCCCCGACATGATGGGTGTTGTGGGCCGTCTGGGTAAGGTCCTGGGCCCCAAGGGTCTGATGCCCTCTCCCAAGTCCGGCACTGTGACTCCCGACGCCGCCAAGGCCGTTCAGGAGGCGAAGGCCGGTAAGGTCGAGTATCGTCTGGACAAGACCAACATCATCCACTGCCCCATCGGTAAGGTGTCCTTCGGCGCTGACAAGCTGTTCGAGAACTATTCCGCCCTCATCGGCGCCATCATCAAGGCCAAGCCCGCCGCTGCCAAGGGTCAGTATATCAAGTCCTGCGTGGCCGCTTCCACCATGGGTCCCGGCGTGAAGATGAACGCCAACAAGCAGCTGTAATTTTGTGAGGGCACCGCGATACCGACTCCACCGCACAGCTCACCGGCAGATTTCCCACCGGCCTGCGTTGAAGCCTCTTGAAATACACAAAGTATTCCTGCGAGGCTTCGCCTTGCCCAGCAAAAAATCTGCGCGGAGATCTGAACGGCAGCTCGGTATCTTGGTACCCGGGGCGCTTTCAGGAAGTGTCCTGAAAATGCCGGAAAATTGTTATCTTTGGCTTGACAAGCTGTGAAGCCTTGGATATAATATTGGTTGCGTTCCAAAGACAGCAGGTGGCGAAAGCCGTAAGTCCTGCCGAGGATGGCAAGTCATTTTGATTGCTTTTACCGTCCTCATGTCCTTTGGCATGAGGACGGTTTCCTTTTTTGAACGCACCGACAATTCTAACGGAGGTGAAATCAAAGAATGCCCAACGCAAAGGTTCTGTCTGAAAAGCAGGCGATCGTGGCGGCGCTGACCGAAAAGCTGCAGAATTCCGCAGCCGGTGTCATCGTTGATTACAAGGGCATCACCGTGGCAGAGGATACCGAGCTGCGCGCGGAGTGCCGTAAGAACAACATTGAGTACGCTGTCATCAAGAACACCCTGCTGCGTTTCGCTTTCAACAACTGCGGTCTGAACGAACTGGACGATCAGCTCAACGGTACCACTTCTCTGGCTATCTGTGTTGACGATCCCGTCGCCCCGGCCCGTGTGATGGCGGACTACGCAAAGAAGCTGAAGGACAAGTTCGAGATCAAGGGCGGTTTCATGGAGGGCAAGGTCGTCTCCATGGAGACCGTGAACGCGCTGGCGTCCATTCCCGCCCTGCCCGTGCTGCAGGCGCAGGTCCTGGGCACCATGCTGGCCCCTATTTCTGGTCTGGCTTGCGTGCTGAAGCAGATCGCCGAGAAGAACGGCGCTGCCGCCGAGTAATTCGGCCCCTTTTCCATCGCAGGCACAGGGCCTGCACAACATCAATTTAAATCTTACAAATAGGAGGCTATCATAATGTCTGAGAAGATTACTGCTATGATCGAAGAGATCAAGGGTTTGACCGTTCTGGAGCTGTCCGAGCTGGTGCACGCTCTGGAGGAGGAGTTCGGCGTTTCCGCCGCCGCTATGGCTGCTCCCGCTGCCGGCGCTGCTGCTCCCGCCGCTGAGGAGAAGACCGAGTTCGACGTGGTCCTGGCTGGCTTCGACGCCGCTCAGAAGATCAAGGTCATCAAGGTCGTCCGCGAGATCACCGGTCTGGGCCTGGCCGAGGCCAAGGCTGCCGTCGAGGGCGTGCCCCACACCCTGAAGGAAGGCCTGTCCAAGGACGATGCCGAGGCTATGAAGAAGCAGGTCGAAGAGGCCGGCGGCAAGGTCGAGCTGAAGTAAGTTCTTTTGCAAGCAAAAAACAGCCACCCATCCGGGTGGCTGTTTTTTCGCGGCCGGAACAGCCAGCTTTCCCGCTTTACAAAGCCCCGCGGCGAAAGCCGCGGGGCCTTTTGTCATGCCTGCCAATCCTTTACCTGCTTACGCAGCCAGTCGCACCAGGCGTCCATACCCTCGCCGGTCTTGGCCGATACCGGGAAGATCTCCAGCCTCGGATTGCGCCGGTGAGCGTATTCGATCACCTTCTCCATGTCGAAGTCGAAATAGGGCAGCACGTCGGTCTTGTTGATGAGCAGCACATCGCACACGGTGAAGATCAGGGGGTACTTCAGGGGCTTGTCGTGGCCCTCCGGTACGGAGAGGATCACGGCGTTCTTCACCGCGCCGGTGTCGAACTCCGCCGGACACACCAGGTTCCCCACATTTTCCAGCACCACCAGGTCCAGATCGTCCGTGCCGATCTCCCGCAGGCCCTGTTCCGTCATACCCGCGTCCAGGTGGCACATCCCGCCGGTGTGCAGCTGGATAGACCGTACCCCGACGCCGGCAATAGCGGCGGCATCCACGTCCGAGTCGATGTCCGCCTCCATCACGCCCATGCGCAGCTCGTCCTTCAGCGCCTCGATGGTCCGCAGCAGTGTGGTGGTCTTGCCGCTGCCGGGGGAGGACATCAGGTTCAGCAGGAACGTCCCCTTTTGCTTCAGTGCTTGCCGTACCCGTGCCGCCTCCCGGTCGTTGTCGGCAAACACGCTCTCTTTTACTTCGATGATCTTATAGGTATCCATACTACGCACCCTCTATCTCTTTAATGCTGATCTCGCTGCCCCGCAGCAGCCAGGTATCCTCGCTGCCGCAGTGGGGGCAGACCCGCCCGTGGGCCACAGTGGGGTAGTCCGCACCGCAGCCGCCGCAGCGTGTCACGGCGGGCAGCGTGTCGATGTGCAACTGCGCGCCCCGCAGCAGGTCGGACTTCTGCACGGCCCAGTCCCAGCAGCTGATCAGCTCCCTTGGGATGGCGCCGCACACCTCGCCCAGCTCCAGCGTTACGCCCGCCACGCGGGTCAGGTCATTCTCCGCGCCCACGCGCTCCACGGTCTTGATCACGTGGAAAACAATGCCCAACTCATGCATATTACTTGGCCGCTTTCTTGGCCCTGCGCTCCGCCTTCCTGATCTTGATGTTCCGCTTGATCATATAGGGCAGGATGGCCTTCATCTTGTCCTCGCAGGCGTACATGGTGCTGCACTCCGGGCGCTCCCGGTGCAGGTGGATGGCGTCAAAGGCGCACTTGGTGGTGCACACGCCGCAGCCGATGCACTTATTGGGGTCCACGATGCTGGCGCCGCAGCCCAGGCACCGGGCTGTCTCCGCCTTCACCTGCTCAGCGGTGAAGGCCACGCGCTCGTCCCGGAAGGTCTTACGCAGGGCGTCGTTGTAGCCGATGCGCTGGCGCGGCGTGTTGTCGTAGCTGTCCACGGCGATCAGCGCGTTTTTCTTGTCCAGCTCGATGAACTGCCGGCGGTCGCGGCCGATGGTCAGCGTGGCGCCCTGCACATAGCGGTGCAGGCTGATCGCGCCCTGCTTGCCGGCGGCAATGGCATCGATGGCGAACTTCTGGCCGGTATAGGCATCGCCGCCCACGAAGATGTCCGGTTCAGCCGTCTGATAGGTGACGGGATCGGCCTTGGCGGTGCCGTTGGGGTTGAATTCCACCTGGGTGCCCGCGAGAAGCGTCTTCCATTCCGCCTTCTGGCCGATGCAGTACAGCACCGTGCCGCAGGGGGCCATCTGCACGGTGTTCTCATCGTACACCGGCGCGAAGCGCCCGCTTTCGTCCTTGACGCTCAGGCACTTGACAAAGGCGATGTTGGCGGCCTTGCCGTTCTCGGTCTGGACCTCCTTGGGACCCCATCCGGCGTAAATGGCGATACCCTCGCGCTCGCACTCGCTCCGGTCCTCCTCGCCCATGGGCATCTCCTCATAGCCCTCCAGGCAGTACAGGCTCACGCTCTCCGCGCCGCAGCGCACGGCGGTGCGGGCCACGTCGGCCGCGATGTTGCCGCCGCCGACGACCACCACCCGGCCCTTCAGCGCCTTTTCGTCCCGCAGATGCACGCCGCGGATGAAGTCGATGCCGGAGATCACGTTCTCCGCGTCGCCGCCGGGCACGGCCAGGGCGCCGCCGTGCTGCAATCCGACGGCTACATAGAAGCCCTTGTAGCCCTCCTCACGGAGCTGGGCAATGGTGATGTCCTTACCCACCTCCACGCCGCAGCGGAACTCCACGCCCAGCGCGCGCAGCACGTCGATCTCCGCCTCCACCACGTCCTTTTCCAACCGGAAAGAGGGGATAGCGTTCATCAGCATACCGCCGGGACGGCTCTCCTTTTCAAACACCGTGGGCCGATAGCCCTTTTCCGCCAGATAGTAGGCGCAGCTCATGCCGGCGGGGCCTCCACCGATGATGGCGATCTTTTCGCTGAATTCGCCGTCCACCTTGGGAATGACCTTCTCCGGGATGAAGCGCGTCTCCGCGTCCAGATCCTGCTGGGCGATAAAGCGCTTTACCTCGTCGATGGCCACGGCCTCGTCCACGGTGCCGCGGGTGCAGGCATCCTCGCACCGGCGGTTGCAGATGCGGCCGCACACGGCAGGAAATGGGTTCTCCCGCTTGATGAGCTGCAAAGCCTCCCGGTACTTGCCCTGTGCCGCCAGCTTCAGATAGCCCTGCACGGCGATGTGGGCGGGGCAGGCGGTCTTGCAGGGTGCGGTGCCGGTGTCGTAGCAGTTGATGCGGTTGCGGTCCCGATAGTCGATGCTCCACTTCTCCGGGCCCCACTTCACCTCGTCGGGCAGCTCGGCCCGGGGATACTCGATATAGCCGTCCTTGGTGCACAGCTTCTGGCCCAGCTTCACCGCGCCGGCGGGACAGTTCTCCACGCAGCGCCCGCAGGCCACGCACTTCTCCGTCTCCACCGCGGCCACATAGGCGCTGCGGGACATATTGGGCGTGTTGAACATCTGGCTGGTCCGCAGGGCGTTGCACACGTTGACGTTGCAGTTGCAGATACCAAAGATCTTCTGCTCGCCGTCGATGTTGGTGATCTGGTGGACGAAGCCGTTGTCCTCCGCCTGCTTGAATATGGCCATCGCCTCGTCATAGGTGATGTACTCGCCCCGCTGGGTCTGCACCACATAGTCGGCCATGTCGCCCACGGCGATGCACCAGTTCTCCACATCGTCGCCGCAGCCCTCGCCCAGCTTGTCGCGGCTGGCGCGGCAGGAGCACATACTCTTGGCGTACTTGCCTTCATACTTGTGCAGCCAGTAGGAGATCTTCTCCAGCCCGATGGCCTCCTGCTCCGTCTCGATGGCCTTCTCCACCGGGATCACGTGCATACCGATGCCCGCGCCTCCGGGGGGCACCATCGGCGTGATCTTCTCCAGGGGCAGCATGGTCATGCGCTCAAAGAACGCCGCCACCTCCGGGTGCCCGTCGATCTGGCTCCGCCGCATATTCAAAAACTCGGCGCTGCCGGGCACGAACAGGGGCAGGATGTACCGCTTCTCGTGGTTCGGGTTTTTGCCGTCCAGGTTCTCCCAGTTGTACTCAATGAGACCCAGCCAGGCCATCTCGTCCAGCAGCTTCTGCAGGGGCTCGCGTTCCATCTTCGTCAGCTTCATCAGCTGCTCGATGGTCTTGGGCTTGCGGACGCCCATTTTCAGTGCCACGTCCGCCATCTCATCGGTCACCAGCGCATCCAGCCCCCAGTATTCGGGGTCGTCAGCGGTGGCCTTCAGGCCAATGCGGTTGGTGATCATGCTGCCCAGCTTCAGGATCTTCTCCCGGGGCGGCCGGTCGGGACAGGGGATCTTGAACGAGAGCTTTTCCTCGTCCAGGGGGAAGCTGGTAGGCTTGCTGCCGTTGATGTCGCGCATCGTCTCTCTCCTCCGTTATCTGCTGCTCTGACCAGAGATATTTTTCTCTCATAGGGGAGCAGCGTTGTGATTTTAAGCTCTATTATACCTATAATACCAACTTTTCTGCCAATATCCTATTGACTTTTCCGCCAAAGGTGTGATAACTTTTTATATGGTCCTGGTCGGACCAGAAAAGAAAGCAAAGGAGCATGAGCTATGGCCTTTCGTGAGATCGTCGCCCCCACCGTCAAGGAGCTGTTCATCCAGCAGCTGGAGGGCATGATCCTCTCCGGCGAGCTGCGCCCGGGGGATCGGCTGCCCACTGAGCGTGAGCTGGCGGATGAAATGAAGATCAGCAAGACCGTGGTCCATGAGGGATTGCGGGAGCTGCATCGTCTCGGCTTTCTGGACATCGCCTCCCGCCGCGGCGTCACCGTGGCAGACTACGCCCAGACCGGCAGCCTGGAAACGCTGCGGGCCATCATGGATTTCCATGGCGGTCTCCCGGATGCCAAAACGGCGGGCAGTATCCTTCAGCTGCGCTATTATCTGGAGGGCCCCGCCATGGAGGAGCTGGCTGCGCGGCACACACCGGCAGACATGGCAGCGCTGCAGGCCTTACAGCGCCAGGCGGAGCAGGCGGCGCAGGAGGGGACGGATGCGCTGGCCGAGGCCCTGTTCCGCTACCACCGGGGCATCACCTTTCTCAGCGGCAACACCATCACACCGCTGCTGTTCAACGCCTTTACCCGGGTGAACCTGGAGTTCTGGAAGGAGTATATCCAGCTTACCGGCATCGACCGCTGTCTGGAACGGCTGGCCCAATTCACCGCCCATATCGAGGCGGGGGAGGGACAGGCCGCCTCGTCCCTGCTGCGGCAGGGCCTGGAGCAGTTCATCACCCAGGTGCGGTAGCTTCCGTCAGCTCTTCGGAGTAGACACCCCCGGTCGAAGGCCCCGCAGCGCAAAAACACCCGGCCGTCAGGCCGGGTGTTTTTACTATGCTTATCGACGCTTGCCGCCGCCGAAACCGCCGCCGCCAAAGCCTCCGCCTCGGGAGCTTCCCCCGCGGGAACCGCCGCCGAAGCCGCCGCCGCTGAACCCGCTGCCGCCGCTGGGACGACTGGGCCGGCTGGGCCGGGGCGCGCTGGGTCTCGGACCGCCGCCGGGCCGGTTATTGGGCCGGGGCGGTCGCGGTGCGCCGGGCCTCGGGCCGCCGCCCATGGGAGGCCGGGGACCACCGCCGTAGGGCGGTCGCGGTCCTCCGCCGTGGGGCGGACGTGGGGGTCGGGGTGCTCTGGGAGGCCGGGGCGGCGCGTAGCGTCTGCCCCAGAAAATGGGATAGTACACCGGACGCACCACATTCACCGGTGCGCCCACGATATACCGCCGGCGATAGCGGCTGTACCGCAGAGCATCCAGCACCATCCACACCACGAAGATACCGATGATCAGCACCACCACGCTGCCGATGGACGTGCCGCCGCTGCTGGCCGCCGGTGCCGCCGGGGCGTACCAGCCGCTGTCATTGCTGTCGCCGCCGTCCAGCTTCGCCTGGGCGTAGAATACGTCCGCCTGCCGGAAGAAGGCTGTCACGGCACTGTCAAAGTCGCCGCTGTAATAGGTGGTCTCAATGGCCTGCCGCAGCTGATTTTGCTGGGTGTCGGTCATGGTGTAGCCCACATTGTCGCCGCAGTAGACCTGCCAGTCGCCGTCCTTCACCAGCAGCAGTATCATGTCGTTGCGTCCCAGCCCCCACTTCTCGCCCAGGTTGGCGGCGTAATCCTCCGCGTCCCAGCCGGTCAGATGGTCGATGCTGGCCACCGCCGTAATGGCGTAATACTTGCTGTTCCAGCTGTCGTTGTAGTCCCGGATCAGCTGCTCCGTCTGTCCGTTCAGCAGACCGGCCTCGTCACAGATCCAGTCCTGGTACTGCACGTCCAGCAGCTCCGTGGGCTTCTTGGCGATAAAGCCGTCCTTGCGGCTCTGGCCGATGAACACCGCGCCGACAATGGCCAGCGCCAGCACCACCAGTGCCACGCCACGTTTTTCAAAAAACTTCATACCTGTTCCCCTTTCCGAAGGAGATTGATCTTATTTTCAGCTCCGCAGCTCCATCAGCTTCTGCTTCAGCTCACCCTCGATCTTACCCAGCGCCCCATTTTGCGCTGTGTGCAAAACGGGGGCCCCGTATGATCTGACATCCTCGGACGAAGTGAATTCGTCCTGCGGCAAGGTTTCGGCCAGCCGAAACGCTTGTGCGCGCCGTCCGGCGCGTGTGCGGCTTCGCCGCACGGTCGAGCTGGGCTGACGGCTTGTGTGTTTCGATCAGCTCCGCAGCTCCATGAGCTTCTGCTTCAGCTCACCTTCGATCTTACCCAACTCGACTTCGGCCTCCTTGCGCTTGGCCGCGCCCTCCTTCTGGATGTTCAGCACCTCGTCCAGGGTGGAGATCAGCTGCTGGTTGGTGTGCTGCAGCGTCTCGATATCGATGATGGAGCGCTCGGCCTCCTTCGCGGTGGCGATGGTGCCCATCTTCAGCGTATCGGCGTTCTTCTTCAGCAGATCGTTGGTCATCTCGGTGACGGCATTCTGCGCGGCGGTAGCCTGACGGCTGTGCTCCATGCCCAGTGCCAGCACCATCTGGCTCTTCCACAGGGGGATGGTGTTCACCAGGGAGGACTGGATCTTCTCGATCATCAGTGTGTCGTTGTTCTGCAAAAGCCGGGTCTGGGGGCCCATCTGCACGGATACCATGCGGGTCAGCTCCAGATCGTGCAGCTTCTTCTCAAAGCGGTTGCACAGGTTAACCAGGTCGTTGTAGGCCTGGGCGTCCTCGGCCAGACCCGTCTGCTCCGCCTTCTTCCGCAGCTCCTCCAGCTCCGTGGAGCGCACCTCGGCCAGGCGCTTCTTGCCGGCCAGGATGTACATGGTCAGTTCCTTGTAATACTTCAGGTTCAGCTCATACATCTGGTCGAACATGGCCACGTCCTTCAGCAGCGTGATCTGATGGTTCTCCAGATTTTGGGCGATCTTGTCCACATTGGCCTCGACCTTGCTGTACTGGGCCTTCATGGTCTCCAGCTTGTTGCTGGCCTTCTTGAACAGGCCGAACAGCCCCTTCTTTTCGTCCTCCTCGCCAAAGCCCTTCAGCTCCACCACCAAGCGGCTCAGGTCCTCGCCGATCTCGCCCATGTCCTTGCTGCGGACGTTGTTCAGCGCGTTCTCGGAGAAGGACGCCACGCTCTTCTGGGCCGCGGCGCCGTACTGCAGCACCTGGTTGGTGTCGCGAATGTCGATCTTGTGGGAGAAGGCCTCCACCGCCTGCTTCTCCTCCTCGGTCAGCAGCTTGTCGTCCATCTCCACCGGCTCGATCTTCTTTTCCTCCTCCTTGGGGACCTCCGGGGCCTCCGGCGTCAGCGTCAGGGAGGGCACCTCCACTGCGGCGGCAGCGGCGGTATCGTCAGGGGTCAGGGTCAGCTCGGGCATCATGTTATCGGTCATGGCGGTTGTTTCCTTTCTGTTATATTCTCACAAAATTATACACATTGTTCTCACAGCTCCAGCGTAATGCCGTTCCCGGTGTCCACGCTGTCCTCTGCCCGGGGCGGCTGTGTCTGCGCGTCCCCGGCACTGCGGATATCCAACTCCGGCTGGGGGTCGGCCACCGGGTTTTCCTGGGCCGCCTGGTGCACGGCGTCGCCGCCGGTCAGACCCTCCCGTGCCATCATGTTGTCCAGTACCGTGATGTCCGTGGATATATCCATGGCCTGGTCGCCGAACAGACTGTCCAGCTGCTTTTCAAAAGCCAGCACGATGGTGGCCATCATGCCCTCTACCTTCTCCATGGTGCCGGTGATGTTCTGGCCGGACACGCCCTGACGGCTCAGCTCGTCGTAGCTGCGGAGCAGCTTCAGCGTGGTGGGCAGGTAGTAGGACATGAATTTCCGAATCTGCGGCAGCTTCTCCGGGTGCGCCTTCACATAGTCGAATATCTTGCCGCTGACCTCCTCCAGCCGGTCGATCTGGCCGGAGATAGTCTCATCCTGTATGCGGTCGTTCAGCGCCCGCATGGCCTTGATGGCCGCGTCGCCCTCGGCGATGGCCTTGTCCAGGTCCACATTGCCGGTGCTCACCGGCTCCTCCGGTACCTCCACGGTCTCGGTCACATCCCGGCAGAACATCCGGGCGATCAGTGCCACAACGGCGGAAGCCGCCGCCGCCAGCAGGAAGTGCCCCACCTGATACAGCGGAAACAGCAGTGCGTACAGCACCCACGTTACCGCCGCGGCGTAGATAGGTGCGGCTGATTTATGGACGATGGTCTCTGTTTTCAATCCTGTCGCCTCCAGTCCTTGTTTGTGACTATATATTATATAGCATTTCTGTTTTCCGGTCAATGTTTGAAAGGAAAAAAGGGCGCCCGCGGGCGCCCTTTTTCACTTGTTGTTCAGCTTGCCCAGATACCGGTAAATGCTGGCCTCGCTGCTGTGCAGCGTCTGCGCCACATGGCTCACGGATCCCTTCAGCAGGAACACGCCCTTGCGGTTCAGAATGTCCATGATCTCCATCTTCTCGTCCTGGGTCAGGCGGTCCACCTCCACCGGATAGTTGTCCACCACCTGGGATACGATGCTGGCGGTGGCGCCGGCGATGGATGTGGGATAGCCGCTGCGTACCGGTGTCTCCACCGGGTCGTTGCTGTCGGCGATGAGCCGCGTGCCGCTGGGTACGCCCCGCTTCACGCCGCCGCCGCACAGCTCCATGACCCTGCGGCTCAGCTCCTCGTACCGGCTGGCGTCAAAGTTGATGCACAGCAGGCCGGACAACTCCCCGTGCCGTCCCTTGATGAACATGGAGTTGGAGCACATGGTCTTGCCCGTGGCGGACACGGACTCAAAGTTCAGCACATAGTTCTGCGTCTCGTACAGGTTCCCGGCCACGAACTCCAGCATTTTGTTGCTGAGAGGGGAGCCGATGTGCCGTCCGGTCAGCTCTCCGTTGGCGATGGCGATGATCCGGTTGGAGTCGTCCTCCAGCTCGTGCAGGGCGATCTCATAGTCAGGGCCCAGCACATGGCCCAGAAAGTCTACGATCAGTGTGTATTGCCGTATCAGCTCCACTTCCATGGCAGGCAGTCTCCTTTTCTGTTTTATGCGGTGGGGAGGGCGCTCACGCCTCCGGCTGCGCTGCCTGGGCGGCGATCCTCGCCTTCTCCTCGTCCTCCAGCACCCGGTAGGCCACCTTGCCCACCAGGGTCTTGGGCAGCTCATCCCGGAACTCGATGTCGTAGGGCATGGCGTACTTGGCCACGTGCTTGCGGCAGTAGCTCAGCAGCTCCTGCTTGGTGGCCTCGCTGGCGGGCACGCCGGGCTTGAGCATTACGAAGGCCTTGACCTTCTGCATCTTATAGGGATCGGGCACGCCGATGATGCAGCTCATCTGCACGTCCTCATGGGCGTCCAGAATGTTCTCCAGCTGGCCGGGATAGACGTTGTAGCCGGAGGTGATGATCATCCGCTTGGCGCGGCCCTTGAAGTAGATGAAGCCCTGGTCGTCCATGGTGCCCAGGTCGCCGGTGTACACCCAGGTCAGGCCGTCGTCATGCTTCCGCAGGGTGCGGGCCGTCTCCTCGGGGTTGTTCATGTACTCCTTCATGACGGTGGGACCCGCCAGCAGGATCTCGCCCTCGGTGCCGTAGGATACCTCCTTGTCGGTGTCCGGCTCCACGATCTTGATATAGGTGTCGGGGAAGGGCAGGCCGATGGAGCCCTCCTTGTAGATGTTGGTGGGGGTCAGGCAGCAGGCCGTCACCGTCTCGGTGGTGCCGTAGCCCTCGCGGACCTGAATGACCGCGTGGTGATCGTACAGGAACTTGTCAAATTTCTTCTTCAGCTCAATGGACAGGCTGTCGCCGCCGGAGAACACGCCCTTCAGGCTGCTCAGGTCCGCGCCGTCCATGCTGGGCAGGCGCAGCAGCGCCTCATACAGCGTGGGCACACCGGCGATAAAGTTGCACTTATACTTCACGATCTGCTTGGCATAGCTCTTGGCGGTGAACCGTGGGATAAGGATGCACCGTCCGCCCTGGCTCAGCATGGAGTGCACGCACACGCCCAGACCGAAGCCGTGGAACAGGGGCATGGCCGCCAGCATCCGGTCGCCGGGCCGGAACATGGGGTTGGTGGCGATGATCTGCTGGCCCAGCGCGTTGAAGTTGCCGTTGGTCAGCACGATTCCCTTTGTGGTGCCGGTGGTGCCGCCGGAGTACAGAATGACCGCGGGATCGTTGTAGCCTCGCTCCACCCGGTAGTTCTTGTAGAAGCAGTACCGGGACATATCCATAAATTCCTTCCACCGGATGACCGGCGCGTCCTCGGGGATCTTCTGGATCTTCCGCCCCTCGGTGAGCATATAGCCCGCCCGGATGGTGCGGCTCAGCGCGTCCTTTACGGAGGCGATGATGATGTTGATGATGCCGGTGTTCTGGCGGATGTGCTCGAACTTGTCGTAGAACTGATCCAGCGTGATGGCCGTGGTGGACTCGGAGGCGTTCAGATAGAACTCGATCTCCTTCTCCGCCGACAGGGGGTGGATCATGTTGGCGATGCCGCCCACCAGGTTCACCGCGTAGAACATATAGATGGCCTGGGGGCAGTTGGGCATGGCGATGGTCACCTTGTCGCCGGGCCGCACGCCCAGGGTCTTCAGGCTCTTGGCGCACTTCTCGATCTCCTGCACCATCTTTTTATAGGTGGTGGACTTGCCCATGAAATCAAAGGCGATGTTGTTGGGATACAGCTCGGCCATGCGCTCCACGGCCTCGAACATACTGCCCTGGAAATAGTCCAGGTGCATGGGCACATCGCCCATATAGTCCTTCCACGGGGTCTTTACTTCACTCATATTGTACCTCCTCGCTCATGGGCTTTTCCAGCTCCTCCGGGTGTGTCAGCAGATACTCCAGCAGCCGCACGGACTTGGAGTAGTAATAGCCGTCCGCCAACCGCTCGTCAATGGTCAGTCCCAGCTCCAGCGTCTCCCGCATGGTCACGGTGCCGTCCTCATTGATAAACGGCGATTTCTTCTTTTCACCGATGATGCAGAACAGCGAGCAGGTGCCCCAGTTGGTCAGATGGTGGTATCCGCACTTCAGCTTGATGGAGCCGAGGTTCGAGATGACCACAGAGCTGTAATAAGGGTCGGTGGCGATGAGGTCGGACGGCACCCAGCCGTGGCGATCCAGAAACATCAGGAACCGCACGATGGCCTTTCCCATCCACCGGGGCATCTTATTGAACATATCCATGCCCGCGGTGGAGGCATCCACCTTCTCGCTGCGGCACTCCGTCACCTGCTGGCGGATGTACGCGTGAACGTCCTCGATGGTATGCTCGTCCTTTCCGTGCAGGAAGGCCAGCGCCTCCGCGCCCTTGTCGGAAAACTGCTTCTTCACCACGAACGCGGCGGATACCTCGTTCCGCTGATAGAAATTGCTGTTCACAATAAAGCGGTTCAGCTTCGGCCGCAGGGTGATGGTCTTCTCCAGCGCCGCCACCACGATGTGGAACATGGTGTAGGGAAAGTCCGTCTCCTCCGCATTCTTTTTGGCCAGATATGCGTTCATGGCGGTCAGGTCCACCTTCACGGAGATGTACGCCTCATTATCGCACCGGTTGGGGTAGATGATGCCGGTGATGAAGTGCAGGGAATCCAGCTCCCGCAGCAGCCGGCCGTCCTTCCGGTCTCCCCGCCGTCTCTTATAGGTCTCCATATGTTTCTCCTATGCAACTAATATAAATGTGAAAGTTTTACAAGCATATCTAATATGCTATATTATGTTGACAACATAAATCAACAACTGTTACCCGCACATTATACCAGCCTCCCCCCGAAAATGCTACCCCCATTTTCACACTTTGCGCAATTCATACAAAAATGTTAGGCGCTAAAAAGGACCGGCGAGAGCCGGTCCTTTTTTCACTCACAGATTTTTCACCCGCAGGGCCCGTATGGCATTCAGCACCGCCAGCACCATCACGCCCACATCGGCGAAGATGGCCGCCCACATATTGGCCGCGCCGATGGCCACCAGCACCAGGCAGGCGAACTTCACCGCCAGCGCGAACACGATGTTCTGATACACGATGCCGATGCACTTCCGGGAGATGTGGATGGCCTTGGCGATCTGCATGGGCTCGTCGTCCATCAGCACCACGTCCGCCGCCTCGATGGCCGCATCGCTGCCCATGGCGCCCATGGCGATGCCGATATCCGCCCGGCTCAGCACCGGCGCGTCGTTGATGCCGTCGCCCACGAAGGCCAGCTTGGCCTTCCCGCGCTGCCGGGACAGCAGCTGCTCCACCTGCGCCACCTTGTCCCCGGGCAGCAGCTCGCTGTGTACCTCGTCCACGCCCAGCTCCGCCGCCACCGCGTCCGCCACCTTCTTGGCGTCGCCGGTGAGCATGACGGTCTTTTCCACGCCCGCCTTATGCAGCGCGGCGATGGCCGCCTTGGCGTTGGGCTTCACCACGTCGGAGATCACGATGTGCCCCGCGTACTGCCCGTCCACCGCCATGTGGATGATGGTCCCCACGCTGTGGCAGTCGTGATAGGGAATACCCAGCTGGACCATCAGCTTGCTGTTGCCGGCGGCCACCGTGTGGCCGTCCACCACGGCGGTGACGCCGTGGCCGCTGCTCTCCTGGATGTCCGTCACGCGGCTGCGGTCGATGGCCTTGCCGTAGGCTTTCTGCAGGCTCTTGCTGATGGGATGGGAGGAGGCGCACTCCGCCAGCGCCGCGTATTCCAGCAGCTTCTGCTCGTCCATGTCGCTGTGGTGTACCGCCGTCACCTCGAACACGCCCTTGGTCAGCGTGCCGGTCTTGTCGAACACCACCGTCTTTACCTGGGACAGCGTCTCCAGATAGTTGGAGCCCTTGATCAGGATGCCCTCATGGCTGGCGCCGCCGATACCGGCGAAGAAGCTCAGGGGAATGCTGACCACCAGCGCGCACGGGCAGCTGGTCACCAGGAACGTCAGCGCGCGGTATACCCACTGCTCCCACTGGCCGTCCATGCCGCCCACCAGCCGGATCACCGGCGGGATAATAGCCAGCGCCAGCGCGCTGTAGCATACCACCGGCGTGTAAATGCGGGCGAACTTGGCGATAAAGTCCTCGCTGCGGGACTTGCGGGAGCTGGAGTTCTCCACCAGCTCCAGGATCTTGGACACCGTGGACTCGCCAAAGGCCTTTGTGGTCCTGATCTTCAGCACGCCGGTCATGTTGATGCAGCCGCTGATGACCTCGTCGCCCTCCCGGGCGTCCCGGGGCAGGCTCTCGCCGGTCAGGGCGCTGGTGTTCAGGGTGGAGCTGCCCTCGGTGACGACGCCGTCGATGGGCACCTTCTCGCCCGGCTGCACCACGATGACGGTGCCGATGGCCACCTCGTCCGGATCCACCTGTACCAGCTGGCCGTCCTGCTCAATGTTGGCGTAGTCCGGCCGGATGTCCATCAGCGCGCTGATGTTCTTCCGGCTCTTGCCCACCGCGTAGCTCTGGAACAGCTCGCCGATCTGATAGAACAGCATCACGGCGATGGCCTCGTTGTAGTCGCCGCTTTTCTCATAGATGGCCAGCGCGAACGCGCCCACCGTGGCCACCGCCATCAGGAAGTTCTCGTCGAACACCCGCCCGTTGGCGATGCCCTGTCCGGCCTTTTTCAGAATGTCGTAGCCGATGACCAGATACGCTGTCAGATACAGCGCCAGCCGCAGCCACCCCGTCACCGGAATAATATACAGCGCGACCAGCATCGCCGCCGTGATGAGTATGCGTATGAGCATTTTCGTTTGTTTTTTCGTCATAGCGTTTCTCCTTTCCTGTATCCGCACCGCCGTCCCGCCCGCAGCCGGCGCAGGGGCTATTTCGCGCCACCTGGCGCGGGAACGTGTCTCCGACGGGTCACTTTTGTCAACAGCGACAAAAGTGACCAAAAGCGCCGGCAGAAACTGCGTTTCTGCACTTCCTCAGCGCGCTACGGTCGGCTGTGATTTCCCGCATCTTCTCGCGGACACAGCCTTTCGTCGTCGTTGTCGGATAAAAGGACTGTGCCTGCGTTCACCGGCGCGGAGGCTGACGCGGCCGCTTGCCCCAGCCACGGTAGGCATTTTCGCTCCTACCGCCGCACCCCCACACCTTCCCCTCGAGGGGTCGCGGTGTTGAATGACACGCCTCCGTCAGCCTTCCCCTTGAGGGGAAGGTGCCCCCGAAGGGGGCGGATGAGGTGTCGCCGCGCAGCGGCGTAAGCGCATTATTTTTCTCCGACGGGGATAGTTTCGCGCCCCGGCGCGAGCTACTTTTGTCTGCGGTGACAAAAGTAGCCAAAAGCACCGCTTAGACCTGCGGTCTAAGAACCCCTCGCGCGCTATACTCAGTTGTGATTTCCCGCGTATTCTCGCGGGCATAACCTTTCGTCGTCGTTATCGGATAAAAGGACTGTGCCTGTGTTCACCGGCGCGGAGGCTGACGCGGCCGCTTGCCTCAGCCACGGTAGCCGTGTTTCGCTCCTACCGCCATCCCCCAAAGCCTTCCCCTCGAGTGGCGCACCCCCCCAAGCCTTCCCCTTAAGGGCTTCGCGCCGTTGAATGACACGCCGGTGGCGTGTCAGATCCGCGAACCGACCGACCCGCAGGGAGACAGGTGCCCCCATACCCCCGGCGGCGTTAGCCGCCACCTACCCATTGCGGTGCTTCGCGCCGCAATGGGCGCGATTTGATAATCGCCACTCGACCAGCGCACCAACCCCTACCCTCACTGCTGTCAGCGGCAGCGGCGCAAGAGGTACAAGCGATCCCTGAACCGACAATGTTACCCACTGCACTTCATGCGCGAGTGCATACCGCCAAATCTGCATGACCCACAGCGCGCCAAGGGGTCCTTAGACCGTAGGTCTAAGCGACTTTCTTTCCCACATTTCTTTCTTCGCAGAAAGAAATGTGGCCGCCGGAGGCCGCCTCCCCGTCAGGGGGAAACCGACTCACCGCCGCAGCGGCGCAACCGCATTATTTGTCTCCGACGGGGATAGTTTCGCGCCCCGGCGCGAGCTACTTTTGTCTGCGGTGACAAAAGTAGCCAAAAGCACCGCTTAGACCTACGGTCTAAGAACCCCTCAGCGCGCTATGCCTGTTCACTGCCACCCGCGCTTTCCCTCACGTAACCGGCGTTTTCCTGATCGTTGTCGTTCCCCCGACTGTGCCAGCACAGCTTTCCGCTGCCGCTGCCTGCTACTACGGCAAAAATTATTCGTTCTGCCGTGTCGCAGGCTAAGAAATAATTATATCCTGTGCCCGACGGGCACACCTACCTTTGCCGCCTTGCGGCGGCAAAGGCGCGATTTGATAATCGCCACTCGACCAGCGCACCAACCCCTACCCTCGCTGTTGTCAGCGGCAGCGGCGCAGGAGGTACAAGCAGTCCCCCGAACCGACAACGATACCCGCCGTACCAATTCCGCGAAGCCAGCACCGCCAAATTTGCACTTGCCTGCCCCGCGCCAAGGGGTCCTTAGACCGTAGGTCTAAGCGACTTTCTTTTCCACATTTCTTTCTTCGCAGAAAGAAATGTGGCCGCCGGAGGCCGCCTCCCCGTCAGGGGAAAGCCAACTCGCCGCCGGGGCGGCGAAACCCTCCCCGCGCCAAGGGATCCTTAAACCGTAGGTTTGAGTGGTTTTCTTTGGTAACTTTCTTTTTACAAAAAAAGAAAGTTACTCGTGCCGGAGCACGAAACTCCCCATCCCGCGCCCGCAGGCGTATGTCAAAGGCTTCCCGCAGGGAAGTCTTTGCGTGGTTTTACAGTTCGATCTCGCAGTCCGGCTCCACCTTCTTGCAGGCCTTCAGCACCGCCTTCATGGTGGCCTTCTGGTCTGCGCCCTCCGCAAATTCCACGATCATCTTCTGCGTCATAAAGTTCACCACGGCGGAGGCCACGCCCTCAGTCTTCTGGGCAGCTTCCTCCATCAGGTTGGCGCAGTTGGCGCAGTCAACTTCGATGCTGTATGTCTTTTTCATAGTGATGACTCCTTTCGCAGCACTTAAAGTATTAAGTACTTGTTTAATCGTTCTGGGCGTAGTATAATGTACCTGACCGCAAATGTCAACGGTCCGGCGGCACTCCCTGCCGCCCGGGCGAAAACCATTGCCTTTCGGGCGAAACGGAGGTCATCGTATGGAAAACCCGTCCCTGCCCCACTACCACGGCGAAGAGCCGGCCCACACGGAGGTCGTCCGCCAGATGCTGGAAAAAGAGGACACCTTTCAGGAACTTTCCGATATTTTCCGGCAGCTGGGCGACGCCAACCGCATCCGCATCTTCTGGCTGTTGTGCCACTGCGAGGAGTGCGTGGTGAACATCGCCGCCATGATGGATATGTCCAGCCCCGCCGTCTCCCACCACCTCCGCATCCTTCGGGACAGCGGCCTGCTGACCACCCGCCGCGACGGCAAGGAGGTCTACTACCACGCCGCCGACACCGCCCAGGCCCGGCTGCTGCACGAGCTCATCGAGCAGGTCATGGACGTGGCCTGTCCCCAGTGGCGCGCCGAGGCAGAGCAGGTCCGGCTGATCCGGGAGATCCACGACTACCTGCTGTCGCACATGGACCAGCGTATCACCATCGAGGACCTCTGCCATCTGTACCCCATCAACCCGACCACATTGAAAGAGGTGTTCAAGGATGTGTACGGCACCTCCATCGCCGCCCATCTGAAGGAGCACCGTCTGGAGAAGGCCGCCCGCCTCCTCCGTGAGACGGATGCCAGTATGGCGGAGGTAGCCCGCCGGGTAGGCTATGAAAGCCAGAGCAAATTCACCGCCGCCTTCAAGGACCAGTACGGCTGTCTGCCCACAATGTATCGGAAGATGTCATAAGCGTGAACTGAAAGTATCATATAGGTATAAAAAAGGCGCCCTTCGGCGCCTTTTTTGCGTACATAAAGGTATCCCTTTTTGCATGGGTTTGTTCACATTTCCCGGATATATCGTGTTCACATTTCCTGGGCCTGTAATTGGAGGCGATCGGCGATCATGGCGATGAATTCGGAGTTTGTGGGCTTGCCCTTCGCGGAGTTCACCGTATAGCCAAAGTATTTCTGCAGCGTTTCCAGGTCGCCGCGGTCCCACGCCACCTCGATCGCGTGGCGAATGGCGCGCTCCACCCGGCTGGGTGTCGTCCCGAACCGCTTTGCGATCTCCGGATACAGCACCTTCGTCACCGCGTTGATGACCTCCATATTCCGTACCGTCAGGATAATACCCTCCCGCAGGTACTGGTAGCCCTTGATGTGCGCCGGCACGCCGATCTCGTGGATGATGGCCGTGACCATCATCTCCAGTTGCTGCAGCGGCAGGTCGCAGCGCGGGCCTGCCGCGTGGCGGATATGCTCCAGCACTGAGGTGTCGTCCGCCGGCTTGGGCAGGAATACATAGGCGCCGGCATCCCGGATGTCCCGGGCCGCCTCGGCGGTGCGGAATTCCGTCACCACAATGCACCGCGTCTCGGACTTGCCCTTCAGCCGCCGCAGGATGCCCGTGCCGTCCAGTCCGGGCAGCACCGTGTCCAGCACCAGCACGGCGGGGTGCTGTGCCTCCACCATCGCCAGCGCCTCACGGCCGTCGGCGGTGTCGCCGATCAGACAGATATCCCCCTGCTTCTTCAAGAAATCGCACAGCTCTGTCCGATACGCCTGGTCCGCATCCGCAACGCATACAGTGATCTTGTTCTCCATATTCACTTTCCCCTTTAACATAATTTTAACGGCACGCAATTCCCCATATACACACCACGAACCGCTTTGACGCTATCAAAAATACCACAAACAGACAGCAAATGCAAGGGCAATTTGTCGAAAACAAACATTTTCGTTCGACACCCAGCGACCGCATTCGACAAAAAGCGGTGCTTGGGAGACGATGTACCTTTTTGGAGCGATATTTCGCCATAATAATTTTGCATATACCAGCGATTGTGATCACTAATAGGCGTTTCGTGCATAATGCATCTATTTGTCGTTTCAAGCAAGAAAGCAACACCCTCTCGGGAGTTGCTTTTGGGAGCTTGCGGCCGGATTTCCCCTGCGAGGGGGGATAAACTTCGACTCCGGACAAGCTCAATAAAAAAAGCAACACCCTATCGGGAGTTGCTTTTTTGCCTTGTATTGACAGAAAAGATGCATCACCAAGGTTGTTGCCTCTTATAGTGTTCACCATCTCAAAACTTCTTGTTTATATGGTACCTCTACTTTATGTGATTGTCCATTCACATCTTTTATAATTCCTGTTCGATCACCATCTCCGAATCCCGGAAGTGGATACGAATGGTCTCCTCGTCCTCTACCGTGATTTTCTGGATGATCTGACGGACGAACTCATCGGCGAACTCCGTGTAGCCTGCGCTGCACTCCATGATGCTGTCCCACATCTGCTGATGGCGGGTGGCCTGTTCCTCCAAGCTGACTTCCATCTGCCGGGCGTCCAGAATCTGTGCTTTGAGGGATTCTTTCTCGTCTGTCAGCGCCTTCATTTTGGCATTCAGTTCGGCATCGCCCATGTTCTCCAGCAGCCGGTCCAGCAGATCGCTTTGCTCCCGACTCACCGTTTCCATGTGTTTCTTCAGTTCCAGCAGCTTTGCACCAGCCTGCGATAATGCCTGCTTGGCTTCCTCTGCCATCGCCAGTACATCAGGGCAGACCTCCTGCCGGATGGCGGCAAACTCGTTCATGGAGGCGAGGATCGCGCTGTGGAGCTTGCTCTCATCCAGTGTCGGTGAGTTGTGACAGTATTGCGTTCCGAACTCCAATCTGGACACGCAGCGCCATACGATCCGCTTTTTCCCGTTTCTTGCCCAGGTCACTCGTTTGTACGGGGAACCGCACTCACCGCATACCAGCAGTTCCGTCAGGGCGTATTTGCCGGAATATTTCCCAAGCTCTGTCTTGCCGCTCTTTTGCAGCACCTTGCGCTTGCTGGATCGGCGCGTCATCTCGTTCCGTACCTGATCGAACATCTCTCTGGAGATGATGGCAGGATGGTTGTTCTCCACATAGTACATGGCGCGCTCGCCCTGGTTTTTCTTCACCTTCTTGGAGATACAGTCCGTGACATAGGTCTTTTGCAGCAGGGCATCTCCGATATATTTTTCATTCGTCAGGATGTTGTGGATGATGGCGGGCGACCAGAATTCTACCCCCTGTGCGGTCGGGACATTATCCTTGTCCAATTCTCGCTTGATCTGCCCCAGCGTACAGCCGTCCAGATACCGGTGATAAATCCGCTTGATGACCTCGGCTTCCTCCGGGACGATCTCCGGCTGTCCATCCGCACCCTTGCGGTATCCCAGCATCTTTTTGTATTGGAAGGTCACTTTTCCGGCTTCCGCACTTTTTGCTTTGCCCCAAGCGACATTCTTGCTCAGAGATTCGGATTCCGCCTGGGCGAAACCGCTGAACAGTGTGATCAGGAACTCGCTGGATTCCGTCAGCGTATTGATGTTCTCTTTTTCGAAGTACACGCCGATGCCGTTGGCTTTCAGCAGGCGCACTGTTTCCAAGCAGTCCACGGTGTTTCTGGCAAAGCGGGAGAGAGATTTTGTGATGATGAGGTCGATATGGCCTCGTTTACAGGCAGTGATCATCTTTTTGAACTCTGTTCATTTCTTGAGGCTGGTACCCGTGATGCCCTCGTCTGCATAGATCCCCGCCATTTCCCAATCCGGGCTATCCTGGATCTTCTGGGTATAGTAGCTCTTTTGAGCCTCATAGCTGTTGAGCTGCTCCTCACTGTCGGTGGAGACGCGGCAGTATGCCGCTACACGCATTTTGCCGTCTTGCGCTTTACGGAGGGTCTCCGGTGCCTTGGTTGCAGGGATCACCCGCACCCGGCGTTCCAAAGTTGTCGCCGTTGTTTCCATGTATCATTCGTCCTTTCCCTTCATTTCGTCATCCAAAAATGTAAGCCTTACCGCGCCGTCCGGTGTGATGGTGATATGAGAAACCGCCCGGTGAAAGCGGCGCCAGTTCACTTTCGTCAGGCGGTCAGAATTTTCGTATCCACAAATGGTGTCCGGGCAACAGTCGTATCGTGCGGCTGCCCCCTGTAAGATCAGCATCATGACTGCTTCTGGGGACTCCGGCTGTTCCAAGCCTCGATTGATGACATTGTTCAGTCGGATGACCTCAGCAGAGGGCGTATATCTCAACAGCATTCCCATCTATGATACGCATGAACATCTCGCGCCCTGCGAGGCGGCAAGAGAAAAGGAAACTGATATCTTGCGTGAATATCTAAGGCATTATATGGCTTCCAGTGTGATTTCGGCAGGTCTGTCCCAAAAAGATTTTCTTTATGTGCGTGATGCGTCGAAGCCACTCATGGAGCGCTGGAATATGGTGGAGCCGTACTGGGAATATAACAGACATACCGGGTATGGGCAGGCCGTTGATATCAGTGTGAAAAAACTCTACGGTTATAGTATCCTGCCTGTGCGAGTCATTCGTTTGTTATTGAGCATGGAGATGTATAAGACGACTTTCCATTCATGCGGGATATTTCCCTCTCCGAAAATAGCGGATGCGCCGCTCGGCCCTGCCGTCGTGCGCGAGCGCTTGAGCAAAATACTGGAGCTGGCAGTCTCTGAACACGTCTGCTTCCACAATCTGCGCCACACCTTTGCCACGACGTTGCTCGAATACGGTATGGATGTAAAAACGCTCTCAACCATTATCGATCACAATTCCGTGGCAACAACGCTGAACATTTACGCACACATCACCGACGATATGCGGGTAAAAACGGCGGTAGACTTTGACCACGGCATTGCAAAGAGGGAACAAATCATGCCTCCTGTTCGAAAACTTGCGTTGGAGAATATGACGACCTTTACCGCGGTGAAAGCAGGGGACCGGTTGCGTCAGTCAGCTCGGTGAACACCGCTGAGGAGGCAAATATTCCCCAAGAGGACCGGACGGCAAAAAGCGCAGTGGCAACGTCTACGCCCATACCCGCGAGGAATGCGAGGAAAAGCTGAAAGACCTCGTTCAGAAAATGAAAGCGGACCTTGCGGCAGAACGGGAGCGGGCAGGGCGGACATTCTGATCCTGACGGACAGAAGACGACCACAGAACACCGAATCCTGTGGCCCCAAATTTATAAAGAAAATTCAAACATACGAAAAATTGCGAAATGTAGAAAAGCGGTCGGAAGTTGCATGACTTCCAACCGCTTTTGTGTGCTTTTATACAGCACGCTCCTGTTTGTATTATTTGCAATCTGCCCAGCGCGGGTGATCATATACGTTCTTGTCCACCACGTATGGCCATTGTTCCCCGCGGCAAACCGCGAGGCATCCCTCCACGCACATGGTCGCCATCTGAATGACCGCTTCCCGCGTCTGGGCGGCGGCGTGCGGCGTGACCAGAAGATTGGGCGCCTGGAGCAGAGGGTCATCCACACGCAGAGGCTCGCTGCAAAAGACATCCAGCCCTGCGGCCGTAATTTGGCCGGACGTCAGGGCTTGCAGCAGATCCGCCTCGTTGACGATCCCACCGCGGCTGGTATTGATAAGGAGCGCAGTCTTTTTCATCAGGGCCAGCTCGGATGCGCAGATCAGATTTCGGGTGGCCTCCACCAGCGGCATATGCACGGAGACGATATCTGATGTGCGCAGAAGGTCTTCTTTGTTCTGGCAATATTCGACCCCCCACGACTGTATCTGTTCTTTTGAGAAGAAACTATCAAAGCCGATGACCTTCATGCCGATGCCCAGGCAGATCTTCGCGGTTTCGCGACCGATCGGACCAAGACCGATAATGCCGACAGTCTTGCCTTCCCATTGGAAGGCTTTATGTGCATCCCGTATGCTCCAGTGACCCTGCAGGGTCTCGTTATTTGCCTCGACAAGATTTTTGGACAGCGACAGCATCATGGCAACGGTATGCTCCGCAACGGATCGCCCGTTTGCGCCCGGAGTGACCACAACGGGAATGCCCAGCTTTGTTGCCTGCGTAACGTCTACAGAATCATACCCGATGCCGGGCCGCCCGATGACCTTCAGCTGTGGGCAGCAGGCCAGAGCGGCTGCATCACACTTTCCGATGCGGACGATCAGGGCATCCGCATCCTGCATCAGCTGGGGATAGTGATTGGGATCTCCGTCATCAGCGCTGATATAGTCAACGTGTGCCTGATCTAAAAGTGCCAATCCCTCGGCACAAAGGGACTGCGTCATTACAAATTTCATAGGTATTTCCGTCCTTCTTATGATACTTCCATAGAGAAAACGCGTGCCGGATTATGGACCAGCATCATCTCCAGCGCAGATGCGGAGATCCCCTGCTGAAGCAGCATGGGGGCGAAATCCGCAAACAGATAGGATAAGCCGTTGGCGATCCCTTCCGGTGCCATATAAGCCGCCAACGCTTCCTGCCGGCCGCCGTCCATACCCAGCAGAAGCTGCTGTTCATAACCGGCATCCACCAGCTGCTTTAGGATCTCCGCAAGCGCCTGATCAGAACGCAGGTGGGGCTTGTTTGCCTCTTCGATGCAGAGAACTGCGCCGCGGTCCAGTAGTTTTTTATAGTACACCAAGTTCGGATCGCGCTGGACGTGGCAAAGGACGGTCTTTTCCAAATCAGCACCTGCCGCAGCCAGTATATCCAGTATCTGTGGCCCCATCGTCCCATTTTCAGTATGAATAGAGATGGCACACCCCGTTTCCCGCTGCGTCATGGCCGCGATTCGGAGCGCTTTCTGCTCCAGGTGTGTGATCAGCCTATAACTTGTTCCTGCCTTGATCAGTCCGGCTTTGTAGGCGGTACGCTCCACGACAGGACCGTTATAGCTGTGCAGATCCATTCCGTCTGTGATCTCCAGGCACATCAGCGCGGCGATCTTTTTCTCATCCACCGTGGCCAGAAAAGATACTCTGGGATCATAGTTCTCCGCCTTGTGAAAGCCAGTGACCATGACCAGATTTCCCTGTCCGCGGTAAGCCTCCGCTATCTCTGCCATTTTTCCGACATTTCTGCCGCAGCCGATAGGGTCCATACAAACCATGGTCTTCCCACCGGATGCGAGAAATGCGCCGAACTCCCGCTTTGCTGCGGCAGTGTCGTCCATTAAAAACATAGGGTTGCGCACGACCTCTGGTCCGCCGCTGCGGATCAGATGGTCGTGCGAGTCCGTTTTTCCAATCTCAGATGCCGGAATATCTCCCAGAACCGTTCGAATGATTTTCATAACCGTTTGTATTCCTCAACTAAAAAACTTCTGCATGTTCGTTTCATCCGCTAACTCCCGCGGGAGTGTCAGCATCTCCGCGTTTGTGCCATACAAGCAGAGTGCCGTTCGCGAGGCTCGTTTCGCCGCAAATGTAGGCTTTTCCATGGTCAGCACCGAACCGCGCTGAAGCAGGGTCAGCTTCTCTGCCTGCACGAAAAGTGTACACTGTGCATCCTGCGAGGCTTGGCCCAGCGCTGTAGCTGTTATGCGGCGTACCGCAGGCGTAAAACACAGCAGGAACTGCCGACTCAAAAAGTAGCCCAGCAGGAAAAAGCCCGCTCCGAGATATATGTTGCCACCCAGGAGCAGGACCCCTAAGCCGTACAGCCCAATCAGCAGGCGGATCAGCGTACCGCCCCGCCAGGCGCGGACTGTTGTATAATAGAGCCGATGGCCAGTGACCTGACGCTCCAGCGTGGCGGCATCGTCCGGCCATGAAAAGACCTGCTGAATGGGAGCTTCCTTTTCCAGATCGTGGCGGAGCTTTTCTGCCAGCTCCGCCAACTCCTGTCGCTGGCAGTCCGCGGCAAACCGCAGCAGCAGATCATCCAGATGTGTCTCCTGCACTACCTGAATGGGAATGGCGTCGAAAATGACACCATCAGCCACCAGTGCAGCACAGCTTTTCAGCGGGATAATACTCTGTATGGCAGAGCCGGATACGCTTTTCGTCTGGGTCCCATAGCGGCAAAGCAGACTCGGTCCCGCCGTATACAGATGGTGCGGGCCCAGATAGCCATCGTCCAGCTGTTTCAGGTATCCGCCGACGGTTCGTTTTGCCTGCAACCGCGTGAAAAACATCCGAAAGGCCCCGCGACCCGCTGCTGCTGCAGCGGCAGCGAAGAGCAGGATGCGCAGCACAATAGAATAGTCCCGTTCCAGCAGCAGGAAAAGAATGGCAGCTATCAGGAACCCTACATTGAGCCCCCAGAACTTTAACTGCTGAGACGGTGTGCGGTTTTTCAACCGTATCTGCAATTCGATGAGGTCTTCGTAGATATCCGCCGTGACCGTATAACGGCAGTTGACCATAGCAGCCTCCTGTAAATCATCAGCCTTTGCGCGCCTTTTGCCTGCATCGAAGCATCTTGAACAGAGGCAGCAGCAAAAATGTCACTGCAACGATCATGAAAACGCAGGAGATCGGGCGTGTAAATACATCCAGGAACATTCCAGAGGATGCGATCATCGCAGAGCGGAAGTACTTCTCAATCATGGGGCCGAGAATAAAGCCGAGGATGATGGGCGTCATGTCCACGCCCAGTTGCTCCAACACATAGGCAACGACACCAAAGAGCATCATCATCCAGACATCAAACATCCGATTATTTAGGGCAAGTACGCCCATGACACAGAACATCAAGATCGCCGGGAACAGGAAGGAGAATTTCACATCGATGGCGCGGATAAACAGCTTCAGGAGGCCAAGCTCCATGATATACATGACAAAATTTGCCAATGCGTAGGCGACCATGATCGTACCTATGATGTCAGGATTCTGCGTAAACAGCAGCGGGCCGGCCTGAAGCCCATGTATCGTCAGGCCACCCAGCAGGGCGGAGGTCGTCAGATCGCCGGGAATGCCCATCGTTACCAGCGGGATTAATGCGCCGCCATTGACGGCGTTGTTGCTGGTTTCAGATGCGCAGATGCCCTCGGGAGAGCCGTGTCCAAAGCGCTCTGGGTGCTTGGACACCGATTTTGACTGATTGTAGGTGATCATCGTCGCAGCATTCTGGCCGATGCCGGGCAGGATGCCTATGCCGGTGCCGATGAGGCAGCCCAGTGCGATGGGCTTTGCACAACCCTTCATTTCCTTCAGGTGCGGCAGAAAGCTGGTCTTCTGCATACTGATGTGCATTCTCGGCTCTTTCAGATCCACAGATTGATGCAGGATCTCGCGGATCGCGAACAGACCCATCATCAGCGCTGTGGACTGGATGCCGCCCTGCAGCTGCCAGTTGCCAAAGTCGAGCCGGCTCACGCCGGAAACAGCGTCAATGCCGACACATCCCAACAGAAGTCCCAGCAGTGCGCCGATCAGGCCTTTGACCACGTCCTCACAAGACATGGTGATCACGACGGCCAAACCAAGAATGCAGACTGCGAAGTACTCCCAACTGCCGAACGCCAGCACGACCTTAGCCAACTGCGGTGCGATCAGGATCAGTGCCAGCGCAGAGGCGGTACCGCCAATGAGACTGGCAAACACGCCAATCGTCAGTGCCTCGCCAGGCCTTCCCGCTTTTGTCATGGGGTATCCGTCGTAGCAGGTGAAGATCGAGGACGGTGTGCCGGGTATGTTGATCAGCGTTGCTGTGATCAGGCCGCCGCTGATGCCGCCTACGTAGATGGCAATTAGAAGTGTCAGGCCTTGATGCGCGGTCATTGTGTAGGTGATGGGGATCATAAGCGCCACGCCTAGTGTTGCCGTAAGACCGGGGATACATCCGAAGATGATCCCCATCAACACGCCGAACAGCAGTACCACAAAGCACATGGGATCAGAGAGCATTGCACCGATCCCTGCTGTAATTACTTCCATATGCGTACTCCTCTTTGCATGATCATAGTCCAGTGCGGAGAGCCGTCATAACAACGGCTCTCCGCAGACGGGAATGTGTAGTGCCGATCAGTTCGCGTTCAGGATCTCCTGGAACACCGGAGCCAGCTCTTCGGCCCAGGCCTCGATCTTGGGCTGCATCTCACTGCCGCGGACAAAGTTGATCTCCCAACCGTAGCCCTCGACCAGTGTTGCAAATTCCTCGGTTTTGGTCACTTCCTCGATGGCGTCTGCCAGCAGATCCAACACCTCCTGGCTGGTGCCGGCGGGCGCATAGTAGCCGCGGGGCTTGGTGGTGGTGATGTCAATACCCAGTTCCTTGCTGCAGGGCGTATCGGGCAGCGCCTTGGCGCGATCCTCACCGAAGACGACCAGACCATAGAAATCGCCGGAAGCCACGTAGCTCTTCGTATCGGAAACGGACATGGTCAACAGCTGGATCTGGTTGCCCAGAAGTGCCGTATTGCCGGCGGAACCGCCATCAAAGGGGACGACGGTAATATCGTTCTCAATGCCAAGAGCCTTCATCAGGCGCAGCGTATCGGCATAGTTCACCGTGTTGACGCCAGTGGTACCCAGCTTTACCTCGCCCGGATGCTCTTTTGCATAGGCAGCCATCTCGTCCAGACTCGTCCAGCCGGTGGTCGTGTTGGTCATGACCATACCGTAGTCATTCACCACGCAGCAGATCAGCTCCATTTCCTTATAGAGTTCCTCGGTGGTGGAGCCGCTCAACGTGAAGCCCACCACGTCCATGGGGTTGTGCGCAAGGATAGTGTAGCCGTCCGGATCCGATTTCGCGGCCTGCAGGCAACCAGTATAGCCGCTGGCACCTTCTACGTTGACAGTCACCATGTTGACATTATTGGGCAAGGAGATGTACTTCATGATGGTGCGCGTAAGGACATCGGAGCCGCCGCCTGCGGCGTAGGGAACAATACAAGTGATGGGGCCGCTGGGATAATCAGCAGAGGTGTTATCGCTGGGGACGTTCTGGGCTCCGCAGGCAACCAGACTGAACGTCATCACTGCGGCAAGGAGCAGGCCAAAAAACTTTTTCATACTTTCCTCCTGTTTTCTTCTGATTTTTGTTTTACTATTTTGTTCGCAGACATCTGCGAGAGGGTACGATTACGGCAGGCGGACGCCTAGGAGCTTCGCAAAGACCAGCCACAGCACGGCCACCATGCATCCGGTGTAGACCACGTCAATGACGGCATACTTCGTCAACTCCTTTTTTGAGTAATCCTTCAGCTTCTTGTTATTTTCCTTGTACACATACAGGCCGTTAAGGAACAGAAGGATCACAGCGGTGCAGATGTAGAAACCTGCCACAGGCAGCAAAGCACAGTACAGTAGCAACGCGGCCACCGTCATGATGACGGTGCTGTTGATTGTAAAATGAAATCCTGATGTCTGCTGGGACTTCCTTCCCAGGTTCAGGGAGCGGATCAACAGCGCAAGTGAGGCTGCTGCCAGAAACAGCGCCAGCATCCGGATATACACATCCGGCCGCGTAAAATATCCACCCATCGAGACAGATGGGATGTTGGATGTAATGTTCGGGTAGAGCAGCAGAAACAGGCTCAGTGCCAGCATCAGCACAGCCAGGACGAAGTCGTTTGCATTTTTAATCAATTTTTTCATACATATACTCCCGCAGCCGGCCGATTACATCGCATCCCGGTATTTGTCCATGAGCGCGTCTATCTGTGCCATTTCGCTCTGCGTGATGGGTTCCGTGGGAAGAATGGACCGATAGCTCATGGGGCATACCTTGCTCATGGCATATTTGGTGGACGACGTCTGACTTTTTGCCATCGGATAAAGCGTGCAGACATCCGATAGCAACTCATTCCACTTCATGGTTTCCGCGATGTTACCAGCCTTGCCGAACTGATAGACCTTCAGGTGGACCTTCGGGAATACCGGCGCCAGCGACGGGACAAAGCCGTCTGCGCCCAGCAGCATGCTGGCTGCGGCAAGGTTTGTAGAGCCCTGGTGCAGGATGAAATCGGAGTCCTTGAAATGGCGGAGCAGCTTCTGGAATCCCGGGAAATTACCGGATGTATCCTTGCAGCCGATCACCCTACTGTCCAACTCCGCAATGCGGATGATGGTCTCCGGCGTGAGATTCAGTCCAGTGAACATGGGGATATTGTAGATCATCAGCTTGACCTTCGTATGGCGCAGGATCTCCTCGAAATGCCGGACTGTCTCGTCCTGTGTCGCGTGGCGTGCATAGAATACCGGCGTTACGACGGCCACGTCACCACCCATGTCCTCCAGCGCCTTGATATTGTCGATGACCCGCTGGGTACTGCTGTCCATCACACCGCTCATGACCGGGTAATCCGGTCCGGCCTCGTCCAGAACGATGCGGATCGCGCGGTTGCGCTCAGCCTGTGTCAAAGCCATGCACTCTCCGTTGGAGCCTGCAACGAACACACCATGAAGCCCCACATCTTTGCAGCGTCTTACGATTCCGCGCAGGGCAGCCTCATCTACCCGCTCAAATTTGTCAACGGGCGTTACGATGGGAGGTACAACTCCCACATAGCGATCTTTTGCCATATAGCCTCTCTTGCCCTCCTTATGATCTTACTCTTTTTTGATATATTCTACTGCGCGGCTCAATGCCTTGCAATCGCCAAACGCGCCGGACTTCGTTACGACCGGAAGCCCAGCCGCGTTGCCATCACCAAATATCCCGGCAGGCATTCCGGGCGTGACCTCGTCCCACAAACAGATACGATGCACGTTGAGCGCCTGACATATACTCAGTGCCGTGTCGCCGCCGACAAGGATCATAGCATCATAAAGGCGGTCATCCTGCGCCCTAACTACCGCTCCCAAGCTGCCTGCAAGATGAAGCGCCGCCTTTCGCTGCTCCGGTGTAGTCTCGCTTTCAGCAGCCTCTCCTTTAGATGCTGCGTGCAGCAGATAGTCGAAGGTGAGCACCACGCCCGGACCGTCACCGTGCAGCGCCGCAGCGGTCGCCCTGCAGGCATTGCTTATCTCCTCAGCCTTGTCTTCCGCGCGGTTCAGCGCAGCAACGCGGAGGGGAACGATCTGAAAGCCTTTCTGACTGAGCTGCCTGATTTGAGCAGCTGTCTCCATTTTCATGGATCCTGTTACAACGAAGATCTTTCCTACGCCGTTCCACGGCGCACTTTTGGGCGCGTCATCCTGCGGGACAGGCAGTTCCCGTGCAAGCCCAGCAGAGCCGCAGTACAGGATACCCGGGATATCCCGGCAAACATCCGCAATGCGCCGGAGCGTTTCCTGATCTTCTGCATCGAAGAGGGCCACCTCCGTCTGCGGCGAAAACAGCATATCTCTTACCGTCGCCGTGTCCTGAAGCATTTCCTTTGCGATCGGCCGAACCGGAAAGCGGGATTCCCTGTGCCACCGCTGTAGTAGATCCTGAGATGAGCCGTCCGGCAAATGCAGGACTCCCTCCCTGACAATGCGGCCTTCCTGAGGAAAGCTGGGTGTCACGATCGCTTTCCTGCAGCCAGATGCTTCCAGCGCTGCATCGATCTCCTGCACCGGATTCCCACGCATCATGGAATCGATTTTTTTATACAGGATATCCTGCGGAGACAGTGACAGCCTGTGGACCGCCCGCAGTGTTTTTTCATACGCTTCTGAGCCGGACAGCTCTCTTGAGCTGTTGTTGATGGAGACTGCCCCTGCACAAGAATCGCCGCGCAGCTCACAGTCATCCGCACTTACGATCACACTGGTTTGAATCCCATATTTGCGGAACTGGATCCCGGTGTCCATCGCACCGGTAAGATCATCAGCCAATACTATGTACATGCTGTGTCCTCTCATTGTTTTACCGTCGAACGATAGGCGGCAAAGCGGATCGCATAGTCAATGGCATTCACCAGACTCAATTCATTTGCGTAGCCCTGTCCGGCGTGGCCAAAGCCTGTTCCGTGATCCACCGAGGTACGGATGATCGGAAGGCCCAGTGTGACGTTCACACCGGCCACCGCATCCCATTTACCAGCCTCCCTGTTATACACAAAGCCTTTTACCTTCAGTGGGATGTGGCCCTGATCATGGTACATGCAGACAACGATATCGTACCACCCACCGATCGCCTTACTGAACACCGTGTCTGCTGGCGTGGGTTTTCCGTCTGGAATGCAGATGCCCTCGGCCAGCGCCGCATTGATCGCCGGTTGGATCTCATCTATTTCCTCCCGGCCGAACAGGCCATCCTCACCACAATGGGGATTCAGACCCGCAACAGCGACTTTGGGGGACTGGATTCCCAAGGATCTGCACCCATCGTTGGCGATGCGGATGCAATCCAGCACGCGGTCTTTCTTCACCCTGTCGCAAGCCTCCCGCAACGAGACGTGCGTGGAAACGTGCACCACCCGCAGATTTTCGTGGGCCAGCATCATGGTGTACTTTTCAGTGCCTGTAAAATGGGCGTAAATCTCCGTATGCCCGCTGAAATGATGCCCCGCCATGTTGATAGCCTCTTTGCTCAGCGCATTGGTGACAGTGGCATCCACCTGACCTTCCATGGCCAGCTCAATGACCTTTTTTACATACTGAAAAGCCGCTTCGCCACCCAGCGGGCAGGCGATTCCGAACTTTCTGTCAGAAATGTCGGTCACAATGCCTAAGTCATATACATCGATGCTGCCGAAAGTAAAGAGTGCTTCGTCTACTGAATGAACAAGGTGCACCGCGAGCGTCCCCTTTTTCACAACACCAATCCGTTCTGCCGTTTCCAGCGCGTACTGCATGCAGGCGGCATCACCGATGACGATGGGGCGGCACTTCCGATATAGCTCTGGATCGGATAGGGCCTTTATCGTGATTTCAGGGCCATTTCCGCAGGGATCGCCCATGGTAACTCCAATAATGGGTCGTTTTGTCATTTTTCATCCTCCGGCAGAACAGAGAGGTATATGTTCCGGATCTCCTCTATCGTCAATTCTTTTCTGTTATTATCCAGGAGACGCCGCTGCTGGCCACCGGCCTCCACTAAAAAGTCCAGGTCACTGCCTTTGACGCCGTACTGTTTCAAATTTGTCGGGATGTCCGTGTCGCGGATGACCTGCTCAATAGCATGGAGCAGATACAGTGATCGCTGTTCTATGGTTCCCGTGCGCTGTTCAGGAAATACAGTGTCACAGAGCTGTGCCATTTCCTGTGCACAGGCACTGCGGTTCACCTTCATGACAGGGCTAAACAGAATGGCATTGGAAATGCCGTGGGCAATATGAAACTTTCCGCCCAGCGGATAGGACAACGCGTGAACGGCCGTTGTCCCGCTGGCGGTAATGGCGATCCCGCCATAATAGGCTGCCAGCAGCATGGCTTTCTTGGCATCCATGTCCTCCGGATCGCGGTAAGCTTTCACGATGTTGTGGAAAATCAGGCGCGCGCCTTCCCTTGCATAGAGGTCACTGAGAGGAGTGGCCTTCAAAGATGTGTAGCACTCCACAGCATGGGCCAGCGCATCCACTCCTGTAGCAGCTACGATAGCAGGCGGCAGATGGCGGATCATTTCAGGGTCCAGAATAGCATAATCAGGGATCATTTCGTCATTGACGATTCCTTTTTTTACGCTTTCCTCTGGAATGGCAACGATCGCGTTGCAGGTGGCCTCCGAGCCGGTCCCGCAGGTGGTCGGCAGAAACACTGTTTTGATCTGCTTATGGGCCAACGCGGGATCACGCAGAAGGTCCTTTATGGAATACGGAGCATTTTTCAATACGGAGCAGAGCTTTGCTGTGTCCATTACGCTGCCACCGCCGACGGCGACGATCATGTCACATTGCAGGTCTTCAATGGTCTGGACTACGTCCTCAACATCCAGATAGCTGGGCTCCCGCTTAATATCCGTGTACAGGTGATACGCAGCACCGTTCAACTGCTCCAGTACGCGGGTGCATAAGCCTGTATCATAAACGCCGCGGTCTGTCAAAACAATGACTTTTTTGGCATTTTCTTTTTCTAAAATACCACTGATTTTTTCTGTGGCATTTATGCCCAGATATGTGCATCCAGGGGTCTTTACGCTGCATATTGCTTTTGACATAACGATGCTCCTACTTTTAATTTGACATTCGTTGTTCCGAAGTTATAATAATGATTGCATGTATTGTTGCGTTTTACAAGGCGATTTCCCCTACCGCGCGTTTATATGTGAAACGAAATGTAAATAATCTGCAAAGCCAAACTTTTGATGTTTCAAAACAGAACAATTGGAGGCGCCTATGTGTCGAATACTTGCCATCGCTCCCTATGAAAGTATGCGGAATCTGATTGTCAATCTGTGTGCAGACCGCCCCGAGATTCAGCTGACAGCTTTGGTCGGTGACTTGGAGGAGGGCGCCAAGCTGGTGCAGACGATCCCTTCGGAGGATTACGATATTATCATCTCACGAGGTGGCACAGCCGAGATCATCCGCACTGTGACAAGTATTCCGGTCATTGATATTTCTCTGTCCAGCTATGATGTGCTCAGTACGATCCGCCTGGTGGAAAATTATCCGGGCAAGTCTGCCATTGTTGCGTATCCCAGCATCAGCAAGATGGCGCGGCTGATTTGCGGCGTGTTGCAATCTGACATTCCGGTGTATACGTTAGACTCCGCACAGCACCTGCACGGTTTGATACAGTCCTTGAATGCGCAGGGCTTTTCATTGATCATCGGCGATGCAGTTACCACCGCATACGCCCAGCGCTGCTCGCTGGATGCTGTGCTGATCACCTCGGGCATCGAAAGCCTGGAGTCTACGCTGAATGAGGCACTTTACATCTATGAGCTGTTGTCTGTGCAGGGTGCCAAAGAGGGACTGCTCCGAAAAATCACGCAGGGCGGAAATACATACTATGCGATTCTCGACAGCAAAGGCAATTCTTGCTGGGAAAACGCTGCTTTAAAAGAAAAGCATAAGCTGCGGCAGTTTTTCAAAAACTTCATCACAACGGTATCTGCCTTGGAAAATCGAGACTTCTCCCGAAAAATAGGAGGCGAACAGTATGCGATCTCCTACGAATACAGCTATATCCACAATGAAAAATACTATCTGTTTACGGCGCAGCCGCTGCAAACAGATGGCGGCGAATCGCAGATCCTTACCGTCTATACCGCGAATGATATTTCCCCACACTACTTTACCAACTATGCAAACTCCTTTCTGCGCAGCGAAATTGAGCAATACGCTCTTGTCAACATCCCCATCCTCATTATCGGAGAGAGTGGTACGTCGAAAAACAAAGTCGCCAACGCTCTATACAGCAACAGTCCCTATAAGGAATGGCCGCTTTATGTGGTAAACTGCGCCAGGGCCACACCAAAATTCTGGCAGTCCTTCACCAACCAGCCAAATTCTGTCCTGTTTTCCCAGCGGATGACCATCTTCTTCCAGAACGCCGAGTGTTTGAGCGAAAGCCAATGCAGCGCACTCCTGCGGCATATACGCACGAATTCCGGAAATAAATATCTTTTTTCTGTCGTAACGGACGGAAAAACAGCGGATGATATTCCTATCTGCCGATATGCCACCCAGGAGGAGTTCGTCTATCTGTGCCTTCCTCCGCTGCGGGACCGCATTCACGAGATCCCGGCATTAGCGACCCTGTATACCAGCGAATTCAATACACAGCTGACTAAGCAGGTTATCGGTTTTTTGCCGGAAGCGTTGGATGTACTGATGGGTTACTCCTGGCCAGGGAATCTGAATCAGTTCAGGCGCATCGTAAAAGAACTTATCCTGCAGACTGCAGGACCGTATATAACGGCGGATATGGTGCGGAATCTGCTGCGGCAGGAGGGCGCAGGAACATTTTCTGCATCTCCAGCAGAGAGCATCAATATCGACCAGCCGCTGGATGATATTATTTACGACGTGGTCTGCCGACAGCTTGCGCAGAGCAAGCAGAATCAAACAAAAGTCGCTGAAAAACTGGGAATCAGCCGGACTACACTCTGGCGGATCTTGCAGAGGAAGCGGAAGGACTCATAGGTGACCTGAAGGACACACGAAGACTGGAATGACATGCGAAAGCCAACGCCTTGTCTTTTATCACATTAGCCTTGGAGCATAACTGGAACTGTGTGCAATACACCAAAGGCCACCCTGTGCTGAAGATCGGCAGCCGCACCGTGATACCGAGGGACAAGCTGTGCAAGTAGATCGATGCAACACGGTCCAATTTGTTGCCAACCCGCTTTTTCTCATTGAAACGATCATACCGTCAATGTCGGTTTGCGTCAGGTCGGAAAACGACTTCTCTATATCAATGTGCCTGCTGATGGAGTGGAAATGTGCATGGTAGTTTTTGATGGTCGGTTCGGTAAGACCTTTTGCGGTCTGAGCGACCACAAATTCGTCAAATGCCCTTTTCATGGACAGCGTTGTTTGCGGTATGCGTTTTATTTTGCGGTTCATCGTTAGACCTCCTGCGTCCCTGAGTTTAGGTGGGGAACGCAGGAGGTCTAAAATTTTGATGAAAACAAGAAAAAACCCTTGAAATCATTGCGATTCCAAGGGTTTTGGAGCTTGTGGCCGGATTCGAACCGGCGACCTGCTCATTACGAGTGAGCTGCTCTGCCAGCTGAGCCACACAAGCATCAACGCAGATGGTAGTATAGCATACTTTGCCGGCGCCGTCAACCGCTTTTCCGGTGAAGAGAGCCTTTTTCTGCTCCGCCTACTTCCGAAGTGGGTACGTACCGGGAACGACAATACATAATGTAATCGATTGCTGACGACGGCCGCAGATCTTCCGGAAAAGTAAGGAAAACGCCGCCGGCGGCGCGCTGCACAGCGGCGAGCACTTACGGGAAATCCCCCGCATATTTTCCCGTTCCGGTATACTTTTCACACAAAACAGCACGCCGGCAGCAACCCGGAGGCCTTTACGTTAATTTGACATAATTCTACATGACATAATTTTTACAATGAGTTATCCACAGTTTCCACCACTTTTTCCACACTGCGAAAATCCTTTTAAATACGCTGAATTTTCTTGTTATGGAAGAAAATGTAAGCACCGAAAAACACCTCTTTCACCCGCGAAACACACGCCATTAGCTTAACATAATGTCATATCATGGAGAAGAACGAAGGATATAGGCGTGATGATTTCCATAACACCGCCGCCGGCGGTTGGTTGACAAAAAGCACCCCCGAAAACGGGGGTGCTTGGTCACAGTAGAGGTGCGCCCAGGTCCATGGTGGCGTAGGCGTTGAGGTCGAGCCCGGCGGTGCGGCCCGCCTGATACTCATAGTAGCCCTGGGCACCGATCATAGCGCCGTTGTCGCCGCACCACTTCAGCGGCGGCAGATAGAGTTGTACTCCCACCTCCCGACAGGCGGCCTGCAGATCGGCGCGGATAACGGAGTTGGCGGCCACGCCGCCGGCGGCCACCAGGGTCCTGCGGCCGGCAAGCTCCAGGGCGCGCATGGCGCGGGGCACCAGTTCCCCGGACACGGCGCGGGCAAAGTCCCGGGCAAGTGCCGGGGCGTCCAGCGGATCGCCCTTCTGCTGGGCGTTGTGCGCCAGATTCACCACAGCGGTCTTCAGGCCGGAAAAACTCATGTCCAACTCTGCCCCGGCCACACGGGCGCTGGGCAGGTCGTACACGCCGCCTGCGGACTGCTGCGCCAGCTGGTCCATAGGCCTGCCGCCGGGGTAGGGGAGCCCCAGCACCCGCGCCGCCTTGTCGAAGCACTCACCGGCGGCGTCGTCGCGGGTAGCCCCCAGCACGGTCATATCGGTGTAGTCCGCCACATCCACGATCAGCGTATTGCCGCCGGAGATGGCCAGCGCCACGAAGGGCGGCTCCAGCTCCGGAAAGGCCAGATAGTTGGCGGCGATGTGCCCCCGCACATGGTGCACCGGAATCAGGGGCACACCCAGCGCGTAGGCGGCGGATTTGGCAAAGCTGACGCCCACCAGCACCGCGCCGATGAGCCCCGGTGCGTAGGTGACGGCCACGGCATCGATCTCCTTTTTGGCCAGTCCGGCATGGGCCAACGCCTTGTCCGTCAGGGCAGCGATGGCCTGTACGTGCTTGCGGGAGGCGATCTCCGGCACCACGCCGCCATAGAGGGCGTGCATATCCGCCTGGGACAATATGGCGTCGGACAGCAGCGTCCGCCCGTCCCGGACCACGGCCACCGCTGTCTCGTCGCAGGAGGACTCGAAAGCTAATATGTTCATTGCGCCGCCTCCTCCGTGTAGTATTTCGTCAGGATCAGGGCATCCTCCTTGGGTAGGTCGTAATAGTTGCGGCGGCGGCCCACCTCGCGGAAGCCGAAGCCCTGATACAGCGCGATAGCCGCGGTGTTGGAGGGCCGCACCTCCAGCGTCAGGAACGCCAACTGATTGCCGCGGGCAAAGTTGTCGAATACCTGCAAAAGCTGGGCCGCCACGCCCTGCCGGCGACGGGAGGGGTCCACCGCTACATTGGTGATATAGCCCTCGTCGGCGGCTACCAGCAATCCCGCGTAGCCGATAACTTTCTCCGTCTCCGGCTCCAACGCCACCAAAAAGGCCGCGCACTGGTTGTCCAGCTCCTCGGCCAACATCTGCCGGGACCAGGGGCGGGAGAAGCAGGCCAGCTCCAGCGCCGCCACGTCGTTCAAATGCTCCGCCGCCATGGGTACGATCTTGATGTGCTTCATAGCTTTATCCCTTCGCCTCCAGCCAGTTTTTTCCGCAGTGGGCATCCACCGTCAGGGGAACGGACAGCGCTGCGGCGTGTTCCATCTCCTCCGTGAGGATGCGCTTCACCTGCGCCTGCTCCTCCGCCGGGCACTCGGCGATCAGCTCGTCGTGGACCTGCATCAGCAGCCGGGCACGCAGGCCCTCCCGCTTCAGCCGGTCATGCACACGCACCATCGCCAGCTTCATGATATCGGCGGCGCTGCCCTGCACCGGCATATTCAGCGCCACCCGTTTGCCGAATTCCCGCAGGTTGAAATTGCTGCTCTTCAGCTCCGGCAGGGGGCGGCGGCGGTGCATCATGGTCTGCACGTAGCCATCCTGCTCCGCCTGTGCCACCACGTCAGTCATATACTGCCGCAGGGTGCTGTACGTCTCGAAATAGCGGTCCATGTACGCCTTGGCCTCCGCCACGGTGACGCCGATGTCCTGGGCCAGTGCAAAGGCGGAGATGCCGTACACAATGCCGAAATTCACCGCCTTGGCCCGGCGGCGCAGCTCCGGCGTCACATCCTCCTCCGGCACGTGGAAGACCTTGGAGGCGGTGGCAGTGTGGAAGTCCGCACCGGACAGGAATGACGCCTGCATGACCTTATCGCCGGACATATGCGCCAGCAGGCGCAACTCGATCTGGGAGTAGTCCGCATCCACCAGCACACAGCCCTCCGCCGCCGTGAACATCCGCCGCAGCTGGCTGCCCAGCTCGGTGCGGGTGGGGATATTCTGCAAATTCGGCTCCGTGGAGCTGAGCCGCCCGGTGGCGGTGACGGTCATTTGGAAGCTGGTGCGTATCCGGCCGTCCATATCGATGACCTTCATCAGCCCGTCCACATAGGTACTCTTCAGCTTTGTATACTGGCGGAAGCACAGTACGTCGTCCACGATGGGATAGGCGTAACGCAGCTTTTCCAGCACATCGGCGTTGGTGGACCAGCCGGTCTTCGTCTTTTTGCCGTGGGGCAGCTGCAATTTCTCGAACAGGATATACCCCAGCTGCTTGGGGGAGTTGATATTGAAAGTCTCTCCGGCGGCATCGTAGATAGCCTGCTCCACGCGGTCCGTGGTCTTCTGCAGAGCTGCGCCGAAATCCGCCAGGGCGTCCCGGTCCACCAGGAAACCAGCTGTTTCCATATCCGCCAGCACCCGGCACAGAGGCAGCTCCACATTATAATACAATTCCTCCATCTCCAGCTCCCGCAGCTTGGGCGCGAGCGTCCCGTGCAGGGCGGACACGGCGGCGGTGTAGCTGATAAGCGCCGTCTGGGCGGCGATGTTCTCCCCAACCAGGGGATTGAAGGCATCCGCCGTCAGATGGTCGGGCTGGGGCAGCTGCTCGTTATAGTAGGTGACAAACAGCCGCTGCAGATCGTAGCTGCCGGCGGTGGCGTCTACCAGATAGGCGGCCAGCACCGTGTCGAAGATGAAACCATCGGCGGGCAGTCCCTGGGCCAGCAGGGAACGCATCATGTCCTTGACATTGTGGCCAACCTTCCGGATATCCGGCGCAAACAGGGCGGACAGCAGCGCCCGCCAATCACCGGCATATCGGTTGACATAAATTTCAACCATCAGAGAGCTGTCTGCCCCGGTCTCGCATTCCACCGCCAGCGCCGCCAGATCCGGTGTACCGTATACGGTCACGTATGCCGCCTCGCGCCACAGGGCCAGGCACGCCTCGGCACGCTCGGCCGTCTCCAGTATTTCCGCCTCCGCGGTATATGTGGGCAGCTCCTCTGCCACGCAGGCCGGGGAGAGCTGGTATTTATCGATGAGCTTCTGGAATTCCAGCTTCAAAAACAGGTCATACAGCTCCGGCTTGAAGGGCTGGCGCAGGTTAGCCTCCGGGTCGAAGTCAAGCGGCGCATTTGTGTCGATGGTGGCCAGCCAGTAGCTGTGGCGGGCAGAGGCCTCGCCTTCCTTGAGTTTACATAAAAATCCGGGCTTCAGGGGCACGCTGTCGATGTTCGCGTACACGGCGTCAATGGAGCCATATTGCTGTACCAGCGCCATGGCGGTCTTTTCACCAATGCCGGGCACGCCGGGGATATTGTCGCTGCTGTCGCCGGCCAGGGCCTTCAGGTCGATCATGTGGATGGGGTCAAAGCCATACTCCGCCCGGAAAGTGGATTCGGTCATGCAGCGGTCGCTGTCCAGTCCCTTGCCGCCGGTCAGCAGACGCACATGGGTGTGGGCGGTGATCAGCTGCAAGCTGTCGCGGTCGCCGGTGGCGATGGTGCAGTCCCATCCGGCGGCCTCGCACTTGCGGCTGATCGTGCCGATCAGGTCATCGGCCTCGTAGCCGGACAGCTCATAGCAGGGCACGGACATGGCGTCGAGCACCTGCTTCAGCGGCAGCATCTGTTCGGCCAGCTCCTCGGGCATACCCTTGCGGTTGGCCTTATAGGCCGCGTCGGCCTTGTGCCGGAATGTTGGCTCCCGCCGGTCAAAGGCAGCGCACACGGCGTCCGGCTTCTCCTGGTCCAGCAGCTTCTGCAGCATGGTGACAAAGCCGTAAATGGCGTTTGTGTGCAGCCCCTGCCGTGTGGTCAGCAGGCGCGCCTTTCCGACGCCGTAATAGGCGCGGTTGACGATACTGTTGCCGTCGAGAACCATCAGTTTCATAGGTGAGCCTCCGTTTTGTGATCGTTTTCAATTTATTATACGCCGATTTTCCCGCCAACACAACCATTTCCGCGCGGAGTTGTTTTGCCTTTTGCGCCGGTCTGACCGGCACCCCCTGCATCTCCTTGGGGCAGCCGTAGACCTGTGGAGAAACGGCAACTCGATACATTGCACATGAAATGCCGATTAGCGGCCACAATTGCCGATATATGCGCAATTATAGAGGCGGAATATCGGTAAAACGGAACATTTCATCTCGTGAGCACGGCTTTTTGTCGAATGCGGTCGCTGGGTGTCGAACGAAAATGTTGGTTTTCGACAAATTGCCCTTGCATTTGCTGTCTGTTTGTGGTATTTTTGATAGCGTCAAAGCGGTTCGTGGTGTGTATATGGGGAATTGCGTGCCGTTAAAATTATGTTAAAGGGGAAAGTGAATATGGAGAACAAGATCACTGTATGCGTTGCGGATGCGGACCAGGCGTATCGGACAGAGCTGTGCGATTTCTTGAAGAAGCAGGGGGATATCTGTCTGATCGGCGACACCGCCGACGGCCGTGAGGCGCTGGCGATGGTGGAGGCACAGCACCCCGCCGTGCTGGTGCTGGACACGGTGCTGCCCGGACTGGACGGCACGGGCATCCTGCGGCGGCTGAAGGGCAAGTCCGAGACGCGGTGCATTGTGGTGACGGAATTCCGCACCGCCGAGGCGGCCCGGGACATCCGGGATGCCGGCGCCTATGTATTCCTGCCCAAGCCGGCGGACGACACCTCAGTGCTGGAGCATATCCGCCACGCGGCAGGCCCGCGCTGCGACCTGCCGCTGCAGCAACTGGAGATGATGGTCACGGCCATCATCCACGAGATCGGCGTGCCGGCGCACATCAAGGGCTACCAGTACCTGCGGGAGGGTATTATCCTGACGGTACGGAATATGGAGGTCATCAACGCGGTGACGAAGGTGCTGTATCCGGAGATCGCAAAGCGGTTCGGGACGACACCCAGCCGGGTGGAGCGCGCCATTCGCCACGCGATCGAGGTGGCGTGGGACCGCGGCGACCTGGAAACGCTGCAGAAATACTTTGGCTATACGGTGAACTCCGCGAAGGGCAAGCCCACAAACTCCGAATTCATCGCCATGATCGCCGATCGCCTCCAATTACAGGCCCAGGAAATGTGAAAGTGTATAAAAGGAAGGGACGCCTTTCGGGGTGTCTTTCCTTTTTATGAACGGCGTCTGCAGGTCAAAAGTCGGCCTTGTAAATCCCGGCGCGTTGGTTTATAATATAGTGTACTGCCAAAACGGCTGCGGAATGCAACGCAGAAGAACATAGAAAAGGTGAGAATGATATGGAACGAATGAGAATTGCCGCGATCTTCGCCGATCAGGAGTCCCTGGGCGGCAAGGACGTGACCGTGTGCGGCTGGGCACGCACCATCCGCGACATGAAGACCTTTGGCTTCATCGAGCTGAACGACGGCTCCTGCTTCAAGAACCTGCAGGTGGTCATGTCCGCCGAGGAGCTGGCCAACTATAAGGATATCGCCGCCCAGAACGTGGGCGCGGCGCTGATCGTCAAGGGCACCGTGGTGCTGACGCCGGATGCCAAGCAGCCCCTGGAGGTGAAAGCCCACAGCATCGAGGTAGAGGGAAAGTCCACGCCGGATTACCCCTTGCAGAAGAAGCGCCACAGCGTGGAGTTCCTGCGGACCATCCAGCACCTGCGGCCCCGCACCAACCTGTTCTCCGCCACGTTCCGCGTCCGCTCCGTGGCGGCCTACGCGGTGCATGAGTTCTTCCAGAGCCGGGGCTTCGTCTATGTGCAGACCCCCATCATCACCGGCAGCGACTGCGAGGGCGCCGGCGAGATGTTCCAGGTGACCACCCTCGACCTGAACAACGTCCCCAAGACCGAGGACGGGCAGGTGGATTACACCCAGGACTTCTTCGGTAAGAAAACCAGCCTGACGGTGTCCGGCCAGTTGAATGCGGAGAATTTCGCCATGGCCTTCGGCGATGTGTATACCTTCGGCCCCACCTTCCGTGCGGAGAACTCCAACACCCAGCGCCATGCCGCCGAGTTCTGGATGATCGAGCCGGAGATGGCCTTCTGCGACCTGGCCGGTGACATGGATGTGGCCGAGGCCATGATCAAGCACATCATCCGCCGGGTGCTGGAGCGCTGCCCCCAGGAGATCGACTTCTTCAACAGCTTCGTGGACAAGGGGCTGAAGGAGCGTTTGGAGCACGTGGCGTCCAGCGACTTTGGCCGGGTCAGCTACACCGACGCGGTGGAGATCCTGAAGAAGAATAACGACAAGTTCGACTACAAGGTGGAGTGGGGCACCGACCTTCAGACCGAGCACGAGCGGTATCTCACCGAGCAGGTATTCAAGAAGCCCGTGTTCGTCACTGACTATCCCAAGGAGATCAAGGCGTTCTATATGCGGTTGAACGATGACGGAAAGACCGTGGCCGCGGCAGACTGCCTGGTGCCCGGCATCGGCGAGATCATCGGCGGCAGCCAGCGCGAGGAGCGCCTGGAGCTGCTGGAGAGCCGCATCCGTGAGCTGGGCATGAACCCGGAGGATTACTGGTGGTACTGCGACCTGCGTCGCTACGGTTCCTGCCGCCACGCGGGCTTCGGCCTGGGCTTCGAGCGCATGGTGATGTACCTGACGGGCGTCAGCAACATCCGCGACGTGGAGCTGCATCCCCGCACGGTGGGCAACGCGGAATTTTAAGCGAAAGCCAAAAGAGCACCCATAGGGTGCTCTTTTTATCTGTACGAATAAATATCCCCCGGCTAGGCCGGGGGATATTTATTTGTTTTGTCGTGCTATGCGCCTATGGAGATCTCCGCTATTCCGCCACGGAAAATGCCGTCCTTTGCGGGAATACACCTGTTGCGCTGACCCAAACCGAGCTGCGGCTGCTTAGCTATATGCTGAAGCAGCCGGAGAAAGCCTATTCCCGCGAGGAGTTACTTAATGCAGTATGGGGCTTCGACTCGGAGGTGGAGACCCGCGTGACCGATGAAACCCTGCGCCGCATCCGAAAAAAGCTGCTGCAAGCGGGCAGCACTGTCAGCGTAAGCACCATATGGGGCTTTGGGTATAAGCTGAAGGAGGCGGAGCGCACATGAAAAACATCAAGCTGCGGATCGTGTATCTGATCCTCGGTGCGGCACTGCTGCTCTTTGCCCTTTTCATGCTGGCGGTGAACGTAGTGATCCCCGCCCACTTTGTAAGCGAGGCGGAAAAGGCGCTGCGCAACGAGGCGCAGTATGAGAATCGCACCATTCCTTACACCTATGAGGGCGAGGTGTATGATGACGATTGGGACGACGGGGCGGAGGAGCATTTCTTCACGCCCAGCATTGTGTTTCTTGAGCTGGAGAACGGCTACCAGCCCAACACATGGAGCCAGGACACCTATCGGCTGGAGAAAAAGCTGCTGGCGTATTGCAGTGAACGGTCTGTTGCGCCCAATCGATGCCACGACTTCAAGGCAGACAAGCACCACCTGATCTTCATGCCTGTGCAGGAGGACTACGGTAATTCGGAAAAACCGTATTCCTATATCATGTACATAGATATCGGGCCCATCACCCGCTATATCGTGACGCTGAACTGGGCGTTCTTTGGGGTGCTGCTGGCAATTTCCTCCGTCATGTGCCTGCTGGGGTTCCGGTTTGGCCGTGATATTGAGAAGGAGGCGGAGCGGCAGCAGACCTTCTTCCAGAATGCCTCCCACGAGCTGAAAACGCCGCTTATGGCGATACAGGGCTATGCGGAGGGCATACAGGCGGGCGTGATGGACACGGCCAGCGCGGCGGAGGTGATCCTGGAGGAAAGCGACCGCATGACGGAGCTGGTGGAGGAGCTCTTGGACATCTCGAAAATCGATATGGGGCGGCAGCAGCTTGCCCTTTCCGAGATGGATATTCGGGAGCTGCTCTACGACAGCATACGCGCCGTGGAACCGGCAGCCGCTGCCAGCGGCATTACCATCGCGCCGGACTTCCCTGAAGAACCCGTCATGGTCAAATGCGATGACACGCAGATCCGCAGGGCGGTCACGAATATCCTGACCAACGGATTGCGGTATGCCCGCAGCGAGCTGCGCCTGACCTGCCGGCCCGACAAACGGAATGTGATAATCCGGATACAGGACGATGGGGATGGCATTGCCGAGGGAGACCTGCCCCACATCTTTGAGCGCTTCTACATGGGGAAAAGCGGCAAATCCGGCATCGGCCTTGCCTTGACGAAGGAGATCATTCACCTGCATAAAGGTACGATCCGCGCCTACAACGGGGACACCGGCGCCGTTTTCGAGATATCCTTTCCGGTGAGCAGATAAGAAGATCACCGCGCCGCCTTCGAGCGTCCCTCTTGCAAAAAGGACGGGCCTGGAAAGAATCTTTGCTGGTGCCGGGCGGAGAGTTTCCCGTGATTTCCTCTTGTGCCCACATTGTCAGAATGGAGTACATCTATGGACTGCAAAACAAAAAAATATCTGCATATTTATGACTGGAACTACTGGTGGGGGTACTACCGCTGCGGCAAGGACTGGGACCCTTTCGACGCGGCTGAGTTTTCTCTTTCCGAGGACGAGGCGGGAGAGGCGCCCTTTTTCCACTTTGATTTCCATAACCTCTCCGCACTTCACCAGACCATTCGGGACGGTGAGTTTGTGGAGCCGGATAACCCGGATCATCCGCACTTTCTGGAGCAGGCAAGGCGGCTTAGAAGCGGTGAACAGGACTGGTTCGTCGGGGCGCTGTACTATCCGCTTTTTTCACCGGAGATGCATTTCTGCAACGCCTCCGTCCGGAGCGGCGTCCCGCTGACACAGTTGCTTTCCCCGTCTGTACCGCCCTATTACGGGGTGATCTTTCTCCGGGAGGAGCGCCCCCTCACTCCGGAGGTGCTGACGCATTGGGCGGAGACACTGTCCCAACCCCTGTTCGGCCAGCCGTTTTCCTGTACGCTTGCACAAGTCCCCAGCCGACAGGAGGCAATGGAGCAGTTTGAGAATGAGATGCGGCTGATGCGATGAACAAGCGCCAGCCGCGCTGCCCGGCGGCAGCTGCAAGGCCCCCAACGCCCTGCGGGTGCAGAATTACTTACAACGGAGAATACACATGACTTTTGAAATTCACAGTGATATCACAAATCGATCTATGACCGTAGCTGCCCGCGCGATGCGCAAGGTGCTGCGGCGAAAACGCAGCATCCTTTGGGCCATTTTCGGCTGGAGCGTCTTTTTCATCAACGCATTGCTGCTGATCCCATTCGACGGAGAGCCTTTTACGCTTGATGCCAGTACGGTGACTTCCCTGCTGGTAGAGGTGATGCTGCTGTCCGTTCTGCTGTTTCAGGACCGATTCAATGGCATGATCGCCTGTAAAAACACGCTGGCAGGCACGAAGGACTATCATATTGCGTTCGGCGAGGAGTCCTATACCGTCGTTACGGAGGTCACCACCTCCACGTTTCGCTATGAACTGATCGACGCCATGGCGGAGTCGCAGGACTACATCATCTTTCTGATGAAAAAACGCTATGCGCAGCCTCTGGACAAGCGCACCCTCACCGGCGGGACGGTGGAGGAATTCAAACGATTTCTTGAGAAGAAGACCGGAAAGGACTTCCGGCATGTGAAATGAACGGATTTTCTATAACGCCCTTTCGCGGGCCGCATTTGCTTCTGCTTTTGCTTACGAATACGCTCAAGGTCGAACAATTGCAGTTGTATACGCAAAGGGCGTTTCGCTGACTGTGGTTTTTCAAAAAAGGAGCCGGCGAACCTCAGACGGAAAAATAGTTGAAAGAAATATTCTTCGATCTTTGTAACTTTTTGGCTTGCTGGGAATCTAATATATAGATTTGAAGAGATGGGAGGGAACTGTGTGACGGATTTGAGATCATCTATTCTAAATACAGCCCTCTGGTTTTTCGATATCTGCTTTCCCTTGGCGCGGATTTTCTGAGTGCTGAAGAACTAACAGCAGAAACCTTTTATCGAGCGTATATCAATTTCGACAAATATAAGGGAGAGAGTAAAATTGAAACTTGGCTCTGTGCAATCGCGAAAAATGAGTATCGTAAGGATTGTAAAAGAAGAGAAAAGGTAACCGCTACGGAAGAAATAGACCGAGCCGCAGAACAGACAGACTTGGTTGACCGCCTGCTGGATAGGGATCAGGCGATTTCCATATACAAAACAGTTCACAGCATGGCTGAGCCGTATAAAGAGGTTTTTCTGCTTCGCGTCTTAGGGGAACTCAGCTTCAAGGAAATATCACATATTTTTGGGAAGTCTGAATCATGGGCAAAGGTCACTTTTTTCAGAGCAAAGATCAAAGTAGTAGAAAAGAGGGAGGCATCTATATGAATAATGTCACTTGCAGTATTGTAGAGGATCTGCTTCCTCTTTATATGGACGGCTGCTGCTCTAAGGATAGCCAGCAGGCGGTTGCCGAACATATGAAAACCTGCGAAAAATGCAGGGAAACGTATCGCCATTTGCAGAGTGATTTGCCCACCATCGCAAATGAAACGACCGATATGCGCTCCGAGGAAATTGCGCGTTCCCTTTCAAAAAGAATCAGGAAACGCAAAGCGGCGGCTGCGGTGTTTGCGGTAATATTCTTTGTGTTTGCAATGCTCTCTCTCTTCTTTGTAGGCAAGGCGATCATGATAATGAGAGGGCAGGGTTCACCGGTATCTCTTGGCAGTCTGGAAAGCGCGGTAAATCTCTCTGAGGGCGATTTCTCCTGTTCCGCCCAAGATATAGGTGCTCACAGCTTTTTCACCAACACAACGAGAATCATTATTAGAACCGACGCTCCCTTAGATGAGACGGTGACGGTTCGTCTTTGGAATACAGAAAACATGAGCGAGAACATTCTGTTGGCCCGCCTTGACAAAAAACAGAAAATCTGCACCTTTACGCATCTAACCAGCCGGAACCGCTATGCGATCACGGTAGACGATACGCCCGATATAAGCATATCTGTCAGTAGTCGTCTTACATTTTGGGAAGCACTTTCTCAGGCATTGCAAAATGAATAAGCGCTTTGAGGCCGGGGTATGGGGCGCGGAGACCCGCAAAGCCAACAGCGGACGCCGTGCAAGAGCAGGCGGCTCCAGCTGAAGAAAACGAATTGCCGAAGCAGCTCGATCCATTTCAATCTATCAGTCTAACAGAAGCTTGAACCATGGGCGGCGGGACAGTAAACTGTCCCGCCGCTCTGATTTTCAGCGGGCATGGTCGTGCTCGTGCATAATGGAGCCCCACGCCGAGGCTGACGTTGTCGGTGTTTTGCGGCACAAGGCGGGGCATTTTTTCCGAATACGAGCGGAAAGGAGGGAAATTTCTTCCGAAATCAATCTTGACAAATATTATCAAGATTGATAGAATGAAAATACAACCAAGGGAAAAGGGGATGCAGGAATATGCTCATCACAAGGGAAACAGACTATGCACTGCGGATGCTGCGGGTACTGCTGGACGGAGAGAAGCACTCCGCCGCCGAGATGGCGGAGACGGAGCTGATCCCCATGCAGTTCGCCTATCAGATCCTGCGAAAGCTCTCCACTGGGGAACTGGTGCAGGTGAGCCGGGGCGCGTCCGGCGGCTGCCGGCTGTCCTGCGACCTGCGTAACGTCAATCTCTACGACCTTATGGTCGTGATGGGAGAGCATGACGTCCTGTGCGCCTGCATGGAGCCGGGGTATAACTGCCGCTGGCAAAGTGAACACGGGAAATGCGCCATCCACTGCCAGCTAACGGAGCTGCAGCGAAAGCAGGACGAGGCGTTCCGCGCCGTGAGCCTGCACCGGCTGCTGACCGGTGAAGCAATTAAAAAAGAAGAAGTGACCCAACAAACGTGACATAAGGAGGTACACCGTATGCTGTTTCAGACCACACCCGCGCACGAGGAGCTGCGCGCCAAGATCCGAGCCTTTGCGGAGGAGGAGATCAAGCCTCTTGCTTTCCTGCTGGATCAGAACAACGAGTTTCCCGATGAGGCTGTTCAAAAGATGGGACAGCTGGGCTGGCTGGGGCTGCCGTTCCCCAAGGAATACGGCGGCGCGGGGCTTGACATTCTCAGCTATGCCATCGCCGTGGAGGAGCTGGCCCGTGTGGACGGCGGCGCGGGCGTGATCCTCTCCGCCCACGTGTCGCTGGGCGCGTGGCCCATCTTCGCCTACGGCACGGAGGAGCAGAAGCGGAAGTATCTCGTACCGCTGGCAAGAGGCGAGAAGTTGGGTGCCTTCGGCCTTACCGAGCCTAACGCAGGGTCGGACGCCGGCGGCACGGAGACCACGGCACTGGACAAGGGCGACCACTACCTGCTCAACGGCGGCAAGATCTTTATCACCAACGCGCCCAAGGCGGACACCTATGTGGTATTCGCCGTCACCACGCCGGACATCGGTACCCGGGGCATCTCCGCCTTCATCGTGGAGAAGGGCTGGAAGGGCTTTGAATTCGGCGACCACTACGACAAGATGGGCATTCGTTCCTCCTCCACGGCGGAGTTGATCTTCAACGACGTGAAGGTACCCAAGGAGAACCTGCTGGGCAAGGAGGGCGACGGCTTTAAGATCGCCATGTCCACGCTGGACGGCGGCCGCATCGGTATCGCGGCGCAGGCACTGGGCATCGCCCAGGGGGCCTTTGAGCACGCGCTGGCCTACGCCAAGGAGCGCGTTCAGTTTGGAAAGCCCATCGCGGCACAGCAGGCTGTTTCCTTCAAGCTGGCGGATATGGCCACCAAGCTGCGCTGCGCCCGCTTCCTGGTCTACTCCGCGGCGGAGCTGAAGGAGCAGCACGCCCCCTACGGCATGGAGTCCGCCATGGCGAAGATGTACGCCTCGGACATCGCGCTGGAGGTCACCAACGATGCCTTGCAGATCCACGGCGGCAGCGGCTTCCTCAAGGGCATGGAGGTGGAACGGGCCTACCGCGACGCCAAGATCACCACCATCTACGAGGGCACCAACGAGATCCAGCGGGTGGTCATCGCCTCTCATCTGTTGGGCAGGCTGGGCAAGAGCTCCGGCGGCGAGAGCCGTTCGGCGGCCAAGAAACCCGCGCCCATCACCGGCATTCGCAAAAAGACCATCTTCCGGGAGGGGGATGCTGCCCAGCAGGTGGCCGACCTTGTGGCGGCGCTGAAGAAGGATGGTCACGACTTCTCCGTGGGCATCCCTATGGATACGCCCATCCCGCAGGCGGAGCGGGTGGTCTCCGCGGGCAAGGGCATCGGGGAGAAAAAGAACATGAAACTGGTAGAGTCGCTGGCCAAGGCCGCCGGCGCGGCCATCGGTTCTTCCCGCCCTGTGGCGGAGACTCTCAAATATCTGCCGCTGAACCGCTATGTGGGTATGTCCGGTCAGAAGTTCACCGGCAATCTGTACATCGCCTGCGGCATCTCCGGCGCATCCCAGCACCTTAAGGGCATCAAGGACGCCTCCACCATCGTGGCCATCAATAAGAACGGTAACGCGCCTATCTTCAAGAACTGCGACTACGGCATCGTGGGCGATGTGGAGGAGATCCTGCCCCTGCTCACTGCCGCGCTGGATAGCGGCGAAAAGCTGCCCGCGCCGCCCATGGTAAAGATGAAGCGGCCCACGCCGCCGAAGCCCGCCCCCATCGGCGACCGCTACGTCTGCAGCGGCTGCGGCTACGAGTATGTGCCGGAGTTGGGCGACGAGGACGGCGAGATCGCGCCCGGTACGCTCTTTGAGCAGCTTCCCGCCGAGTGGGTGTGTCCCGAGTGCGCGGAGACGAAGGATCAATTTGTAAAGGCTTGAGGCCGTGAAGGAGGCAAGATAAGATGTATTGCGTGCGTAAAGTAACGAACGACCTCTACTGGGTGGGCGCCAACGACCATCGCCTGGCCCTGTTTGAAAACTGCTTTCCCATTCCCCGGGGCGTAAGCTACAACGCCTACTGCCTGCTGGATGAAAAGACGGTGCTCTTTGACACGGTGGACTGGTCTGCCTGCCGCCAGCTTTTGGAAAATCTGGCGTATGTGCTGGATGGCCGCGAGCTGGACTACCTGCTGGTCAACCATCTGGAGCCGGATCACGCCGCCTGCATCGAGGAGATCCTGCTGCGCCATCCCAAGGTGAAACTGATCTCCAACGAGAAGGCATTCATGCTCATGCGGCAGTTCGGCTTCCATGTGGACGGACATGAGTGCATCGAGGTGAAGGAGGGCGACACCTTCTCCTTCGGCAAGCACACCGTCACCTTTGTGGGCGCGCCTATGGTTCACTGGCCGGAGGCCATGGTGACCCTCGACGTCACCGACGGCGTCCTCTTTTCCGCCGACGCCTTCGGCACCTTCGGCGCGCTGGACGGCAAGCTGTTTGCCGACGAGGTGGACTTCGAGCGGGACTGGCTGGACGACGCCCGCCGCTACCTCACCAACATCGTGGGCAAGTACGGCCCCCACATCCAGCTCCTGCTGAAAAAGGCCGGTGGGATCCTGGATCAGATCAAGTATATCTGCCCCCTCCACGGCCCGGTGTGGCGGGAGAATCTGGGCTGGTTCATCGGGAAGTACGACACATGGAGCCGGTACGCGCCGGAGGAAAAGGGCGTGCTGATCGTCTACGCCTCCATGTACGGCAACACGGAGAACGCGGCGCAGGCACTTGCGGCAAGGCTCTGCGACAAGGGAATGAGCCGTGTGGCACTGTACGACGTGTCCTCCACCCACGTGTCCCAGCTGATCTCCGAGGCGTTCAAGTACAGCCACATCGTGCTGGCCTCGGTGACCTACAATCTGGGCATCTACCCCGCCATGCACGACTTCCTTATGGACATGAAGGCGCTGAACCTGCAAAACCGCACCTTCGCCCTCATTGAAAACGGCTCATGGGCGGTGAAGTCCGGCGACCTCATGCAAAAATTCGTCAACGACGAGCTGAAGAACATGACGGTGCTCAACGAGCGGCTCAGTCTCGCCTCCTCGCTGGGGGAGGACAAGGCCGTTGAGCTGGAAACGCTGGCGGACGCGATTTTGGAGTCCGTGCAGTGACCGGCGCGGGGAGCGGAAGAAAGAAATAGGCTGCCGCCTCCCTGCCGGGGAGACCGTATTCCGCGAGAGAGGGCGGACAAGCACGATCCCGCGCTTGTCCGCCCTTTTTCCAAAAGAGGCACAGCGAGTCAGAACGTAACAAAACGAGTTTCGGAAAGGAGATGCTACTATGAATTACAGTGCTATGATCCAAAACCGCAAGTCCGTTCGCGCCTTTCGCGGAAAGGAGGTGCCGAACGAGGTGCTTGCCCAGCTTCGCACCTACTATGAAAAGACCTGCCCCCGCCTTGTTCCGGAGATCGCCACGGAGCTGATCGTGCTGGACAAGGACGCGCAGCCGGCACTGGAAAGCTCCGCGGGCTACCAGCAGTTCCTCATCGGTGCGCCGCACTATCTGCTCCTTATGTCCGCCCGGCACATCCACGCGGGCGTCAACGCCGGGTACATGATGGAGGATCTTGTCCTCAAGCTGACGGAGCTGGACATCGACACCTGCTGGCTGACCTTTACCGACAGCGACAAGATCAAAAAGGCTCTGTCCCTCACCACCCCGCTGGAGGTGGCGGCCATCGTGGCCTTCGGCTACGGAGAAAAGACGGCGAAAAAGCTGCGGATGAACATTCAGAGCATGTCGCAGATCGATGTGCAGGCCGAACAGCAGTACTACGCGCCGAAAAAGAGCGTGCATGAGCTGGTCCACATGGAAAGCTGGAGCAACAAGTCCGGGCTTGATGAAATGATGGACTTCTATGACGATATGCTCTGGCAGGCCTTCTACGCCGCCTCCCTGTCCCCCAGCTACCTCAACCGCCAGCCCTACGGCTTCCTTGTCCGTGGCCACAGCATCTATCTGGTGCAGCAGGAGGACGCCTACACCGACAACCTCGACGCCGCGCTGGATCTGGGCATCGTGCTGCTCCACTTCTCCGCCGTCGCCTCCCAGTGGGCGGGAAGGGTGCGCTGGGAGCTTTCCCCGGATGCGCCGGACGGCCTGCCCGCAGGGCATCGCGCGGCGGCCGTGTGCCGGGTGTAGCGGCGCTGTTTTCGTCCCCTATTGGGAGCATTTGATTCAGATAGAAAAACCGGCTAATGCCGGTTCCAAGCAGAAAATCAGGAGGTGTTTTTCCGATGGCCATCCGAACGGTAACGGATGCGATCCGCTATGTAGGGGCGGACGACAACACATTGACACTCTTTGAAAACCAGTACCCCGTCCAGCCTATGGGTGTGAGCTACAACTCCTATATCATTTTGGATGAGAAGATCGCTGTGATGGACAGCGTGGACGCACGGGCGGCGGAGGAATGGCTTTCCAATGTGGCGCAGGTGCTGGAGGGGCGCAGCCCCGACTATCTTGTGGTCACACACATGGAGCCGGATCATTCCGGCAGCCTCATGCATTTGGCGCAAAGGTACCCGGAGATGAAGCTCGTGGGAAATGCGAAAACATTTACCATGATCAAGCAGTTTTTCGGCACAGGTGCGTTGACAGAGGACCGTATGCTGGAGGTTGGCGAAGGAGATACGCTTTCCTTGGGTACGCACCGGCTGCGCTTTTTGCTGGCGCCGATGGTACACTGGCCGGAGGTAATGACAGCGTATGAGGAAACAGAAAAGATCCTGTTTTCAGCGGATGCCTTTGGCCGCTTCGGCGCACTGGAGCGGACTGCCCGCGCCCCGTGGGCACCACAGGCGCGGCGGTATTATTACAATATCGTCGGCAAATACGGCGCGCAGGTGCAGGCTCTGCTGAAAAAGGTCTCCGCGCTGGAGGTCAAAACGATCTGCCCGCTCCATGGCCCGATGCTCACAGAGGGGTTGGAGGAGTATCTGCGGCTGTATGACCTGTGGTCACAGTGGAAGCCGGAGGAACCGGAGAGCATACTGATCGCTCATGCGTCCATCCACGGAAACACCGCCCATGCGTCGGAGATCCTCAAGGGCAAGCTGGAGGGAAAAGGCGTGCGAGTTACCTTGTGCGATTTGACGGTGACAGACCTCTCCTATGCCGGGACCAGCGCATTTTACTGCGGGAAGCTGGTATTGGCGTGCTCCACTTATGACGGTGGGCTGTTTCCACCCATGAGAGCGTTTTTGGAGCATTTACAGGCCAAGGGCTTCCGGAGCCGCCGGGTCGGCTTGATGGAAAACGGCTCCTGGGCCCCTGCCGCCGCACGGCTGATGCGCGCTGATCTGGAGAACATGAAGGATCTCCGACTGTGCGAAACGGAGGTATCGCTACGCGGCGCACTGAACCAAACCAGTGAGGCACAGATGGATGCTCTGGTGGCTGAGCTCTGCGCGGAGTAGGCACCGAGTTTGGTTTCATCCGGCCGCCCGATGCATCAAAAGTGAAACGGCGTTGCTGATTTAGACGGCAATATGGTGCTGCGTGAGGCCGAAGCCTTGAGAATGGATAAAAGCGCAGCCGCAGAGAACATCTGCGGCTGCGCTTTTTGCTGCACTTCCTTGCAATTTACAGCGCTGCCTTTTTCCACGTCCTGATCTTCGTCCGAAACGTTCCGAAGGGCGCGACGGTATTGACATGGATGAATTTGTACACCTCCCACACCGCTGTTTTGGTGGCGTCATCTGTCCACCTTCTCATGTGCGGCTGGAACAGCTCCTCCTCGCTCATAGAATCGATCATGGTCTGGATCGCGGCGATATTTTCATTTAATTTGCCCTTCAATTCCGCCAGGGACAAATGGGCGTAGGTGTCCGTGAACCATTGGTACAGGTCGCCCAGCTGGTTCCACTTGAATTGCTCCGACGGTGTTTCCACGTCCATTCCGCGCTTCTCATCAGCCTCCCAGCTCAAAAGCAGCGTTGTCCATCCCACCTGATACGCAAGATTCTCTGCCGGTGTCCTGTCCACACCGGGTACTTTTTTATCCTTCAGGGCTTCCGGGACCGTATCAAACTCAGAAATGTACTTTTCAAAGCTCTGACGGATCTCGTTTTTGAGATCCTCTTTATCCCTGTATGTTCTCAAGACAGTCTCCTTTACCGGTTCTCCGCTAGATATTCCTCCGCGTAGTGGACGGCCACCGCGCCGTCGGCCACGGCGGTGACCACCTGCCGCAGCGCCTTGGTGCGCACGTCGCCAACGGTAAACACGCCGGGGAGGTTCGTGCGGGTGGATTCGTCGGCGATGATATAGCCGGCCTTGTCCAGCGCCAGCTCGCTTTGAAACAGCTCCGTTGCCGGAGCTCTGCCCACGCTGATGAACACACCGTCGCAGGCAAGGTCGTGCTCCGCGCCGGTGTTGACATCCTTCAGCCGAAGCCCTGTCAGGCGGTTCTCGTGCAGCAGAGCAGAGACGGTGCTGTTCCAGCAGAATTCTACATTGGGCGCGTTCATCAACGGCTCATGATAGACCTTCGTTGCCCGCAGGCTGTCCCGGCGGTGGATGAGGTAGACCTTTTTTGCAATACGGGACAGGGTCAGGGCGTCCGCTGCGGCGGAGTTGCCGCCGCCTACCACCGCCACGGTCCTGCCCCGATAGGGCGCGCCGTCGCAGGCGGCGCAGTAGTGAACGCCCTTTCCAAC
>ERZ1673743.325-NODE-325-length-77890-cov-21.599910_pt1 | contig 77890 bp, 80 predicted proteins | sample MGYA00580197_ERZ1673743 | MGnify/ENA primary metagenome ERZ1673743 (study PRJEB41218, sample SAMN15661795) | gut metagenome | host: Homo sapiens | place: Canada: London | collected 2015-08-20/2019-03-30 | study: EMG produced TPA metagenomics assembly of...
CCTTTTTTAGACATTTTTCATTGACTAGCTTTACACGCGCTCTGCCCTCCCGGACAGCTTTGTTAGACTACCATACACCGTGCCGTTTGTCAACGCCTTTTTTCCACTTCTATAATAATCGTTCTCTCATAAGCGGAATTTATCTCTCCGTTACCCACAAGCCACTTGACATCCTCCACCCGTCGTGCTACAATCGTTCCACAATCCAAGGGGCGCTGGCGCAAGCTGGCTGAGATGTGACGTAACGCCGTCCGGTCCCTCGAACCTGATCCGGGTAATGCCGGCGTAGGAATGCGATCATATCGATTTTCAGATTTCCGCATTGCGACGCCTGCATGGCTCGCCATGCGGGAATTTTATTTTCGGAGGTACACATTATTATGAAAAGTCACATGAGAGTCCGCGCCCTGTGCGAAGGCGCTGTACTGGTGGCCGTGGCGCAGATCCTCAGCTACCTGAAGCTGTGGGAGATGCCCTGGGGCGGCAGCGTCGTCCTGTCCATGATCCCCCTGGTGCTGTATGCCGTTCGCTGGGGCCTCGGCGCCGGTCTGCTGGGCGGCTTCGCCTTCGGCGTTCTGCAGTTCATGTTTGACGGCGGCTTCGCCATTGGCTGGCAGTCCATCGTCGGCGACTACCTGGTGGCCTTCACCGTCCTGGGTCTGGCCGGTCTGGTGGCCCGCCGCAAGAGCGGCGTGTTCACCGGCACTCTGATCGCCGGCTTTTCCCGCTTCCTGGTGCACTATGTGGTGGGCGCCACCGTTTGGGCGAAATACATGCCCGAGACCTTCTTCGGCATGACTATGCACAGCCCCTGGTTCTACTCCCTGCTGTACAATCTGGCGTACATGCTCCCCAACATCGCTATCACCCTTTTGGTCTTTGCCGTGGCGTACAAGCCCCTGAAGAAGTACTTCACCGCATCCGACCTGCTTCCTTCTCCCGCTGCGGCCCAGCCGGTCAAGGATCCCACCTCTCCCAAATGGGATCCTGAGCGCTGAGCGCTCCCCTCTCCCACGGCTGACGCAGCAAGCCCCACCCGAATGGGTGGGGCTTTTTCATATTGGACAGCAGTACCGCCTGCAAACGCACCAGGCGGGTGCTCTTTACCGACCTGCAGCGAATACCGTGTTACTCTTTCTTATCCAAATCGTGCAGCCGTATCGTCGAATAACACTTTCGAAGCTGATTGCTGATTTGCGGCGGCGTATTTGCCACCAGCCTTTCATAAGTCTTTTTGCAATACTGCACACGCATAAAACTCCTTGACGGCTTCATCCGATTGATCCGGTGATAATACATTGCAGGAATTGGGGTTTTACTGAAATACATCCAAAACTGCTTCCTGCCGTCCAATAAGCCATAGTCAACGCCAATATGGTGCATATCACTGTAGTAAAAGGTCCTGTGCGTAAACAATGCCCAAAATACTATCCGATCTTCACATATTTCAGCAACAGCGGCCCACTGGTAACGCGTACAAAAAAGCGTCACCAGCAGCGCAAGATAGATAACCGCAACGAGAAGTGTCACTTGCAGCGCACCTGGAACTCGCAGGAATGCTCCGATGGATTCTTGATGGGAAATCAGCATAATCGCGTATGCTGCCGGGATACTGATCATCAACAATACCGATAGCATAAAGGTATGCGGGGCTGCAACAAGCCTTTCTTTCTTCATCACGCACCTCGATCCAACTCTCATTCCTCAGTATAGAAAAAAGCCTTACTTCCGACACCATGCAATGGTTCAAAAGTAAGGCTCCATGGCAGCGGGAGAAGGATTCGAACCCTCACATACGGAGTCAGAGTCCGCTGTGCTACCTTTACACAATCCCGCTGTGTTCCGACGAACAAAAACTATTATACAGGTTTTCCCTTGTTTGTCAACAGTTTTTTCGCGCACTCCTCCCATTTATTTTCACATCTATTTTCCCAACCACTGCCGCAGGCGTTCCCACAGCTCCACAGCGCGGAATTTCAACACATATCCGCTGTCCGCTTCTGTGATAAGCTGCACATCGTCGCCGTCCAGCCCGGCGCGCAGCGCCGTATCCTCCAACTCTGTGCAGGAGGCCATGCACAGCGGTGGGTACACCACACACCACCAGTTCCGGCCGGCACCCTCGCCGATGATGACGCGCAGCGCCATGTACTCTCCCGCCGGCAGGGCGAAGCCGTCGTACTCCTTCCGTGGAAACTCCGCCATCTCCAGCGCCGCATGCACCGGGTACGCTCCGCCGCAGGCATCATAAGCCGTCCTCTCCAGCTCCGGCAGTGCCGCGTTTAGATCCTCCATCGCCTCCTCCCTGTTCGATGCCTGACGCAGGATTGCCTCGGCGCGTGTCAACACCGCATCCCGCGCCAGCAGCTTCATAGTCTGGTCGTCTTCGCTGTCCGAATTGGCAATAACGTGCAGGCGGATCATCTTTTCCTGCAAGCCGTCCTGCCGGTGCAGCGATGCCGCGCCCACCAACAGCGTTACCGCCAACGCTAACAGCACCGCGATTTCGATAGGTCTCCATTTATTTATATATGTATGCATAAAAAGCACCGTCCTTTGTAGATTTGCCTACATTTTGGACGGTGCTTCGTGTTTTTATACCGGTCGAGCCACAAATACCCACGGCCATGTTTTTTTCAGCGCCACCGCTGCCGCAGCAGCCGCGCTCTGATCGTCGAACAGGCCAAACACTGCGCTGCCGCTGCCGCTGAGCAGCGTACCCAGCGCGCCCTGCTCCCGAAGCGCGTCCTTGATGGTCCTCAGGCTGCTGTCCTTCGGCACCACCCGCTCAAAGCTGTTGTGCAGCTCCACCGCCACCGCATGGACATTGTTCGCCGCCACCGCGTCCTGCATATAGCGGCTGTTCCGCACCAGCACCGAACCCGGCTCATCCAGCCGTCGATACATCTCTGCCGTGGAATAGCCCTCATCGGGCTTCACCACCACGAACCAACCCGCGGCTAGCTGCGGCAGCGGCGAAACGACCTCTCCCCTGCCCGTAGCCAACTGCGTACCGCCCCGGATAAAAAACGGCACATCGCTGCCCAGCCTTGCCGCCAGCGTTTCCAGCCTGCCGTCGCTTATATCCGGCGCGTACAGTGTCCGCAGCGCCCGCAGCACCGCCGCCGCGTCGCTGCTGCCGCCGCCCAGTCCCGCCTGCACGGGAATGTGTTTCTCCAACGTGATCGTCACGCCGTCGCTTTTCGTCCCCGTTTCGGCAAAAAACGCTCGCGCTGCCTTCATGCACAGATTGTCGTCGACATTCTCCGTCACCGGCACACTGCAAAGCAGTGTGTCGCGCCCTGTACCGCGCTCCACTGTTACGGTGTCCCACAGACTGATGCGCTGCATAACAGACATTACAGCATGATAGCCATCCGGACGTCGGCTGCCCACCTGAAGCGTCAGGTTCACCTTGGCATATGCTTTTTCCATACACTTCATAGCGGTTCCTCACAAAAAATAGTGCTGCGGCATTGCCGCAGCACTATTATAGCACACTGTACGCGACCGCGCCAGCCTTACTTAACGATCTTGCGGGCCTCGATGTAGTAGCGCTTATCCTGAGCATGACCCATAGAGAAGGTCTTACGGGGCAGCACGCCGTCGGCCATGACGGTCTTGAACAGCTGCTCCTTGCCCATGGCGGGCAGTAGGAATCCCATATTGCCGGGCTTACTGCCCAGCTCACGGGTCACGTCGTCACCGTGGATATAGTCCACCTCGCCGCCGTTGTCCTTCAGGTACTGGTCAATAACGCCCTGTAGCGTACCCACCGCCAACTGCACCTTGGGGTCGGGCACAGTGATGAAGTGGCTCTCGCCGTTCCACACGAACTCGATGGTGTGGCCGTCGCCCTTGCCCTCATAGGCGTTGGGATAGGCGGCGCGGAAGGCGTCCATGAACTTCTGGTGATCCACGCCGAACAGCACCCGGTGGATGGGCTCGAACTGCAGGGCATCGTCGTGGTTATTGACCACCTCCACCAGTGCGTAGCGGGCGGGAAGCGCCAGATACTCCTCGGGGGTCTTGCCCTTCTTCTGCTCCTCATAGCAGGCCTTGGCAGTAGCCAGAGAATGGTTGCCGTCGCCCACGGCGAACAGCAGGGGCGCCACGCCGGAGACGTTGTACTTTTTCTGCATGGCTTCATCGGTGGTCAGGCCCTCCAGAGCATTGGCCACAGCATCGATCTGCTTATCGGACAGCTTAAAGCCGCGGATGTGGCCGCCGTCCTGCATCAGGTCGAAATCATACACCTTCTCCATCCCCTCGGCAGCGGCAGTCAGGGGCTCAATAACGGTCTTGTCAGGATCGTCGATCAGCAGCATGACGTGGGGCAGCTCGATGGGCGCGTTGCGGCGCACCTTGGCGCGGGGCGGGATGCGATCCAGCACGGTGCCCTCGGTGGCGCGGATCAGGGCGCCGGAGCCGGGGGTGAAATCGTAAGCGTCCAGATCCACCATACCGATCAGGCCGTGGCGGATCTTGCCGTCGGACTGCTGGCGCTCAATATAAATCAAGGAGTCAGTCAGCGTCTCAAACACACCGTCCGCCAGATACTTCTTCATGGCGTTATTGATATTCTCAATGTACTCGTCCACGTTGGGTGCCTTCAGATTGGCTTCCGGCAGGATCAGGCGCAGGGTGGAGGGCGCATCGCCCACTTTTTCCTCCACTGCCTGCCAGTACTCCGGCTCAGAGGTGAACTGGTCGCAGGCGACGACCGCCCACTTGTTCATGTCCTGGCCCTTGGGCAGCAGGATATCCGCAGGATAAAAACCCAGCTTGTCAAACTTCTTGTTCATGGTCTCCTCCTTTTGTATATGTACATGGTCGTGTACAGATTGTTCTATACTAATAATACCAAATTAACGCTGCTTTTGCAATCGCTTTTCCAAATTTATTCAGGCAAACTGAAAATTTTTTTGTGTATATACGATGTTGCCAGGGAAATCCTATACAAAGCAGTAGTCTTTTCAGAATGGAGGTCTTTGTTATATGAAGGTTCTGGATCGCGTGGCGCTGGCGCTGGTCATCATCGGCGCGCTGAACTGGGGCGCCGTGGGGCTGTTCCGCTTCGACTGCGTGGCAGCCATTTTCGGCGGCCAGTCCGTGGCCATCAGCCGTGTTATCTACGCACTGGTGGGACTTGCCGGCCTGTGGTGCATCACCATTCTGTTCCGCGATGCACCCGCCGAAGCGTGAGAATAACGAAAAGACCGCCGAAAGGCGGTCTTTTTCAGAGTTTTCGACTCATTTCATTTTCTCTTCCGCGCTTGCGCTCCCTCTTTCTGCGCCGCGCTTCATAGCCATCGCTGGCTGCGGCAAACACCCTCTCATACGGCTCCGGCAGCCACTCACTCATATAGCGGCAAAGCTTCTCACCGGCCGGGAATTTAATAAATCCCTTTTTGTTGCGCAGCAGATAGCTCTTGTTCCGGCACGCCTGCGGATAAGACTTTGTGGAAAAATACGCCATATCTACAGGCGTAACCGCTTTTCGCGCCGAACCCGGCCAGCGGTAGTCGATGCCGGTATATCGAATATCCGTCTTTCTCAGCCGCACTGTCCGCATAAAGGGACACTTCCAAACGATCTCGTCCTCCGTGACCACAAGGCACCCAAAGCATCTGTACCAGAACTGACGAAGCAGTGCGTAGTACAACGACACCTCTACCAGCAGGAGAAAAGGTATCTCCCACCATGCCAGCATCATTCCGGCCATTCTGTCCCGCACAAAGAGATACGGGAGCCACACCATAACAGCCAGTACCGCCAACATGAGAAAACGCCCCTCGGTCAGTAGGATGATGTGCTCGTGAAACACTTTTCGCTTTACAATATCCGCTTTTTCCGCCTGGCGTTTCATGGTGCCGCCTTTCCATCAACCTGATAAAGCCTTTTTGCTGACAGTCAAAGCATACCGCCGTTATAGCGGCGCTGGACGCGCCAAAGAATGGCGAACGACGCCGCAAGACCGACAAACAGCACCACCAGCGAAGCGGTAACCGCGCCGGGAAGTGTCCACAGAAGAGAGACAATCCCACTAAGTACCAGTGTTCCCGCAAGGGCGAAAAGTCCGGTGGAAAAGGCCCGGCCATAGGCTGCCATATCCTCCGATCTGACTCTCTCCCTGTGATATTCATGGATCAACCCCGTTTTTCCGTGGTAGATCAGGAGTCCGAACAGCAGAAAAAGGGCTGCGATGGCCCACATAAGAACAGCATAGGCAATCATAGACGTATCCTCCACAATTTGTTGCATAACTTCTACATATTTTGTGCTCTATTTTACCAATAAATGTTTTACTAATTCCTCGTTCGGGTCAGCTAAAACGGTCTGATAATTGGTATAAACTACCATTCCGGGCTTAGCGGCGGCGGGCTTCTTTACGAACTTTACCTGGGTAAAGTCAACGGGTACTTTTGTGCTGCTTTGCGCCTGGGAAAAATAGGCGGCCAAAGAGGCGGCCTCCGCGATGCTCTGTGCATCGGGTCGTCCGCCGCCGGTGGACAGTATGACATGGGAGCCGTGGATCTTCTGGGTGTGGAACCACAGGTCCCACTTCTCCGCCGTCCTGGTGGTCAGGCGGTCGTTCTGCCGGTTGCTGCGGCCCACAAAAATCGGCAATCCGGCGGAGGAACGGAACTCCCGGGGCTTGCTGGGGCGCTGGAAGGGCTGCTTTTTCCCACCCTTGGCGCGGAGATAGCCGCCGTCGGTCAGTTCGGCGCGGATGTCATTGAAATCCTGCTCGGACTCGGCCTGCGCCAGCTCCTGCAGAACACTCTCCAGGTACTCCAGTTCAGCACCGGCTCTGGTCAGCTGCTCTGTGAGGTATTTTTCCGCGGTCTTGGCTTTTGTATATTTTTTGAAGTATTTAGCGGCATTTTCCTGGGGTGAAAGGCAGACATCCAACGGAATATCTATGTCTTTGCACGCCGGATCATAGTAGTTCTGCGCCGTGAGGCGGCTCATGCCGCGCTCCATCCGATACAGATTTGCCGTGATCAATTCGCCGTAAATGCGCCACTTATCCCGGTCTTTGCTGTCCAAAAGCTCCTTTTCCTGCATGGTGATCTTGCGGCGCAGACGGGCGGCGGCGTTATTGGCCGTTTTCAGCAGGTCCTGCCCCTTCTGCTTGACACGGTCCGCCTGCTCGCGCTTGGCGTAGAAGTCATCCAACAGGGCGGAAAAGCTGCCGTACTCCTCTGCCGCTGCCGCGCTGCCGTACTGACAAACAGGCAGGTAGGTGAAGTCCATAGGCGCGCCGGAGCGTTTCAGCATAACGGGTGTAAAGTTGTTAGCATTCACAGTGTCGCGCCATACGGAGAATGCGGCCCAAAGTGTCTCGGCTGTCCGCAGCGCAGGGGCATCCACGGCACCGCAGGCACGAAACGCGATCTCACGGGCCACCAGCGGTGAGATACCGTTGAAGGTGTCCACCAACCACTTATCCGCAGGCATATCCTCCCCTGCCACGGCGGCAAGACGGGAAAACATCTCCCTCTCCACTGTGAAGGGGTCAACCTTGTCAGGCGCTGCGGGGAAACGATAAAACAGGCCCGGAAGTACCTGACGGTCCGGGTTCATCTCAAAGTCGATGCGGCGCAGGCAGTCCAGGATACGGCCGTCCTTATCGGCTAAAATGAGGTTGGCGCGGCGAGGAAATGCCTCTAAAATGAGGGAAAAACGGCGGCGTTCGCCCAACTCGTCGGCGGCGGAAATGTGTATGTTTACCACACGTTCCAGCGGTATTTGTTCAATTTTTTCAATAATTCCGCCTGACAGATACTTTCGCAAAAGCATACAGAACATGGGGGGCTGGGCGGGATTGTCCCGGAGCAGCTCCGTCAGGTGCAGGCGAGGCTGCCCCCCTCCGGCGGACAGCAGGAGGCGGCGGCTGCCGCGGAGCAGCAGCACCACCTGATCGCGGGCAGGCTGCTGTATCTTCTCGATACGGCTGCCGGCGACAAGGGGCGAAAGCTCCGCCACCACAGCTTGCAGGCATACGGCATCCAGGGGCATATCAGGTCTCCTCCATCATGGCACGGAACAGCTCCTCCGCGCGGTTTTTATCACCTTTTAAGTATAAATAGCCCATTAAACACTCCAAACCGGTGGCGGAATGGTACTGGGCCGGGGTGGCGCTGCGGGACATGGTGTGGACGTTGGCGTTGCGGCCGCGCTTGTAGACCGCCTGCTCCTCCTCCGTGAGCAGCGGGAGCACCTTCTGCATTTTTTCCGCCTGGGCGGGGGCGCAGACCAGGGCGATGGTGGCGCGGTGCAGATCCTTGCCTGTCGCTGTACCGTGGACACAAAGCCAGGTGCGGACCAGCGTTTCATAGACCGCATCACCCATATGGGCCAGGGCGATGGCGCTCATTTTCCGCAGTTCATCGGGGGATAGTTTTGGGGCAAAATAGTTCAAAATATTCCACTTCCTTTACCCCTTCAGTATGACACATTTGGTTTGTTTTGGCAAGAAAAAGTGTCGACAAGCGGGCACGTATATGATACAATTTAGGCAGCGATGCTTTACTTTTATGTTCCCTTTTTTGTACTTTGTTGATACCTTACCACATTTTCTGCGCGAGGCGCACACCAAGCTGCGTCAACAGGCGCATTTCAGGAGGTTTTTTATGCCGCATACGGAAAAACGCTATAAGAAGGGCGAGATCATCTGCCGACCCAAGGAGATGGTGATGAGCATGTACAACATCCTCTACGGCAGCGTGGGGGTGTACTTCGACTATGGGATGCCGGAGCAGGTGGAGGTGGTGACCCTGCAGGAGGGTGACTTCTTCAACGTCATCAGCTTTCTGGAGTCGCGGCCCCGGAACACCACGGCGGTGGCGCTGGAGAACACCATTGTCAGCGAGATCACCTATGACAACTTCAGCGCGTACTTCCGGGAGAAGCCGGCGAAGATCATGAGTCTTTTGCAGCACATGAGCGCGCGGATGCGGCAGATGCAGAAGGCCTATGTGGACACCTGCCACGCGCTGGAGCTGTACGGCGACAAGGAGAAGCTGGAGGCGGAGCACCGGGAGTGGGCGGACAGCCACAACCGGACGTATGCGCTGCTGAAGGCCATGTTCCCGGGGATGTATCACGAGGAGGACGGGAAGTAAGCGTGGACCACCGGCGGGGCGCCGGAGCAGGATAGAGGAAGCAAGCAGGGAGAAGAAAGGAAGGTATCATGAAAAAGCTATGGGCATTGGTGTTGGCAGGGTGTATTGCTGCGGTGCTGAGCACCGCAGCGTGGGCGGATGAGACGCCCACGGCCGTTAGTACCGCGGATGAATTGACGGCGGCACTGGGAAACGCTGCGGTGACATCCATCCAACTGACAGGCAACATTGACATCAGCAGTACGCTGGTAGTCACGAAGGATGTGACGCTGGATCTGAATGGGCATGTGCTGAAAATGACCGGTAAGGGCAGCGTCATTCATGTGAAAAGCGGGACGCTGACGCTGGTGGACAACAATACATCGGCAGAGCACAAATTCACGGACGATAATGGGCTGTGGAAGCTTGATGACAACGGCGATAAAGTCGTTAAAGGCGGGGTCATTACCGGCGGCACGGGGGGCACGTATACATATGGCAACTCATTTACAGTTACCTATAGGGATTGCGGCGGCGGCGTGTTTGTGGCGCCGGGGGCAAGCTTTGTGATGGAAGGCGGAAATATTGTGGGATGCAGCGCCGGTAAAAGCGGCGGCGGCGGTGTAAAGGTGACAAATGACGGTGATTTTAAGATGTCCGGCGGGACGATCAGCGGGTGCATTGCCAGAAACGGCGGCGGACTGCGCAATGAAGGTACAGCGACTTTGTCCGATACTGCCAAAATTGAAAGCTGCCGCGCTACCGGCACCGAGAGCGATGATCACGGCGGTGGGGTTTGCAGTTATCGCAATCTGACTGTCAGCGGTAGTATGGTGATCTCCGGATGTACGGCGCAGAACAACAACAGCTACGCGATGTATGTTACTACCGGTTACCCTGACGCACGTTCTTCCATCGAAGGAGGAACATTTGACGGAAGTGTATGGTTAGATCATTCTAGCTCCGGGAAAATCACCGTTTCTGGAGGAACTTTTAAGAATGGAGTGCGCGGCGCGTGGACGGTGACGTTTGATACGGATGGCGGCTCTACTGCTCCGGATAAGCAGGTACGGGCCAACAGCAAGGTCAACAAGCCGGACGATCCCACCAAGGAGGGGTATACCTTTGAAGGATGGTACGACGGCGACAAGAAGTTTGACTTCGACACACCTGTGTCAGGCGAAAGAACTGTGACGCTGAAAGCCAAGTGGACGAAAGAAGCGGCGAAGTATTACTACTACTCCCCTGCTGACGGCAGCGCGGACACCACGGCCACGGCCAAGGGCAGCCCCAAGACGTTTGACGCCGGTGTGGGCGTGTACGTGGGGATGGTGGTGATGAGCGTGAGCGGCTCCGCTGTGGTTTTGGGGAAAAAGCGGAAGTGACGCCCTGCGGGCGCGACAACTCATCCGGCGCTACGCGCCACCTGTCTCCCTGCGGGTCGGTCGGTTCGCGGGTCTGACAGGCCACCGGCCTGTCATTCAACACCGCGAACCCCTCAAGGGGAAGGCAAAGAGGAAGCAAATTGGCACAAAAAAGAAGCACCCTCCGGGTGCTTCTTTTTTTGCGTGGGGAGGGTTTCGCGCCCTCGGGCGCGAGCACGGTTTTTCTGTCACTTTCTTTGCCAAAAGAAAGTGACCAAAGAACGGCTCAAGGAAAGGGGGATTCCGATTTCCCCCTTTCCTTGAGAATCCTATCCCCTTGAAGCGGCCAAAGAAGGGGCGGACGTGCGCGTCCCCCCTTCTTTGGAAATATCCCCCCTCGGGGGGACGGGGGCGGATCGCCACGGCGGGGCGGGCGCGCAATGACAGGGAAAAAGAAGCACCCGGAGGGTGCTTCTTTTTTTGTGGAACGGATTGCCACGTCGGGCTGCGGACTGGCTTCGCAATGACACCTCATCCGTCAACGCTTCGCGTTGCCACCTGTCTCCCCGCGGGTCGGTCGGTTCGCGGGTCTGACAGGCCACCGGCCTGTCATTCAACACCGCGAACCCCTCAAGGGGAAGGCTTTGGGGATTCCGCGCCTGCGGGCGCGGGGGACGGGATCAGATGTGCATACAGACGTCCCAGGCGCCCCAGATGACGTTGCGGAGGTTGCCCCACTTCTCGCAGGTGCCGACACGGTAGACCTTGTGGTCATCGGCGGCGATGGGCGCGGGCACGAAGCCGATGCCGTTGACCACGCTGTCGCACTCGATGCGGATCTCGGTGCCGTCCTGCTGCTTGACCATGACGAAGCCGTCGCCGATCTCGGTGATGGTGGCGTTCAGGTAGACGGGGACCTTCTTGAACGCCAGCATCTCGCGGAGGAAGGAGGCGTTGGCCAGGCAGGTGCCGGGGGTGGCAATCAGGTCGTCGGCGTACTCCACGATGATGGGGTGCTTGCCCTGGAGGACCATCTCATAGGCGGCCTCGCAGGAGGACTGGCCGCCGCCGAAGAAGACGATGCGGTCGCCGGCGTCCACCTGGTTCAACAGCAGCTGGGTGAAGTTGATGGTCTTGTTGAAGCCCTTGACCGGCAGGGTCTTGGGGTGGGAGCCGGTGCAGACGATGATCTCGTCGAACTCGCGGCGCAGGGTGGCGGGGGCGTTGATCTCCATGTTGAAGCGGACCTCGATGTCGTTCTTCTTCAGCTCACGCTCGTACCAGCGCAGCAGGGCCTTGTCGGCCTCCTTGAAGCTCATGGCGGAGGCGGTGATGTACAGGCCGCCCAGCTCGCCGGTCTTTTCGAAGATGACGGGGGTGTGGCCGCGCTGCTTGAGCACCAGGGCGCACTCCATGCCGCCGATGCCGCCGCCGATAATGGCGACCTTCTTGGGCTTGCGGGTGGGAACGATCTTGTACTTGTTGTGCTGCATGGTGCTGGGGGTCAGGGCGCAGCGGGCCAGGTGCAGAGAATCGTCCATGGGCTGCATATTGGGTGTGCTCTTGGACTTGTTGAAGCTGAAGCAGGCGTTGTGACAGTTGATGCAGGGCTTGATGTCCTCCACCCGGTCCTCCAGGATCTTGTTGACCCACTCGGGGTCCACCAGGTTCTGGCGGGCGATGCCCACGGCGTCCAGACGTCCGGCGGCGATCTCCTCGGCGGCCTTGGCGGGGTCCATCTTACCGGCGCAGACCACGGGCTTGGAGGTGAAGTTCTTGATGTGTTCCACCTCGGAGAGGTTGCAGTTCTCGGGCATATAGACCGGGGGATGGGCCCAGTACCAGGCATCGTAGGTGCCGTTGTCGCAGTCGAACATATCGTAGCCGGCATCCTCCAGGTACTTGATGGCCTTCTCGGACTCGGCCATATCGCGGCCGAACTCCACGAACTCCTCGCCGGGAACGGCGCCCTGGCCGAAGCCCTTGGTCTTGGACACCACGGAGTAACGCAGGGCCACGGGGAAGTCCTTGCCGCAGACGGCCTTGATGGCCTGGACGATCTCCACAGCGAAGCGGTAGCGGTTTTCGAAGGAGCCGCCGTACTCGTCGGTACGGTAGTTCATGTTGGCAATGGTGAACTGGTCCAGCAGATAGCCCTCATGCACCGCGTGGATCTCGACACCGTCAACGCCGGCATCCTGCAGGAGCTTGGCGGTCTTGGCAAAGGCGTCCACCATCTCGTGGATCTCCTCCACGGTCAGAGGGCGGGACTTGCACTCGGGATACCAGCGGTTGGGGGTGGCGGAGGCGGAGGCGGTGATGTAGTCCACGTTCAGGAAGGGCTTGCCTACGGCGCCGAAGGCCTTGTTCTGGAGCATCTTGACCATGATCTCGTTGATAGCCATGGAACGGCCCATACCGGCGGACAGCTGGACAAACAGCTTGGAGCCAGTCTTGTGGAACTCCGGCAGCCACTCGGCCAGGTCCTTGAACATCTTTTTGTTCTGGTACAGCCAGCGGCCGCCCATGGTGTCGCGGACACACTGCATACCCGGCAGCACCAGGCCCACGTTGTTCTGGGCGCGGTTCAGGATGTGGTAGGCCGCTTCCTTGTCGAAGTGACAGGGCTCCAGCCAGCCGAACAGGGACGTACCGCCCATAGAGGGCTGCACGATGCGGTTCTTGATCTCCACGTTGCCGATCTTCCAGGGGGTAAACAGAGCGCTGTATTTCTCGTTCATTCGGTGTTCCTCCTCATATTTTCAGCATACTGCCGGATTTTGCTTCCTTATTATAGCGGATTTTTGGGCGAAGTACAACAGTGAAATTGGAATAAGTGTCGTTTTTCTGGCAAATCCGTGGAAATAACCGGGAAAAAGCGGCAGGGACCTCCCTGCCGCTTTCGGCTTATTCGGTTTCAGGGGCACCGCCCTGCTCCCGGGCGTATTCCTCCAGGGCCTGGGCCAGGACCTTCTTGTCGTGGCGGCTGTGTACCTGGGTCAGATCGAACCGCGCCCACATATCCGGGCGGCGGGCCATGGTGCGCTTGTAGCTCTCCTTCGTGCGCCAGTCAGCCACATTGCCGTGATGGCCGCTGAGCAGGACCTCGGGCACCCTGCGGCCGTGCCATTCCTCCGGGCGGGAGTACTGGGGATACTCCAAAAGGCCGTTCCAGTGGCTCTCGTCGGTGTAGCAGCTCTCCTCCGGCAGGACGCCGGGGACCATGCGGCACAGGCAGTCCGCCAGAGCCATGGCGGGTATCTCGCCGCCGGTGAGGACAAAGTCGCCTGTGGATATCTCCTCGTCCACGCACGCGTCCAGAAAGCGCTGATCCACGCCCTCGTAGTGGCCGCAGACCAGGATAAGATGGTCATACTGTGCCTTCAGTTCACGGGCCACCTGCTGGGTCAGCACCCGGCCGCAGGGGGACATATAGATGGTGTGGACCCTCTCCCCCGCTTCATCGCAGATATGCTGCCAGCAGCGGTACAGAGGATCTGCCTGCATGACCGCGCCGCGGCCGCCGCCGTAGGGATAGTCATCCACCTGCATCTGCTTGTTGGTGGTGTAGTCCCGTATCTGGTGGGTCTGTATGGTGACAAAGCCCCGTTCCCGGGCACGACCGATGATGGACGAACCCATCATCGCTTCCACCGCGTCGGGGAACAGGGTCATGATGTCAATTCTCATCGGTGGCCAGTCCTTTCATCATGTGTACGCGAATGATTCCGGCATCTGGGTCCGCGGAAGCGATAAAGACCTCCGGCACGGCGGGGATCAGGTACTCGTGGGCACCGCCACGGACCTGGTAGACCTTGTGGGCGGGATAGTGGAGCACCTTGTCCAGCTTGCCCAGTTCTTCGCCGGTGGCATCGTCCAGAACGGTACAGCCCTCCAGCTCGGCATCGAAGTACTGGCCCTTGGGCAGCTTGGCGTCGGTGCGGCGGATGGAGACCGTTTTGCCCTTCAGCGCCAGGGCATCGTCCATAGTGGCGACGCCGGGCAAGGCCAGCAGGACGGTGGATTTATGGACCCGGGCGGAGATGACCTTCACGGGCTGACCGCCGATATAGAGGGTCTTGAACGAGGCGATGAACTCCGGGTCGAAGTCGGCGGGGTTCACCTTGACCTCGCCGCGGATACCGTGGGCGTTGACAACAGCGCCGACGGGAATGAAATCGGGACGCATGGGGGACCTCCTCCCTGTCAGAACATATCTTTCAGCTGGGACAGCGTGAAATGCAGCTGGAAGCGCAGCATATAGTACAGCGCCGCTGCGCCCACGGAGAAGATCAGTCCCAGCAGCGCGCGGGTACGGCCCCGACGCTGGAAGCGCACGGCAGCCACCACGACGCAGACCGCGTCAGACACAAAGGGCAGCCACAGCAGAATGGTCATGGGCCAGAAGGCCAGCCAGGGATTATAGTTGGCCGCAGTGATGGCGCCCACCAACAGCGAGGCCAGGTCGTAGATAAGGAACGGAACGATCAGGTTGATGATGCCGTGGATCAGGGAACGGGTATCGCCACGCATAGCCGGCCCTCCTTTCGACAGAATAACGTATTTGAGTCAGTATACCATATTATGTATATCCGCGCAATGGGATATTTCATACTGTGCCGTGCTTTAACGGCCAGAGATGGTGCTTCTGACAACTTCGCGGCATACCGGCACTACATTTAGTGTGTTTGCGCGGTGGACAAATCACTATATCTTGTGTAACTTTGACAAAGTGCACAAAAATAGGGTGTACTTTTTGGCAGGTTATTTTCCTATATTTTGTTTTTTGCTCTTGAAACGGCACAAGATGTAGTGTATTATATCAACACACGCATCGCTGCGGGTGCAGGCTTAGAGCTGTGTGCCGCCGGGACGGCAGGGAGAGATAGATGAGATAGGAGGACGTACCATGAAGATCATCAAGAGAAACGGCGCCGAGGTGGGCTTCGACATCACCAAGATCATTATCGCCATCACCAAGGCCAACGAGTCCGTGGAGGAAGTAGATCGGATGACGCCGGTGCAGATCCAGCGCATCGCGGAGTCCGTGGACCTGCAGTGCCAGAAGATGAACCGCGCACCTACCGTGGAGGAGATACAGGATATGGTGGAGCACTATATCATGGCCCACGGCGCTTTCGAGGTGGCCAAGCACTATATCACCTACCGCTACACCCGTTCTCTGGTGCGTAAGTCCAATACCACCGACGACAAGATCCTCAGCCTCATCGAGTGCAACAACGAGGAGGCCAAGCAGGAGAACTCCAACAAGAACCCGGTGGTGAACTCTACCCAGCGGGACTATATGGCCGGCGAAGTCAGCCGGGACATCACCAACCGCATTCTGCTGCCCAAGGACATCGTGGAGGCCCACAATGAGGGCATCATCCACTTCCATGACACGGATTATTACGCCCAGCATATGCACAACTGCGACCTGGTCAATCTGGAGGATATGCTGCAGAACGGCACCGTCATCACCGGAACGCTGATCGAGAAGCCCCACAGCTTCGCCACCGCCTGCAACATCGCCACCCAGATCGTGGCGCAGGTAGCCAGCAACCAGTACGGCGGACAGTCCATCTCTCTGACTCATCTGGCCCCCTTCGTGCAGATCAGCCGGGAAAAGATCCGCGCCAGCGTGCGGGACGAGTTCGACGCCGTGGGCGTAGCTGTCACCGAGGACAAGATCAACTCCATCGCGGAAAAGCGGCTGCGGGAGGAGATCCGCCGCGGCGTGCAGACCATACAGTATCAGGTGGTCACGCTGCTGACCACCAACGGACAGGCCCCCTTCGTGACGGTGTTCATGTATCTGGGCGAGGCCAAGAACCAGCAGGAAAAGGACGACCTGGCCCTGATCATCGAGGAGACGCTGCTGCAGCGGTACCAGGGCGTGAAGAACGAAAAGGGCGTGTGGGTCACGCCGGCGTTCCCCAAGCTCATCTATGTGCTGGAGGAGGACAACATCCGCGAAGGCAGCAAATACTGGGAGCTGACGAAGCTGGCCGCCAAGTGCACCGCCAAGCGGATGGTGCCGGACTATATCAGCGAGAAGAAGATGCTGGAGCTGAAGGTGGACAAGAACGGCAACGGCCACTGCTATCCCTGCATGGGCTGCCGCAGCTTCCTGACCCCCTATGTGGACGAGAATGGGAACCCCAAGTACTACGGGCGGTTCAACCAGGGCGTCGTGACCGTGAACCTGCCGGACATCGCCCTGAGCTCCGGCGGGAATATCGAGAAATTCTGGCGCATCTTCGACGAGCGCATGGAGCTGTGTCACCGGGCGCTGCTGTGCCGCCACGAGCGCCTGAAGGGTACGCTGTCCGACGCGGCACCCATCCTGTGGCAGTACGGCGCCTGCGCGCGGCTGAAGAAGGGCGAGCCCATCGACAAGCTGCTGTACGGCGGATACTCCACCATCTCCCTGGGCTACGCGGGACTGTATGAGTGCGTGAAGTACATGACCGGCAAGAGCCACACCGACCCCAGCGCCACGCCCTTCGCTCTGGAGATCATGCACAAGCTGAACGCCGCCTGCAAGACTTGGAAGGCGCAGCACAACATCGATTTCTCCCTGTACGGCACGCCGCTGGAGTCCACCACCTATAAGTTCGCCAAGTGTCTGCAGAAGCGCTTTGGCGTTATTGAGGGCATCACGGACAAGGGATATATCACCAACAGCTATCATGTGCACGTCACCGAGCCGATCGACGCGTTCAAGAAGCTGGAGTTCGAGGCGCAGTTCCAGCACCTGTCCCCCGGCGGAGCCATCAGCTACGTAGAGGTGCCGGATATGCAGAACAATCTGGACGCGGTGCTGGAGGTGATGAAGTTCATCTACGACCACATCATCTACGCGGAGCTGAACACCAAGAGCGACTACTGCCAGGTGTGCGGCTGGGACGGTGAGATCGAGGTGGTCGAGGAGGACGGCAAGCTGATCTGGAAATGCCCCCAGTGCGGCAACACGGATCAGGACAAAATGAACGTGGCCCGGCGGACCTGCGGCTACATCGGCACACAGTTCTGGAATCAGGGGCGGACCCAGGAGATCAAGGACCGCGTACTGCACCTGTAATTCTCTTCAAATGCGGGGCGGGCTTATGCCCGCCCCTGTTTTTCACCTTGCTTTTTCCCCTTTTATTTTTCAGCTCTATTTTAATTTAATATTATTTTAACCTTTGTGGTCTATACTCAGGGTCAGGAGGTCGTTCCATGCATTACGGAGAATTGAAGAAATGTGATATTGCCAACGGTATCGGCGTGCGGGTGACGCTGTTCGTATCCGGCTGCACCAACCACTGCCCGGACTGCTTTCAGCCCCAGACGTGGGATTTTGACTACGGAAAGGAATTCACGGAGAACACCAAGGCGGAGATATTCGCGGAGCTGGACAAGCCTTTTGTAAACGGACTGACGGTGCTGGGCGGCGAGCCTTTCGAGCCGCGGAACCAGCGGGAGCTGCTGCCGCTGCTGCGGGAGGTCAAGGCGAAGTATCCAGGCAAGACCATCTGGTGCTTTACCGGGTTCCGGCTGGACGACGAGCTGCTGACAGACGGCAGCTATCCCCGGTGCGAGGCAACGGATGAGATGCTCGCGTGCATCGACGTGCTGGTGGACGGACGGTTTATGAAGGAACTGAAGGATATCTCGCTGCAGTTCCGGGGCAGCCGGAACCAGCGGGTCATCGATATGAACCGAACAAGAGAGACGGGAACGATCTGCATTTGGGACAAGCTGAGACGATAACAAGGAGGTATCCTATGCGGAAAACACTTTGGTCGGCGCTGGCGCTGGTGATGGTCCTTACGCTGGCGGGATGCGGCGAGCAGAGCCACACGGACGGCAGCGGAACAGACAGCGCGACCTATACGCCGGACGCAGGCTATACGCTGGGCAACACGGATGTGGTGCAGCTGAACGGATTTCGCGCCATCGACATTGAATGGGTCAGCGGACAGGTGAATGTGGAGCTGTACGACGGTGAGGGCATACAGTTGTCGGAGACACTTGCCGATGGCAGTGACGTGACGCTGCAGATGGAATGGCGGGTGGACGAGGACGACAGCGAACTGGAGATCCGTTCACAGCCGCAGCTTATGAGCTCCACAGAGGAAAAGATCCTGACGGTGAAGCTGCCCCGGAGCATGGTGCTGTATGGACTGGACATTGACGCCGTCAGCGCAGGTGTGTCCGTGGATCTGACGGACGAGGACACGCTGACGCTGCAGGAGCTTGACGTCACCAGCGTCAGCGGCGGGATCAGTGTCTATGCGGCCAACGCCGGGGAGATATCCCTGTCCACCACCAGCGGAAGCATCAGCGGAAGCGTCCGCACCCAAAAGCTGGAGGCGGACAGCGGCAGCGGCAGCATTGACCTGGCGCTGGACATCATGCCGACAGAGCTGGAAGCAGAAACCAGCAGCGGGAGCATCGTCATGCAGCTGTGCGATCTCAGCACGCTGCCCTCTCCCCTGCCGGTAGAATTTAAGACCACCAGCGGCAAGCTCAGCAGCGACGTGACCTTCACTACGGTGAAGGACGCCGCGTGGGAATTCCAGACGGTCAGTGGAAACGTGGAGCTGCTGACGGTACGGTAAAAGCGCGCAAAAAATGACCGCCCTTACGGGCGGTCATTTTTTGCGCTTGTCAGCGGACCAGCTCGCCCACGGTGGGGCCATTGGCAGCCTGGGACTCGTCGGTGTCGATGTGCATAGTGGTAGCACCGCCCACATTGACGCGGACAACTACATCGTCGAAGATCAGCTTGCGGCCTTCGCCGCCGCAGGCGACCTTGATGATCTCGCCGTTCTTGATGCCCATGGCGGCGGCATCCTCCTCGGTGACGTGCAGATGGCGCTTCGCCACGATGACGCCCTCGGACAGCTCCACCTCGCCGGCAGGCCCGATCAGCTTACAGGCGCCGGAGCCCTTCACGTCGCCGCTTTCGCGGATGGGGGCGTCGATGCCCAGGGTGCGGGCGTCAGTGGCGGAAACCTCCACCTGGTCCGCCTTACGGGTGGGGCCCAGGATGGACACATTGGCCATCTCCTTCTTGGGGCCGACGATGGTCAGGCGCTCGTTGCAGGCGTACTGGCCGGGATAGGACAGGGGCTTGCGGATGGTCAGCTGATAGCCTGCGCCGAACAGCTTTTCCACAGTCTCCTGGGTCAGGTGGATGTGACGTGCGGACGTCTCGATCATAAAGCTCATAGTGATACTCTCCTTTGTGTGGTTTTTGCGTTTATTTCTTTTTGAGTGGGTACAGATCTTTTTCGGAGATGCGTTCCAGCGTCTCCACTTCGCCGACGCAGAAGTAGTTTTTGCTCTCGGCCACCAGAGTGCCGGTCAGGCGGACACAGTCGCCCCGGCGCAGGCGCTTCGCCTCGTCCAGCAGCTCTGCGCTGCCCGCAAGGCGGACGGTAAGGCCGAAGCCGGTGTCGATCTCCCCGGCGCTGTTCAGATACCACCAGGGGAAGCGCAGTTCCACCGCGCGGCCGGCATAGCGGCCCTGGGAGCCGTGGAGGTACTCGGTCTTCACCTGCTCAAAGGTGCGGGGGACGATCTCTCCGTCCGGCATGGGGAAATAGAGCGTGCCGTACAAGCGGCCGAAGCGCTTGATGCGCTGACCGTGACGACTGACCATCAGGAACAGGACCACGACGGCCAGCAGGGCACCGTACATACCGTGGCCCTCGATCAGGCTCCAGGCAAAGACGGCGACGGCAATGAGGAGCAGCACACGGTTCATGTCATCCTGTCCGCCCCAGATATCTTTCAGTCGGTTCATAAGCGCCCTCCTTTTCTCAACAGCACTCATCTTACCACACCGCGGCGGCGTATGCAAGGGAAATTGCCATGCGCGGTACAATTTCCTCTTGTATTCGGCAAAAAATCTGCTATAATCAAAACAACGATTTTTTGCGGTGCTATCACCGAAACTAATAGGAGGCGATTTTTATGTCCGTAAAGCTGGAGCTGTACCGGGTTTTTAAGGAGGTCGCCGAGGTGGGCAACATCACGGCCGCGGCACAGGCACTGTATATCTCCCAGTCGGCGGTGAGCCAGTCCATCAAGCAGCTGGAGCGCGACCTGCAGACCCGTCTGTTCGCGCGGAACAGCCGTGGCGTGACGCTGACCGCCGAGGGGCAGATGCTGTATGAGTACGTCCGCAGCGCCATGGGCCTGCTGGAGACGGGCGAGGAAAAGCTGAGCCAGACCCGGGAATTGCAGATGGGACAGCTGACCATCGGCGCCAGCGACACCGTGACCAGCCAGTTCCTGCTGCCGTATCTGGACACGTTCCACAAGCGGCACCCGGCCATCCACATCCAGATCGTGTCCGGACGAAGCCACAAGGTGCTGGGGCTGCTGCGCTCCGGCAAGGTGGACATCGCCTTCGCCAGCACGCCGGCGGACGATGCCGGACTACGGATATATCCCTGCTTCGATACCCACGCCATCTTTGTGGCGGGGGCGGAGTATCCCTGCGACTTCCGGCACGTATACACGCTGGAGGAGATCGCGGCGTTCCCGCTGATCCTGCTGGAGCGCAAGGCCTCCAGCCGTTTGTATCTGGAACGGTTCTTTTTGCAGAATGGGCTGAAGCTGAACCCGGAGATCGAGCTGGGCGCCCGGAGCCTGCTGGTGGACCTGGCGGCCATCGGCTTCGGTGTGGCCGGCGTGACGGAGGAGTTCGTCCGGAAGGAGCTGGACAGCGGACGGTTGAAAAAGCTGAAGACCTCCTTTGAGATACCGGCCCGCAGCGTGGATATGTGCCTGCTGAGCGATGTGCCCCAGTCCGCTGCCGCGGAGCGGTTCACGGACTTTGTCAAGGACAGCTTATCCAAGCTATGAGCAGGGCTTTTCGCTCCGGTAAAACCCACAAAAAACAGCAAAACACGCCTAAATAGTTCTCCGTTTTTCCCTGTCGCTTTTCCCTGCGAAATCAGGTATAGTAGGTGTACTATATCTCACGAGAGGAAGTGGTGGTCATGCAGCAGCTGAAGGAGCGTATCCTGCGGGAGGGCCGCGTCCTGCCCGGTAACATCATCAAGGTGGACGGTTTTTTGAACCATCGCGTCGACACGGCGCTGATGCGGGATCTGGCGGACGAGTTTGCCAAGTATTTTGACGTAAAAAATATCACGATGGTGCTTACGGCAGAGGCCAGCGGTATTGCGCTGGCGACGATCTGCGCCGAACGGTATGGTGTACCCATGGTCTTTGCCAAGAAGGCCAAGAGCGACAACATCGAGGGCGGTCTGTACCAGAGTGATATTTTTTCTTACACCTACAAGAAAAAGGTCACACTGCTGGTGAGCCAGGACTGGATCACCAAGGACGACAAGGTTCTCATCATTGACGACTTCATGGCCAAGGGCTACGCCATGCGCGGCCTGATCGACATCGTGAACAAGGCCGGCGCGCAGCTGGCGGGCATCGGCGTGGCGGTGGAGAAGGGCTTTCAGGACGGCGGCGACAGCCTGCGCCGGGAGGGCTATCCCATCAAATCCCTGGCCGTTATCGACAGCGCCGAGAACGGCGTGATCCGCTTCCGGGAGGACGACTGACATGAAAAAGGTGCTGGTTCTGGATTTCGGCGGGCAGTATAACCTGCTGGTGGCACGGCGTGTCCGTGAGTGCGGCGTATACTGCGAGATCAAGTCCTATCGGCTGAGCATGGCAGATATCCGCGCCTTTGGGCCAGATGCGCTGATCCTCACCGGCGGCCCCGCCACCGTGTTCGAGCCCAACGCCCCCATGGTGGACAGAGCGCTGTTTGAAATGGGCATCCCCGTGCTGGGCATCTGCTACGGGCAGCAGCTGATGATGCAGCTGCTGGGCGGTCAGTGCCGCAAGGCGGAGACGCGGGAGTATGGCAAGATACAGCTGACCCACACGGCCTCCCCTCTGTTTGCCGGTGTGCCGGAGACGTCCGTGTGCTGGATGAGCCACGGCGTGGAGGTGGAGCGTATCGCCCCGGGCTTTAAGGTCATCGCGACCACCGACGGCTGCGGCTTCGCCGCTGTGGAAAACTCGGATCGGAAGCTGTATGGCGTGCAGTTCCACCCGGAGGTGCAGCACACGGAGTACGGTATGCAGGTGCTGGAAAACTTCCTGTACAAGGTATGCGGCTTCAGCGCCGAGTGGACCATGGCGTCCTATCTGGACGAGGCCGTAGCGGAATGCCGGCGGCAGATCGGCAGCGGTCGGGTACTGCTGGCGCTGTCCGGCGGCGTGGACAGTTCGGTGGCGGCAGCGCTTTTGCAGCGGGCGGTTGGCGATCAGCTGACGTGCATTTTCGTGGACCACGGACTGCTGCGAAAAGACGAGGGCGACCAGGTGGAGCAGGTGATGAAGCATCAGTTCCATGTGGATGTGCGCCGCGTCAACGCGGGACCGCGCTTCCTGAGCAAGCTGGCTGGCGTTACCGAGCCGGAGCACAAGCGGAAGATCATCGGCGAGGAATTCATCCGGGTCTTTGAGGAAGAAGCCAAGAAAATCGGCGCGGTGGACTTCTTGGCTCAGGGTACCATCTATCCCGATGTGGTGGAGTCCGGCCTGGGCGGAGAGAGCGTGGTCATCAAGAGCCACCATAACGTGGGCGGCCTGCCGGACTGCGTGGATTTCAAGGAGATCGTGGAGCCGCTGCGGCGGCTGTTCAAGGATGAGGTGCGGAAGCTGGGCACCGAGCTGGGACTGCCGGACGAGCTGGTGTGGCGACAGCCCTTCCCTGGTCCCGGTCTGGCCATCCGCGTTATCGGCGATATCACCGAGGAAAAGCTGACCATTCTGCGGGAGGCGGACGCCATCTTCCGGGAGGAGATGAAGCTGGCCGGTCTGGACCGCACCACCAGCCAGTTCTTCGCAGTGCTGACCGATCTGCGGAGCGTGGGCGTCATGGGCGACGAGCGCACCTACGACTACACGCTGGCACTGCGGGCCGTGCAGAGCCAGGACTTTATGACAGCCACCTGGTCCCGCCTGCCCTATGAGCTGCTGGACAAGGTCTCCGGCCGGATCGTGGGTGAGGTGAAGCACATCAACAGAATTTGCTATGACATCACCTCCAAGCCGCCGGCAACGGTGGAGTGGGAATGATACGACCCCAAAGGTGGCCAAAAACTACAAATACGCCAAAACCTCCGGCGAAGCCGGAGGTTTTGGTTGTACCACGACAAAAGTTGTGGTATGCTGATGAAAAACAGTGGAGGAACACACCTATGCGTCTGATCTCATGGAATGTGAACGGGCTGCGGGCCTGTCTGAATAAAGGTTTCCTGGCCTTCTGCGCCCTTGCGGACGCGGATGTCATCTGTCTGCAGGAGACGAAGATGCGGCCGGAGCAGGCGCAGTTTGAGCTGGAGGGCTATCACCGATTCTGGAACAGCGCCGACAAAGCCGGATATTCCGGCACGGCTGTTTTCACCCGACGGGAGCCGCTGGCGGTGACATACGACTTTGGCGAGGATATCCACCGGCATGAGGGACGGGTCATCACGGCGGAGTACGAGGATTTCTTTCTGGTGTGCTGCTACACGCCCAATTCCAAGGACCAGCTGGCACGGCTGGACTACCGGATGGCGTGGGAGGACGACCTGCGGGAATACCTCTTGGAACTGGACGCCAAAAAGCCGGTGGTGTACTGCGGGGACCTGAACGTGGCCCATCAGGAGATCGACCTGAAAAATCCCCAGTCCAACCGGATGAACCCAGGCTTCTCCGACGAGGAACGGGGCAAAATGACGCAGCTGCTGAGCAGCGGGTTCGTGGACACGTTCCGGGCGCTGTATCCAAAGCGGACCGGGGCGTACTCCTGGTGGAGCTACCGCTTTCACGCACGGGAGAACAACGCGGGGTGGCGTATTGACTACTTTATCGTGTCAGCACGGCTGATGCCCCGGGTGAAGAATGCGGATATCTGGCCGGAAATCACCGGCAGTGACCACTGTCCGGTGGTGTTGGAGCTGACGGAGTAGAGCCTTATCTGTAGCGAGCAAAAAAGATCGCCTTTCGGCGGTCTTTTTCGTATAACGACATTTTTTAACCCTCGCTGCTGGTGTCGGCAGGATTTTTAACGGGGATCAGTTCGCCCATGAGGACGTAGCGGGCATTATCAAAATCGTAGTCGCAGGTGCTCAGGGTCAGGATGCTGCCCGTGGGCACACCGGAGCCGGACTTGAAGGTGGACTCGTTGATACACTGCTGGAGATAGCTGTCGCTGAGAGAGGTGGCATACACATCGGCGTCATGATCCACAATACACCCGGCAAACAGGTTGACCTTGTAGGTCTGGTTGGGGGTGTACAGATAGAAGTAGGGATGCGCCTCGTAATAGCTCTGGCTCTTGTAGTTCATCAGGGACGCGAACATCATGCCGGTCTTCATATTGTGGCCGTAGATGAGGTTGTTCTGAGAGGTGAAGTCAGAGTTGCAGCGGATATCCAGGAAGACGGTGCCGTTCTTGTTGTCCTTGCCGTCGATATCGCGGTACAGATAGTACTCGCCGCCCTCGTCCGCGGACTGCACGATGGGCAGCTGCAGCGTCGTATTGGCGCTGTACACATAGCCCACCACGTCGGGGTACTTGGCCTGCATGGCGGTGAAGTCCACCTTGATGCTCTCTTCATCCTTCTTGACAGGCTTCTGCGTCTCCTGGCTGTCGCCGTCGGTGCCGTCGCCGGCGGTATCGGTATCGCCGGCGGTATTGTCCGGACTGATGAAGTCCTGATTGATATTGTCGTTGATCCTCTCGGTGTCCTTCTGTTCCTTCAGATACGAAATGATCTTGACGGACGAGAACACCAGCACGCCCACCAGGATCACCAAAACGGCGTAATACAGGGCTTTTCCGTTCTTTCTGCCGCCGCGGCTCCTTCTGCTGCGGTGACGACTGCCGGTACGCTCGGCCGGCTGCTCCTGCTGCACACGGGATCTTCTCTTGGGTGCATCGTTCATAGGTACACGCCTCCTTATCGTTGGGTATTGTAACAGGTTTTTTCGTTCAGTGCAAGGGATATAGACAAGATGTAATGAAATTGTAACAGTTTCTCTTTACTTCTGAGAAACCAGGGATTACAATAGAAATGTTGGCTGCCGTATAGACGGCGGAGCCGCCGGCTCCGTTCCATCAAAAAGATAAAGGAGAACCACAATGATCTATTTCAACAGTGATTATCTGGAGGGCGCGCACCCCTCTATCATGGTCAGGCTGGCCGAGACGAACATGGTACAGACCGTGGGCTACGGCGAGGACGAATACTGTGAGGCGGCGCGTGAGAAGATCAAGACCGCCTGCCAGGCCCCGGAGGCCGACGTGCATTTTCTGGTGGGCGGCACCCAGACCAACACCACCGTCATCGCCGCCATCCTGCGGCCCTGGCAGGGCGTGATTTCCGCCGTCAGCGGTCACATCAACTGCCATGAGGCCGGTGCCATCGAGTCCACGGGCCATAAGGTCATCACCCTGCCCACCACCAACGGCAAGATCACTGCGCAGCAGGTGCAGGACTATGTGGAGTGGCACAGAAACGATGAGTCCACGGAGCACATCGTCCAGCCCGGTATGGTGTACATCTCCCACCCCACTGAGGGCGGCACGCTGTATACCAAGGCGGAGCTGACGGCGCTGTATGACACCTGCCGCCGGTACGGCCTGCCGCTGTTCATTGACGGCGCACGGCTGGGCTATGGCCTGATGGCAGAGGAGAGCGACATGACGCTGCCAGAGATCGCGCGGCTGTGCGATGTGTTCTACATCGGCGGCACCAAGGTGGGCGCCCTGTTCGGCGAAGCCGTTGTCATCATGAACGAAAATCTGAAAAAGGATTTCCGCTTTATTATGAAGCAGCGGGGCGGCCGCATGGCCAAGGGCCGGCTGCTGGGCGTTCAGTTCGACACGCTGTTCACCGACGACCTGTATTTCAAGATCTCCCGCCACGCCATCGAGATGGCTCATCAGATCCGGGACATTTTCGTCTCCGCGGGCTATCCCCTGCTGTTCGACTCCCCCACCAACCAGCAGTATCCCATCATGTCGGATGACGAGCTGGCCATTCTGGGCAAAAGCTTCGGCTATGAGTACTGGGAGCGTGTGGACGAGACGCACTCCGGCGTGCGCTTCTGCGCCAGCTGGGCCACAAAGCAGGAGCACGTGGACGCCCTGCGGGCGGCTGTGAACGCGCTGAAGAAGTAAGCGTTCCTCTGCTGTGAGATAAGCATAGCGCAGGTAGCTGAAATGCACCTTAAAGTTACTTAAAAAAATTCCCCGACATCGTCGGGGAATTTTTTTAGCAAAGCAAAGGTACCACCGCAGGGTGCCTTTGTCGATAGCGTACTTACGCCTTGGGGCCGGCGGCCACGACCTCGTCGCTCATGTGGGTGTACTTCTTAAAGTTCTCCACAAAGCTGGAGGCCAGCTTCTTGCAGCTCGCCTGATAGGCCGCCTTGTCCTCCCAGGTGTTCTCGGGGATCAGCAGCTCACTGGGCACGCCCTCGATACTGGTAGGCACCTGCACGCCGAAGGTAGGATCGGTGACGAACACACTCTTCTCGATCTCACCGGTGAGGGCGGCGGTGACCATAGCGCGGGTGTAGCTGAGCTTCATGCGCTTGCCGGTACCGTTCCAGCCGGTGTTGACCAGATAAACCTTCGCGCCGGCCTTCTCCACCTTGTCGGCCAGCATGGCGGCATAGACAGAGGGATCCAGGGGCAGGAAGGGCTCGCCGAAGCAGGTGGAGAAGGTAGGCACAGGCTCGGTGACGCCGATCTCCGTGCCGGCTACCTTGGAGGTGAAGCCGGAGACGAAGTAGTACATGGCCTGGTTCTTATCCAGCTTGCTGATGGGGGGCAACACACCGTAGGCATCGGCGGTCAGGAAGATGACCGTCTTGGGAACGCTGGGGCTCATGCCAGACAACTCGGCGTTGGGGATATACTCCACGGGATAGCCCACGCGGGAGTTGACGGCCAGGGAGTCGTCGTCGAAGTCGAACTCACGGGTGTCGGGATCCATGACCACGTTCTCTACCAGCGCGCCGAACTTGATGGCATTGTAGATCTCCGGTTCACCCTCGGGGCTCAGGTTGATGCACTTGGCGTAGCAGCCGCCCTCGAAGTTGAACACGGAATCGTCCGCCCAGCCGTGCTCGTCATCGCCGATGAGCATACGGTTGGGATCGGCGGACAGCGTGGTCTTGCCGGTGCCGGACAGGCCGAAGAACACGGCGCTGTCGCCGTTCTTGCCGATATTGGCGGAGCAGTGCATGGGGAACACACCCTGCTTGGGCAGCACATAGTTCATCACGGAGAAGACGGACTTCTTGATCTCGCCGGCGTACTGGGTGCCGCAGATCACCACCTCGTGGGCCTCGTAGTCCACCAGAATGGCGGCCTCGCTGCGGGTGCCGTCGATCTCGGGGATGCACTTGAAGCCGGGGGCGGCGATGATGGTATAGTCCTCCTTAAAATCCTTCAGCTGCTCGGCCGTGGGGCGGCGCAGGAGCTGGTGGATAAAGAGATTCTGGCTGGCCAGCTCGTTGACGATGCGGAAGGCCTTGGTGTACTTGGGATCGGCGCCGGCAAAGCCGTCAAAGATAAAGATCTCCTTGCCCTGCAGATAGGCGATGACCTTGGCGCGGATGGCATCGAACTTGGCCTTCTCGATAGGACGGTTCACCTTGCCCCAGGCGATGTCGTCATGGACGGCAGGGGTGTCCACGATAAACTTGTCATTGGCGCTGCGGCCGGTGTATTTTCCGGTCTTGACCACCAGGGCGCCCGTGTTGGACAGCGTACCCTCGCCGCGGCAAAGCGCGTGCTCGGTCAGCTGTGCGGGGGTCAGATTACGATAGACCGCCTTGGCGTTGATGATACCCAGCTTTTCCAGTCCGTAAGTTTCCATTTGCAAAACCTCCTGTTTGAAATGTCACCGCGTCCGCCGCCGGCGGCGCGCTGCTTGCTTGTTCATCTTGGATTATACCATACGTTTAGGACAATTAACAGTCCTTTTTTACATTTCCCCTAAAAATTTTTCTGCATTGCTGAAAGTTTTTTATCATTCCATCCGGTGGGAGAGCTGTGACAAAAACCGTTCCGCCGCCGGATCCCGATCGCATACTTTTCTCTTTACGCAAGGATAACACCGTATTATGATAATGTCAATTTGCGAAAACCACGATTTTCTAAGAGGAGCGCCGCACTATGGCACACAAGATACCCATATGTGAAATACCTCTCTCCCCTGCTGCTGTTCGGCCTGAACGGCGTGGTGATACTCAACGGCGTTGGCGGCGGTACACGGAGCGCCGTGTTTTTCTCCGTGCTGCTGCTGGGCGAAACGCTGACACCCGCCCGCTGGCTGGACGCGGCGATGGTGCTGAGCAGTGCCATGCTGGCGGAATTCGTACATCCGCGAAAGTAACGGAAACGATCTCCCCGCCTCCCCCGCGCAAAGTGCAAAACCTCCGGCTGAGCCGGAGGTTCTGCTTTATTTGGCGCATATCTCGCTGATGGCTGCCAGGAGCTCCGTTTTGCCGGTGCCCTTCTCTGCGGAAAAGGGGATCAGCAGTGCGTCCTCCGGCAGGGTCAGTGTCTGGCGGATCAGGGTCAGATTTGGCTCGATCTCGCTCTTTTTCAGCTTGTCCAGCTTGTTGGCTACAACGATGACCGGGCAGCCGGTGCCCTTGAACCAGTCGCACATGGTCACGTCATCGGCGGTGGGCTTGTGCCGCGCATCCACGATCAGCACGCCCAGGGTAATGAGCCCCTCCTCGGCGAAGTAACGCTCCATCAGGCGGCCCCAGCGGTCGCGCTCCTCCTTGGAGACCTTGGCATAGCCGTAACCGGGCAGGTCGGTGAAGTATAGCCTGCCGTCGATGTCAAAATAATTGATCTGGCTGGTCTTGCCGGGGGTAGCGCCCACCCGGGCAAAATTCTTGCGGCCCAGCAGCCGGTTAATGACGGAAGACTTGCCCACGTTGCTGCGCCCCGCGAAGGTGACCTGGGGCTTCCCGTCGCGGATGAATGTCTCCGCCCTTACGGCTGAGAGCACGAACTCCGCCTTATTAAAGTTGATCGCCATGACGCACCTCCTGCATAGCCGGACTACCCATCACCGCCAGATGCTCCACCGCCGCCTCTTTTTTTGGCAGGGTCAGTGCATGGGCAAACACGGCGTCCACCGTCTCGGCAGTGATAAAGCGCAGCGCCTCCCGTACGGCGGGATCGATGTCCGCCAGGTCCTTCTCGTTTTCCCGGGGAATGATGACGGTCCGGATTCCGCTGCGCTTGGCGGCCATGGTCTTTTCCCGCAGGCCGCCGATGGGCAGCACGCGGCCCCGCAGCGTCACCTCGCCGGTCATAGCCACGTCATGGCGCACGGCGCGGCCCGTCAGGGCCGACAGCATAGCCGTGGCGATAGCGATGCCGGCGGAGGGGCCGTCCTTGGGCACCGCACCCTCCGGAAAGTGAACATGAATGTCCTTGGTCTTATAGAAATCCGGGGCAATACCCAGCTCGGCGGCACGACTCCGCAGGCAGGTATAGGCCGCCTTTACGGACTCCTGCATCACCTGGCCCAGGTTGCCGGTGAGCTCCAGCTTGCCGGTGCCGTCCATCACACCGGCCTCCACCTCTAACAGCTCGCCGCCAACCTCGGTCCACGCCAGGCCGTTGACCACACCGATCTGGTCGATCTTGCTGCGGGCATCCTCGGCATAGGGCGGCGTATCCAGGAATTCACGCAGGCTCTTAGCTGTAATGTCTATGCGCTTTACATCTGTTTCCACAAAACGCATGGCGGCGCGGCGGCACAGCTTACCCAGCTGGCGCTCCAGTGTGCGGACGCCGGACTCCTTGGTGTAGTCGGTGATGATGGCCCGCAGGGCTTCATCGTCCAGGCGCAGTTGGCCGCGGTGGATACCGTTCTCCTTCAGCTGCTTGGGCAGCAGATGCTCCCGGGCGATGTGCAGCTTTTCCTCGTCGGTGTAGCTGCCCAGCTCGATGACCTCCATGCGGTCGAGCAACGGACGGGGTATGGTGGACGTGGTGTTGGCGGTGGTGATGAACATCACGCGGCTCAGATCCACAGGCAACTCGATGAAGTGGTCGCGGAAAGCCCCGTTCTGCTCACTATCCAGTACCTCCAGCAGGGCCGAAGCCGGGTCGCCCCGCATATCGCTGGCCAGCTTGTCGATCTCATCCAGCACCAGCAGAGGGTTCATGGTACCGGCGCGGGTCAGGGCCTCGATAATGCGGCCGGGCATAGCGCCGATATACGTCTTGCGGTGGCCGCGGATATCCGCCTCGTCCCGCACACCGCCCAGACTCAGTCGGGCGCACTTGCGGTTCATGGCCTTGGCCACGGACAGGGCCACGGAGGTCTTGCCCACACCGGGAGGCCCCACCAGGCAGAGTATCCTACCCTTGGCGTCCGGGTTCAGCTGCCGCACGGCGATAAACTCCAAAATGCGCTGCTTCACCTTATCCAGGCCGTAGTGGTCCTTGTCCAGTATCTTTCGGGCCTGCGCCACATCCGCCCTCTCCCGGGTGAATTTGTGCCAGGGCAGCTCCAGGCACACATCCAGATAGTTGCGTATCACCGAGGCCTCGGCGCTGCCGAAGGGCTGCTTGCCCAGGCGCTCCACCTCTTTTGTCAGCTTGGTATGTATCTCCTCCGGCAGGTCCGCCGCCTGTATCCTGGCGGTGTACTCCTCCAACTCCTCGTCGCCGTCATCCCCCAGCTCGTGCTGCAATACCTTCACCTGCTCCCGCAGGATCATGTCCTTCTGCACCTGGGCCACACGGCGGCGCACCTTCTGCTCCATTTCGCTCTCCAGCGAGATGACGTCCACCTCATGGGTCAGGATATCATTGACGATACGCAGACGCTTATCCGGGTGCAGCTCCTCCAGCACCCGCTGGCGGTCCTGGTGCCGCAGGGTGATATTCTGGGCGATCAGGTCGGCCAGACGGCCTGTATCACTGCAATCCAGCACCGCGGCGGCGAAGTCTTCGCCGATGCCGTTGGCCAGCTCGCGGTATTCACCGAAGAGCACATAGGTTCGGCGTATCAGTGCCTCGCTGCGGGCCGTATGGCGGGCCGCCGTCTCCGGCAGCAGCTCGGCCTGTGCCTGTAAAAACGGCTTTTTCTGCCACAGGCGGTGCAGCCGTGCCCGGCTCTCACCCTCCGCGATGACACGCACCGTAGTGTCCGAGGTCTTGATGATCTGCAAAATATGACACACCGTGCCGATGGTGTACAGATCCTCCTCTCCCGGCTCCGCCGTGGACAGGTCCTTCTGCGTCACCGCCAGCAGCCGGCGGTCATTCTCCATGGCGTTGTCCAGAGCGAAGATAGAGATGTCGCGCTCCGCGTCAAAGGACACCGTCTGCCCGGGGAAGGCCGTCAGGCCGCGCAGTGCCAGCACCGGAATGTTCCGGGTGATCGTTTCCATAGTTGTCTCCTTTCTCCCGCCGGACGGCGGGCGTTGGGAAAAGGGTAGTATCCGAACTGCCGGAAAAGCCTTGGCTTTTCCGGCAGTCTGAGTCTCTGTTAAGACGCCGGGGCGGTGGAGGTCTTCTCCGCCGTGCCGGTCTTGAATTTAGCGCGCTGCGCCACCTTTTCCGGGTTGTGCAGCACCGTGGGCTCAGCATCCCCGTCCACACACGCCTTTGTGATGGTCACATCGCTGATGGTGGGGTCGGAGGGCACATCGTACATGACCTTGGTCAGCAGTCCCTCCATCACCGCCCGCAGACCGCGCGCGCCGATGTTCCGTGCCAGCGCGGTGTCCGCCACCGCCTCCAGCGCGTCCTGATTGAAATGCAGCTCCACACCATCGTAGCTGAGCAGCTTCTGGTACTGCTTCACCAGCGCGTTCTTCGGCTCGGTGAGGATACGCACCAGATCCTCCCGGGTCAGCCCCTGCAGGGCGGTGATGACCGGCATTCGGCCTACCAGCTCGGGGATGATGCCGAACTTCAGCAGATCGTGGGGCTGGACCTGCTGGAACAGTTCGCCGGTATGGCGCTCTTTTTTGCTCTGCACCGCATTCTCAAACCCCATGCTGCGCTTGCCCACGCGGTCCTCGATGATCTTCTCCAGACCGTCGAAGGCGCCGCCGCAGATAAACAGGATATTGCTGGTATCCAGCTGGATGAACTCCTGATGGGGGTGCTTGCGCCCGCCCTGGGGCGGCACATTGGCAACAGTGCCCTCCAATATCTTCAGCAGCGCCTGCTGCACGCCCTCGCCGGACACATCGCGGGTGATGGACGTATTCTCGCTCTTCCGAGCGATCTTGTCGATCTCATCCACGTAGATGATGCCCCGCTCGGCCAGCTCCACGTCGAAATCCGCCGCCTGCAAAAGGCGCAGCAGTATATTCTCTACGTCGTCACCCACATAGCCGGCCTCGGTCAGCGTGGTGGCATCGGCAATGGCAAAGGGGACCTTCAGTACCCGCGCCAGCGTCTGGGCAAACAGCGTCTTGCCGGAGCCGGTAGGACCGATCATCAGGATATTGCTTTTCTGCAGCTCCACATCCTCGTCGCCGCCGAAATAAATGCGCTTGTAGTGGTTGTACACCGACACGGACAGCGCCACCTTGGCTGCCTCCTGCCCGATAACGTACTGGTCCAGCACGTCGTGTATCTCCTTGGGCGTAGGCAGCTCGTCCATGCTGTCTATACCGTCGGCGCCCGCGGTGTAGCCGTCGTTCAGGATATCCATACACAGCTGGACGCACTCGTCGCAAATTCGGACACCGGGACCCTGAATCATGCGATGGACCTGACTCTCCGGCTTGCCGCAGAACGAGCAGCGCAGGGCCTTCTTATCTTCTGCCATTCGTTTTTACCTCTTATATATGACCTTATCCACCAGGCCGTATTCCCGGGCCTCCTCCGCGATCATCCAGTTGTCGCGCTCGGAATCCGTCTTGATCTGCTCCGGCGTCTTGCCGGTATTCTCCGCCATGATCTTGTTCAGGCGCTGCTTGATCTTCAGGAAATGCTCCACATCGATCTCCATATCCGTGACCTTGCCCTGGGTACCGGCGGAGGGCTGGTGGATCATGATCTCCGCGTTGGGCAGCGCGATGCGCTTTCCCTTGGCACCGCTGGACAGCAGGAACGCACCCATGCTGGCGGCCATGCCGATGCAGATGGTGGACACGTCGCACTTAATGTACTGCATGGTGTCATAAATGGCCATACCGGCGGTCACGCTGCCGCCGGGGCTGTTGATATACATCTGAATATCCTTGTCGGGGTCCTGCGCCTCGAGATAGAGAAGCTGCGCCACGACGAGGCTGGCGGTGGTATCATTCACCTCTTCGCCCAGGAATACGATACGGTCGTTGAGCAAGCGGGAGAAAATGTCATAGGAACGCTCACCGCGGTTGGTCTGCTCCACAACGTAAGGGACTAAGCTCATAAAAAATACCTCCTGTATGATAGATGCCTGATTATACCCACCCGACTGTGTTTTTCATAAGAGCCCGCGGCGGCGGGGGAAATGTTTTCACCCCGCCGCGCCGGCTTTTCTCTCTTGTATACAGCGAATTACTCCGCGTCCTTCTTGGCGGTCTTCTTAGCCGCAGGCTTCTTGGCGGGGGCCTTCTCGGCCTTCTCCTCACCCTCGGCCTTCTTCGTCGTCTTCTTGGCGGCAGGCTTCTTGGCAGGCTTCTCCACGATCTCGCCCTCGGCCTCCAGCTCGGCCTTCTCCTCAGCGGGGGCCACAGCCTTGGCGCTGTCCGCCACGACCTTGATGACCTTCTCACGGATGACCTGCTCCTTCACTTCCTCGGGGCGCAGATACTTCTTCACGGTATCCAGATCCATACCGTATTTGTCGGCCACGTTCTTCATCTCAGCCTCCACCTCGTCGTCGGTGGCATCCAACTTCTCGGCATCGATGATCGCCTTGACGGCCAGATCCATCTTCACCTGCTGCTCGGCAGGGCCGTAGGCCTGCTTGATAAAGTCGGCCTCGGTGGTGTTGGTCATCTTCAGATACTGATCGAAGGGAATACCCTGGGAGGCCAGCTGCTGCTTGAAGCCCTCGGTCATCTGAGCAGCCTGCAGCTCCACCATCTCGGTGGGGATCTCGGCCTCGACGCCCTCGGCCACCTTGGCCATCAGCACGTCCTCGAAAGCGCGCTGGGCAGCCTCGGTGCGCTCGGCGGTCATCTTCTTCTTGATATCGGCCTTCAGGTCCTTCAGCGTGTCGAACTCGGACACATCCTTGGCGAACTCGTCGTCAATGGCGGGGACCTCCTTGACCTTGACCTCGTTGATCTTCACATGGAAGATCACGGGCTTGCCGGCCAGCTCAGGGGTGTAGTTCTCGGGGAAGGTGATGTCGATATCCTTCTCCTCGCCGGCCTTCATGCCGATCAGCTGGTCCTCGAAACCGGGGACAAAGCTGCCGGAGCCGATCTCCAGATCAAAGTTCTCACCCTTGCCGCCATCGAATGCCTTGCCATTATCAAAGCCCTCAAAATCGATATCCGCGGTGTCGCCCTTCTTCACGGCGCGGTCCACGGAGACCAGACGGCTGTTGCGGTCCGCCATCTCCTTCAGCCGAGCGTTCACATCGGCAGCAGCCACCTTGACCTCCGCCTTAGGCGCCTCCAGGCCCTTGTACTGGCCCAGCTTCACCTCAGGGTATATGGCCACGGTGCACTTGAACACCACACCGTCCTTGGTGCAGCTCTCCAGCTCCACCTCGGGATAGCCGACGACGTTCAGTTCCTGCTCCTTCACGGCGGCCTCATAGGCGTCGGGGAGAATGATATTCACGGCTTCCTCATAAAAGACCTCGGCGCCGTACATCTTCTCGATGATCTTACGGGGGGCCTTACCCACGCGGAAGCCGGGTACGTTGATCTTACCGCGCATCTTCAGATACGCTTTGTTGACGGCGGCCTCGAATTCCTCGGCGCTCGTCTCGATGGTCAGTGCGACCCTGCTCTTTTCCAGTTTCTCGCAGCTTTTCACAGTCATTTGTTATTTCCTCCGTTCCGCATGGACAGGTTGTCGTGCCGATGTCCATACAATATAGTATCATAGCAGAAAGCTACGAAAATTTCCACTATTTTTTTTAGTTTTTTCCCTGTTTTTTCAGATTTCTGTACGCCGCAGCAATTAGTGATCAATCGCAAATCTTGACAGGGGTAAAATCCAGGTAGTCAGCGGCCACCAGATGGAATTCCGTGTTGTAATGGCGGCCCTCCAGCGCACGCTTCTGGGCGGCGCCGTGGAGGTGGCCGAAATAGCACTCCTTAACGCCGTAGCGCTGCAGCAGGCGCAGTATCTCCGGACATTCATAGCCCTGATACAAAGGCGGGTAATGCAGAAAACATATCTTTTTACAACTTTCTCCCGCCATTTTCAGGGATGTTTCCAGCCTTCCGACCTCCCGCGCCAACATTTTTTCGTTGTGTGTGCCCTGGTTGTCCAGCTCGTAAAACCAGCCGCGGGTGCCGCATAGCGATATATCGTTATAATGCAGGCAGTTGTTGTGCAGTATCTCCAGGGAGCGCAGCCCGTGCTCGTCAAAAAAGCGCTGCATTTTGGCAGCGGTGTTCCACCAGTAATCGTGGTTGCCCTTCATCAGTACCTTGCGGCCCGGGAGGTTGTGGATGAACGTTAAATCGTTCAGTGACTCCTCCAGGCTCATACCCCAGCTGAGATCGCCGCAGAGCACGGTGGTGTCATTTTCCGTCACCGCCGAGAAACCTCGTTGTATCTTCTCCACATAATTCTGCCAGCGGTCGCCGAAGATATCCATAGGCTTGTCGCTGCCCAGGGACAGGTGCAGATCGCCGATGGTATAGAGTGCCACAGGTCCCCTCCTCTCTTTATTTTCAGTATATGTAATGTGATATCACTTCACAATATCCTTCGCCAGTTGTTCCAGAAAATATCCTCCAGCAGCGACTGGGGATACCCCCTCTCCTCCAACGCCTGATAGAGCTTAGCCACGTCCTGCACGCCGGTCATGCCGGCAGCCAGGGCCTCGCAGCCATCCAGGTCGCCGCCGATGGCAACTGTCGACTCGCCGCTAAGTGAGAGAAAATGCTCGATGTGGGCAATGAGATCGTCCATGTGGCCGCCGCCTACGAAATCGAGGTAGAGATTGATGCCGACCACGCCGCCGGTATCGCGGACGGCGCGGAACATATCATCGGTAAGATTTCGTCTGTGCGGGCACAGACCGGGGGTGCGGGCGTTGGAATGAGAGGCCACGACGGGGCCTTTCGCTGCCTGTATCACGTCCCAGAAACCGGCATCAGATATGTGAGAAACATCTGCAAATATTCCGTATTCATACATTTTTGCAACGAATTCACGACCATAAACAGACAATCCGCGGTCAGGCTCATCGGCGCAAGAGCCTGAGAGGACATTGGCGTTGTTCCAGACCGGATTGATCAGTCGGACGCCCCAGGAGGCCACGGTTTCCAGGTGATCCAGGGCACAGTCCAGCAGGTCGGCCCCCTCGACGCTCAAGAGCGCGGCGGTCCGGTGCCGGGCAGCTGCGGCGTCCACCTCCGCGCCGGTTTTGCAGCGTGAGACCAGATCGGAATTTTCCTGTATTTGGGAAAGGAACCAATCGTGCATTTCACGAAGTTTCGTCCATGCGGTATTTGGGGGCAGCGCGCGTACATCGTCGTACAGGGCAAAAAATTGAGCGCGTTTCCGGTAGTGTTGACCACGGAGCAGGTCCACGTGGCCCCTGTTTTCCCGCAGGGCGGCGCAGGCGGAAAAGTAGGCGCGGCACTCGTCCTCCGTAGCGCCGTAGTCCGGCACCGCCTCTCTTTTCATGCAGCGCCATATCGTATCACAATGTCCGTCAAAATACGGTATATTCTGTATTTCCGTCACAAAAATATTCCTTTCTTACAGCAGCGAAGGCAGGCTGTACCCCCCTGTTTTTTTCGGTTTTCTTTCCAATTTCTGTCACTGAAAGGCATCCTCTACATACACGATACGGACGCTTTTTTCATCCCCGGGCGCGGCGGCGTAGACCTCGGCCACATCAAAGCGGGCGGGGCAATCCAGGCCGTTGTTGCAGAGGTAAAAGAGCGCGGTTTTTCGGATACGGGCCTGTTTGCCGGCGGTGACGTATTCCCGGGGCAGGCCCATCTGCGTATTGGTGCGAGTCTTGACCTCCACGAAGCAGAGGACGCTCTTATCCCAGGCGATCAGGTCGATCTCGCCGAAGCGGCAGCGGTAGCTGTGTGCCGCCAGCTTATACCCTTTTTCCCGGAGATAGTCGGCCACCAGAGCCTCGCCCCAAACACCTTCTGAACGGCTCATCGTTAACCTCCCCTTTTCGACGCGGTCTGCACAGGAAAAAATCCCGCTATTTTCTGTGCAGATACCTGTATTTTGTTTAAACGTTTCTGATACCTTATCTCTACTTTTTTTATACCTGATCTGTATCTGCTCGGTATCCGGGCTGTACCTTATGTGAATATTCTGTAGATGCTCTGTGCCAAGCCGTGAAAAACGCTTTATGTCCGCCCACCGGCGGACCATTTTTTCAGGAAGGACATACGATGTTCCGCGCATGGGCCGAACTTATCCAGCATTTCGTAATGCAGCTTTGTACCGTAGCCCTTGTGCCTTGCAAACTGATACTCCGGGTACTGCTTATCCAGCACGTCGATGACATAGCGGTCACGGCTGACCTTGGCCAGGATGGAGGCGGCGGCGATGGAGGCGGCGTGCGCGTCACCGCCCACGATACAGCGGTGGGGCGTGGTGACGGCAGCGAACTTACCGTGGTCACGGTTGCCGTCGATGAGGGCGAAGTCCGGCCGTGGTGCCAGACCATCGATGGCCAGCTGCATGGCCTTCATGCGGGCGGAGAGGATATCCGTCTCGTCGATCTCCCCAGCGGAGACGGAGGCCACGGACCAGGTCAGGGCCTGCTGCTGTATCCGCAGGAAAAGGGCCTCCCGCTTCTTTTCCGTCAGCTTTTTGGAGTCGTTCAGGCCGGGAAGCTCGAACTTCTCCGGGAGAATAACGGCGGCGGCGTAAACAGGTCCCATCAGCGGACCGGCACCGGCCTCATCCACCCCGCAGACAAGGGCATAGCCAGCGTCATGGGCCTGCTGTTCGTAGCTCAGATCTTCCATATCAGCAATACTCCACTATTATCTTCCTGCACGCGCGGCAGACGGAGGCGGAGAGCTCCGTTTCGCTGAAGGCAAACCCCGTCGAATAGTGCCAGCCGTCCAGCACGATGCCGTTCTGACCGGTGATGTATTTCTTCGTCAGGATCAGGGCATCGGCATCGCCGTCCGGCGGCAGAAAGTACAGACCGCGGCTGCCGCAGGCCAGGAGCTTACCCTGCTCCATCTCTTTTCCGCAAACGGGACAATTCATGGCGTTACCTCCTCCGTGGGTGCCGTCTCCAACGTGAAGCGGCCCAGCTTGCCGGCACGGAACTCGTCCAGCAGGATGCGGGCCATGCGCTCGGTGTCCACCTGGGCGCCGCGCATGAGAAACCCGCGCTTACGCCCGGCCTTCTCCAGCAGCTCGTAGCCGGTGTCGCCGGGCTCCACCTCTATTTTATAGCGTTCGGTGAGGGTATCGGCGTAGTGGGCGGCCAAATAGTCCATGAGATAGCAGGCCAGCTCCTCGATATCCAGCACATCGTCCTTCACCGCTCCTGTAAAGGCTAAACGCTTGCCAACCTCCGGGTCGTCGAACTTCGGCCAGAGGATGCCGGGGGTGTCCAGCAGTTCCAGCGTGGGGTCCACGGGCACCCACTGCTTGGAACGGGTGACACCGGGACGGTCCTCGGCCCGGGCGGTCTTGCGGTGGGCCACCTTATTGATAAAGGTGGACTTGCCCACATTGGGGACACCCAGGACCATGACGCGGACTACCTTGCCCACCTGGCCTCTGACCGCGGCGGCGGCCAGCTTATCCCGCAGCAGCTCGCGGACGGCGGCGGAAAATTTCTCGGTGCCTACGCCGTTTTTGGCGTTTGCCTCCAGCACGGCGCAGCCCTGGGCGCGGAAATACTGGGTCCAACGGCGGGTCTCGGCCGGGTCGGCCTGGTCAGCGCGGTTGAGGACGATGAGCCGGGGCTTGCCGGCGGTCAGCTCGTCCACGTCCGGGTTGCGGGAGGACATCGGGATGCGGGCATCCACGATCTCGCAGACGGCGTCCATATTCTTGATCTCGGCGGAGATCATGCGCTTGGTCTTGGTCATGTGGCCGGGGAACCAGCTCAGATTGTCGATTTGCATAGAGACACCTCTCTTCTCGAGGGTAGTATAGCATACGCAGGAGAAAAAGAAAAGCACCCACTTTTGGTGGATGCTCTCTTTTGGATCGATGCTTACAGCTTCTCGCGGACCTTGGCTGCCTTGCCGACGCGGTCGCGCAGGTAGTACAGCTTGGCGCGGCGGACATAGCCGTGGCGCACGGTCTCGATCTTCTCGATAGAGGGAGAGTGGACGGGGAAGACCTTTTCCACGCCGACGCCGTAGGACAGGCGGCGGACGGTGATGGTCTCTTCGATGCCGCCGTGCTTCTTGGCGATGACGGTGCCCTCGAAGACCTGAACACGCTCACGGGCGCCTTCCTTGACCTTCACGTGGACGCGAACGGTGTCGCCCACCAGGATCTGGGGGACTTCCTTCAGCTGCTTCTCGTTCAGTGCTTTGATGAGATCCATGGATATTTCCTCCTAAATTATAGGTGTTCATGCCGCCATTTGACGATATCCGCGCACATTCGGGATATCGGCGACAGAGGACCGCCCTTTTCACGCCATGATAGAATAGCATAGATGGCAGAGAAATGCAAGGGTTTTTTACCATATCAGCGAAAAATGTTGCCGGAGGCGTCCAGCAGCTCGCGGCGGCGGATACGGGTGAAGTCCGGGGTCAGCGCCGGCAGGTGGGCCGCGATGGCCTTCTCCAGCAGCTGAGGGTTCAGGCCGGGGTTCTGGGCCTGGACCACCACGGTGCCGGTAACGGCATGAGCGCCGGACAGGAAGCGCACTTCCTGTATCATGGGAGCGATATCGACGTCGGCCAGGTCCTTGCGCTTGGTGCGCTTCTGGATGACCAGCGCCGGGCGGGTAAACAGGGCCGTCAGGGCCTCGGCAGCGCCGGCGGGGACGCCGTTGTCGTACTCGAAGGTGACGTCCGCCCGGAGATACGCCAGGTCGCGGACGGGGCGGGTAGCCGGATAGCAGTCCAGCACGCGAAGACCGGAGGGCATACCGGTGTTGAGCTTTTCGGCGATGCCGCGGCCGTCGGTGTCCTGGGTGACCTCAAAGTCCAGGAGCTCGCAGTCGCTGGACTGGCCCACGGGCAGGGGCAGGACGATGGAGATGATGGGATGGGGGTGGTAGCCCTGGGAGTGCTTGATATCCAGCTCGGTGCGGGGGAAGGCGCGCTGGAAGGTGCGGAGCAGGTCCAGGTGGGAGATATAGGAGGCCTGGGCCTCCTTGATGAACAGGAGACGGAGCTTAGACATCGCACTTCCCTCCTACAAGTTTGTTGGCGCCGCAGCCGTTGCAGCGGGTGCGGCAGTCGGGGGTGGTCAGGGACGCATAGGCCTGATGGCGCTCACGCTTCAGATAGTCCTGCGTTACGCCGGAGGAGATCATGCTCCAGGGGAGCAGCTCGTCCTCAGACCGGGTGCGGTTGGTGTAGAAATGGGGGTCCAGGCCGCATTCGTCGAAGGCCTCCAGCCAGCGATCTAGGGAGAAATACTCCTCCCAGGCGTCAAGGTGAGCGCCTTTACGCCACGCTGTTTCCAACACCTTTCCCATGCGGCGGTCGCCCCGGGCCAGGACGGCCTCCAGGAAGCTGGTGTCGGAGTCGTGCCAGTTGTAGGTGACGGTCTTGGTCTTGATGGCGTCGCGGAGCAGGGCCACACGGCGCTCGTACTCATCTTTGGAGATCTGGGGTTCCCACTGGAAGGCGGTATGGGGCTTGGGCACGAACCAGCTGGTGGAGACGGTGATGCGGACGCCCCGCTGCTTGTTCTGGGCGCTCTCGCGCCAGGCGTGCATAACACGGGCGGCCACGTCGGCAATGCCCAGGACGTCCTCGTCGGTCTCGGTGGGCAGGCCCAGCATGAAGTAGAGCTTCACGGCGCTGTAGCCGCCGGCGAAGGCCGTGCGGCAGCTTTGCAGCAGGTCCTCCAGTGTGACATTCTTGTTGATGACATCCCGCAGGCGCTGGGTGCCGGCCTCCGGCGCGAAGGTCAGGCCGGTCTTGCGGCCCTTGGCCAGCCGCTGCATCAGGTCCATGGAGAAGTTGTCGGCGCGGAGGCTGGGCAGGGACAGGCTGACATGACGGGCATCGCAGAAGGGCTCCAGCTCGTCGCACAGGTCCGTCAGCGGCGGGTAATCGCTGGTGGAAAGGCTGGAGAGCGTGACCTCCTGATAGCCGGTGTCGTCGCAGGAACGGACGCAGTAGTCGGCGCAGAGGTCGCGGCTGCGATTGCGGACCGGGCGGTAGACATAGCCCGCCTGACAGAAGCGGCAGCCGCGGATGCAGCCCCGGAACAGCTCCAGGGTGACACGGTCCTGGACGATCTCGGTGGAGGGAACGATGGTATTTACCGGGAAATAGGACTTGTCCATGTCGTGGACGATGCGCTTTGTCACCACGGCAGGTGCACCGTCGCGGGGCGTGATGGACGCCACGGTGCCGTCGTCGTGATAGGTCACATCGTAAAGGGACGGGACATAGATACCGTCCAGTCGGGCGGCGGCGCGGAGAAAATCGGCCTTGCTCCAGCCCTCGCGGCGGGCGCGGCGGTGGAGCTCCACCAGCTCCACGGTGACGTCCTCGCCCTCGCCCAGGCTGACCAGATCGATGAAGTCGGCCAGGGGCTCGGCGTTGTACATGGCGGTGCCGCCGGCGATGACCAGCGGGGTCAGGCCGGTGCGGTCCGCGGCGTGGAGGGGGATGTGGGCCAGGTCCAGCATATTGAGGATGGCGGGAAAGGCCATCTCGTAGCCTACGGAGAAGGCCACAATGTCATAGTCGGTGATGGGGTCGCCGGACTCCAGGGCAAAAAGGGGCATTTCCGCCTGACGCAGTTCGGCCTCCATGTCGCCCCAGGGAGCGAACACGCGCTCGCACCAGACGCCGGGGATATTGTTCATTACGCCGTAGAGGATACGCATACCCAGGTTGGACATACCGATCTCGTAGGTATCCGGGAAGCAGAAGGCGATGCGGGTGTCTACCGCCGCCTTGTCCTTGAGGATGGCGTTGTATTCGCCGCCCACGTAGCGGGCGGGCTTTTGCACCCGGGGCAGGATGCGTTCCAGTCGTTTATCCATGGTGTAGTCCTCTCCCCTCCCCTGCCCGACGGAGCGTGGGCGGGGAGCTATTTCTTGTAACAGTTTATTTTATCCGGTTTTGCGCCGTTTGGCAAGACCCCTTTTACGGCCAACCAGAGGACGCCGGGCAGCAGGAACAGCCCCGCACCGGTGGTCAGCGTCAGGTACAGGCACAGGACCAGCAGGGCGGCGGAGACAACGGCGCCCACCGCATAGGCCACGCGGTCGGCGGTGTAGGGCTCGGTGCAGAGCGCTGTCAGCAGCCAGAGGAGGCGGCCGCCGTCCATAGGGCGGACCGGCAGCAAATTCAGCGCCCCCAGGATCAGGTGGGCGCCGGCGAAGGGGGCCAGGGGCGGCCAGCCGGTCAGGGACAGCAGCGCCCAGAGCAGGAGGTTGCAGCCGGGGCCGGCAGCCACGGCCAGCAGCTCGCCGCCGTAGGACAGGCGGTGGAGGTCCGGCACATACAGCTCCGCGCCGGAGGCGGAGAGCGTCAGGCGGCGGGGCGGCGCGTGGAGCGCATGGAGGGTCAGGACGTGGGCCAGCTCGTGGCACAGGGCGGCGGATAGGAGCGCGGCAGGCAGGGTCAACCCTCGGGAGAGCAGCAGAAACGCCGCCAGCAGCACCAGCGCAGAGGGCGATACGGTGAGGGCGGCGGATGGCTTACGCAAATGTAACATAATAAATGGGGTTCAGATAGGTGTCGTCGTGGTGAAGTTCAAAATGCAGGTGAAAGCCGGTGGCACGGCCGGTATCCCCCATCTCGGCGATGGGGTCGCCGGCCCTCACCTGCTGGCCGTCGGAGGCGGTGATCTTGCGGCAGTGGGCGTAGAGAGTGGAAAAACCGCCCTCGTGGGTGACGGTGACGTAGCTGCCCAGATCGGTGCTGCTGCCGATAGCCGTCACCGTTCCGTCGGCAAAGGCGCGGATGACCGCGCCCTCCTCCCCCGCGATGTCCAGGCCGTAGTGGAAGCGGCCGCCGCCCTCCAGGGGGTCGCTGCGGCAGCCGAACAGTGAGGTGATCTGGCCCGCCGCGACCGGGTCAACGTAGTCAAAATCCAGGACCCGCTGGAGCATATCCACGTTGTCCGGCAGCGTCTCCGACCGGGAGACAGCGGGGGCGGCGGGTATCTCCGACGTGCCGAAAACGGCGGTGTAAGCATCGTTGAGGGCGTCAGAGACGGTGGATCCGTCCGCAAAGGCCCGGCCGGCAGCGGAGAACACCTCTACGAAGTCGGTATCGGCACCCAGCAGATCCAGCAGCGTGGCGCGGCAGCGATCCAGCGCCGCCGGAAAGAGAAATTTCATGGCGATGACCGCCAACAGCAGCGCGGCGGAGATCACCAACTGGACCATACGGCGGCGGGCGCCGGGGACGGAGGCCTCCGCGGACTTCGCCCGGTCCGGGCGGGGCGCGGGGCGAGACGGGGCTTTGCGGGGCGGGGCACTGCGGCGGGACGGGGCTATGCGTTTACCGGCGTAGGACACGGGGCGCTGGGACATGGCGGAACACCTCCTTCTTTTCCAGAGCACTATATGCAATAGACGAAGGCGTTAGACATACAAGTGAAAGTTGGGAAATTATACTTGACAGCCGCGCCGTCAGGAAATATAATAGGAGGGCTGACGGGGTGTAGCGCAGCTGGTAGCGCGCTTGGTTCGGGACCAAGAGGCCGGGGGTTCAAGTCCCCCCACTCCGACCAAATAAGCCCGATGGTTTTGATACGAGACCATCGGGCTTTTTTTAGTATGGAAATTAGTGCAAAGATGTGATACAACCAATTCAGCAAAGGAAAATTGTCAGGTCTGTAAATTTAGGAGGTACAACATGAAAAGAGAATACCCCCAGAAAATGTTTTGGCTATTTGTTCTAACGAATTTCCTATTTCACTTTTTCTACTTATCTGTTCCGGGGATTATCCTCTGCATCGTTGGGATTTGGATAAAGACCTGTCTTTACATTGGATGTGCGGTTCTTGGCCTGGATCTGATCCTTTCGATTGTTGAACAGTCACGCATCCGAAATGCTGCCGTGTCTCATAGCGAAAACCCCGAGTTCAACGAACTGATGGACGCATTTTGCAGCCCTGACGGGCTACAGGCAGTCGGGAAAATACTGGATGAAAAGATCAAATCCACCCCTGATGATGAATCTGAAAAAGGAAAAGACCAATAAGGTATCTTTTGATTCATCTCTCGTCTCATTATGGTTTCACATTTCACCGCTATGGTTTCATTTTTGAGTGAAACCATTTGAAACCAAATGAAACCGTATCATTTTTATCAACTGTTGCCAAAAAGAAGAGGTACACAAACGTGTGCCTCTTCTTTTTGGTCGCGGCACTCTTGCTGTGCCAACATGACCGCCCCGCGGCGGAACATTTTATTCGACTTGGGTGGTTTCGCTCTTTCCTTTTCGGCGGCGGTGTGCTATAATAAGTCGATTTGAGGTAAAGGAGGCCGCGCCGATGGAATATTTGTCCCACAGTCCGGAGGAGACAGAGCATATCGGCGAAATGCTGGGCAGGCGGCTGCGCCCCGGTACAGTAGTGGCCTACCGCGGCGGACTGGGCATGGGCAAGACCGCCTTTACCCGTGGGCTGGCCCGAGGTCTGGGCTGCGCCGGACGGGTCACCAGCCCCACGTTTACCATTGTCAACGAATACGACGGCGCAACACCGCTGTTTCACTTTGATATGTACCGGCTGGGCAGCTCTGACGAGCTGTTCGACATCGGCTGGGAGGACTATCTGACACGGGGCGGCGTGTGCGCCGTGGAGTGGTCCGAGCGCGTGGACGACGCCATGCCGGCTGACACCCTGTGGGTGGACATCGCCCGGGGCACGGGCGAGAGCGACCGCATCATCACCATCTCGGGAGGCGAGGCACAATGAAAACACTGGCATTGGAGACCTCCGCCAAGAGTGTATCCGTGGCCGTGACGGAAAACGGCACACTGCTGGCCCAGGCGTATCAGGACCGGGGGCTGACCCACAGCGTGACACTGATGCCGCTGCTGGACGGGATGCTGAAGACCGCGGGGCTGACGATGGACGATATAGATATCATCGCCGTGGCCCAGGGGCCGGGGAGCTTTACCGGGATACGCATCGGCGTGTCGGCGGCCAAGGGGCTGGCGTGGGCCAAGGCGCTGCCCTGCTGCGGGGTATCCACGCTGGAGGCCATGGCCTATGGCGTCACAGACTTCGAGGGCATTGTTGTGGGCGCTATGGACGCACGGCGGCAGCAGGTGTACAACGCGCTGTTCCGGACAGAAAACGGCCGCGTTACGAGACTATGCGCGGACAGGGCCGTGGCTATGGAGCTGGTGGCGGAGGAATTGGCCGCCATGCCGGAGCCAAAGCTGATCGTGGGCGACGGCGCGGTGCTGCTGTACGACTTTTTGCAGAAGGCGGGGATCGGGTGCCGGCTGGCCTCTCCCCTGCACCGGCAGCAGAGCGCCGCGGGCGTGGCGCTGGCGGCGGAGCATCTTGCCGCGCAGGGGCTGACGTGTTCCGCCCAGGAATTGCAGCCGGTGTATCTGCGGCTGAGCCAGGCGGAGCGCGAACGGCTGGCCAGGGGGCTGTCCCTGACGGCGGAGTAAAACGTATACCCTTAAAATTTCATATACACGGAGGATAACATCATGTACAGCGAGAAGGTCCACATCATGAACCATCCCCTGGTGGCGCACAAGCTGACCATCATGCGGGACAAGAACACCAGCGTCAAGGATTTCCGGGAGCTGGTATCCGAGATCGGTATGCTCATCACCTATGAGGCCACCCGTGACCTGCCCCTGACCACCAAGCACATCGAGACCCCCATCTGCGGGATGGACGCGCCCACGCTGGCGGGCCGTAAGTTCGTGGTGGTGCCTATCCTCCGTGCGGGCCTGGGTCTGGTGGACGGTGTGCTGCGGATGGTGCCCTCCGCCCGTGTGGGGCACATCGGTATGTACCGCGACGAGGAGACGCTGGAGCCGCACCCCTACTTCTGCAAGATGCCCAAGGACGTGGCCGAGCGCGATGTGCTGATCGTGGACCCCATGCTGGCCACCGGCGGCAGCGCCGCGGAGGCCATCGGCGAGATGAAGAAGCGCGGCTGCAAGCACATCAAGCTGATGGTGCTGGTGGCGGCCCCGGAGGGCATTGAGCACATCCAGAAGCTGTACCCGGATGTGGACATCTACGCCGGTGCGCTGGACGATCACCTGAATGAGCACGGCTACATCGTGCCCGGTCTGGGCGATGCCGGCGACCGTATTTTCGGCACAAAGTAACAAACGCATACAGTAGCGCCCCGCCAGATGGCGGGGCGCTGTTTCTATCCTACTGGGCGCACGAGACGCTTGACGAAGGTCGGCTCGGCCCGGCCGCGCTGTCATTTTTATTGTATTTCTTCGTATTTTGCGGTATAATACCGGAAAATGGAAATGACACGCAGAAAGGGATACACTATGGAACGTAAGAAAAAGGCCCCGCGGCACCTGGGCCCGCAGCTGAAGGCCGTCATCAGGCGGCAGCCCACCGTGTTCGCCGTATACACCGTACTGCGGCTGATCGTACTGGCTACGCTGGTGTCCTCCATCATCCGCGGCGAATATGAGAGCGCGTTTATCTGCCTGCTGGTACTGGGACTGTTTGTCCTGCCGTTTTTTATCCAGCAGAACTTCGGCATTGAGCTGCCGTCCACGCTGGAGATCATCATACTGCTGTTTATTTTCGCATCGGAGATACTGGGCGAGCTGAAGTGCTACTTCATCACCTATCCGCACTGGGACTCCATGCTGCACACCACCACGGGATTTCTGTGCGCCGCCACGGGGTTCGCGCTCATCGACATTCTCAACCGCAACAGCAAGATCAAGTTTCAGCTGTCCCCTATCTATGTGGCTGTGGCGGCGTTCTGCTTCTCCATGACCGTGGGCGTACTGTGGGAGTTCTTCGAGTTCGGCATGGACAGGCTGTTCATGATGGATATGCAGAAGGACACGGTGGTGAACGCCATCACCTCGGTGATGCTGGATCCCACCAACAGCAACATCCCCGTGACCATCGACGGCATCACCTCGGTGACGATAAACGGGCAGGATCTGGGGCTCGGCGGATACCTGGACATCGGGCTGTACGACACCATGGGGGATCTGTTCGTGAACTTCATCGGCGCGGTGGTGTTCAGTACCATAGGGTACTTCTATATCAAGCAGCGCGGCAAGGGCAAGCTGGCGAAGGCGTTTATCCCCACCATTACCGAGGAGGAGCGCGCAGCGGAACTGCCGGAGGGTACAGAGGCTCTCCCGGAGGAAACAGAGGAAAGTGAATAAGCTGCCGAAACCCGTCTCAAATTGAGACGGGTTTCCGGATAGAGGCAAAAAGAAAACCACGACGGATGTCGTGGTTTCCTTTTTGTGGTGGAGATAAGCGGGATCGAACCGCTGACCTCTTGAATGCCATTCAAGCGCTCTCCCAGCTGAGCTATACCCCCATGGAGCCGAAACCCTTGATTTTACCGGGTTTCCAAGATATTTACTTTTGAGATGCGAGGATGAGATTGCGGGTTGCTTTGCCGGTGACTTGCTCTCCCAGCTGAGCTATACCCCCACATCGGGTGGTCGGCGCTGCCGACTTGTATAATATAGCAGGGATTTTCGAAAATGTCAACCCCTAATTTTTGTTTTTTTCGCGGTTTGCAAAAGGGAGAATTACGGGGAGAGGCTTACGCCTCTCCCCTGCTTATTCAGACCTTCAGCTGCTTGCCCTTGTTGACCTCGTTGAGGCTGGCCATGACCATGCCGGTGAGGGCGAAGAGAGCAATAACGTTGGGCAGGACGATGAAGTTGTTAAACATATCGGTGACTTCCCAGACGAAGTCACTGCCGGAGACAGTGCCCAGGAAGATGAATACCAAGGCGATAACGGTGTAGATCACGTTGCAGAGCTTGCTGTTCTTGCGGCCGAAAAGGTAGTTGGCGTTGATCTTACCGAACAGGTTCCAGCTGAGGATGGTAGAGAAGGCAAAGAACAGCAGGCAGATGGCCACGAACTTGGCGCCCAGGCTGGCGCCGAATACGGAGCCGAAAGCCGTCTGGGCCAGGTTGGTCTTGCCCAGGGTGGCGGTGATGTCGCCGAAGTAGCCGTTGGCCAGAGGGCCGTCAGCGGTGTACAGGGTGCAGATAATGACCAGGGCATTCAGGGTCAGGACGATGAAGGTGTCGATGAACACACCGATCATGGCCACGACACCCTGATCGTGGGCGTGGGCCACATTGGCTTGGGCGTGGGCGTGGGGCGTAGAGCCCATACCGGCCTCATTGGAGAAGAGGCCGCGCTTGGCGCCCTGGGAGATCGCGGTCTTGAGGGCGTAGCCGATACCGCCGCCGATGATGGCCTGGGGCTGGAAGGCATACTTGAAGATCATGCCGAAGGTGGAAGGGACGTACTTGATGCGGGCGCAGAGGATCACCAGACCGCCCAGCAGGAAGATCGCCGCCATAATAGGCACCAGCTTCTCGGTGACGGCGGCAAGACGCTGCACACCGCCCAGGAAGATGATGGCGCAGATGATGACCAGGACGATACCCACGATCCAGGAGGGGATGCCGAAGGCCGTCTGCATGGTGGAGCCGATGGAGTTGGACTGGACCATGCAGCCCATGAAGCCAAGGGCTAGGATGATGGAGACAGCGAAGAATCCCGCCAGGAATTTGCCGAATCCGCCCTTGAACGCGGTGGTGATGTAATAGACCGGGCCGCCCTTGATATTGCCGTCAGGCTCAACGATACGGGTCTTCTGGGCCAGGGTAGCCTCGGCATAGATGGTGGCCATGCCGAAGAAGGCGATGATCCACATCCAGAAGATGGCGCCGGGGCCGCCGGTGAGGATGGCGCCGGAGGCACCCACGATATTGCCGGTGCCCACCTGGGCGGCGATGGCGGTGGCCAGCGCCTGGAAGGAGGTCATGCCGCTTTTCTGGGCGCCGCCGCGGAGGTTCATCTCACCGAAAAACTTTTTCATGCCCTCGCCGAAGCAGCGGACCTGGACAAAGCGGGTCTTGATAGAGTACCACAGGCCCACACCCACCAGCAGGAAGATGAGGATATAGTTGCTGAGGTACTCGTTGATCTTGGATACGATGGGGAACAATACACTTTCTAACATACAATTTCTCTCCTTGCATAAAAAATAGAGCTGCCGGAAAACGGCAACTCTGGAGAAGTCTGGTCAAGCGAAAAACTCGTCTGCTCCGTCCTTTTGCCTGAGAGATTCGGCGCTCGCGCGCCTTGCACCTTCGGCACCCAACTGAATGGGATTCTCCAGAGTTCCCTCCCCGTCCGGTCTTTCCATTCCGGGCGGTTCATCGGGCTGTATCTAATTGATGGACGTATGTTACCACATAACGGACATCTTTGCAACCCCCTTTTCGAAATTTTTATGAATAGACGCGCGCCTTCCTGCTTTACGGTGAAAAAAAGCACCCCGTGACGGGGTGCTTTTGCTTACTTTTGCAGGGTAAACGTCATCTGTACCGGGTTGTGATCGGAGTAGGCAAAGCCTGTATCCAAAACAGCGGCACTGTCCACGGCAACATTGGGGGTGACCAGGAAGCCATCCACGGTGAGGACATACTGGCCGTCGTGGTATGGACCGTCGGCGTTGCGGCAGGATGGCACCGGATCGTTCTCGTCCAGTGGCGCCACCATCTGCACGTCATAACTGTCGAACACGCCCTCCGGTATGGGCTGCGCCCAGGAATATTCCTGCTCCGCCGCGCCGAAATAGGCGGAGGAGTCCCCCAGCAGGTCCTTGTTGAAGTCGCCGCCGGCCACGCACCAGCTGCCCTTTTCGTACTCCGCCTGCATATCCGCCAGCAACAGCGCCAGCTGCTCCGTGGCGATGGTACCGTCACTGGTGTAGGCAGAGAGGTGCAGGTCGTAGAGCACCAGCTCACCGCCGCCGGAGACGGGGACACGGCTGACAGAGTAGCAGCGGTCCAGGTCCAGAAGCTTCATAAAGCCGGACTCCACCGGCAGCTCCACGCGGTCGGCTGCGGTGATATTCGCCGGAGAGAAGGTCAGCAGGCCGGACCGGGAGGCTCCGTGGGGAGCGGTCAGGGGATACAGAAGATAGGGCGAGTCGTAATTCTGGCAGAAAACGCTGCTCTTGTTGAAGAGGGCGGCATACAGCGGCTCGCGTTCGTCCACATGGTAGGTACGGGTGGAGCCGATATCCACCTCCTGCAGCAGGCAGAAGTCGGCGTTCTGCTGCTTCAGGTACCCGGCGATAGCGTCCATGTTGGCCGTCAGGCGCTCTTTTGACCAGGCGCGGGATTCCGTGCCGCCGTCCATGAAAAAGCCGTAGTCGTCCTCGTAAGCGCCGAAACCGATGTTCCAGGAAACGACCGTATAGGCCGTATTCGTATCGACGGACCGGGCGGCATCGGTGGACTGCACCGGCGTCAGCATCTGGTCGCCGATACGGTGATAGTCGATAAACACATAGGCCACATAACCGCCCGCCAGCAGCAACAACGCCAGCAGAACACAGAGAATGATCTTCACCCATTTTTTCACGGCACAGGCCCTCCTTGGTTTACTTTTTTCTGAATGTATAGTATACTCTTTTCAAACGTATTTGAAAAGAGGTATCCTGCTTGAAAAAGATCATTATTCGCTTCAACGCGCCGGTGATATTATCCTTTGCCCTGCTGAGCCTGATCGCCCTGCTGCTGGGCAACTGGACCAACGGTGCCGCCACGACGCAGTATTTCTCCGTGTACCGGTCCTCTCTGGCCGACCCTCTGACATACGTACGCTTTTTCGGCCATGTGCTGGGGCACTCCGGCTATGACCACTACATGGGCAATATGCTGCTCCTGCTGCTGGTGGGCCCCGGTCTGGAGGAGAAATACGGCAGCGGCACCATGGTGTGGATGATCGCGCTGACGGCGCTGGTCACCGGCCTGGTGAATTTTATCTTCTTTCCCCACACGGCGCTGCTGGGTGCCAGCGGCGTAGTGTTCATGATGATCGTGCTGTCCTCCTTTACGGCGGCGCGGAAGGGCGAGATCCCCGTGACGCTGATTCTGGTGGTCATCTTCTACCTGGGCGGCGAGATCATGGACGGACTGTTCAAGCAGGACAACGTCTCCCAGATCGCCCACATCGTAGGCGGCCTGTGCGGCCTGGTGTTCGGCTTTACCGTGCGGCGGGGACGGAGGTAACGGATGTACATAGCCATCGGCATTGCGGCGGCGCTGTTTGCCGCCGACCGGATATTGAAATATCTGTCCCGGACGGGGAAGCTGAAATGGGAGCGTCGGTATGTGCGCCTGACCCATCTTGAGAACCGGGGGTTCTTTCTGGGGCTGGGGCAGAAGCACGAGAAGCTGCTGCGCTGGCTGCCGCTGGGCGTATGGCTGGCGGCGGCAGCGTGTCTGCTGCCGGAGCTGGGCAAGCGGGCCTTCGCGGCACAGCTGGGCATTCTGTCGGTGCTGCTGGGCGGCATCAGCAACCAATGGGACCGGCTGCGGCGGGGCAGCGTGACGGACTATCTGCAATTCCCCCACCGAAAGGCCAAAAAACGGGCGCTGGTGTGGAACCTGGCGGACTTCATGCTTATCGGCGGCGTGGTGCTGACCGTGGCCGGACTGGTGAAGGAGCTTATCAAGAAATAAAAAACCGGGCCATCGGCCCGGTTTTTTATTTCTCCTTGTAGTACAAACGGCAGTGGCAGTAGCCCTCGAAGTTCGGGTCGGCGATCTGGTCCTTGAACTCCTTGCACATACACCTGTTCTCCTCGGTGCGGGCCAGACGGCAGGGACAGTAGCCGCCGGTGCGTTTCAGGCCCTCGCGGATGGTTTTCACGATCTCGGGATCGTCATTGAGACGGACTTTCACAGAACAGCCTCCTTCCTCTCTGCGGTAAAAGGCCCGCAGCGCGGGCCTTTTATGTATTAACCGTGGGAATTGAACCAGTCCTCGCAGAACTTGGCGATGGACGGAACGATATCCTTGACAAAGCGCTTGGTGGTGTTGATACACAGGTCGTAGGAGCCCTTGTCGCCCCACTTGCTGTCGCTGTACATCTGGTGGTGCTGGGCACGGTTGCGGTCGATCTGCTTCATATGGGACTCGATCTCCCGGGGCGTCAGATGCTCACCCTGCGGGGCACGGCGCTGGCAGCGCTCGATCTTGGAGTCCTTATCCGCATAGACAAAGATGTTCAGCGGGTCGTAGTCCTTGAGTATAACATCGGCGGCCCGGCCCACGATGACGCAGTCGCCTTGCTTGGCGAAGTTCTCGATGATCTGGCGCTGGGCCACTGCCACGCGGATAGGCTGCTCCATGATCTGGAAGGGCTGCATGCCAAAGCGGTGCCCGATGGTCAGCGGATAGGCGGCTTCGATGCTCTTTTCGCCCACGTTGGCCACATAGTCCTCGTTGAAGCCGTTTTCCTTGGCGATCATCTCGATGATCTCGTGGTCGTAGCACGGAATGCCCAGGGCCTTGGCCAGACGCTTACCCAGCTCACGGCCGCCGGAGCCGAACTCACGGCTGATGGTAATGATTCTGCTCATAGTTAGGATACCTCCCTTATTGCTCAATATTCATAGCTGCTGCCGCCCACGAACTCGCGGACGATGGAATTCAGCGGCACATAAGGCGTGTGCAAAGGCGGGACGCTCTCCACCACCTCTACCAGGTCGGTGAGGTCGTGCTCCTGCATATACTCCGGCGTCAGTTCCTGCCGGAAATTGGGGATGTTGGCCAGGCACTTGGCCAGGATACAGGGCTCATAGTCGTGGAAGGAGTCGATGTGAATGGCGGCGTTGCTCTTAAAGGGCCGGATATAGTTGACCTCGCCGGCGTTGACGCTCTCGGCACGCTCGACCGTCTCCCGCAGGGAGTGGCCCCGGGTGTTGTAGTCCCGGATGAGCCGGCGGGCCACGCGCAGCTGCTCGGGACGAACCACGCGGTCCTTATTGGTGAGGATACGGGTGCGGGGCGCCACATAGATGCCGGTGGCCGCGCCGCGGATCTTATCGAAAATCAGGGGGTTGAGCATATGGATCCCCTCGGCAATGACAATGCAGTCCTTGTCGCCCTGCATGGGCTTATAGCCGCCGGTAGTTCCAGTCTTGAAATCGTACCAGGGAATATCCACCTGCTCGCCGTCCAGCAGGCGGCCGATGCAGCTGACCAGCAGGTCCACGTTGACGCAGTAAGGGGACTCCCAGTCGGTAGCCTCCGGCGGACGCTGGTCCAGGGGCAGGAAAAAGTTGTCCATGCTCAGCAGGCAGACCTTGACGCCCAGATTTTCCAAATAGTCGCGCAGGCGCATGGCGGTGGTGGTCTTGCCGCTGCCGGAGGGGCCGGTCAGCGCCACAATGCGGCGCTCGCGCCCGGCGGACAGGATAGCCGACGCGGCGGAGGACACCTTGTCGTGGAATACTTCCTCGCAGCGCAGGACGAACTGCGTCTCGTTGTTCATGGCCTGGTTAATGGTCTCCAAATCGATGATACGCATAAAGCCTCTCCTTTCAAGAGGGGGATAATACTTTATCCCGTATTATAGCACGGTATGGCCGCCGCGTCAAAGGGGCAAAGGCGTAAAAACGCCGCAAAATATACACGCCCCTTTCCCCCGGCCAGTGGCGCAATACTGCCAAAAAATGCAACAAAATGCCGAAACTTTCATTGCAATTTGCCGGTATTTATGGTAGTATGATGTTAGGAATTTAACAATACTGCACAAACCCGCGTACTTCTGTGGCATAGCCGCCATTTCGGCCAGAAATGACGGCGGCGGGTAACACGAAAGGACGTGAGACTTGTTGGAGCACTCCCCCAAGATCATCGCCGTCGCCGGTAAGGGCGGCGTGGGCAAGACCTCCATCTCCGCCGCCTTTGTGCGGCTGCTGACTGAAGCGTACCCCGACAAGCGTATTCTGGCCATCGACGCCGACCCGGCGGTGGGACTGTCCACCGCGCTGGGCGTTGAGGTGAAAGAGACGCTGGACGACATCCGCAAGAGCATCGTGGCCTCGGTGGAGGACGGTGCGCCCCGGGAGGCCATCGAGCTGCTGAGCGAGGCACGATACCGCATTTTCGACACCATGGTGGAGCAGCAGCGGTTCTCGTTTCTCGCCATCGGTCGGCCGGAGACGGCGGGCTGCTACTGCAAGGTGAACGCCTATCTGAAGGAGGTCATCAACCTGCTGGCCAACGACTTTGACTACGTGGTCATCGACGGTGAGGCCGGCATCGAGCAGATCAACCGCCGGGTGATGGAGAAGGTGACGCATCTGGTGCTCATCACCGATCCCAGCCGCAAGGGTACACAGGTCATCGACACCATCAAGCGGGTGGCCGACGAGCTGGTGATGTACGACCGCTGCGGCGCTATCGTCAATCGGGTCACGGACCCGGCGCTGATTCCCTACATCCATATCAACGGCACGGAGATACTGGCCACCATCGGCAGCGACCCACAGCACGCCGCCAATGATATCCAGGGTCTTAGTGTTTTTGATCTGCCGGAGGATGCCCCTGTCATCCGCGGCGCACGCGAAGCCCTGACCAAGCTGGAGATCTTATAATTGAAATACATTAGGAGAGAGGTGTAATTCTTGAGAGACCTGAAGCATCTGATCTACTTCGAGAGCCTGCTGGAGAATGCCGACAATGATCTGGTAAAACAGGCACAGGCGGAGGGGAAGCTGGCCATCGGCTATACCTGCTACCATATGCCTGAGCCGCTGCTGAACCTGCCCGGCTGCTTCTCCGTCCGGCTCCGCGCCCCCCGCACCGGTTCACTGGACATCGCTACCTACTATATGTCCAACTACACCTGTGAATATGCGCGCGCCCTGGTGGAGCGTGGCATGGAGGGCGGCTACCAGTTCCTGGACGCGCTGGCCGGCGTGGACGCCTGTTCCATGATGAACCGCGCCATGGAGCACTTTGAAATTCTGCAGATGAATGACAAGCCCAACTTCTTTGTCACCCACTGCGACATCCCCTACAAGATCACCGACTACACGCTGGACTCTTACGTCAAGCAGATGCGCCGCCGGGTGCTGGATCCCCTGACGGAAAAGTACGGCGTGGATACCTCAGATGCCGCTATCCGCCAGGCGGTGAAGGAGCACAACGAGGTCTGTTCCATCATCAGCGAGATCGGCGAGCTGCGCAAGGAGGAAAACCCGGTCATCACCGGCTATGAGTTCCACGTGCTGAACCTGGTGAGCTTTACCTGTCCCAAGTACCTGATCCTGCCTTACCTGCGAGAGACGCTGACGGAGCTGAAAAAACGCAAGCCGGATCCCAAGCCCGCCTTCCGTGCCCGCGTGGCCATCGTGGGCAGCGAGATCGACGACCCTCAACTGACGAAGCTCATCGAGGGCTGCGGCGCACTGGTAGTGTCCGACCGATACTGCTTCGGCTCCACTCCCGGGCGGGAGATCATTGAGCTGAAGGACGATGAGGATGCCCTGCCCCAGATCTGCATGCACATTATGAAGCACTCCGAGTGCGCCCGCTACATCGCCGATGAGAAGGTGCAGCAGCGCCGCGAGACGGCGGATCGCCTGGCACGGGAGTATCACGCTGACGGAATCATCTATGAGCAGATGAAATACTGCGACTACTGGGGCTTTGAGCGCGCGCTGGTGAGCCACATCATGCATGAGGAGTATGACTGGCCGGTGCTGAGCATCGACCGTCTGTACAACAACGGCAACTCCGGCCAGCTGCGAACCCGCGTGCAGGCCTTTGTGGAGTCGCTGGAGATCAAGAAGCTCCACAAGCAGAACGGAGGTGCCAACTGATGGCTGACAAGAAGAAATTTCCCAATCCCGAATTCTTCCGCGCCAAGACTGAGATGGACTGGAAGGCGCAGGCCGCCAACCTGAAGGAGTTTGGCTCCATCGCTCTCGATCTCATCAAGGAGACGGACTGGAAGGCCTTTGGCAGGAAACAGAAAGAGCATTTCCTTGACAATATGAACCGTGTAGCACGGGAGGCCAAGGCCGTTGCCGCCATGACCTGCGCGGAGCGCAAGGACCTGCTGCTCAACGGCGAAAAGCATCTGGGTGCCCTGTACCGTAAGGGTGACATGGCCACTGTCCGCCGGGAGTGGCGCGGCGTGGAGAGCACCCTCGTCGACTTCTCCGGCTGGCTGAAGGTCTGGGGCATGCTGCTGGCCACCTTCTCCAAGGATCTGATACCCGCCCTGAACACCACGTTCTGGTATCGCTGGATGATCTCCTATATGTGCTGCGTGAGCTTCATGGATAAGAACACCATGGGTCAGCGGGGCAACGCCCTGAAAATGAGCCACCTGATGACCTACGACATTTTCCGCTATGTGGCGGAAAATCTGGTGTTCCTGGCCAAGTGCGATAAGAAGAACGGCAACAGCTCCGAGCTGAACAAGAAGGTCGTTCTGTTCGATGAGATGACCATGGGCCAGATCATGGCCGGCTTCCCCGACCTGCTGGGTATCCCCTATCAGCTGATGCCGGTGTTCCTGGTGTCCGAGATCGACCAGCTCACCTGCGTGCCCTACATCGACGCCGTGGAGTCCTTCGGCCTGCCGGCGGACTGCTGTCCGGTGCCGTCCTCCGAGTGCGGCGCGCTGGTCATCGATGCCCTGCCCCACATGGGCAAGTGCTTTATCTCCTCCTCCATGCCCTGCGACGGCTCCACTATGGCCTCCAGCTATATGTCCCGCCGCTTCCCCGACCTGCCCGTGTTCCACCTGTGCTTCCCGGTTCGGTATGAGGACGAGGAGACGGTGCAGATGGGCGCCGAGGATATCCGGGCGTGCATCAAGTTCATTGAGGAGCAGACCGGCGCCAAGTGGAGTTGGGACGCCTACTTCTCCGCCATGAAGCGCTTTAACGAGGAGACGCGGTATGAGCTGGAGAAATGGGAGGTCAACAAGACCGCCTATCCCCAGATCATTGGCCCCAGCTACGAGCTGTTCCGCAAGTGGAACTACGAAATGGACGGCGGTATCGACCCGCGCGTCATGAAGACCTGCCGCAAGGTCAACGACCTGCTGATGCAGTCCTACCAGCGCCGCGACGAGGCGTGGGTGGGCAAGATGCGCTACCGCGGCATCGTGTGGAGCTGCCCCGCCCACTACTACGCCAACTTCTCCAACTGGCTGGCCAACTGCTGGGGCATCAACATCCTGGTGGAGATGGAGTCCCTGAACTTCACCAAGCCCCTGGAGACAGAGGACAAGGAGGAGGCACTGCGCGATCTGGCGCGGCTGTACGAGCGTATGGTCATGCGCCGTCACACCAACGGCGGCTACCAGAACGTGGTGGACGAGCTGTGGCGCCAGTGCGAGGCGTGGAACACCAACATCATCATCATGTACCAGAACGTGGCCTGCAAGAACATGGCCACCGTACAGGGCATCCTGGACGAGCAGGGCCGCGAGCGCGGCTATCACATGATCTGGATCGAGCATGACCTGATGGATCCCCGCACCGTCTCCCGCAAGACCATGCGCGACAAGGTCAACGAGTACATGCGCACGGTCATGCGCGCCGAGCCGATCGATCCCTCCCTCTGCGATTTCGATGACGAAAACTGCATGTAATATTCTCAACTACTACATATATAAAGGAGTTTACGACTATGAAATACTACGGCGGCTGTGATGTGGGTTCCACTTATACCAAGGCGGTCATTCTGGATGAGAACGGCAAGATCTGCGCCGACACCACCATCCGCAGCAAGATCAATTCCGAAGTCTCCGCAAAGCTGGCTATGGAGGAGGTTCTGAACAAGGTGGGCTTGAACTCCTCCGAGGAGCTGGGCTATCTGATCGGCACCGGCTACGGGCGCAACAAGGTCCCCTTCGCCGACGAGAATATCTCCGAGATCTCCTGTCACGCCATGGGCGTGCACGTCACCGACCCCAGTGTCAAGGCCATCATCGATATCGGCGGCCAGGACGTAAAGGGCATCTCCATCGACACCGACGGTACCGTGAAGAACTTTGCCATGAACGACAAGTGCGCCGCCGGCACCGGCCGGTTCTATGAGGCTATGGCCCGCAGCTTCGAGATGACGCTGCCCGAGTTCTCCAACCTGTCCCTGACGGCCAAGAACGTTATCCCCATCACCGCGCAGTGCACCGTGTTCGCCGAGAGCGAGGTCATCACCCTGGTGGGCGAAGGCAAGCCCATGGACGAGATCGCCGCCGGCATCCAGATGGCCGTGGCCAAGCGCTGCTTCGTCATGAGCAAGAAGGCCGGCGCCACCGACGCCATCACACTGACCGGCGGCTGCGCCAAAAATGCCGGTTTGAAGCAGGCCATCGAGCACGTGCTGAAGCTGAAGGTCATCGACCTGAAGACCGACCCCCAGCTGATGGGCGCGCTGGGCGCCGCCGAGTATGCACGGCAGAAGGGCATGGCCCGCGCCTGAATACCTCTTGCCATTTAAGGAGGCTACGATATGTGTAAGGTTTTCAAATTTCTCTTTAAGCTCATCCGTATTCTGGCGGTGGCCGTGGGCGCACTGTTCGTCGTGTACTTCTGGAACCTGGACCAGAAGCTGCTGGGCTGGGCCTATGTGCAGGTCAACAAGATCTTTGACCGCAAGAAAGTGGATATCAAGTTCTGATGGAGCTGTATAATCCGATCATACGGGAGGTGGAGGCGCTTGCCGGCGCCTCCACGCCCAAGCGGTACGCCTATGACCCGGCGGAGGCCTGGGAGGACACCGGGGCTTTCGAGCTGGTCATGCTGCGGGACGCCGCCTATGAGCTGGGCGGCAGCGGCAAAAGCGCGGTGAATTTCACCTGTGTGACCTCCTCTTCCAATCTGGTACCCGGGGACGAGATCGTGGTCTGCGGCCCGGACCTGAACGAGTTGAACGGCGACAGCCACTATGCCCGCATCGCTCTGCTGCGGGTGGGCGATATCGAGTCCGATGACGAGGACGACACGGAGCAGGCCTTCCGGGCTATCCAGGACATGGACTTTGTGAAGTACCATGTGTTCCCCAAGGGCTATATGATCCGCACAAGCTCGGAATCCAGCCGGGAACAGGTGCGTATCAGCCGGGAGGCGGTGCAGAAGGGCATGACGTTCCGCCGCATCGGCGCGGACTTTATCCGGCAGTATAAGCAGAACCGCAACATTCTGGCGGTGAAGCTGCTGTTTATCACCGCGCCGGAGGCGGACTACGCGGCGCTGACCAGGGACGCCAAGACGGTCAAGGACATCACCATGAGCCTGACGAAGATCCTGGAGGGAATGCCCACCGACTGCGGTTCCTGCAACCTGAAGGCCATCTGCGACGAGGTGGAGGGTATGCGCGAGCTGCACTTCGGCAAGGAGCATCACACCACGGAGTGAGCCCTCTCCCCTATCCACAGGCAAAAGAACGGCCCACAGGGCCGTTCTTTTTTGTTCGTGTGCCGAAAGGCCGTCCATCGAAGGACGGCCTTTTGCACAAAAGGATACCCGCCGGAGGGCGGGTATCCTTTTCTTCTTTTCAAATGCGGCGGTCACGCTGCTGGCTGTTGTAGTGCTTTTGCAGGAGAGGATAAATGACCTTGTAGATCAGCTTGTTCTCCAGATTGAGATAATAGATGGTGAACGTGCCCGCAAACAGCAGCGCTGCCGTGATAAGCAGGCTTTTCAGCAATTTAGCTGCGAATTTCATATGGTTCCCTCCTTACCAGGCCAGACTGTCATCGAAGTCCACCAGCGTGGGGTCCAGCGGTGCCTCGTTCAGTACGACGGTCATGTATTTGTTGACGGTGTTCCGCATATCCCGCCGGGAGATGGTACGGCAGTCCTCCAGGTCGTGCTCCAGGAATATGAAGTGGAAGCCCAGGTCGCGGGCCTGCTCCTCCATGAGAGCGTGGACACCGTTCATGCCCTTACAGGCCACATTGTCATTGAAGATGACCATGTCGCAGTTGAATTTGCTGGCCCACTCCCACACAGCGTTGACGTTGTCCCAGCCGCCCACGGCATGGTGGCGCATGACGCCCTTTTCGGAGAAGATGGCCAGGTCCTGAATGGCCTGTTCCGGGTCGGTGGTGGAGATCATGTTGTGACCCATGGTGGAGTCCATATTCAGCACGATATTGATGCCCCAGCAGTTCTGGACCCAGGTGGGGAAATCGGTGTAATACACCGCGGAGGGCCCCCACAGGAATGCCCGGTGGCGGGTAGTACCGCCGAAAGGCTCATGCTTCCGTTCGTAGGCCTCCAGCATGAGCTTCAGCACCTTGCGGTCGTTTTTAGTGAACTGGTCCTCCTGGCCGTTGACGGAAGCCCAGGAATATAACCGATACAGACTCTCGGCAATGCCGCAGAGGGCGGAGTAAGGCGTCTTGAACAGCTCCCATTTCTCCAGCTCGATGCGGTTCTGCTCGTTCATGTGCTCAGCGCGGGCGAACAGGGCCTCCCAGTCGTACTTGACGCCGTAGTTCTCCTGAATAAAGGCGATGGCATCCCGGAGGACCTGGGTGGAATAGGGGTGCGCGCCGGGCTCGTTGTGGATCATGGCCATGGTAACGGGGAAATCCGGCAGACCAAAGCGGCGGCGCTGGAACATGGAGGTGGCCTCGCTGGCGTTGCAGGGCATATTGGTGGTCAGAACGGCGCGGCCCACAATGGGGAAATCGTCGTCGATGGCAACACCGGTCTCCGCCGAGCAGCGGGAGCAGACGTCAGCGGCCAAGCCGAAGGACTCGGCCACATCGATGTAGTAGGGCTCCAGGTGTTGGTCGATGTCACAGATAATGAACTCCGGCAGCGTCTGGATGGGGATGGGGATCAGGCCGGGGAAGCCGGTCATAAACAGGGGCGGCATGACCTCGTCCATGGGAACGATGTTGTCGCTGTCCCTTCCGCCGCCCAGACGCTTGTCGTTGGCCAGGACCAGGGCGATCTTTTTCGTGAGGCTGCTGACGATACAGTGCATATTCATGTGGGCGATCTTCAGCTCGTCCTCCCGGTAGCCCTCAAACAGCCGGTCAATAAAGGCGAAGGTGCCCAGATAGGAGCCCATCCAACGGTACTCCCAGAAGCCCTTGAGGATCGGCACCGGGGCGGAGGCCACCATTTTGCCCATGGCCAGCAGGTTGTTCAGCCAGGCGGTGTAGTCCACAAAGGTATCCTTCACACCGCGCCACTCCCGGTGGCGGGCGATACCGGTCTTATCCTCATAGCGGCTGCGAAGACCGCCCTTGCCGTTAGCTGCCTGCCACTTGGGGTCAAAGCGTTCCAGCTTTTTATCGATCACGCCGATGACGGCATTTGTCCACTGCTTCAGTACCATGGTCACACCTCCTTATGGCCCAGCTTTTTGATCTCCAGACTCTCGACAAAGGCCTGGAAGCGGGTACGCAGCTGACCGACGCTGCCCAGGGTGTACTCCTTCTCGATGGTGCAGCAGGGGATTCCCATCTCCTGCTGAAGCACGTGGCTGGCCAGCACCTTTTCATAGCTCCAGAACTCGCAGAACTTCATGCTCTCGTAGATGATCCCGTCGGCGCCGTAGTCCTCCGCCAGACGGCGCAGCTCACTGTGCCGCTGGTCGATCTTGGCGCCGTCCATAAACCGGACGCACTGGTTGTGGTGCAGATAGTGCCGACATACCGCGTCGAAGGCCGTCTCGCCGCCGTGGATCTTGATCTCCTCCCGGCCGGGGAAGGTGCCGAAGCAATAGCGATCTGCCACCACCATGGCACCGCAGCTCTCCAGCAGCTTGGTAAATTCCGGGTCGTCGATCTCGCTTCCGGCCAGCACGACACGGGCGCGGAAGGGGAATTCCGCCTCCGGCCGGCGTGTTTTCAGCTCCGCCAGCGTCTCCTCCAGATACGGCAAAATCAGGTCATGGGGACAGACCTGACTCACCAGGACGATGACGTGGTATTCATAGCCGGTGATGACCGGGTTTTCCGCCTTACGGAGGTCGCCGATCTCCGTGATGACCCGACAGAGACGGTTGTGCTTTTCAATGGCGGCACGAATCGCATCGTCAGAGGTGTCCACGCCGAAGCTGTCGCGCAGGACATCCAGTACCTTTGCTTTCAGCTGGGCTTTGTAGTAGTCCAGGCTGGTCCGGTCGCCTTTCATGGGCGGATCGATGATGGTGGTGATAAAGCGGTCGTTCTTCACCGGCTTCAGCAGAGCGAAATGCTCCTCCATGCGCTCCATGGCGGCGCAGCCCTCCGCACCGAACAGAGCGTTCAGATAGTTGAAGCCGCCCTCGATGGCCCGTTCCAGGATACAGCGGACATAGGGACAGTTGCGGTTTGTCATGTAGTAGGACGCGATCTCTGCGGTGCCGCTGTTGGGGGCCCGAAGGCGGCTGGAAAAGCAGCCTGGCAAATTCAGCAGCACTTCGGGTATATAGTAGCAGTTATATCCCAGAGCCAGCTGGCCCTCCGCCGCGGCGCGCTGGACCAACTCGTTGTTGGCCTGCTGCAAAAGGTCCTCAAACCAGATCAGGTGCTTCAAGTCTTTCATGGGCAAAACTCCTTCTCAATGGGGACTTCTCCCCGGATTTGGGTCGTGGGTCTTGCTGGTTCACACACTATTTATATTTTAGCATTTTTCAACTATTTTTGCAACTGTTCGCGCCGTATTTTTTGTCGTTTTGGAAAAAGAATGACCGCCGTGAGGCGGTCATTCTTTTTCTGATGATCTACTGCCACAGGGAGCAGAGCAGGTCGGTGTAGGCGGTGGGATCGTCGATGGGCAGACCGGCGATCAGCTGTGCCTGGTTGTAGAAGACCTGGGCGAACTTTTTGGCTTTCTCCGGGTCGGTGAGCCGGGTCTTTTCGAAGGTCAGGAAGGCGGGGTGATCCACGTTGATCTCCAGAATACGCTTGGCCTTGAGCCCCAACTCCGGCTGGGCAGCCGTGAAGTACTTTTCCATCTCGAAGGTAACGCCCTCACCACTGGAAAGGCAGACCGGGTGGGTCTTCAGGCGAGCGGAGGCCTTGACCTCACTCACCTGACCGCCCAGGGCCTCCTTGATAAAGGCAAAGGCCTCCTTGTACTGCTGCTCGTCCTGTTCCTGCTTCTCGGCCTCGCCGGGCAGGTCCAGATCGCCGTCGGTGGCGGAACGGAAGGGCTTATCCTTATAGGATCTCAGGATATCGGACAGAAACTCGTCGGCTTTGTCGGTAAAGTAGAGTATCTCCATGCCCCGGTCCTTCAGCAGTTCCGTCTGGGGAATGTGGTCCACAGCGTCCACCGTGTCGCCGGAGGCAAAGTAGATGTACTTCTGGCCCTCCTGCATACGGGAGACGTACTCGTCCAGCGTCACCAGCTTTTTCTCGGTGGAGGAATAGAACAGCATCAGATCCTGAAGCATATCCTTCTTCTCGCCGTAGTTGTCCATGGCACTGAGCTTGATCTGGCGGCCGAAGGACTGCCAGAAGGACTCATATTTCTCGCGTTCGTCCCGCAGCAGACGCTCCAGCTCGGCCTTGACCTTTTTTTCCAGGTTGGCGCCGATGAGCTTCAGCTGGCGGTCGTGCTGCAAAAGCTCACGGGAGATGTTCAGGTTCAGATCCGGGGACTCCACCACACCGCGGACAAAGTTGAAGCACTCGGGCAGCAGCTCCTTGCACTTGTCCATGATCATCACGCCGGCGGAGTACAGCTGCAGCCCGCCCTCGAACTCCTCGGAGTAGTAGCGCAGGGGCGCCTTCTCTGGTATAAACAGCAGAGCCCTATAGGTCACGGCGCCCTCGGCTGAGACGGTGATGACACTCAACGGCGGCTGGCTGTCCGCAAAGCGCTGCTGATAGAACTCGTCGTACTCCTCCTTCTTGACGTCGGCCTTCTTCCGCTGCCACAGGGGCACCATGCTGTTCAGCGTCTCCCACTCGAACTTCTCCTCGTACTCGGGGTTCTCCTGGGTGCTGCCCTCCTTCAGCTCCGGATGGGGCATGCGCATACGGATGGGGAAACGGATATAGTCGGAATACTTCTTCACCAGCTTGTACAGGGGATACTCCCGCAGGTACTGGCTGTATTCGTCCTTTTCCTCCTCGGTGTCGGGCTTGATGTGCATGATGATATCGGTGCCCACCGTATCCTTCTCGCAGGGCTCAATGGTATAGCCATCCACGCCGGTGGACTGCCACTTCCAGGCCTGGTCCTCGCCGTATTTCTTCGTGATGACGGTGATCTCGTCGGCCACCATGAAAGCGGAGTAGAAGCCCACGCCGAACTGGCCGATGATGTCGGTATCGGCGCTCTCGTCACCCTCCACCTCCTGGCGGAACTTCAGACTGCCGGATGAGGCGATGACGCCCAGGTTGTTCTCCAGCTCCTCCTGACTCATGCCGATGCCGTTGTCGCTGACGGTCAGCAGGCGGCGCTCCTTATCAATGGACAGCTTGATCTCAAACTGATCCCGGTTCAAGCCCACCTTGTCGTCCGTCAGGCTCAGGTAGCACAGCTTGTCGATAGCGTCGGAGGCGTTAGAGATGATCTCCCGCAGGAATATCTCCTTGTGGGTATAGATGGAATTGATCATCAGGTCCAGCAGGCGTTTGCTCTCCGCTTTGAATGCCTTTTTCTTCATACTTGCTCAGATCTCCTTTGCTCTCCCCCGCCCTTCCCTGCGCGGTGCGTGGAAACGCGGGGCTTTGTTTAAGGGAGATGCGCCCCGGCGCATCTCCCTGTGGTATACGCGTTTCGCTTACGCGAATTTTTTGCGGCTGATGAGCCAGCCCACGCAGGACAGCAGCGCCACCGCGCCGGACACGATCATCACGACCTTGCACACCGGTGGAATGAACTTCTGCACCTTTTTGCCCACGCCGCAGGCCGCCTTGCCCAGCAGGTCCTTCACAGCCCTGCCCACGGCGGACACCGCCGCGCCGGCAGCCTGCAATACGATGTGCGCCAGCTTCTTCGCCAGCTTTGCAGCAGTGGCCAGCGTCTTTTTGGCGATACCGCCCGCCATGTGTAAAAACTTCCTCATGGTCAGCCCTCCTTCGTTTTATACCAGTCGATGATCGGTGTCAGGTTCTCCGCGCTGACGGCGCTGGCACCCTTGGTCGCCATGTCGTAGGTCAGCTGCTGGGCGGGGCTGAGACTGGCCTTCCCCGCCAGCGTTTTGCGGATCTCTTTGCACTTCAGCTGCATGATCCACTTATAGGGTCCGTGCAGCTTGTTGATATCGAAGCCGCCCTGCAGGGTGAATACCGGCACCTCCGCCGGAATGCCCATCTTGGCCCGGACCTTCTCGGCCCCGGCCTGGCTGGCGGGACCCATGCCCACGGCGCAGACGGCGCGGATATCAAATTCTTTGGCCGCTTTCGCATATCCCTGGACCTTGCCGGCCATGAGCCAGCCCAGGTAAATGACCGCCCTGCCCGGATGGGGATCGGCGCCCCACTTGGCGTCGGTCACGGGCAGATCCAGCGCGGCACCCAGCAGGCGGGCGTACTGCGCCGTGTAGCCGGAATTGGATGTGTAGACGATGCCGGAAATCATAGTCTTCCTCCCTCTCTGTCACTCACGTTTAGTATAGTCCCCCGCCCTGCCGCTGTCAATGCCGCAGGGCGGTATTCAGACATTCTGCCGCCGGTGTCCGGAGCGCTACCGCATAAAGCGGTCGATGGCATCGTTCAGCGCCTGGATGGCCTCCTGGTCACCGGCCTCCACCGCATCCACGATGCAGTGGCTGATGTGATCCTTGAGAATGGCGCGGCCCGTGCCGTTCAGCGCGGAGATCACCGCGCTGAGCTGCACCAGCACCTCGGCGCAGTCCTCACCGCGCTCCACCATCTTCCGCACGGCATCCAGATGGCCCTGTGCCCGGCTGAGCCGGTTCAGCACGGCTTTGGTCTGGGCATGGGAATGGTGGTGGCCGTGGCTGTGCTCATAGACCCGGCCGTTCTCGTCCACATGGGTGTGGGTATGGTTGTGTTCGCTCAAGGGTATCGCCTCACTTGTTATACTCGTATCGGGGCTTGTCCATATCGTACTTCTGCTTCAGCGGATCGCGGCGCTCCATGCGGTCGTAATGGCGGCACAGGAACGGCTCCACACCGTAGAACAGCGCCTTGCCGTCCAGGTCGAAGAAGAACACGGCGAACAGTGCGGCGTAGACGCCCAATCCGATCAGGACGACCTTTTTCAAAATCTTGAATACAGTTTTCATGTTCTCTTCCTCCTCTTACCAGCTCATAGAATCGTCGAACTCCAGCAAAGACGGATCCAGCGGCTCCTCCTGCATGACGGTGGTCATGTAGTCGTTGATGATGCTGCGGATCTCGGCCCGGGAGACATTACGCTTGTCGGGCAGGGCATGGGGCATCCAGATGGCGTGGATATTGCGGGCGCGGAACTCATCCTCGAACAGGCCGTGGACGCCCTGCATACCCTTGCACAGCAGCTGGTCGTACATCATGACCATGTCGCAGTGGAAGCGCTCCATGTTCTCCCACAGCTCGAAGATGTGGTGCATACCACCCACAGCCATGCGGCGCATCGGCGCCCACTCGTGGTAGGTCGCCATGTCCTCCAGGGTGTGCTCGTAGCCGTCGGTGCGGAGGGTCATGTCGAACATCAGGGAGTCCATGTTCATGATGGTGTTCAGGCCCCAGCAGTTATAGGCCCAGGTGCACCAGTTGGAATAGTACAGCGGCGCACAGGACCAGGCAATGACGCGGTGGCGGGTCAGCGGGAAGTTGTTGATGCGCTGCTCCACGCACTTCTCCATGATCTTGCGGACCTTCTTGTCCGTCTCGTGCCAGATGGGCAGATCGCCGTACTGAGACTGGTAAATACGGTACAGCGCCTGGGACACGCCGTTGATGGGATAATAATTGGTGTTGGCCGCCACATCCCACTTCTCCCACTCGAAGCGCTGGAGCTCGTTCTGGCTCTCCAGCTTCTTACACAGCTGCTGGTAGTCGAAGGGAACGCCGGTCTGCTCCTCGATGAACTTCCACGCCTCCTCGATCTCCTTCATGCAGTGCTTGTGGACCAGCGGATCGTCGAACTGCATGGGCTGGGGCATGGCGAACAGGGGCTTGTCGATGAGCCAGTCCTGAATGATGGACGTGGCCACGGAGCCGTCGCAGGCCTCGTTGGAGGTGATGACCGCCTTGTAGTAGTCGGGCACATCATCCAGCACGAACAGTCCGGCCTCGGCCTGACACATGGGGCAGGGGTCGCCGGGCAGGCCCAGGGACTGCACCGCGTCGATGTAGTTGAGGACCGTGTGGTTGTTCACATGGCAGGTGACGAAATAGGGGATCATCTGCAGGGGGACGTTCTCCACTTCCTTGCTGAAGGGATAGAAAATGCCGCCCCACACCGTCTCGTCGTGGGCGATGGTCTTGTCGTGCCGCGCCTGGACCTTCTTATTCCCCTTGTTGGTGTTCAGGTCGTTGCGGAACATCTGCATGAACTGGTAGATAGTGGCGTTGGTCATGGCCCGATAGTGCAGCGGACAGGCGCGCAGCGCCTCACCCCGCAGGCCCTCCATGCCGCGGTCGAACCAGTGGAGCACGGGCAGATAGGTCTGGCCCATCCAGCGATAGCGCCAGCAGCCCTTGGCAAAGGTCCAGATGCCGCCGTAGCGCATCACATCGTAGACCAGCATACCGTAGTTGTACAGCCACACCTTGTTGAAATAGTAGAAGGTGTCCTTCACACCGCGCCACTCGCGGTGCTTGTACAATCCGGTCTTGTCGCAGTACAGGTCGCCCAGGCGGCGCTCGCCGTGGGGTTTGCCGTACCAGAAATCCTTAGCCAGCTTTTTATAATCCGTGGTCTTGACCTTCTCCACCACGTTTTTCAGATCAAATTTCTTCATCTCTTCACGCCCTCCTGGATCTTCTTGATCTCCACGCTCTCAATGAACGCCTGGAACCGGGTACGCAGCTGGCCGCTGGCCGCGTTGATATACTCCTTCTCGATGGAACAGACAGGATAGCCGAAGTCGCGCTGGAGAACGACGGTATCGATGACACGCTCATAGCTCCAGTACTCGCAGAACTTGTTGGAGGCCACGATGATGCCGTCCGCCTTGTACGCCTTTGCCAGGTCGGCGATGTGCTGCTTGCGCTGGCGCATCTCATGCTGCTCCATAAAGCGGGTGCACTGGCTGGTGAGCAGATAGTGGCGGGCGATGGCACGCAGCGGCGTCTCCCCTTCCCGGATCTCGATGGGCAGACGGGACTCCATGCCGCCGTAGCAGTAGCGGTCCGCCACCACCAGGGCGCCACAGCTTTCGATAAGCTTGGTAAAGTCCGGGTCGTCGTTCTCGCTGCCGGCCAGCAGGACCTTGCAGCGGTACTGGGGTCTGGCGTCCGGCTCACGGGTCTTCAGCTCCTCCAGCGTCTCGCGGAGCTTGTCGATGATCAGGTACTTGGGACAGGCCAGGGTCACCAGGTTGATGACATGGTACTCATAGCCGGTGATGGTGGGCACGTCCAGCTTGCGGTAATCGCCGATAGCCTGCATAATACGGCAGAGCTCGTTGTGGCTCTCGATGGTCTGGCGCAGGGCCTCGTCAGAGGTGTCCACGCCGTAATTGTCATGGAGGAAATCCAGGACGTGGGCCTTGATCTGTGCCTCGTAATGGTCAATACTGTTTTCCGTCTTTTTGAACGGGACATCCATGAACTCGCACTTGAAGCGCTCATTCTGGATGATATCCATACGCTGGAGGTGCTCCTGAAAACGGCAGGTCACGGTGCAGGTCTCGGTAGCCAGCTGGGCATCCAGGAAATTGAAGCCGCCCTCCAGGGCACGCTCAAGAAGGCTGCGGCCGTAGTGACAGGTGCGGGAAGACATATAATAGGTCGCCATATCAGGGGATGTGCAGCGGGGGGCGCGCAGGCGCACAGAGAAGCAGCCGGGCAGGTCCAGCAGCACCTCCGGCATGAAATAGCAGGTGTAGCCTAAAGCCAGTTTTCCGTCACTTTTCGCCTGCTTCACCAGGTCGTTATTGGCCTCTTGCAGCAGGTTCTCAAAGTAAATCAGATGTTTAAGGTCCCTCATCTCTCGTCCTCCTTGCTGCGCGGAACGCGCAGTATTATCCAGTAAAATTATACATAATTGTAAAAAACTTGTCAACGAAATTGTGTTGTTTGCACAGATTTTTGACATTTCCAGGAGATGTGTCTGTTATCGTCTGTTTTTTGACGATTTGGGGAGGAAAATTGACTTTTCAGCGCCGCCGTGGTAGAATGAGCACAGAAAAAACGGAGGTGCGGATATGTGTACGATTGACGAGAAAGCGGCCGTACATTCGGCCGATCATGCCGGTGCAGACGCGCCGCACACACACGCCCATACCCATGAGCATGGGCACGATCACGGGCATACGCATGAGCACCACTCGCCGGAGGAGACGGTGGCGCTGCTGGCGTACATGGTGACGCATAACCAGCACCACGCCGAGGAACTGCACGAGCTGGCCCACAGCGTAGAGGGCGAGGCCGCGCAGCTGCTGCACGAGGCCGTGGTGGACCTGACCGTGGGCAACGAGAAGCTGGCGGAGGCCCTGCGGATCCTGAAAGGAGAGGAATAAACGATGTGTCTTTCCACAGTATGGACGGCGGAACGGCAGCCGGTGTGCAAAAACGTGGCGTCCGTGACACAGAAGGATGGGCAGCTGGTGTTCACCGATATCATGGGCATCCCCACGGTGGTAAATGGGCAGATCGAGAAGATCGACCTGATGGAGAACGAGATCATTATCAAGAAAGCGACCGCCTGATGGCGGCCGCTTTTCTGTCTGCCGGTGAAGCAAAAAAGAAAGCCCTTACGGGCTTTCTTTTTTGTTGACTTAGTGCCGCTTTTTGCCGGCCCACGCCATGCCGGTCACGGACAGCAGAGCCGTCACGGCGTAGATACCCACGCCCGCGTCAAAGGTCTTGGGCGAGCCCTTGGTGGTATCGGTCTTGGTGTCGGTCGTAGTGGGGGCGTAGTAGTAATAGGAGTTGGAGGACCAGACCGCGGTGAGACGATTTGTGTCACCCAACGGTCCATTCCAATTCTTGATCTGCTGGCTGGAGTATACTTCGGTGGAACCATTCATTTTCCAGCCCTTAAACGTATAACCGGAACGCGTCAAGGTACCTCTGCCACCCTGTCGGTTGGTTTCATTATAACAAAGATTTCCTATTTGACAAGGGTTTTTTGCAATAATTCTGGCATGGAAAATGAAAAATGACCGGGATACCCGGTCATTTTTCACTTTATCTGCGGACGACCTCGCGGCCGTCGGACCAGACGGAGACGATGTTGTGGCGGTGGGTCATGTAGATGGCGCGCTCGAAGCGCTCCTCCACATTCAGGGGATGGGCGGCCTCGGGGAAGTCGCCGTCGTCGATGACCACGGCGTGGAGCTTATCTCCCACGGCGAAGCCCTCCCCTGCCCCGAAATACTTGTGGCCAGAGGTGGTGCCCAGGTAATAGCCCTCGGCCACAGTCAGGAACTCGGGGTGCTGCTCATCGGTGACGCGGCGGGCCTTGGAGGTGCGGATGGACATGGTGATGACCTTGTACATGGGCAGCTGGGCGCCGCCGGCGATATCGCTGCCCAGGGTGACCCACAGGCCCTCGTTGACCATGCGGCGGACGGGGCAGATGCCGGAGCAGATGTTCACGTTGGAGTCACCGCAGTGGACCACCACCACACCGGCGTCACGAATGGCGGCGCGCTCGCGCTCGTCGGACCAGACGCAGTGGGCCATGAGGGTGTGGTCCTTCCAAAGGCCGTACTTGTCGTATGTCTCCCAATACTGGCTGCACTCGGGGTGCAGCTCCTTCACCCAGGCGATCTCGTTGGTGCTCTCGGACAGATGGGACTGGACGTACAGCCCCCGCTCGTTGGCCAGCTTTCCCAGCTGGGTCATCAGCTCGTCGGTACAGCTGGGAGTAAAGCGGGGCGTTAAGATAGGCTTGACGTGCTCAAAACGGCAGGCATCCAGCCAGCGGAGCGTCTCCTGCACGGACTCCTCCGTCGTCTCCTGCAGCTTGCCGGGCAGGCCGTTGCGGTCCATGTTGACCTTGCCCACATAGCCGGTGACGCCGGCGCGCTCCAGCTCGTCCATGAGGACGAGGGTCGCGTCGGTGTGGAGGGAAGAGAACATACAGACGCGGGTGGTGCCGTTGGTGATCAGGTCTGTAGCCAGCCGGCGGTAGACGCGGCGGGCGTAGTCCAGGTCGGCGAACCGCGCCTCGGTGGGGAACGTGTAGGTGTTGAGCCAGTCCAGCAGCGGCAGGTCCATCCCCATGCCCAGCATGGGGTACTGGGGGGCGTGGAGGTGCATATCTGCGAAGGACTGCATGATAATGCGGTCGCCGAAATCGCGGACCTCCGTGCCCTCCAGATGGGCGGGCAGATCGGGATAAAGGCCGGTAATGACGCCGTCCTCCAGCACCAGGCAGCCGTGCTCGAGAATGTCCAGGCGGCCCATGGCGGGCGCATGGACGATATTGCCGCGTAAGACCTGTGTCATGGTGAGATACCTCCTGCAAGCAAAATAAAAATGGATGCTCCGATGTCGTGCATCGAAACACCCATAGCAGAGCCGTCGGCGGCTCCGTAGAAACGCCCCGCGCCATGTCAGCGGGGCTATATGAGCTGTATTACGGGATACATTGTACCACATTCCTGATGGATTGGCAAGAGAAAATCCCCGGCAAATGCAGGGCATTTGCCGGGGGATGCTGCATTTTACTCCACGGTGACGCCGCGCTTCTTGAACTCCTCGACCATGAGATCCAGATCCGGCTCGATGTGGATCGGCTCACCGGCGGACTTGATGGCATTGGCCACGTCCTTCAGGCCGTTGCCGGTGACGACGGACACCACGGTAGCGTCGTGGGGGATCAGTCCCTGCTCGCAGGCCTTCTTCAGCGCTGCGGCACCGGTGACGCCGGCGGGTTCGCCGAACACGCCGCAGGTGCGGCCCAGCAGGCGCTGGGCGGCCAGGATCTCCTCGTCGGAGACGTTGACGGCGATACCGTTGGACTCGCGGATGGCCATGAGGGCCTTATCTGCATTGCGGGGCACGCCTACGGAGATGGAGTCGGCGATGGTGTTCTCCTCCATGGGCTCCCAGGGCTTGTCCTCCTGGATGGCGCGGTTGATGGGATAGCAGCCCAGGGACTGGGCGGAGATCAGACGGGGCAGCTTGTCGATGAAGCCGATGGCGTACAGGTCTTTAAAGCCCTTCCACACGCCGGCGATGGTGCACCCATCGCCCACGGAGATGGCCAGATAGTCGGGCATCTCCCAGTTCAGCTGCTCGGCGATCTCCAGCGCCACGGTCTTCTTGCCCTCGGAGAGGTAGGGGTTGATGGCGGCGTTGCGGTTGTACCAGCCGTACTTGTCAATGGCGGCGGCGGACATCTTGAACGTGTCCTCATAGTTGCCCTTGACGGAGATGACGTTGGCGCCGAAGATCATCAGCTGGGCCACCTTGCCCTTGGGGGCGCGCTCGGGAACGAAGATATAGGTCTTGATACCTGCGGCGGCGGCGTTGCCGGCCAGGGAGCTGGCGGCGTTGCCGGTAGAGGAGCAGGCGATGGTCTTGGCGCCGGCCTCCATGGCCTTGGCCACGGCCATGGCACTGGCACGGTCCTTCAGGGATGCGGTGGGGTTCTGGCCGTCGTCCTTGATCCACAGACGCTTGATACCCAGCAGCTCCGCCAGCTTCGGCTCCTCGTACAGGGGGCTCCAACCCACGCGCAGCGGCGTGTCGGGCGTGGTCTCCTCCACAGGCAGCAGCTCACGGTAGCGCCACATGGAACGGTTCTCGCGCTTGGCCAGCTTCTCCTTGGTCAGCACGGACTTGATGTAGTCGTAGTCATAGACGATATCCAGGATACCGCCGCATTCGCAGTTGGTCAGGTCGGGCACGGCGTCGTAGGTCCTGCCGCAGCGGACACATTTGCCGTATTTTACGTTTTTCATGGTGGTTCTCCTTATATGAAATAAGAAATACCGGGCGGGGCGAAGGCCCCGCCCGGTGAGGGTCCGGTATGGTTTGGCTTACAGAGCCTTCAGCAGGCCGGTGGCCTCGTTGAACTCATTGATCAGCTCGTCCAGCTCCTTGGCCTGTGCGTGGACGGCGTCCCAGGTGTTCTTGGTATCGTACCACTGGGCGTTCAGGTCCTCCACGTTCATCTGCTGCTGCTCCACCCAGGTGTAGTACTTCAGGTTGTGGACACGCTTGCGCTCGGTATAGGTCAGCTCCAGCATGGAGTCGGTCTTCAGGCCCAGCATGTGCAGGTTGTGGTCCAGAGACGCCTCATGAGCGTTGTACGCGCCGTACATCTGGTTCAGCTCCTCCACCCGGGACTGGTACATCACGGCGGAGTCGGTCAGCACGGTGCCCACCACGTCGTTCTCGGTCAGCTCGTAGTACTTGGCCATCTTGATGCAGCACAGGACGTTGGCGATACCGGAGATGCCCAGCCAGGTCATCTTCTGGACTTCCTCGTCGGACATACCCAACTCGTCCTTCATGTACTTCTGGCCCTCGGGGGTGTTGAACAGGCGCAGCAGGCGCTGGCTGTCCTCGTCGTCGATGGCGATGGCCATATCGGTGTTCTTCACGTTGTGGATCCAGGGGATGTGCTTGTCGCCGATACCCTCGATGCGGTGGCCGCCAAAGCCGTTATCCAGGATGGTGGGGCACTGCAGGGCCTCGCCCACGGCCAGCTTCAGGTGGGGATAGCGCTCCTTCAGCAGATCACCGGCGGACATGGTGCCGGCGGAGCCGGAGGTAAAGCAGGCGCCGGCGAAGTTCTGGCCGGGCTTCTTGACGGCCTCGAACAGGTCGGCCAGGGCGTAGCCGGTGACGTTGTAGTGCCACAGGGGATTGCCCATCTCGGCGAACTGGTTGAAGATCATCATGGTGGGATCCTGCTTCAGCTCCCAGGTCTTGTCGAAGATCTCCTTCACGTTGGACTCGCAGCCGGGGGTGGCGATGATCTGACCGGCGATGGACTTCAGCCAGTCAAAACGCTCCTTGGACATATCCTGGGGCAGGATGGCCACGGACTCGCAGGCCAGCAGCTTGGAATTGAAGGCGCCGCCGCGGCAGTAGTTGCCGGTGGAGGGCCACACGGCGTGGTGATAGGTAGCATCGAACTGACCGGTCACCAGGCGGGGAGCCAGGCATCCGAAGGAGGCACCGACCTTGTGGCAGCCGGTGGGGAACCACTTGCCGGACATGGCAATGATACGGCAGGGCACGCCGGAGAGCTTGCTGGGGATCTCCACATAGTTGGGGACCGCCTGGAACAGACCGCCGGACTCCTTGGCCTCGTTGTGCCAGGAAATACGGAACAGGTTGACGGGATCCACATCCCACAGACCGGTGTGGCTCAGCTTGGCCTTGATCTTCTCGGGGATCAGGTCGGGGTTCTGCATCTGGGCGATGGTGGGGATGATGACGTTGTTCTCCTTGGCCTTCTGGATGTTATGCGCCAGACCGACTTTGTTGATGGACAGATCGATTTTACCCATGTTTCTTTTCCTCCTGTTGTTTGTTCGCATCGATATAGGAATATAAGGTGTATTTGGAAATACCGAAGTATTTTGCCACTTTGTCGCCGGACTTGGTGACCAGGAACGCGCCCGCGTCGCTGAGGAAGCGGATGGCCCGGATCTTGTCGTCCTTGTTCATCAGGGCCGCAGGCTTGCCCACCAGCGCCACGGACTGCTGGATCAGCTCGTCCAGCACATCGTTGACGTTGATGATCTTCTCCGGCTCAGACTGCTCCCGGTCGCGGGTGAGCATGAACTCGCCCAGCTCCTGGTGCATCATCATGATGTTGGTAATGTCGTAGTTGATGGAAAATATGGCCGTGACCGCGCCGCGGCTGTTGCGGATATACAGGGACGAGGATTTCAGTATCTTCCCGCCCGGCGTCCGCGTCAGGTAGCACAGATGGTCCTGGGGCTGCTCGTTCTGATGCTCCAGCTGCTCCATGACGACCCTGGATGCACCGTCGCCGATCTTCCGGCCGGACACGTGCCCGTTTTCGATGTGTACGATGGTGTGCTCCGGGTGGCTGCTGGCCACATCGTGGATGACCACCTCGCACTTGTCGCCGAACTGCGCCGCGATGCCCGCGGCAATCTGCTTCAGCGATTCTAATCGTTTCGCCTCCATAACACCCTCCTTTTCCGCTTTTCTCCTCTTACATAATACCACACCTCCCACAAAAAGCAACGGTTTTTTCTGAAAAACTTTTTGATTTCCTAAATTTTTGTTTGACATCCAGCTACCATGTGCTATGATAGGAGATGGTAAAAACCGTTTACCCGTTTTTAACACAGAATTTGATAAAATTTTTGCGGAGGTACATTATGGATTTTGCTGCCATCAGAAACGCCGCCGAGGCGTACAAACCCGCTATGGTCAAGTTCCTGCGGGACATGATCGCCATCCCTTCCGAGTCTTGTGAGGAAGAGGGCGTCGTCAAGCGCATCGCCGAGGAGCTGAAGGCCCTGGGCTATGACAAGGTGGAGTTCGACAAGCTGGGCAACGTCATCGGCTGGATGGGCGAGGGCGACAAGATCATCGCCATCGACAGCCACATCGATACTGTTGGCATCGGCAATATCGAAAACTGGGAAGCCGACCCCTACAAGGGCTATGAGACCGATGACATCATCTACGGCCGCGGCGGTTCCGACCAGGAGGGCGGCATGGCCGCCGCCGCCTACGGCGTGAAGATCATGAAGGATCTGGACCTGCTGCCCAAGGGCTACAAGATGATGGTCGTGGGCTCCGTGCAGGAGGAGGACTGCGACGGTATGTGCTGGCAGTCCATCGTCAATGAGTACTTCAACGGTCCTGAGGACGCCCGCAGCAAGATCGAATTCGTTATCTCCACCGAGCCCACCGACGGCGGTATCTACCGCGGCCACCGCGGCCGTATGGAGATCCGCGTGGATATGCACGGTGTGTCCTGCCACGGTTCCGCCCCCGAGCGCGGCGACAACGCCATCCACAAGATGGCCGAGGTCATCCTGAACGTCCGTGACCTGAACGAGAACCCCGCCGACGGCTCCACCGAGATCAACGGCCTGGTGAAGATGCTGGATCCCAAGTTCAACCCCGAGCACTATGAGGACGCCCGCTTCCTGGGCCGCGGCACCTGCACCACCAGCCAGATCTTCTACACCTCCCCCTCCCGCTGCGCTGTGGCCGACAGCTGCGCCATCTCCATCGACCGCCGCATGACCGCCGGCGAGACCTATCAGTCCTGCCTGAAGGAGATCGAGGACCTGCCCGCCTGCAAGAAGTATGCCAAGGACGTGAAGGTATCCATGTATATGTATGACCGTCCCGCATGGACCGGCCATGTCTACGAGACCGAGTGCTTCTTCCCCACCTGGATCAACAAGGAGACCGCGCCCCACGTCCAGGCCTTGGTGGACGCCCACCACAACCTGTGGGGCGACAAGCGTCTGATGCCCACCGAGCTGGCTGCCTCCAAGCGCGAGGGCCGTCCCCTGACCGACAAGTGGACGTTCTCCACCAACGGCGTGTCCATCCAGGGCCGCTACGGCATCCCCTGCGTGGGCTTCGGCCCCGGTGCCGAGTCTCAGGCACACGCTCCCAACGAGGTGACCTTCAAGCAGGACCTGGTGACCTGCGCCGCCCTGTATGCCGCCGTTCCCGGCCTGTACAAGCCCGAGAATAAGGACGGCTCCGCCACCAGCTTCCGCCAGGAGCTGACCGGCAACGACATCAAGTAATCGATCATACGCCATATACGCTATATTAAACATACAAGGAGAACGATCAAAATGAGCAAGACTGTTGAACTGGCACGCCATCTGTCTACCCTGAACATCAACAATATGTACAAGACTGATTTCTATTGGACTTGGGACAAGACCGACGACGAGATCGACGCTATCTTCACCGTGGCCGACGCCCTGCGCGACCTGCGCGAGCGCAATAAGAGCACCCGTGTGTTCGATTCCGGCCTGGGCATCTCCATCTTCCGCGACAACTCCACCCGTACCCGCTTCTCCTTCGCCTCCGCCTGCAACCTGCTGGG
>ERZ1673743.327-NODE-327-length-77832-cov-7.357599_pt1 | contig 77832 bp, 74 predicted proteins | sample MGYA00580197_ERZ1673743 | MGnify/ENA primary metagenome ERZ1673743 (study PRJEB41218, sample SAMN15661795) | gut metagenome | host: Homo sapiens | place: Canada: London | collected 2015-08-20/2019-03-30 | study: EMG produced TPA metagenomics assembly of...
AATACAGGGAAGAAGAGAGGAAATCCGAGCCGGGCGGGGCATGGGAGAAGAAAAAGAGCTGTGGTGCCCCGCCGTCAAAGAAAAAACAGGGAAGAAGAGAGGAAATCCGAGCCGGGCGGGGCATAGGGAGCAAAAAGAAGCTCTCATACCCCGCCTGCCATCAATAAATAGACCAGCCTGGGATAAGAGAGCTTCTTTAATAAAGCTTTTAGGAGAACAGTACCTTTTCAGCGACTTCTACACCACAACGGATGCAGTCAGGGCAGGAGCACAGTACTTTGCCGGTTTCGATTCCCTTCAGCTCCTTACATACGGTACTGCCGGTTTTCTCACGGAACTGGTTCAGCAGTTCTTTGGAAAGCTGGTAGGTAGAAGCCTTGGTGGCGGGATTCTCGATGTTTCCGTCACTGTTCTTCATGCCAGCCAGCATGATGGCACCTGACAGGGCACCGCAGGTACCTTCCATACCGCCCATGCCAAGACCGAAGCCTTCTCCCGCCTTGAACAATACTTCCTCACTTACGCCAACTTCTCCAGCGAAAGCGCAGGCTACAGCCTGACAGCAGTTGAATTTCTTATCGTGGTATGCGATAGCAAGTTCTTTCTTATCCATTTTCATAAGTATCCTTTCTTTCTGTCATCTTATAGATTCACACATTCTTATTATACCATATTTTCCTGAAGTGCACGAAGATATTCCAGCCTGAATTTTGGGTGTTTTATAAACTCTGGAAATCTGATACAATGTATTATGATTTAAGCGACTCAAAAGCTCAATTTTCCGAGCTTTGGAACGAAAAAGAGGAGGAAGAAAATGTCTTTTTACAAAAATAAAAAATTCTGGATCATAGCGGGTATTGTCGTAGCAGTCTGCGGCGCAGGCACATGGGCTGCCAGAAATGTAACGATACACAAAAACGGAGCTTCTGTTTCTATCATCGGAGGTGCAGACGGGCCAACCTCTATTTTCCTTGCCGGAAAGCTTCCCGGAGGAGAAACAGGAGAAGAGGGCACAGCGGCAGCTGCAGGGAGCGGAAGCAGCACAGGAATCATTCCCATGGAGAATAACATTTCCACGATGCCGCTTGAAATGACCATGACAGCAGTGAAATTTGAGAACGGAATCCTGACGCTTGAGATTGATAACCACAGTGGTTATGAGATGACCTACGGAGAGGATTATGAGCTGCAGAGGCAGGAGGGAGATTCCTTTGTAAAGGTGGAGTCGGAAAGTGATATCGTATGGCATGATATTGCCTACAGCATCCCTGATCTGACGAAGGCGACCGTAACCTGTGATCTGAAGCCCTACGGGAAGCTGCAGGCAGGAGTATATAAGCTGATCAAGTCAGATATGGAAGCGGTCTTTGAACTGACGGCAGATTATGATCCTGACTGATAAGAGACCGGCAGGAGTGCTGACAGAAGCAAAAAACGGGAGTGCTGCAGGGTTCACGGGAGTGCTGCAGGACGCGTAAAACAGTGGACAGAAGCGGGGAAAAGTAGTAAATTACAAATATATGTGTGCAGGCAGAAATGCCATGCACAGAATCATGTAAAGAATAATGATTTATCATAAAAGAAAGAAGGAAAAGATTATGGCAAGAAAAGTAGTTTTAGCAGGCGCATGCCGTACAGCGATCGGAACCATGGGAGGTACCTTAAGTACAACACCCGCACCGGATCTGGGAACCATTGTGATCAAAGAGGCTCTGAAGAGAACCGGTATAAGGCCGGAGCAGGTTGATGAGGTATATATGGGCTGTGTCATCCAGGCAGGACTTGGACAGAACCCTGCAAGACAGGCAGCAGTTAACGCAGGAATCCCGGTAGAGGTTCCGGCGACTACGATTAACGTACTCTGCGGTTCCGGTCTTCATTGTGTAAACCTTGCAGCCAAGCTGATCGCCAGTGGGGATGCTGATATCATCGTGGCAGGTGGTATGGAGAATATGAGCAAGGCACCTTACCTTCTTTATGATGCACGTTTCGGTTACCGTATGGGAGCAGCCATGATGGACGATGCGCTTCTGCGTGATGCCCTGCATGATGCTTTTGGAGGCTATCATATGGGAATGACAGCAGAGAACGTAGCAGAGGACTGGGGACTTACAAGGCAGCAGCTTGATGAATTTGCCGCATGGAGCCAGAACAAGTGCGAAAAGGCGCAGGCGGAAGGGCGTTTCAAGGATGAGATCGTTCCGGTAGAGGTAAAGAAAAAGAAAGAAACCATTATTTTTGATACAGATGAAGGTCCCCGTAAGGGTGTTACCGTAGAGGGCATCAGTAAGCTCCGTCCCGCATTTAAGGAAGGCGGTATCGTAACAGCAGCCAACTCCTCAGGCATTAACGATGGTGCAGCAGCCATCATCGTTATGAGCGAAGAGAAGGCAAAGGAGCTTGGCATTACTCCTATGGGAACCTGGATTGGCGGTGAGCTGGCAGGCGTAGAACCACGTATCATGGGTGTAGGTCCTGTGGCTTCTACCAGAAAGGTTATGAAGAAGACAGGCTACCAGATCTCTGACTTTGATCTGATCGAGGCAAATGAAGCGTTCGCAGCACAGTCCGTAGCCGTAGGACATGACCTTGGCTTTGATATGGACAAGCTGAATGTAAACGGTGGTGCCATTGCACTGGGACACCCGGTAGGAGCATCAGGCTGCCGTATTCTGGTTACCCTGCTTCATGAGATGGCAAAGAGAGATGCAAAGAAGGGACTTGCAACACTGTGCGTTGGCGGTGGTATGGGCTGCTCCGCCATCGTCACAAGAGATTAGTATCTGAAGTTTTTTGAAAGGAAAGAAAAACGTGGCAAATATCATTTCAGACGAAACCATTGATTATGTAGGAATCCTTGCCAAGCTTGAGCTTTCTGAAGAAGAGAAGGAGCAGGCCAAGAAGGATATGGGAAGCATGCTTGATTATATTGACAAGCTTTCCGAACTGGATACCGAAGGAGTAGAGCCCATGTCCCATGTGTTCCATGTCAGCAACGTATTCCGTGAGGACGTGGTGACCAATGGAGATGACAGGGAAGCCATCCTGAAAAATGCGCCGGAAGAAAAAGACGGGATGTTCGTAGTACCCCGTACATTTGAATAGGAGGACGGCAGAATATGAGTATATTAAGCATGACTGCCGTAGAGCTTGCAGCGGCGATCAAAAAGCGTGAAGTCACCGTTAAGGAAGCCGTAGAGGCAGTCCTTGACAATATTGAGAAAAAGGAAGACACCTATCATTGCTATGTGACCGTAGACAGGGAAGGTGCTTTAAAGCAGGCAGAGGAGATCCAGAAAAAGATCAATGACGGAACGTTAAGCGGGCCTCTTGCCGGTGTGCCGGTAGCCATCAAGGACAATATGTGTACCGAGGGACTGTTGACCACCTGCTCTTCCAAAATCCTTTATAATTTCGTACCCACCTTTACCTCAGAGGCAGTATTAAACCTTCAGAAGGCAGGGGCTGTGATCCTTGGCAAGACTAATATGGACGAATTTGCCATGGGCTCCACTACAGAAACTTCTGCATATGGCGTGACAAGAAATCCCTGGAACCCGGAGCATGTACCGGGTGGATCCTCCGGTGGAAGTGCGGCAGCAGTGGCAGCAGAGGAATGCTTCTATGCCCTTGGCTCTGACACCGGCGGTTCGATCAGACAGCCCGCATCCTTCTGTGGTGTTGTGGGGCTGAAGCCTACCTATGGTACGGTGTCCCGTTACGGTCTGATCGCCTATGGTTCCTCACTTGACCAGATCGGACCCCTCTGCAAGGATGTGACGGACTGTGCGACCATTCTGGAAGCGATCGCGTCCCATGACAGCAAGGATTCCACTTCCGTAGAAAGACTGGATACTGACTTTACCTCTGCGCTCGTAGAGGATGTAAAGGGAATGAAGATCGGTATTCCGAGAGATTACTTTGGAGAGGGTCTAAATCCCGAAGTAAAGGAAGCTGTCCTGAGAGCAGCAGAGGTTCTGAAGGAAAAGGGAGCCATCGTAGAAGAATTTGACTTAAGCCTGGTGGAATATGCGATCCCCACCTATTATACGATCGCAGCAGCAGAAGCCAGCTCCAACCTGGAGCGGTTTGACGGCATCAAATACGGATACCGTACCGAAGAATATCAGGGACTTCACAATATGTACAAGAAATCCCGTTCTGAGGGCTTCGGTGCTGAAGTAAAGAGAAGAATCATGCTGGGAAGCTTTGTACTGAGCTCCGGCTATTATGATGCTTATTATCTGAAGGCACTGCGTGTGAAGGCACTGATCAAAAAGGCCTTTGACGAAGCCTTTGCCAAGTATGATGTGATCCTCGGACCGGTAGCACCTACTACCGCACCGAAGATCGGAGAGAGCTTAAGCGATCCGATCCAGATGTATCTTGGGGATATTTACACTATTTCCATCAACCTGGCCGGACTGCCCGGACTTTCCATTCCCTGCGGCAGGGACAGTAAGGGTCTGCCGATCGGCATGCAGCTTATCGGTGACTGCTTCAAGGAAAAGAATCTGATCCGTGCCGCCTATACCTATGAAAAAGCAAGAGGTGCATTTGTAAGGAAGGAGGAGAACTGACATGGAAAAGCAATATGAAACCGTCATCGGTCTGGAAGTGCATGTAGAGCTGGCGACGAAGACCAAGATTTTCTGTGGATGTTCCACAGCCTTCGGTGGTGCACCCAATACCCACACCTGTCCGGTCTGTACCGGTATGCCGGGATCCCTTCCCGTACTGAATAAGCAGGTGCTGGAATACGCAGTGGCGGTAGGACTTGCCACAAACTGCGATATCACCAGATATTGTAAATTTGACAGAAAGAACTATTTCTATCCGGATAACCCGCAGAACTATCAGATCTCCCAGCTGTATCTGCCGATCTGCCGCAATGGTAAGGTAGAGATCGAGACAGAGAAGGGCAAGAAATATGTGGGAATCCATGAGATCCATATGGAAGAGGATGCCGGTAAGCTGGTCCATGACGAGTGGAATGACTGTTCTCTTGTGGACTATAACCGTTCCGGCGTGCCGCTGATCGAGATCGTATCCGAGCCTGACATGAGAAGTGCAGAAGAGGTTATCGCCTATCTGGAGAAGCTCCGTATGACGATCCAGTATCTTGGTGCATCTGACTGTAAGCTGCAGGAAGGCTCCATGCGTGCCGATGTCAACCTTTCCATCAGGGAGGCTGGTGCGGCAGAATTCGGTACCCGTACCGAGATGAAGAACCTGAACTCCTTCAAGGCTATCGCAAGAGCCATCGAAGGAGAAAGAGAGCGTCAGATCGACCTTCTGGAATCAGGAGAAAAGGTTATCCAGGAGACAAGACGCTGGGATGACAATAAGGGTGAATCCTATGCCATGAGAAGCAAGGAAGATGCCCAGGACTACCGTTATTTCCCGGATCCTGATCTGGTACCGATAGAGGTTGATGAAGCATTCCTTGACAGGATCAGAGAAAGACAGCCCGAATTCCGTGAAGAAAAGATGGCAAGATATAAAGAAGAGTTTGACATTCCTGAGTATGACATTGATATCATTACAGGAAGCAAGCGCATGGCAGACCTGTTTGAGGCTACTGTTGCCCTTGGGGCACAGCCCAAGAAGGTTTCCAACTGGCTGATGGTGGAAACGCTCCGTCTTCTGAAAGAAAATGACATGGAGCCGGAGGATATCCGTTTCTCACCGGAGCATCTGGCTGCGCTGATCGCCATGGCAGATAAGAAGGAGATCAACAGCTCCGTAGCCAAGGAGGTTTTTGAAGAGATCTTCAAAAGCGATGTGGATCCTGCGAAGTATGTAGAGGAAAAAGGCTTAAAGACCGTCAATGACGAAGGGGCTCTGCGAAAGACTGTAGAGGAAGTGATCGCAAATAATCCCCAGTCTGTGCAGGACTATAAGAGCGGCAAGGAAAAAGCGATCGGCTTCCTGGTCGGACAGACCATGAAAGCCATGAAGGGCAAGGCAGATCCCGGCATGATCAACAAGATGCTGAAGGAACTGCTGTAGAAAAGATTAAAAGGAGGGCACTGCCTGATTGGTGGTGACCTTCTTTTTTATTTTCTTCTTGCCTTTAAAAAAGGAATGTGCTAGAATATCCATCGGTGACGTACAAATGTCTTTTATAGAAGGACGAGAACATTCATGGGAAACAGATTTTATGTTGTAAAGGAGCAGGCGGTGCCTGAGGTGCTTTTAAAGGTAGTGGAAGCCAAGAAGCTGCTCGACAGCGGCAGGGCGCATACGGTCAATGAAGCAGCCGATCAGGTGGGGATCAGCCGGAGCTCTTTTTACAAGTACAAGGAAGATATCTTTGAGTTCCATGAGCATTCCCAGGGAACGACGATCACTCTTACCTTTCAGATGGAGGATGAGCCGGGGCTTCTCTCCGATGTGCTGAAGATCATCGCACAGTTCGGAGCCAATATCCTGACGATCCATCAGAGTATTCCGATCAATGGCGTGGCATCTTTAAGCCTCAGTATACAGGTTCTCCCGACGACAGGAGATGTTTCAGATATGCTGGAAGCCATGGAAGCACAGAAGGGTGTCAGAAATGTAAAACTTTTAGCGAAAGAATAATTTAGGCTGCTGCAGGAAATCCTGCATGAGTCTCACAAAGAAAGGAAACGAATATGATACAGGTAGCAGTGTTAGGATACGGTACCGTAGGAAGCGGTGTAGTAGAGGTCATTGAAAAGAACAAGGCTGAGATCAACAAGAAGTCCGGAGAGGAACTGAATGTAAAATACATTCTGGATCTGAGGGATTTCCCGGGGGATCCTTATGAGGATAAGGTGGTGCACGATGTTAATATGATCCTGGATGATCCGGAAGTAAAGATCATCTGTGAGACCATGGGAGGCTTAAAGCCCGCCTATGACTTTACAAAGAAAGCTCTGAGCCTTGGCAAGAGCGTCTGTACCTCCAATAAGGAGCTGGTTGCTGCCCATGGACCTGAGCTGATCCGTGTGGCACATGAGAACAAATGCAACTACCTCTTTGAGGCCAGTGTAGGCGGCGGTATCCCGATCATCCGTCCCCTGAACTACTCCCTGACAGCAGAGAAGATCGATGCTATCACCGGTATCCTGAACGGAACTACCAACTACATCCTGACCAAGATGGACAGAGAGGGTGCAGATTTTGAGGCTGTTTTGAAGGAAGCTCAGGAAAAGGGCTATGCAGAGAGAAATCCGGAGGCTGATGTTGAAGGCTATGATGCCTGCCGTAAGATCGCCATCCTTTCATCTCTGATGTGCTGCAAAAATGTAAAATATGAAGAGATCTATACAGAGGGTATCACGAAGATCACAGCAACAGACTTCGTTTATGCAAGGGCTATGGGCAGAACCATCAAGCTTCTGGCACAGAGCAAGGAAGTAGACGGAAAGCTTTTTGCCATGGTAGCACCGTTCATGATCAGTCGTGACAATCCGCTTTATATGGTAAATGATGTATTTAACGCAGTCTGCGTACACGGTAATATGCTGGGCGATTCCATGTACTATGGTAAGGGAGCAGGAAAGCTTCCCACTGCAAGTGCTGTCGTATCTGATGTTGTTGACTGTGCAAGACATATTGGTAAGGTGATCATGTGCTTCTGGGATGATGAGGATGTGAAGGTTTCTGATGTCAGTGAGGCAAGAAGGGCATTTTTCGTCAGAGTGGATGTGGCAAAAGAAAAAGAAGCCATTGATACCTTCAAATCCGTCAGAGTCATTGAGGCAGATGTGGAGGGTGAGTTTGCATTCGTGACCGATGTGATGAGTGAAAAGGAATTTAATGAAAAAGCAGATGCAGTAGGCATCATCAGCCGTATCAGGATGGAAGCATAAGATATATCCTGTGAAAACAGGTACGGGATCGAAGATTTCGAAAATGAGGAGAATGGAAAATGAAAAAGGTAGTTAAGTTTGGAGGAAGCTCTCTGGCGAGCGCAGAACAGTTTCAGAAGGTAGCAGATATCATCCATGCGGATCCGGAACGCAGATATGTGGTTCCTTCAGCCCCGGGAAAGCGTTTTTCAGGGGATACCAAGGTAACGGATATGCTTTATAGCTGCTATCATCTGGCAGAAGAGGGCGCAGATTTCAAGAAAGAGCTGAAAGCCATTGCAGAAAGATACCAGGAGATCATCGATGGACTTTCTCTTTCCCTGTCTCTGGCAGATGAGTTTAAGCTGATCGAGAAGAACTTTAAAGAAAAGACCGGCGAGAATTATGCGGCTTCCCGTGGAGAATATCTGAACGGTATTATCATAGCAGCATACCTTGGCTATGAATTTATTGATTCCGTTGAAGTAATCCGTTTTAAAGACAATGGTGAATTTGATGCTGAAGTAACCAATGAGATATTAAGCGCAAGACTGCAGGATGTGGAAAAGGCTGTTGTGCCCGGCTTTTACGGTGCCTACGCAGACGGCAGGGTAAAGACCTTTTCAAGAGGCGGTTCGGATGTGACAGGTTCTATCGTGGCAAGGGCTGTCAAGGCAGATGTATATGAAAACTGGACAGATGTATCCGGCTTCCTGATCGCAGATCCCAGGATCATCGACCAGCCGGAAGCTATTGAAACTATCACCTACAGAGAACTGAGGGAGCTTTCCTACATGGGAGCCAGCGTTCTCCATGAGGATGCAATCTTTCCGGTAAGAAGAGAGGGGATCCCGATCAACATCCGCAATACCAACAGTCCGGAGGATACAGGAACCTGGATCGTGGAAAGCACCTGCCAGAAGTGCAGGTACACCATTACCGGTGTAGCTGGAAAGAAGGGGTTCTGTTCTGTCAATATTGAAAAGGCCATGATGAATTCTGAGATAGGCTTTGGACGTAAAGTATTGCAGGCCTTTGAGGACAATGGTATTTCCTTTGAGCATATCCCGTCCGGCATCGATACCCTGACCGTATTTGTTCATCAGGATGAGTTCATGGATAAGGAACAGAAGGTGGTTTCTGCCATCCACAGACTGGCAGACCCTGATTCCATTGATATCGAGGCCGACCTGGCACTGATCGCCGTCGTAGGACGCGGCATGAAGTCCACAAGAGGAACTGCCGGAAGGATCTTCTCCGCACTGGCACATGCCAATGTCAATGTCAAGATGATCGACCAGGGCTCCAGTGAGCTGAATATCATCATCGGTGTTGCCAATGATGACTTCGAGACAGCCATCAAGGCGATCTACGATATTTTCGTAGTAGCAAGGATCTGAGCAGCTCCTGAATAAAAGAATAAAAGCTGACAAAGATAAAAAGAACCTCCTGCAGGAATATCTCGCAGGAGGTTTTTAAGTCACTGCAGAACCATCGCTTCAAAGGGAATGCTGTCGTCATATAAATAGGAAAGATATGTGGCAGCCTTATCCATCCGCTGACTGGTAGAAGCAATTCCAAAGACTGGGATCAGACCATGATAGGAATCTGTCTTCTCTATAAAGGGACTGTCTTCTATATAAATACCGACAGGAACAGGATTCTCCATGTTCTCTGGATGCTTATGTTCCTCGGCATCTGCTTTGATCACAGCATTGGTGGCATTTTCCATTTTGCCGTAAAACGCTGTGGCTTCCGGATCATCCGAGTCAGCTTCATCAGCCCTGTCGATGGCAGCCTGGTCTATATAATAGATCTTTCCTTCGTAGGCAGCCAGCTCTTCTTCACTTAGGACAGTCCGGAGATCCACCATAAAGCCGCTGATGGAAAGCTTGTAAAAGACGGCTGAATCAAGGACAAGGGCATCGAAATCATTGGTGGCTGCCTGCGCAATGATCTTCTGATAGGTTGCCATGTCGTACTGTGTGTAGTCCTTTAAGGAAAGAGTCGTCATCGTATCAATGTAGCATTCATATTTTTCATTATCAAGGTCAGCATATTCACTGAAGGATTCACTGATGGCCGTATCGTTCAGATTCTGGGAATTCAGCATCAGTGCATAAAAATTATAGTCCTTTGCTGTGATCATATCATGGATCATGATGGACAGGAAAATAACGGCTGCGATCCCGGCAATGAAAGGTACCTTATAATAAAACCAGAAATAGGCAAGCCGTTCCTTCGGAGTCATATCCTTTGTTTTTTTCTGCTGCTCCCGGATCTCATCCCGTACACCTGTGTACTTTTTCTTCTGTTTCTTTTCACCAAACATATAAATTCCTCTGTTTTTCTTGCAATTTTAAAAGAGGTATATTAAAATAGCCTCTAACTCATATCATAGCTTTTCAAAAATTGACTGTCAACGAAACAAAATATGCAATCTGTGAAATTTTCCTAAATTTTCAGACACTAAACTTTCAGATGGGCAGCAGCACTTGCATGTTGACTGAAAATATACTATCATTATCGGGTAAGGCTTTGAAACTATATAGAGAAAAGAAAGGCAGATAAAATGAACGAAACCTATGTGGAATGTCTGGTAAAAAGAAAAACACCGGGATATATGTCCTTTTTAAAGATACTTCTGATCATGCTTACAGTCGGATTTGTCTTGGTTGGCATGGTATTTATCATAGCACTGATCCCGGCGATCCTGTTTGGCGTTGCAGCTTATTTTGTTTATATGAATACCGATCTCGAGTATGAGTATCTCTATCTTGACAGAGAGCTGACGGTGGACAAGGTCATGGCCAAGAGCAAGAGAAAGAGAGCTGCGGTTTATTCTCTCGACAAAATGGAAATCGTTGCACCTGTCAAGTCCTGGCACCTGGACAATTTCAAAAACAGACAGACCAGTAAGAATGTTGATTACAGCTCTGGAGAAGAGAAACAGCCGGATAAGCGCTTTGTATTTTATTATGAGGGCAATCAGAAGGTCATTTTCGAGCCCAGTGAGGAAATGGTCAAGGCGATGCAGTTCGTCGCTCCCAGAAAGGTTTTTAAAGATTAAATGATCTTTTAAAAAAAGAATATAACAGGAGGAGAGAAAATGGGTCAGATAATTGGCGAAGGAATTACATTTGATGATGTACTGCTTGTACCTTCCTATTCCAATGTAATCCCAAATCAGGTAGATCTTACAACCTGGCTGACAAAAAAAATCAAGCTGAACATTCCGATGATGAGTGCCGGAATGGACACAGTAACAGAACACAGAATGGCGATTGCCATGGCCAGACAGGGTGGTATCGGTATTATTCATAAGAATATGTCGATCGAAGCACAGGCAGAAGAGGTAGACAAGGTAAAGCGTTCTGAGAACGGTGTTATTACCGATCCGTTTTCTTTGACTCCGGATCATACACTGGCTGATGCCGATGCACTGATGGCCAAGTTCCGTATTTCCGGTGTCCCGATCACAGAGGGAAGAAAGCTCGTTGGTATCATTACCAACAGAGATCTGAAGTTCGAAACAGATTTTACAAAGAAGATCAAGGAATCCATGACAAGTGAAGGACTGATCACTGCCAAGGCAGGGATCACACTGGAGGAAGCAAAGAAGATCCTTGCCAAGGCAAGAAAGGAAAAGCTTCCTATCGTGGATGACAATTATAATCTGGTAGGCCTGATCACCATTAAGGATATCGAGAAGACGATCAAGTACCCTCTTTCAGCCAAGGATGCACAGGGAAGACTGCTGTGTGGTGCCGGTGTTGGTATTACAGCCAATGTACTTGACAGAGTAGCAGCTCTTGTAGATGCCAAGGTAGATGTGATCGTTCTTGACAGTGCACACGGACATTCCCAGAATGTACTGAACTGCGTCAGGATGATCAAGGAGAAATTCCCGGAGCTGCAGATCATTGCAGGAAATGTGGCAACCGGTGAAGGAACAAGGGCACTGATCGAGGCAGGTGCTGATGCAGTCAAGGTAGGAATCGGTCCCGGTTCCATCTGTACGACACGTATTGTAGCAGGTATCGGTGTACCCCAGATCTCAGCAATCATGGATTCTTATGCCGTTGCCAAGGAATATGGCATCCCGATCATTGCGGATGGCGGTATCAAGTACTCAGGCGATATGACCAAGGCGATCGCAGCAGGCGGAAATGTCTGCATGATGGGAAGCATCTTTGCAGGCTGTGATGAGAGCCCCGGAACCTTTGAACTGTATCAGGGACGTAAATACAAGGTATATCGTGGTATGGGATCTATTGCAGCCATGGAGAACGGCAGCAAAGACCGTTACTTCCAGGAGAATGCAAAGAAGCTGGTTCCGGAAGGTGTAGAAGGCCGTGTGGCTTACAAGGGAACTGTAGAAGATACTGTATTCCAGCTGATGGGTGGTCTCCGTTCCGGTATGGGCTACTGTGGAACAGCTTCCATCGAAGAGCTAAAGGAGAAGGGAAGATTTGTCAAGATTTCAGCAGCTTCCCTGAAGGAGAGCCATCCTCATGATATCCATATCACCAAGGAAGCTCCTAACTACAGCGTGGATGAATAAAAATAGAATGCGGCAGAAAAGAGGAGAACATCATGTCGACAGTTGAGTTTGACAAAAGAAAGTACAGTACAGATAGTGAATACATGATACAGAACCTCAAGGAGAAGAAAAATCTGGAGAAATGGCAGAAGCTTCTGTGCCAGGCAGTAAATGTATTTGCATGCTTTGTAGACTGCGATGGGACTCCTCTCACAGCCCTTTCCGGCAATCCTGATGAAGCAGCAAGGCTGATGAAGGCCATTGATCAGGAACAGCTGCAGAATATGCTTACGAGAGTATGTGAAAGCACACTTGAGGATCAGGCAATTGAAGAGACAGGGTATTCCAACCTGCGCATGGCAGTGATCACTGCCAGGGCGTTTGGAAGACCTGTTCTTAACTGGGTGATCTTTGGTGTGCTTTCTGATGACTTTGAGGAAGAAGAGAATGACAGGCCAGGACTGCTCGGCTTTGAATCCATGATCACAGCGAGGGCATTTAACCGCGTGATCGATGCCGTCAGCGAGTTTTCGAGGGATCTGGTCAGCAGTGCAGCCCATACGCTGAATGCAGAAGCAGAGAGCCGGAGAAGCCAGTATTCGGCCAAGGCACTGGAAGCCAACCTGAAACGTACAGAAGCACTGGCAGAGATCATCCAGCTTCTGGAAAATGATGATGCAATTGAGAAATTAATGCTCCGGATCCTGCGGACAGTAGGAAGCTTTCTGGATTTAAGCACAGCAGCTCTGTGCAGAAGGACAAAGCAGAGGGATGAGATCGATATCCTGTCCCACTGGTGTAACCAGAAGGAGGTCTGGGGACTGGAGGCAGATGCAGCTCAGAAAAAGCCCTTCTTTATCAAGGATGATGATAAGGCTTTTATTTTATCTGACAGTTCAGGACTTAAGAAGGAAGAAAGAGAAGAGCTGGAAACATTTGGGATCCATGCACTTGTGGTAATTCCCATCATGATCCTTGGAAAGGTCGATATGTATGGCGTTTTCACGGAGAAAAGGGAGGACAGGATCTGGCAGAAGGAAGAGATCAAGTTCCTGGCGGATGCCATGAAGATCCTGCAGAGTATCCTTACAAGAAGGATCCAGAAGAATTCGCTGGCAGGCTCCTATGCCTGTCTGGAAACTATTCTTGATAATGTGGGCGGCGCTGTTTATGTCAGGGATTTTGAAACGGGGAATAGCCTGTTCACCAACCGGAATATGCGTGGCATTTTCGGTGAAGAACTGAAAAACGGAAATATCAACAAGCTGCTTGAAAAGACGATTGTGGCGGAGAAAGGAATCGGGGAACTGTTCCTTGAGGATCCCGGCAAGTGGTTTGAGGTTTATTATACAAAAATGTGCTGGGTAGATGGAAGAAATGTAATGCTGGTTGCCCTGTACGATGAGACTGAGAAAAAGGTATATCAGAAGAAATTGGAACAGCAGGCTCATACCGATTTTCTGACAGGACTTTCCAACAGAATGTGCTGTGAAAGGGATCTGGCAAGATATGTGGATGAAGCCGGCAAAAAGAAGAAAAAGGGTGCACTCCTTTATCTTGACCTGGATGATTTCAAGCATATCAATGACGGGCTGGGGCATCAGTATGGTGATGTACTGCTAAAGGCGATCGCACATAATTTCCAGAGGATCAAAGGAATTGAGAATACCTGCTACCGTATGGGCGGCGATGAATTTGTCATTATTGTGTCACCTGAGCATTATCAGGAGCTTGACAGGATCATCCAGGAAATCAAAGACATCTTCATGAAACCCTGGTTTTTAAAGGATTCGGATTACTACTGCACTATGAGTATGGGTGTAGTAGAGTTCCCTGACAATGGAGAGGTCGTCCATGAACTCATCAAAAAGGCAGATATCGCCATGTATGAGTCCAAGAAGGCAGGTAAGAATAGAGTTTCCAATTACACATTGGAGATTGGCAGTCTATCAGGAAGAAGACTGGATATGGAAAAGAATATGCGTGAGGCGACAGCCAAGGGCAATCAGGAGTTTGAGATCTTTTTCCAGCCGATCATGGATATCAGGGGTGAGAAGCCGAAGTGTACAGGTGCAGAGGCACTGATCCGGTGGAACAGTACGGAGCTTGGCTTTATTTCACCGGCAGAGTTTATTCCGCTTGCAGAGTATCTGGGACTGATCAATCCGATCGGGAACCATATCCTGAGGGAAGCCTGCAAGATCTGCAGCTACTGGAATCAGAACGGTTATCCGGATTATAAGGTGAATGTCAATCTATCTGTCATCCAGCTTTTGCAGAGTGATATTGTTGAAATTGTAGAAAGTGCTATTCATGACAGTGGGATAAGTCCCTGTAATCTGACGCTGGAGGTAACAGAGAGCCTTGCCATCAATGATATGGACAGAATGAAGGGAATTCTTGGAAGGATCAAGGAGCTTGGGGTAAGGATCGCACTGGATGATTTTGGTACCGGTTATTCTTCCCTGAACCATATCAGAGAGCTTCCGCTTGATGTGATCAAAGTGGATCAGAGCTTTATCAGAAATCTGGAAATGGACGTATATGCAAAGTCCTTTGTCCGTATGATCGCTGAACTGGCACAGGTGATCGGTGTAAACCTCTGTGTCGAGGGAGTGGAAACAGAAGGCCAGTTCTATATCGTGTCCAAAATGAATGTAGGACTGATCCAGGGGTACTATTTTGATAAGCCCTTAAAAAGAGAGGATTTTGAAAGGAAATATGCACCTGACCTTCCGAAAAATCAGAAGGGAACAAGGAAAAAATGAATCTGAAACAGCTGGAACAGTTCAATCCAATTACGATACAATGTCATGACAATCCTGATGCTGACGCTTTGGCATCAGGATTTGGCTTGTATTGTTATTTTAAAGACAAGGGAAAGGATGTCAGGCTGGTTTATAGTGGGGTAAATCAGATCCAGAAGCCAAATCTGCTTCTGATGATCGATAAACTTGATATACCTGTCGTATACCTGAAGGATCAGGATGTACCGGTAAAGGGATTGCTGATCACAACTGACTGTCAGTATGGCGCAGGAAATGTGACACACCTGTCAGCGGAAAATGTGGCGGTGATCGATCATCAGGTAGAGATCACAGGAATCCCACTGACAGAGATCCAGTCCGGTCTTGGAAGCTGCTCTACACTGGTGTGGCAGATGATGAAGGCAGAGGGGTATTCCTTTGAAGGCAAGGATAAGCTGAAGACAGCTCTTTATTATGGACTACTTTGCGACACCAACATGTTTTCCGACATTGCAGCATCGGAAGATACAGAAATGCGGGATGCACTTTCCTATGATAAGGGACTGATCACTCTTTTTAAAAATTCCAATCTGTCCCTCCGGGAGCTGGAGATCGCCGGAAGGGCACTGCTTCATCACATATACAATGAAGATTTTCATTATGCGATTGTAAGGTCAGCACCCTGTGATCCGAATATTCTTGGAATGATCAGTGATTTCATGATACAGGTGGAAGAGATCCACATCTGTGTGGTATTTGCGGTTCTGGAGGAGGATATCATCTTTTCCCTCAGGAGCTGTATTGAAGAGGTTCATGCAGATGAACTGGCAGCGCTTTTGGCCGGAGAGGACGGGAGCGGAGGCGGTCATCTTCTGAAGGCAGCCGGCAGAATGAAAAGAACCAGTATTTTCAGGATCCTTGATATGGAATTTACAGAGAATTATTTTAATCAGAAGCTGGAAGATTATTTTGAGAAACTGGAGAAAACTCACGGAAAGGAATAGCATATTAAAAAATAATGTGCTATGATGTGGGATAAGAGTAACGGAAAATGCAGGAGGTAAAGCCAGAGCCGGTCTGCGGCTTATGGTATCGGACAGGAATGAGCGAAAAAGAACTGAAAGAAAATGTGACCACCGAAGGAGAAGCAGAAAAAACTGTTTCCAGAAATTTTATTGAGCAGATTATTGATAAGGATCTGGCAGAGGGTGTCTATGATACTGTGCACACCAGATTTCCACCGGAACCCAATGGATATCTTCATATCGGACATGCCAAGAGCATCCTTTTAAATTATGGACTTGCAAAAGAGTATGGCGGCAAGTTCAATATGCGTTTTGATGATACCAACCCTACGAAGGAGAAGGCAGAATTTGTAGATTCCATTCTGGCAGATATCAAATGGCTTGGAGCTGACTGGGAAGACAGGCTGTTCTTTGCATCGGATTATTTTGAACAGATGTATGAAGGTGCTGTGAAGCTGATCAAAAAGGGAAAGGCTTATGTTTCCGAGCTTTCTGCAGAAGAGATGAGAGAGTATCGTGGTACTCTGACAGAGCCCGGTAAGAATGATCCCAGCAGAGACCGCAGCGTAGAAGAAAATCTGGAATTGTTTGAAAAGATGAAGAACGGCGGCTTTGCCGATGGAGAAAGAACGCTCCGTGCAAAGATCGATATGGCATCTCCCAATATCAATATGAGAGATCCTATCATTTACCGTGTGGCGCATCTGTCCCATCAGCATACGGGAGATGCATGGTGTATTTACCCGATGTACGACTTTGCGCACCCCATTGAGGATGCCATTGAAGGAATCACCCACTCCATCTGTACGCTGGAGTTTGAGGATCACAGACCACTGTATGACTGGGTCGTAAGAGAACTGGAGTATCCTCATCCACCCAAACAGATCGAGTTTGCCAAAATGTATCTGACCAATGTGGTAACTGGTAAGAGATATATCAAGAAGCTGGTTGAGGATGGAATTGTAGACGGATGGGATGATCCCCGCCTTGTATCTATCGCAGCCCTGAGAAGAAGAGGCTTTACACCTGAGTCTATCAAGATGTTCGTGGATCTCTGTGGTATCTCCAAGAGTAATTCATCTGCAGATTATGCCATGCTGGAGTACTGTATCAGAGAGGATCTGAAGCTGAAGAGACCGAGAATGATGGCGGTTCTTGATCCTGTCAGACTGATCATTGATAACTATCCGGAGAATCAGACAGAGATGCTCACCGTAGCTAATAATCTTGAGAATGAGGCTATGGGAACAAGACAGGTACCCTTTGGCAGGGAGCTGTATATAGAGAGAGAGGACTTTATGGAAGAGCCTCCGAGAAAGTACTTCCGTATGTTTCCAGGCAATGAGGTTCGTCTGATGAATGCCTACTTTGTAACCTGTACCGGCTGCGTCAAGGATGAAAATGGCAGGATCATAGAAGTACACTGCACCTACGATCCGGAGACGAAGTGCGGAAGCGGCTTTACCGGCCGTAAGGTAAAGGGAACCATTCACTGGGTTCCTGCAAAGGAAGCAGTGAAGGCAGAAGTAAGACTTTATGAAAATATTATAGATGAGGAAAAGGGTGTATACAATGAGGATGGAAGCCTGAATCTGAACCCCAATTCCCTGACCGTGCTGAAGGAATGTTATTTAGAGCCGGCTTTGAAAGACGGAAAGCCCTATGACAGCTTCCAGTTTGTCAGACAGGGATATTTCTGTGTGGATTCTAGGGACTCTGTGGAGGGCGCACCGGTATTTAACAGGATCGTATCTCTGAAGAGCTCATATGTATTACCTAAGGCGTAGGAGGAAAATATGGCTGGATTATTAAGTGGACTTTCCGAGATTGGACTTGGAGGTCTTGAAAATATGGAAGTATATGAGCAGCCTGAGGATAAAGAGGCAGAAAAGCAGGCAGAGGAAAAACCAGAGGTGAAGGAAGAAACATTCCTGTTTGATAAGAGCTATGAATGTCCGGTCTGCTATCAGGGCTTTAAAGCAAAAACAGTCCGTTCCGGAAAATTACGTTCTCTCGGAACAGACAGGGATCTTCGGCCGCTTTATGATCAGATGGAGCCATTGAAATATGATGTGGTGATCTGTCCGCACTGTGGCTATGCAGCGCTTACCAGATTCTTTGGAGGACTGACAGCAGGACAGATCAAAGCGATCAAAGAAAATATTTCTGCAAATTTCCATCCGGTAGAGGAGGAAAAGGAAACCTATACTTATGAGGAGGCACTGTACCGTTATAAGCTATGCCTTGCCAATACGATCGTAAAGCACGGCAAGGTCAGTGAGAAGGCATATATCTGTCTGAAGGCAGGATGGCTCCTTCGTAGCATGGGTGAAAATCTGGATCCTGCAGTAGAGGATTACAATAAGAAAATACAGGAGATCAAGGAGCAGGAAAAGGATTTCCTGAAGAATGCCCTGGATGGACTGATCAACGCCAGGCAGACAGAAAGCTATCCGATCTGCGGTATGGACGAGGTGACACTGGAGTATCTGATCGCTGTGCTTGCCATGGAATTTGAAAAATATGATATTTCATCCAGACTCATCTATAATATCCTGAATACGCCAACAGTAAACAACAGGATCAAGGATAAGGCAAGAGAAGTAAAGGATGAGCTGCTTCAGCAGATGGGTAAGAAATAACGATAAAAGAGACCGCATACCAGTAAATGATATGCGGTCTTATTTTATTATTTAGGAGATGATCCGGGAAATTTCATGCCGGATTACTGCGCAGGATCTTCATCATCAAAGAATTCTTCTACAGTATCTTCAGATTCTTCGGCTGCTTCTTCAGCTGGTTCAGCTGCTTCAGAAGTCTCTTTGACAGCCTCTTTGGCAATTTCGGAAAGATCGGTAAAGGAGGTATGGGCACTCTGATTATCAGCAACGGATTTCACGGTGTCCTTTACCTGCTGGACGGAGTCGGTGATTACTTCCTTGGCCTTATGGAAAGCCTCTGTGGCAAGAGCCTCTGCTTTATCAAGATTTAAGGAAACATAGGAACGCTCCTTAGAAGAAGTGAGATCCTCGTCCAGGTCTTCGCTGAAATCGTCAAAATCATCATCAGTATCATCACCGGCTTCAGGATGGGTAATGATATCCTTTTTCTGGAGATAGGAATAAGCACCATAGGCAGCACCGGCAACTAAAGCGCTGCAAAGTAAAAATTTACCAAAACTCTTAGACATCGAAAAACTCCTTTCAAGATCACTTATAGAATAACAACATTCTAATACTATTTTGCAGGATTGAAAAGAGAATATAAGCAAAAAACAGGAAAAAACCGAAGTTTTTTAGACAACAGGAATTGCGAAGCGCATGAAAATATGATATATTTAGTTTCGACTAGAAAGGTCAATGGGGAGAACGGGGGTTATATGAACGATAAATTTTTTGATCTCAAAAAAGAGAAACAGGATCGTATGATCAATGCTGCATTGAAGGTGTTTGCGGGGAACGGGTATGAGCATGCCAGTACAGATGAGATCGTAAAGGAGGCAGGCATCAGCAAGGGACTGCTTTTTCACTACTTTATCAGTAAGATCGGATTGTATACGTTTGTATATGATTACAGTGTGAAGTATCTTCTGCTGGAGCTGAATACCGGTGTGGATAAGGAAGAAACTGATTTTTTTAAACTGACCAGACAGATCAAAAACTGTGAGCTGCAGGTCATGCGCACCTATCCTTATCTGATCCGGTTCTTAAGTGAAAGCGGCAGAGAGCAGAACAGTGAGGCACTTGAAGCTACCAGGGAGAAGCGGGTATACCTTGGGAAACAGTATGACAGACTACTTGAAAGGACAGAGAATACGTCCCTGCGGGATGGGATCAGCATGGATCAGCTGAAGAAGATGGTGCAGCTTACACTGGACGGGTTGATGGCAGAAGCCTTTTTTGAGGGCTCCTTCCAGCCGGAGCGTTACATGGAGGATGCACTTGGGTATCTGCTACTTTTAGAAAGGCTTTGTGTCAGGGAGGCATAGAATGAAAGAAACTTTGTATACGATACCACTCAATGATGCTGTCAGTGCCAATGATGAATGTCCTTTCTGCTATATTGAAAGAGAGGTAGAGCAGGATCTGATGGACTTTGTGCTGGGCAGTGGATCCTCTTATATGGAAAGTGATGTAAGGGGAGAAACGGATAAGGCAGGCTTTTGCCGGGCACATTTCAAAAAGATGTTTGATTATGGCAACACTCTTGGAAATGCCTGGATACTGAAAACGCATTATATGAAAATCAACCGGGATATGAAGGAGCAGTTTAAGCACTTTACACCGGGAAAGAGTTCCTTTGCCAGCAGATTCAGGAAAACGCCGGAGGAGGAAAACAGCATCAGCGCCTGGGTGAAGCAGATAGAAGGCTCCTGCTATATCTGTAACCGGTTTGCAGATACCTATGACAGATATATGGATACCTTTTTCTATATGTATAAGAGGGATGAGGAATTCCGTAAGAAGATAAAGGAAGGCAAGGGGTTCTGCCTGCACCATTTCGGGGATCTCTGCGAAGCCGGGGAAACCAGGCTTTCTGATAAGGAGAAAAAAGAATTTTATGACGATATGTTTGCTCTGATGGAGCGCAATATGGAAAGGCTTCAGGAGGATGTCAACTGGCTGGTAGAGAAATTTGATTACCGGAATAAGGATGCCGACTGGAAGAATTCCAGGGATGCTGTACAGCGCGGCATGCAGAAGCTGAAGGGCGGATACCCCGGGGATCCCGTTTATAAGATGAATAAATAAAGGATCCCAAGGATAAAGCTTGTGAAAATACCGTAGAGAATGACGGGACCGGCAATCGTAAAGATCTTGCAGCCAATACCAAAGACCTGCCCTTCCTTCTGATATTCAATGGCAGGGGCAGCAACGGAATTGGCAAACCCGGTGATAGGTACAAGGGCGCCGGCACCTCCAAATTTTACAAGAGGGGCATACAGGCCAAAGCCCGTTAAAAGGGCACTGACAAGGACAAGACTGATGGAGCAGAAGCTCCCGGCCATGTCCTTTTCCATTTGCAGGGTATTTTTTGCGTAATCAAGGAGCAGCTGCCCCAGGGTACAGATAAGCCCGCCGGTCAGAAATGCCTTCAGCATCTGTAAAATTAAATTGTGACAGGGGGTAACCTTTTTTACATAACTGGCATAATCCTTTTCCAGTGAGAGCTGTTCTTCTGACTTCTTTTCTTCCATAGCGATTGATCTCCATAATATTCATTTGTATTTCAGTATGTGCATTTTTGTAAAAAATATGTAAAGGAATATTTAGCTTAACTTAAGATTCTGGAAAAGAATGTGCCTTGTAGATTAACAGGGCAGATGCTACAATGATAGAAACAAATGAGAAATGAAGGTTAACTGGTATGGTCAATTTTGCGGGGATGGAATTTATATTCTATTTTTTTCCTGTTTTTTTACTGATATATCATCTGATCCCCATAAAATATAAGGATGTAGTTCTGCTTCTTGGCAGTTATCTTTTCTATGCATCAGGGGATCTGAAATATGTTCTTCTGCTTCTTTTGCTGACTCTTTGTAATTACTTTATGGGACAGCAGATCCATAAGCTTTCCGAAGGCTATAAAATGCATAGCTGGCAAAGGACAGAGAGGAAAAAAAAGCTTGCGTTCATTATCAGTCTGGATGTCACAGTGCTTCTTGTTTTCAAGATGCTTGCGGTTTTCGTGGACAGCAGCCTGTTTCCTCTTGGACTCAGCTTTTACCTGTTTAAGATGATCTCCTTTCAGGTAGATTATTACAGAGGGGAGATTTTCGAAAAGACATCATTCTTGTCAGTTGCTGTGTATTTTTCCCTGTTTCCCCAGGTGATCTCTGGTCCGATCATGCGCTATAATGAAGGAACTGAGCCGCAGAACAGAATTTACTGTCTTTCACAGCTTGAGGACGGCATGAAGTATTTTGCAGCGGGACTTGGCATGAAGGTACTGCTGGCAGACCGGCTGGCGATTCTGTGGAATGATCTGCAGATGATCGGCTATCAGAGTATTTCAACGCCGCTGGCATGGCTTGGGGCAGCAGGCTATTCCCTACAGTTATATTTTGACTTCTGGGGTTATTCCCTGATGGCATCCGGTATACTGGTATGTCTTGGCTTTGATTTTATTGAAAACTTTCATCATCCTTATGCATCAGGCAGTATAGGGGAGTTTTACCGAAGATGGCATATGACACTTGGGAGGTTTTTCAGGGATTATGTGTATATTCCGCTTGGAGGAAGCAGATGCAGGAAGAATAGGTTGATCCTGAATCTTATGATCGTATGGCTGATCACGGGACTGTGGCATGGAAATGGGGTGAATTATCTGCTGTGGGGCGCTGTGCTTGGTCTGTTTATCATACTAGAAAAGCTGTTTTATGGGGAAAGGCTGAAAAAGCTTCCGGTGCTCCGTAATCTGTATGTTCTGTTTCTGATCCCGTTGACGTGGGTGATTTTTGCGATCACAGATCTGCACCAGCTTCTGATTTATTTTGGCAGGCTTTTCCCGGTATTTGGCGTCACAGGCATTGCAGTGAATACTGGAGATTTCCTGAAATATGCAGGAACCTATGGAAAGCTTTTCCTGGCAGGCGGACTGCTCTGTATTCCGGGTGTTTTTGATTTCCTGGAAAAGCACAGAAAGAATCCACTCGTGATCGCAGGACTTCTGCTGATCTTCTGGTATTCGGTTTATTTTATGGCAAGCAGTGGAGAAAATCCATTTTTATATTTTCAGTTTTAAGGTGAGCAGGGATGAAACATTTGAAGGAAAGTCCGTTTTTCTTTTTGCTTTTGTTGTCGGGTATTTTATTTACCATACTGGCAGCGATCGGGAAAAATAACATATACCGGGATCAGCAGTATCATCCGGAAAAGGGACCGCTTCTGTCGATTCTGTTTACTGCCATGAATGAGGACATTTATCCCTGGCAGTTATTTGCAGACGCTCAGACGGTTGAGACAGATGACACCTCTGACAGTGCAAAAGATACAGGTGAAGGAAACGACACAGCTTCTGGCAGTGATTCCGCAGCAGGAAATAGTACTGTCAGTGGAAATGCAGCAGGAAACAGTACTGTCAGTGGAAATAACGCTGCACAGGAAAAGGAAGATGATGCTGCCGGTGGTATGCCACAGGAGGAGCCACCTTACGGTGAGAACAGACCGGAGCCTTTAAGAGGCAGTACGGAGGAAGAGTATTTAAGCCATATCTCAGCCGATATCTATGGAGATGCAGGAGTGCAGAAGGCTGCAGAATATCCTTTTGTGGCGGTAGATGAGAGCTACTTTGATGATGCCCTGTTTATCGGTGATTCCAGAACGGTCGGGCTCCATGATTATACAGATCTGTCGGAGCATGCGGATTTTCTCTGTAAGACATCGCTGACGATCTATAAGGTACTGGATGAGAATTTCAAGGGCATGGGAACAGTAGAAGAGGTTCTCAAGAAAAAGCAGTATGGAAAGATCTATATCATGGTCGGTATCAATGAGCTTGGAAGAGGAACCACAGAGGATTTCATGGCAAAGTATACGGAGGTCGTGGACACGCTGCATGAGTGGGATCCGGATGCCAGGATCATCATTCAGGGCATTATGAAGGTGAGTAAAAAGAAGGATACAGAGGATAAAGTCTTCAATAACAGCAATATAACAGGAAGAAATCATGCCATTGCCACGCTGGCAGATAATTATCATATCTTTTATATTGATATGAATGAGGCGGTCTGTGATGAGGAAGGAAATCTGAATGCGGAATATACCCATGATCAGATCCATCTGCTTGGTATGTACAATGACCTTTGGAAGGATTTCCTGATGACGAAGGGAATCAGCGGATAGAAGGTACCGGAACTGCAGGATTTGTATTTACGTGTATAAAAACCTCCAGATCAGAAAAACTACTAGAAAAGTAATTTGATCTGGAGGTTTTTTATGGACAGCTGGAAAGGTGCATTTTTTGAACAGGGAAGGCAGAGCATTAAAATTCCTGTGCCGGTTTATATCAGGGCAAGTGCCAGTATAGCAGGGAGCAAGGAGGGGGATGGACCCCTTGGCGATCTGTTTGATATGGTTGGAGTAGATGATAAATTTGGCAGTAATACATGGGAAGAAGCAGAAAGCACTCTGCAGAAGGAGACACTGCAGCTTGCCATAGGGAAGGCAGGGCTCAGTGGTGAGGATATCCGTTTCCTGCTTGCCGGGGATCTTCTGGCACAGTCCATGGCAAGCAGCTTTGGCCTTGCATCCTTCCAGATCCCGCTGATCGGCTTGTATGGAGCCTGTTCTACCTGTGGACTTTCCCTGGCCATGGCTGCGGCCCTGATCGTTGGCGGAATGGCACAGTATGTGGCCAGTGTGACATCCAGCCATTTTGCCAGTGCAGAAAAGGAGTTCCGTTACCCGCTTGGATATGGAAATCAGAGACCTCTGTCGGCCACCTGGACAGTAACGGGAAGCGGTGCCTTTATCTTAAGCAGCCTGAAGGGGAAAAAAGACAGAGCAGTGATCACAGGGCTTACGATAGGAAAGATCGTGGATCTTGGGATGAAGGATTCCATGAATATGGGAGCATGTATGGCACCAGCAGCATCGAGCCTAATCTGTCAGCATTTTGCGGACTTTGGCAGAACACCGGAGGACTATGACCGGATCATAACCGGTGATCTTGGCCTTGTAGGCCAGCGGGTGCTTCTGGATATGCTGGCTGAGAAAGGCTTTGACCTATCCGGAAAGCATATGGACTGCGGCATTGAGATCTATGATGAGAAGCAGGATGCCCACGCAGGAGGAAGCGGCTGTGGCTGCAGTGCAGTGGTACTGTCAGCGCTGATCTTAAAGAAGCTGGAGGAGGGCGAATGGAAAAGGGTGCTCTTTGTCCCTACAGGAGCGCTTTTAAGCAAGACCAGCTTCAATGAAGGCAAAAGCATACCGGGAATTGCCCACGCACTGGTGCTGGAGAGATGCTCATAAGGGTGCTGGAAGGGAAAACGGAATGAAGAAAACAGGAAAGGGTATTATAAAACGTGTAGGCACCAGTCAAAATGGACATTGGGAAATACTCATGATACAATAAGTTCAGATACGAATCGAGCTGTATCGGAAAGAGGACTTATATATTGAAAAAAGCAGGAAAAAGAATCGGAATTATCATACTGGTGATTCTGCTGATCGTGGCAGCTTATCTGGTCTATGTCATGGTGTCCTATCACAGGCTGCCGGACAAGCTGACTCTTGAGGTCAACAGAACAGGGAATCAGGCAGCCTTTGAGGAGGATCGTCAGGTAGAGGTTGGAAAGTATTACTGGATCATGACCTATAATATTGGTTTTGGGGCTTACCGGAATGACTACAGCTTCTTTATGGACGGGGGCAGGAGCTCCTGGGCGAAGGACGAGGAGAGCGTGACTGCCGGCATTTGTGGAATGGGAGATATCGTAAATACAGTTAATCCTGATTTCGTGCTTATGCAGGAGGTAGATATTGATGGAACCAGATCCTATCATGTGAATGAGCTGGAGCTGATGAATCAGTTTGTGACAGGCTATTATTACACCTTTGCTGAGAATTATGATTCTCCATTTTTGTTTTTCCCACCGTGGGAGCCCCATGGTGCCAATCAGGCAGGAATCGTGACCTATTCGCGCAGCGAGATCACAGATACGATGAGAAGAAGCCTTCCTATTTCCCAGTCCTTCAGCAGGTTCCTGGATCTGGACAGATGCTATTCCATCTCAAGGATCCCGCTGGAAAATGGAAAGAGCCTCTGTCTTTATAATGTACATCTCTCTGCATACGGGGCAGATGCTTCCGTCAGGGACGGACAGCTTGCCATGCTCTACGAGGACATGAAAGCAGACTATAAGGAAGGAAATTATATCATCTGTGGCGGTGATTTTAACCATAACATGAAACAGACTGTTATAGAAAATACGGATGAATGGGCACAGCCCTTCCCAAGGGAATCACTGCCGGAGGGCTTTAGGCTTGCCATTGACTCTGCCAAGGCAGAAGATATAGAGCATAACAGCTGCAGGGATGCAGGAGAGCCTTATCAGGAAGGACAGACACAGACCTATACCCTGGATGGATTTATTGTTTCTGACAATGTTGGCGTAAATTATTATACCAATATGGACTGGCGTTATGAGCTTTCTGACCATGATCCGGTATTAATGCAGTTTATGCTACTGAAATCAGAATAAAAGAAGAGAAAAATGACATACTAGTCTTCAGAAAAAGGAAGGTAATGGTATGTCATCAAAGGTTTTATATTTAAAAGCAGAACAGAATGCGGAGGTAATGCAGGCACAGGTATGTGTAAAGGACATTGCCTCCGTTTACTGTTCTGACAGGAGCATCACTTCCAAGGTGAAGGCACTTAAGATTTATCAGTTTCAGGAGGAGAAAAGAAAGCGACAGGTGATCAGCGTTCTACGTGTGATCGAGCTGATCGAAAAGGAATGCCCGGCCGTTACAGTGGAGAGTGTAGGAGAAAATGCAACATTGATCGAGCTGGTCAATGTGAGCCGGCACAAAACCATGGCGCAGACGGTCAGACTGATTTTTGTCATGCTGATCAGTTTCTTCGGAACAGGCTTTACTATTATGGCATTTCACAATGACATCAGCATCAACAGGCTTTTTTCCAGGGTATATGAACAGGTCATGGGATATACACCGCAGGGATATACCATTCTGGAGATTACCTATTCCCTTGGACTCGCAGTAGGGATCATTATATTCTTCAATCATATTGGGGGTAGACGGCTGACGAAGGATCCCACGCCGATCGAGGTGGAAATGCGTGTATATGAAACAGATGTCAATAAGGCACTGATCGAAACGGCAGACAGGGAGGGCAAGACCATTGATGCTTCCTGATCAGATCCTTCTGGGGATATTTGGGTTTTCCTTTGGCCTGCTTTCCTCGGCAGGGGTATTTACCGTGCTTTCTTCTGTAGGGCTGATACCCAGGTTTGCTGGAAGGATGCATGTGGCAGATAAAGTATTTGCGCTGGAGGAGGCAGTGATTCTTGGCACGGTTTTCGGGTGCATTGCCAGTGTGTTCCCGGACTGCCTTCAGGCAGGAAGCTATCTGCTGTCCAGGGAACCCTTTGGGGAAGCTACAGCAGCAGTAGTCAGAGTGGCTGGAACAGTGTTTCTATGCTTTTACGGATTTTTTTCGGGGAGCTTTATCGGATGCCTGGCATTTGCCATTGCGGAGATGCTGGATTCCATTCCCATTTTTGCAAGGAGAATGGGTTTCCGGCATGGTCTTGGGATCGCCATAGCAGCAGCTGCTTTTGGGAAGCTCCTCGGCAGTCTGTTTTATTTTTCCAGACAGATCTTTCTGTCCGGGATGTAATAGTATTGAAAAAAGCAGAAAAGTTGATTAAAATGGATGTGCACATGTAAAGGAGGTGTGGAGATGCGTTCTATGGAATTCAAGATGGAGCGTCCGGGACTTTTGAAGGAAGGCGATCAGATTACGGTGACAGAGGGTGTTCTGCCAAGTAATTACTATTATACGATAGATCCTTCCCTTGCAATGTCACCCAATATTCCTTTCCGTGAGAGACTAAGGACAAGAGAAGGACGTGTCAGCGCTGTCATCCAGAATGAAAGAGGCTACTACGTCACCGCAGAATTTGATGAGTAGAGAAGGAGAGAAAAACATGTTACAGAAGATTTCAACAGATAAGGCACCTGCAGCTATCGGACCCTATTCCCAGGGAATTATTGCAAACGGTATGTTATATGCATCCGGTCAGATTCCGATCATTCCATCTACAGGAGAGCTGGAGACAGGGGATATCACTGCACAGGCAAAGCAGGCCATCGAAAATGCAGGAGAGATACTGAAGGCAGCAGGCACGGATTATGAGCATGTGGTAAAGACCACCTGCTTCCTTGCGGATATGGCAGATTTTGCAGCCTTCAACAGTGTATATGAGAAATACTTTACCGGGAAGCCGGCAAGAAGCTGTGTAGCCGTAAAGCAGCTTCCGAAGAACGTGCTCTGCGAAGTAGAAGTGATCGCCGCCCTGGAAGATTAAGTGATGAAGGGGAAAAATGTGATTCTGATCGGGATGCCGGGAGCAGGCAAGAGTACCGTGGGGGTGGTGCTTGCCAAGAAGCTCGGGTATTCCTTTACTGATTCTGATCTGGTGATCCAGGAACAGACGGGAAGGCTTCTCTATCAGCTGATCGAGGCATATGGAGAAGAGGGATTTCTTGAAATTGAAAACAGGATCAATGCCACGCTTATTCTGTCAGGCCATGTGATCGCCACGGGAGGCAGCGTGGTATACGGAGAAGAGGCCATGGAGCATCTGTCAGAGATCGGATGCGTGGTGTATCTGAAGCTTTCCTATAAGGAGCTGACAGAACGTCTTGGGGATCTGCATAAAAGGGGTGTGGTCCTGAAGGAAGGATATACCCTGGAAGATCTTTACCGGGAAAGAGTTCCGCTCTATGAAAAATGGGCGGATATCACCATCACCTGTGATGGAAGGAATATCCGGGATATTGTAGAGGAGATCAGTGAAAAATACTTGAAGGAGTCATGGCAGCAATGAAAAAAGGTTCACTGAAAAGCAGTCTGTTTCTGCTTCTGGCAGCATTTATCTGGGGTGTTGCCTTTGTCGCACAGAGCGTCGGGATGGATTACATGGGTCCCTTCAGCTTTAACGGAGCCAGATTTATCCTTGGCGCCCTGGTATTGTTACCGCTTGTGGTCACGAGAAGGCAGAAGGCCATAAAGGAAGGAAAGGAAGGCGCACCCTTTGGGGTTACGCTGAGGGGTGGTATTCTCTGTGGTATTGCTCTTGGCAGTGCGGCACTGTTCCAGCAGTTTGGAATCATGTATACCACAGTAGGAAAGGCAGGATTTATCACTACACTGTATATTATCCTGGTGCCGATCGCCAGTATTTTCCTTGGGAAAAAGGCCAGTGGAAAGGTATGGATCGGGGCGGCTCTGGCAGCTGTCGGCATGTATCTGCTCTGTATGACAGAGACACTAAAGCTTTCCCGAGGAGATCTGCTTGTATTTATCTGTGCCCTGATCTTTACCGTACATATTCTGGTGATCGACCATTTTGCAGAAAAGGTGGATGGCGTGGAGCTTTCCTGTCTGCAGTTTCTGGTAGCGGGTGTGATCGGATGGATCGGAGCCATTTTATTTGAACATCCTGTACTGTCTGACTTTATAGCAGGCATCATACCGCTTGCCTATGCGGGAATTTTATCCTGTGGCGTGGCATATACGCTGCAGATCATAGGGCAGAAGGATCTGGATCCTACAGTGGCATCCCTGATCCTGAGCATGGAATCTGTATTCTCCGTTCTTGCAGGCTTCGTGCTCCTGCACCAGACACTGAGCCTGCAGGAGCTGTCTGGATGCATACTTGTATTTGCGGCAGTGATTCTGGTACAGCTGCCGGATAAAAAGAAAAAATAAGGATATGCTATATTCCAGCAGAAAGTGTTCCGGGTATGTGTCCGGGAAGTACCGGATGGAGATACGGACAGAAAGGATTTCAGGTATGGAATATAGCAAAGCATTTCTTATAGGTGGAGGGATCTGTGCCCTTGTGCAGATCCTGATGGAAAAAACAAAGCTGATGCCGGGAAGGATCATGGTGCTGCTGGTATGTCTTGGAGCAGTCCTTTCCTTTTTGGGCATTTATGATCCCTTTGTGGAATTTGCCGGTGCCGGGGCATCAGTTCCGCTTCTTGGGTTTGGACATGTTCTGATGAAAGGAGTAAAGGAAGCCATAGGTGAGGACGGGATCATGGGATTATTTACAGGGGGCTTCCGGGCCGGAGCAGCAGGCTGCAGTGCAGCATTGATCTTCGGGTATCTGGCAAGTCTCATTTTTAAACCGAAAATGAAAAAATAAGACAGGGAGGCAGCTACACATGATAAAGGAAAGGCTTGGGAAACTTAGAGAAGTGATGAAACAGGAAGGCGTGCAGTGTCTTGTGATCCCTACCTCAGACTATCATAATAGTGAGTATGTCAGTGAGTATTTTATGGCAAGAAAGTACTTCAGTGGCTTTACCGGATCGGCAGGGACACTGGTGGTAGCAGAGGATCAGGCAGCGCTTTTTACAGATGGACGCTATTTTATCCAGGCAGCCAGAGAGCTTGCGGGCAGTGATATCACACTGATGAAAATGGGTGAGCCCGGTGTGCCTGCGGTGAAGGACTATATAAAAGAAATCCTGAAAAAAGGGCAGAAGCTTGGCTTTGACGGCAGAGTGGTCACAGCCGGAGAGGGAGAAGCGTACGAAAAGCTAGCAGAGGCTGCAGAAGGACAGACTGTGTATGACAGAGATTTCTGCGGCATGGCATGGGAAGGAAGGCCGCAGCTCGCCTTTACCCCTGTATATCAGCTTTCTGAAGCTTATAGCGGAGAGTCCTGCGAGGGCAAGCTTGCAAGACTTCGTGAAAAAATAAAGGAGAAGGGGGCAGAGATCCATTATCTGACCACGCTGGATGATATCGCATGGCTGTTTAACCTCCGTGCGGATGACGTGGAAAGCTGCCCTGTGCTCCTTTCCTATGCGGCGATCACAGAAACAGAAAGCTATCTGTTTGCCGGAGAGAAGGCATTTTCAGAGGGGATCAGGGAATATCTTGCGAAGAACCATATTATCCTAAGACCTTATGACAGCTTTTATGATTTTGTGGCAGCAAGAGGGATGGAAAATAAGGAAGAGAAGATCCTTGTGTGCAAGAACCGGATCAATTACCGGCTGTTAAAGGAGCTCCCTAGGGAGAGACTGATCGACAGTCCAAATCCTACCACGAGGATGAAGGCCGTCAAGAATGAAACGGAGCAGGAAAATCTCAGGAAGGCACATCTGATGGATGGCATTGCCGTGACCCGTTTTATGTACTGGCTGAAGAAGAACGTCGGAAAGATCCCCATGGATGAGATCAGTGTGGCAGAGCATCTTAAAAGCCTTCGGGCACAGAATCCTTCCTTTATAGAGCCGAGCTTTGAGACGATCAGCGCTTACGGAGACAATGGTGCGATCATTCATTACAGCGCAAAGAAGGATGCCTGCAGTACGATCCAGGCGAAAGGCATGCTCATGGTAGACAGCGGCGGTCATTATTATGAAGGAACGACAGATATTACAAGAACCTTTATCCTGGGAGAGATCACAGAGGAAATGCGTCAGCACTTTACGCTGGTAGCAAGGGCCGTCATGCGCCTGAAGAGCCTCCGGTTTCTGAAGGGCTGCAGGGGCACCAATCTGGATCTGGCAGCCAGGGAGGTTTTCTGGCAGCAGGGACTGGATTATAAACACGGAACCGGTCACGGGGTAGGTTATCTTCTGAATGTCCATGAAGGACCAAACAGCTTCCGGTATAAGGAGCTTCCCGGCAGTGATAATGACTGGGAGTTTGAAGAGGGAATGGTGACGACAGATGAACCCGGTATTTATATAGAAGGAAGCCATGGCATCCGTACGGAAAATGAGCTGCTCTGCCGGAAGGGTGAGCAGAACGGATATGGTCAATTCATGCACTTTGAGGATCTGACCTATGTGCCCATTGACCTTGACGGTATCGATCCTGCGGCTATGGAAGAAAGTGAAAAGAAAACACTGAATGCATACCATAAATCAGTATATGAGAAGCTGTCTCCTTATTTTGAAGGGGAAGAGCTGGAATTCCTGAAGAAGGCAACAAGGGAAATCTGACCCGGCCGGAGGATGGAAGCGCCGGAGGAAAGAAATCAGATCTTTGCTTGACGGATATCTCTTTTTTTGATAAGGTTGTATCTAAAGGATTTTTCGGGGAACGGGATTCATACTCCGGGAAATCAGTAAATACATACGGAGGAGATTGAGATGAGTAAAGCAAATGTAACTGTCGGAGATTCAGGTATCTTCGATGCAAAGCAGCTTGGCGTTTCCAAAATGCTGATTCTTGGTGTACAGCACATGTTCGCAATGTTTGGAGCAACAGTTATCGTTCCCGCACTGACAGGTCTGGATGTTTCCACCACACTGTTATTCGCAGGACTCGGTACACTGTTGTTCCATTTTTTAGCTAAAGGAAAGGTACCTGCATTCCTGGGATCCTCCTTTGCCTTTATCGCAGGCTATGCAGCGATTGCCCCTAACGGAGAGAAGGAGCTTCTCCCTTACGCCTGCTTTGGTGTTGCCTGTTCCGCTGTCCTGTATCTGATCCTGGCAGCACTGATCAAGGCCTTTGGAACCTCCAAGGTTATGAAATTCTTCCCACCTATTGTAACCGGACCTATTATCATTGCCATCGGTCTGAACCTCTCCCAGTCAGCGATCAATAACTGTGCAGCTAACTGGTGGATTGCAGTACTTGCCATTGTTGTGGTCATTGCCTGCAATATCTGGGGGAAGGGCATGATCAGGATCATTCCCATTATCATGGGTGTTATCGTATCCTATGCGGTCGCAGCCGTAACCGGAAATGTGGATTTCACACCGGTAAAGGAAGCAGCATGGATCGGTTTCCCGATTCACTATGAAAGCACAGTATTCTCTGTTTTAAAGGGCGGAGATACTTCCCTGCTGATCACAGCAGCTATTACCATCATGCCGATCGCACTGGCTACTATGGTAGAGCATATCGGTGATATGTCTGCGATCTCATCAACCGTAGGCAAAAATTATATCAAGGATCCCGGACTTCACAGAACACTTCTTGGAGATGGTCTTGCAACCATGCTGGCTTCCCTGTTCGGTGCACCAGCCAATACAACCTATGGTGAAAATACCGGTGTACTTTCCCTGACAAAGGTTTACGATCCCGCAGTGATCAGGATTGCTGCTGTGTTTGCCATTCTCTTCTCCTTCTCACCGAAGATCGAGGCAGTCATTTCCTGTATGCCGACAGCAACACTGGGCGGTGTTTCCCTGGTGCTTTATGGTATGATCTCTGCAGTCGGTGTCCGTAACGTAGTTGAGAATCAGGTAGATTTCACAAAGAGCCGTAACGTGATCATCGCTGCTCTGATCCTGGTGCTTTCCATTGGTATCAACTTCAGTGCAGCAGGAGCGATCTCCTTCAGTATAGGCGCAGTCACAGTAAACCTTTCCGGTCTTGCTGTAGGTGCCCTGACAGGTATCATCCTGAATGCAGTCCTTCCGGGTAAGGATTACAAGTTTGATGACGACGAGCCCTCTGATACCGGTGTAAACTTCGAGGTATAAGAAGCGGATACAGACAAAAAAGCCTTCCTTAGGCGGTACAAATTAGGGATTTTATATCTTTAAGAAAATCGGCATAGTTTAGTGATTACGATTACTGGACTATGCCGTTTTTATTGATGAGATGTCGGTGTTTGAAATTCGCCGATACAATTCCAGATGATTTTGATTTTTTGAACTCTATGACCATCCACACGTTCTGCCTTGTACACGATAATCTTTTCTACAAACTCTCTGATAATCTCTGCGTCAAGCTCCTGAACGCTCATCGTTGTTTTATCCATCACCATAATCAATTGCTTTCGTAAAAATTGGGAAAAAAACACCGGAACTCTGATTGACTCGGATTTCTGGTGTTTGACTCTGATTGACTCAATATTTGTCTATTATTTACTTTGATTGACTATGACTCCATGGCGATGGAGCAGAGCCTCCGTAGAAGGATTTTCATTAACTACACCATAACTTTAGCACAGATAGATATAGAAGTCAATATAAAATCTCACATAATGTTATAGAAAATGATAAAATTATGTAAAAAACAGTTCATTTTTCTCACTTTTTGTGCTAATATATTCTTTGTGTTTTATGTGATTATAGGAGAAATGACATGTTTGGAACACGATTAAAAGAATTACGTAAGAAAAATGGATATACACAGGTTACTTTAGCGGAAAAATTAGGAGTTTCCAAAGGCACTATTGCTATGTGGGAAGTAGGTAAGAGGAAGCCTGATTTTGAAATGCTTTGTACACTATCGGAACTATTTGATGTTCGGACGGATTATATATTAGGGCAATCGGATGATGCTTCTTCTGCTACACTATCAGCGGAAGCTATTGAAAAATTAGGAAAATGGTCAACAGAGGATGAACTGATGGATCTTATTAAGCTCTATCTTTCAATAGATGATTATGGTAAGCAGACTGTGGATTATTTAATAAAAAGCGAAGCCGAAAGGTGCAGAAATCAGGGAACATCTGAGGATGTAAGTGGAATAGATATTATGGTCACTTTCAGGTCATAATCCCCCTATTGTATTTTGCGATTTTGCGCACGATGGGGAACGGCGGTTCTACGCTAACTATATATAGGATTAGATGATTTTTACAATGAAGTAATAGATAGACACCTATCAAATACTTTTGAATAGTTTTTTTGAAAGGAACTACATCGTATGGAACAAAAACATGATATCGTCCTCTATCAGATAGATGATACCAATGTCTGTGTCAGTGTATATTTTGAAAATGAGACATTCTGGCTTACCACAAAGGCTATGGCTGAGCTGTTTGGTGTCAAGTCTCAGGCTATCACAAAGCACTTGGGAAATATCTATGAAGAGGAAGAATTAACTCGTGAGGCAACTTGTTCCAAAAAGGAACAAGTTCAAATTGAAGGTGGTCGTGAGGTAAAACGTAATCTTGATTTCTACAATCTTGATGCAATTATTGCCGTAAGGTTCTTGAGGGTAAAGGAAGAATATCCCATGAGCAGGCTATCGAAAAGGCTGCAAAGGAATATGGTATCTTCCGTGTGCGTCAGGATCAGGAATATGTATCAGAATTTGATAAACAAACCGAAAAATATTTCAAGGGTGAATAGTAAACAGCCGAGGTGGTAACCTTTCGTTACTGCCTCGGCTGCAATTCTTAGCTGCCATAGTGCTACCTCCGATTTAGATTTTCTTTGCTTCATACCGCTTGAAAACGTCATTTACAAATATTTTCTAAAAATCCCTTAGTAGAACCGCCTTTTCCGGGAGGCTGTTTTTGTGTTAGAATAGGGAACAGCAGATTACATACAGAAAGAGGCAGATTATGAAACAATTACCGGAAGTAAACCAGGATATCAGGAGCAGGCTGAAGGATATTACCTGCTTTGCCCTAGATATGGATGGAACTGTTTATCTTGGCACGAAATGGATCGAGGGTGCCGTGGACTTTTTGAAGGCAGTGGAGAAGGCTGGAAAGCAGTATATCTTCCTGACCAATAATTCCTCCAAGGGGCCTGAAAATTATGTGGAGAAGCTGGCAGCCATGGGACTTATTGTGACAAAGGACAGGATCGTGACCTCCGGACAGGCGACAATTTCCTATCTGAAGAAGCACTATCCGGGAAAAAGGGTGTACCTTCTTGGAAACGATCTTCTGCAAAGGGAATTTCAGGAGGAAGGGATCCTTCTTGCAGAAAATGATCCGGAGGTGGTCGTGACAGGCTTTGATACCTCACTGACCTATGAAAAGCTGTGCAGGGTCTGTGATCATGTCAGGGCAGGGCTTCCTTATATTGCAACCCATCCAGATTACAATTGTCCTACGGAGGATGGCTTTATCCCGGATATCGGCTCTTTTCATGAACTGATCCATGCATCGGCGTTCCGCTACCCTGATCATGTGGTAGGCAAGCCCAGTGGGGATATTATGGACTATCTGGCCGGGCGCGCAGGAACCTCCAGGGCAGAAACAGCTATGGTGGGGGATCGTTTATATACGGATGTGGCAGCAGGTGTCAATAACGGTTATACCGGGATACTGGTGCTGAGCGGTGAGGCAACATTGGCAGATGCAGAAGAAGCTGAGGTCACACCGGATCTGATCTTTACCTCGGTGAAGGAGATGATCCCTTTTTTATAGAAAGGTGCAGAAAAAATGGCATTGCAGTTTTATTTTGGCCCTTCCGGAAGTGGAAAGAGCCACAGGCTTCACAGAGATATCATCACATGGGCGGAAAAGGAGCCGGGACGCAGCTTTCTGTTTCTGGTTCCCGATCAGTTTACCATGCAGACCCAGCTTGACCTGGTGAATGCCAGTAAGAAAAAGGGGATCATGAATATTGATGTACTGAGCTTTGGGAGACTGGCCCACAGGATTTTTGAGGAAACCGGTTTTACAACGGAAACGGTACTGGATGATACAGGAAAGAGTCTGATCCTCAGGAGGATCGCCGAAAAGCACAGGGAAAATTTAAGCGTGATCGGAAAGAATCTGAACCGGATCGGCTATATCCATGAGGTAAAGTCAGCTCTGTCAGAGTTCATGCAGTACGGTCTGACACCGGAGGATGTGGACGGGCTTGCCGGATTTGCAGGAAGAAGAGGAACCCTGTCCGGCAAGCTGAAGGATTTAAGTGAGCTTTACCGGGCATTTCTTACTTGTAAGGAAGGAAAATTCATAACGACAGAGGAAACACTGGAGCTTCTGACAAGGGCAGTGGAGCAGTCTGCCATTATCAGGGACAGTGTGATCATATTTGATGGCTTTACAGGCTTTACACCGATCCAGAACCGGCTGATCCAGCGTCTGATGGAGCTGACCGAAAGAGTCATCGTTTCAATAACAATCGATATTTATGATGACCCCTACAAAATGGCAGGGGATCAGGAGCTGTTTTATCTAAGCAAAAAGACGGTCCGGGATCTATGCAGGCTGGCAGAGGAAGCCAGTGTAGAGAAGATGGAGGATGTCTATCTGAAGGAAGAGCCGGTATATCGTTTTTTACAGAACCCGGCACTGGCACATCTGGAGAAGAGCCTGTTCCGGTATCCTTTTGCCCCTTTTGCAGGAGAAACGAAAGCACTGCAGCTCTCAGAATGTCTTTCTCCGGCAGGTGAAGCAAGAGCTGTGGCTGAAAAAATCCGTGAGCTGGTACTTTCTAAAGGGTATAGCTACCGGGATATTGCTGTTATCGTAGGCGATATGGAAACCTATGGAGATTATCTGGAACGGGAAGGGGAACGGTATGAGATCCCTATGTTCATGGACAGGACAAGGGGACTTCTGCTGAATCCCTTTATTGAATTTATAAGGAGCAGCCTGAAAATGGTGCTGACGAACTTTTCCTATGAATCAGTATTCCATTATCTGCGGAGCGGACTGGCAGGTTTTGAGGAGGAAGAGGTCGACAGGCTGGAAAATTATGTAGTTTCCCTGGGAATACGGGGAAGGAAGAGCTATCAGGAGGTCTTTGTCAGAAAAGGAAAAGGGATACCAGAAGAAAAACAGGCGTTATTTCTAGCTGGACTGAATGCAACAAGGGAAAAACTGATGCTGCAGATGATGCCCCTGCTTGAAAAGCACAGAAGTGCCGGGGAATATGTCAGAATGCTGTATGATTTTATTGTGCAGGCAGATATGGCAGCAAAGCTTGCGTCCTATGAGCAGTGGTTCCAGGAGAATGGAAGACCGGAAAAGGCACGGGAATATGCCCAGGTATACCGGTTTGTCATGGAGCTTTTAGAGCAGATCGAGGCGCTTCTAAAGGATGAGGAAATGTCTTTGCAGGAATTTGCGGATATTCTGGATGCCGGCTTTGCCGAGATCGAGATCGGGATCATTCCGGGCAGTGTGGACAGGGTTGTCGTGGGGGATACCCAGAGGACCCGGCTGAAGCAGGTGAAGATTCTGTTTTTCCTTGGCGTAAATGATGGAAATATTCCAAAGAGTGGTCAGGGAGGGGGTATCATTTCCGATATTGACCGGGAATTCCTGCAGACCTCCGGCATTGAGCTGGCGCCTACACCAAGGCAGGAAATGTATATCCAGAGACTGTATCTTTATATGAATCTGACGAAGCCATCAGAGCGGCTGTATCTGTCCTATGCACGCTGTGGCAGTGACGGAAAGAGCATCAGGCCTTCCTATCTGGTCTCCCTGATCGAGAGGATGTTTCCGGGTATTCATAAGGAATATCCGGACATGGTTACTTCAGTGACAGAAAGACTCTGCGGACCAAGGGACGGACTGCTTCTGCTGGCAGAAGGCCTGCAGGCATACAGGGAGGGAAGACGGGAGCATGAAAAGGAAACAGCAGCACTTCTGAAGCTGTACCGGCAGAGTGAGGATTACAGGGAGCTTGCAGAAGAGATGACAGAAGCGGCCTTTGCAGGATACTCGCATTCACCGCTCTCTGAACAGGTGGCCAGAGAAATTTACGGCACTATGCTGCAGAATAGTATCAGCCGTCTGGAGCGGTATGCAGCGTGTGCCTATTCCCATTTCCTGCAGTATGGGCTGCAGCTAAGGGAGCGGGAGGAATACAGCTTTGAACCGGCAGACCTTGGAAATATATATCATATGGTGCTGGAGCGTTTTGCAGGAAAACTTGCAGAGCATGGAAAAACCTGGTTCAATTTTGATGAAACAGAAGCAGATGCCTGGCTGAAGGAGGCTCTGCTGGAGAGCACAACCTCTTATGGAGAAACGATTCTTTACAGTAACGCCCGTTATGAATATATGACGGAACGGATCCTCCGGATTTTGAGGAGAACGGTCAGGACATTGAAGACACAGCTTCTTGGTGGTGCCTTTGTGCCTTCTCATTTTGAAATGTCATTTCAGAGAGTAGAGGATCTGGATGCAGTAAATATTGCCCTGTCAGAGCACGAAAAGATGAAGCTGAAGGGAAGGATCGACAGGATCGATACCTTTGAGGATGAGGAACATGTTTATGTAAAGGTGATCGATTATAAGTCCGGAAACAAAAAATTTGATCTGGCAGCCCTGTATTACGGACTGCAGCTCCAGCTTGTTGTTTACATGAATGTTGCTGTGGAAATGGAGAAAAGGAGGAATCCGGGAAAGGAGGTAGTACCGGCAGCCCTTCTTTACTATCATGTGGCTGACCCCCTGGTTAAGGAGGAAAAGGAGTTGTCGCCGGAGGAAATAAATGACCGGATGCTGAAGGAGCTGCGGACAACAGGAATTGTCAGTGCAGAGGAACCGGTGGTGAGCCTTCTTGACAGAACCCTGTCCGGAAAATCCCTGCTGATCCCGGTAGAGCGGAAAAAGGATGGCAGCTTCTCTGCCTCCTCCAGTGTGGTATCAAAGGAGGATTACGAGGTGATCTCCGGTTATGTAAATGAGAAGATCAGACAGTTCGGACGGGAGATCCTTTCCGGGAATATGGCTGTCAATCCCTGCGAAATGGGACAAGGAACAGCGTGTACGTACTGTGCATACAGGAGTGTCTGCAGCTTTGATGAGAAGCTGCCGGGCTATCAGGTCAGGGAGCTGAAGGATGAGGGCAGAGATGCCATTATGGAAAAAATGAGGGAAGCTATGATGCAGGAAAAAGCCGGAGACAGATCCGGGAAGGGAGGAGAGCAATGGCAGTAACATTTACAGAGGAGCAGCTTAAGGCGATCACTCTCCATGACCGGAATATCCTGGTATCAGCGGCTGCAGGAAGCGGTAAGACAGCGGTGCTGGTTGAGAGGATCATACGGATGATCACCAGGAAGGAAGCTCCGGTCGATATTGACAGGCTTCTGGTGGTGACCTTTACCAGTGCTGCGGCGGCAGAAATGAGGGAGAGGATCAGCCTTGCCATAGAAAGGGCGCTGCTTGAGGATCCGGAAAATGAGCATCTGCAGAAGCAGAGCACTCTTCTCCACAATGCAAAGATCACGACCATTGACAGCTTCTGTCTCTTTGTGGTCAGGAATAATTTTAACGATATCGGGCTGGATCCTGCCTTCCGGATCGCAGATGAGGGTGAGCTGAAGCTGATGAAGCAGGATGTGCTGACAGAGCTTCTGGAGGAATGGTATCAGGAAGGCACAGAAGAGTTTCATGCCTGTGTGGAATATTTTACCGGAGGAAGCAGTGACAGGGCTCTCGAGGAATACATAGGAAAGCTGCATGGCTTTGCCATCAGTCATCCATGGCCGGAGGAATGGCTGAAGGAACGGGAAGAGGATTATAAAATAACGGATGTATCAGGACTGGAAGCCCAGGAATGGGTAGAGTATTTGTTAAATTATATTTTAACATGTATAAGAGAAGACGCTGACAGGCTGCGTGAGGCGGTGAGGCTGGCAGAACAGCCATCAGGTCCCTGGTATTATGGTGAAGTGCTGGAGAGAGAGGTGGAAATGTTGGAGGCTGTGGCCGGAAGGGACAGCTATCAGGCACTCGGAGAGGCTTTTTCCGGGATTCATTTTGACAGGCTGCCGGGGAAAAAGGATGACAGTGTGGATCCGGTCATCCGGGATCAGGCCAAGGAGATCCGGAATGCAGTCAAAAAGCAGATCGATGAGCTGCAGGAGAATTTCTTCCTGCTTCCGGCAGAAACAGTGATCCGCAGAATGCAGGAGGCGTCAGGACCGGTCAGGACACTGCTTGCACTGACCATACAGTTCCTGCACCGGTTTGAGGAAAAAAAGAGACAGGAAAATGTGATCGACTTCAGTGACATGGAGCATATGGCGCTGCAGATCCTGCTTCAGAGAAAGGAGGATGGAAGCCTTGCTTCCACACCGGCTGCCAGGGAGTACCGGCAGTTTTTTGCCGAGATCCTGATCGACGAGTACCAGGACAGCAATCTAGTCCAGGAGCTGCTCCTTAAAAGTGTTTCCGGAGAGGAAGAGGACGCATTTAACCGGTTCATGGTAGGAGATGTCAAGCAGAGCATTTATAAGTTCAGACTGGCAAGACCGGAGCTTTTTATTGAAAAATACACCTGTTATTCTAATGATGACTCAGTGAGACAACGAATTGATCTGCATCAGAACTTCCGTAGCAGAAAAGAGGTTATCACCAGTATCAACCATGTATTTGAGAGGATCATGGGAGAAAGGATCGGCGGAATATCTTATGATGATGCGGCGGCTCTGTATCCGGGAGCTGTTTATCCGGAAGGGGAAGGGTATGGAACAGAAATCCTGCTGACAGAGAAGGATCAGAAGGGAGGACTGTCAGGCAGCGGATCAGAAGCGGTCATGATTGCTTCCCGTATCCGGGAGCTGCACAGGACACTGCAGGTACAGGACAAGGAAAGCGGCGGCCTCCGTCCGGTGAAATACAGTGATATGGTGATCCTTTTACGTGCTGTTTCCTCAACAGCAGAGGAATTCAGAGGAATCCTGGAGAAGGAGGGAATTCCGGCCTATGTGACATCACGGACGGGATATTTTCAGGCGGCTGAGGTACGGGAGATCCTGGCACTTCTGCAGGTCTTAAACAATCCCATGCAGGATATTCCGTTGTTTGGAACAATGAAATCCTTCTTTGGAAGATTTTCAGAGGAAGAGATTGCCGGGATCCGTGTGGCAGGGGAGCGTAGCAGTCTTCTGTATGAGGATCTGGTCAGGGGGGAGCAGGACGAAAAGGTTTCCGGTTTCCTTAAGAAAATCAGACGCTGGCGGAGAATGGCAGTGTATACCCCGATCCATAAGCTGATCCAGAGCATTCTGACAGAAACGGGGTACCTTGAGTATATCCAGGCAAAGCCTGGCGGAGACCAGAGAAGAGCCAATGTGGAAATGCTGCTGGTACGGGCGGCAGCATTTGAGAAAACAAGCTATTACGGACTGTTTCATTTCCTTAGGTATATGAAACAGCTTGAAAAGTATCAGGTCGATTATGGAGAAGCGGATGTACTGGATGAAAATGCAGATGTTGTCCGGATCATGAGTATCCATAAGAGTAAAGGACTGGAGTTTCCGGTCTGCTTCGTGGCGGGACTTTCCCACCGCTTTAACAGGACGGATATGAGCGGAAGCCTGATCCTGGATGTGGATATGGGAATCGGTGTGGACTATGTGCAGAGCAGGGAGCGGATCAGCAGCAGGACACTGCGGAAAAATGTGATCGCAACAAAGCTGAAGCTGGAAGCCTTGTCAGAAGAGATGCGTATTTTGTATGTAGCCATGACAAGAGCCAGGGAAAAGCTGATCCTGACAGCAGCGGTGTCTGACCTTGAGAAGGCAAAGAGTGCGATGGAACAGAGAGAACCATATGAAAAGGTGCCCTTTTCCGTGCTGGCATCGGCAGGCTCCTTCCTTGATTTTCTCCTTCCCTGCTTCAGGGCAGATGAGGTAACCTTTCTGGGCAGTGAGGAGCTGTTTACGAAGGAAGTGGAAGAAACCATACGAAATTATGACAGTAAACAGGAGCTTCTATTGTCCAGTGTGGATAATGAGATTATGACAGAAATGTCACAAAAGCTAAACAGAGCCTATCCCCATATGGAGCTGCAGCATCTCATTGTGAAGACGACGGTGTCAGAACTGAAAAAAGCCGGGATGGGTCATTTATCAGAAAGGTCAATCAGCGAGCTTTCCGGTGGTATGGCAGAAGGGAGAGAGGAGGGCTTTACAAGAGAGCTGTTTCCGCAGCCTGAGGTTACTCCTTATATTCCATCCTTTATCAGGGAACAGGAAACCATGTCGGGAACAGACCGAGGAACAGCCTACCATAAGGTCATGGAGCTGCTGGATCTTGCAGGGGTGCTGCCCAGGGAAGAGAAGATGGAACAGGAAGCTGCTTCGGGTGCAGGAGCAGATCAGAAGCAGCTGGGTGCGCAGCTTCAGGCGCTGTGTGAAAGCGGAAGGCTGAAGCAGGCAGAAAGAGATGCGGTGGCAGACCGCAAGATAGAGGCTTTTCTGAATACTGCCCTTGCCAGAAGAATGGCAAGGGCACAGCAGGCAGGGAAGCTTTACAGAGAGCAGCCCTTTGTCCTTGGACTTCCGGCAAACAAGCTGGGAGAGGAGCTCCCGGAAGAAGAAACTGTGCTGATCCAGGGAATCATAGATGTTTTCTTCGAAGAAGAGGACTATATCGTGGTGGCTGATTATAAGACAGACCGGGTAGAAACATCAGAAGAACTGATCCGGCGGTATCAGGTGCAGCTTGATTATTATGCACAGGCACTTGAGCGTCTTACCGGAAAGCAGGTGAAGGAAAAGCTGATCTATTCCTTTGCCCTGTCAAGGGAGATCCGGCTTTGATGATAAGGCCGTCAGTGCAGGGATTCTAAAAATTTACGGATATAAGGAAGAGCAGCACCACAGGCAATCGGTATGCCGGCACAGGAGGCAGCGGATATAAAATGCCGGTCAGTTGGAAATGCACTCGCCTTTTGGATCTTTGATAACAATAGATCAATATCATTGTCTGTAATATAAGGAGCAATACTGCCACCGAGAATTACGTCATAATCAATAACCATGTGGAGATTATCTATTGCAATGGTCAGCGCAGAAAGATAAGAGAGCCAGCGTTCTTCATAGCTGTGCTCTTTTTTTCTCAGATGAAGGAAAAAATCCTCAAGAGTTTCATCCCCCTCAAGAAGGGCAGAAACAGAGCAGCAGGTTTCCATACATCCGCGCTTGCCGCAATAGCAGGGCTTTCCGTCTGGTATAATTGTCATATGTTCAAAAACACCACTTTTTAATTCACAACCCTTCAGAAATTTTCCATTTACGATAAGAGCACCACTCAGATTTTCCCGTATATGAAAGAATATTGCATTTTTCTTTTCCGGCTGCTGCCATAGCTCCAGGGTAGCTGCGGCCTCAGCATCATGGATCATTGTGCAGGGAAAGGGCAGATATTTGGAAATGGCACGTACGGTCAGACCGGTACAATTTAGGATTTTTCCATAGGTAACTGTTTTTCCATCCGCGGAGATCAGTCCCTGCAGTACGATACCGATACCCAGAATAGAAGAAGATGGGTATGCAAGTGAAGTCAGGAAATGAGTCAGCTTTTCACCCAGCAGTTCAAAATAATCCGGTGTATTGGAAAAGGGAACAGCGTATTGGATAGTGTGGAGCAGGGTTCCTCTCAGGTCAATAGCTGCCATGGAAAGCGTATGAAGACGGATTTCAATTCCGATGGAAATCCGGGCATCATAGATACAGGATATAATCTGCGCCTTACGTCCGCCTGTAGAAGCGAAGGAGCCATTTCTTTCGATCAGACCAGAGGCTTCCAGACTCTGCAGCTGCTGGGATACCGTTGGTAAGCTGAGCGTTAGCTGGTATGCAATGTCCTGCTTGGAAATACGTTGTGTTTTGTAGATCAGCTCATATACCCGCTTGCGGGTTATGGGATTTGGTTGACCATTCATAAGGTAAAAGCTCTCTTTCTAAAAATTATACCAATGCTTTGTTCAGGATAACACATCCTGTTACAAACAGCAAGCTTTGTGTATAGTGCACAAAAAAATATATATTTTTTTTGATTATATGTCATTGACTAATAAAAAATGTTCGTATAAACTTATAACATAAACTTTTGCAAAACGAATTTGCAAAAGCAGTTCACAAAAGCGGTTCAAAAAAAGGAGGGAAGCGAGTGGATACAGCAAGAGAGTTACCAAAAAAGATGAAAGCAATTGTTGCTTATGCACCGGGCGATTACAGATTTGAGGTCGTGGATACCCCAAGAGCAGGAGAGGGTGAAATGATCCTGAAGGTAGAAGCCTGTGGGATCTGTGCAGGTGATGTGAAGGCCTTCCATGGTGCAAAGAGTTTCTGGGGCGGTGATGGAAATCCTCCCTACATTAAGGCACCTATGATCCCTGGCCATGAGTTTGTTGGCAGGGTTGTGGAAATTGGTGATAAGGTCAAGGGAAACTGGAAAATTGGAGACAGAATCTGTCCTGAACAGATTGTTCCCTGCGGCGAATGCATGTTCTGTAAAACCGGAAGACACTGGATGTGTGAAAAGCACGATCTTTTTGGCTTCCAGAATAATGTAAATGGCGGTATGGCTGAATATGTACGTCTGACGAAGGAAGCACTTCCATATCTGGTACCCGCAGATATGCCTGTTGAGAAGGCTGCTCTGATCGAGCCATATGCATGTGCATTTCATTGTGTGGACAGGGCACAGCCAAAGACGACAGACTTTGTGGTGCAGTCAGGAGCAGGAACACTGGGACTCGGAATGATCGGAGCCCTGAGACAGGCAAATCCTAAGTGCCTGGTAGTTTTGGATATGAACGATGAGCGCTTGAAAAAAGCAAAGGAATTTGGGGCGGATATCGTCATGAATCCGGGAAAAGAAGATGTGGTGTCTAAGATCAAGGAGATGACAGGCGGATATGGCTGTGATATCTATATTGAAGCAACCGGACATCCATCCAGTGTACAGCAGGGACTGGATTGTATCCGTAAGCTGGGACGTTTTGTTGAATTCTCAGTATTTGGAGAAAAGGTATCTGTGGACTGGAGCATCATATCTGACAGAAAAGAATTGGATCTTCTTGGTGTACATCTGAGTCCCTACTGCTATGACACGGTGATCGAATGGATTGACAATGGGAAGCTGCCGACTGCCGGAGTGGTAAGTCATAAATTCCCGTTAGAGAAGTGGGAAGAAGGATTTCATCTGGCACAGACCGGAGAAGATGGAGCAATGAAGGTTGTTCTGGTACCGGGAATGGAGGGATAGTATGCAGAGGATTCTCAATGATCCGGACAATATTGTAGACGAGATGCTGAGCGGCTTTCTGAAAGCAAATAGTGATATAGTAGAAGCCACGGAAAATAAGCGGGTTGTTAAAGCCAGATGCAAAGGCGAAGGAAAGGTTGGTGTGATCACCGGAGGCGGCTCCGGACATAAACCGGCATTCATTGGTTATGTTGGAGAAAATATGTGCGATGCTGCAGCAGTTGGTGAAATCTGTTCTTCCCCTACAGCAGTTGCCTTTCTGGATGCGGCCAAATGTGCAGATCAGGGAAAGGGAGTAGCCTGTCTCTATGGAAATTATTCCGGGGATAACATGAATGTAAAAATGGCTGTGAAAATGGCACAGAAGCAGGGCCTGACGATAAAGACAGTGATTGCCAATGATGATGTGGCCAGCGCTCCTAAGAATCAGAGAGAAAAGAGAAGAGGAGTTGCCGGGGAGATCTTTATGTGGAAATGTGGCGGTGCCAAGGCTGCAATGGGCGGTTCACTTGACGAGGTGATCAATGCAGCACAAAAGGCAATTGACCATACGAGGAGTGTTGGTATTGGTCTGACACCATGTACACTTCCGGCGGTGGGACATCCTAATTTTGAGATCAAGGATGGCACTATGGAGGTAGGGATAGGACACCATGGAGAGCCTGGAATAGAAGTGTGTGAGCTGGAAACGGCTGATAAAATGGCAAAGAGAATGACAGATATCATCCTGCCGGACTATCCTTTTGAAGCAGGTGATGAGGTTGCAGTGCTGATTTCCGGGCTTGGGGCGACACCGGTAATGGAATTGTATGTATTATACAATGAGGTGGAAAAGCTTCTGCAGGAAAAAGGAATTGCAGTCTACAGAGCATATGTGGGAAATTATTTTACATCATTAGATATGATGGGTGCAACGCTTACATTAATGAAGCTTGATGAGGAATTAAAGGAGCTCCTTGATATGCCTGTTAATACAGTAGGATTGAAGCAAAAAGGGAAGGAGAAGGGATGAAAGCGTTTCATAACAAGGATGGAAAGCCTGTTCTGATGAGGATGGTCAGTGGAATTAAAGAAAATAAGGATTACCTCGGTGAAATTGACGGCCTGATCGGAGACGGTGACCATGGGATGAATATGAATAAAGGCTTTAGCCTGTTTCAGCAGCGGTTTGAAAAGGAAACGTTTGATCTGAGTGAAGGCCTGAGAGAGCTGGGGATGATCCTGCTTAATGAAATCGGCGGTTCCATGGGTCCGATCTATGGAACTGTATTTATGGCAATGGCAGATGAAGCAGACGGAAAAGATGAGATTACAGTTTCAGATCTGTACCAGATGCTGGATCAGGCGAAAAAGGAGCTGGAAGAGCTTGTTGGAGCAAGAACAGGAGATAAAACGCTGATGGATACACTGACACCTGCAGTGGCAGCTTTGGAAAAAGCCGGCCAGGAGGGTGCGGATATGCAGACTGCCCTTGTACAGATGAAAAAGGCTGCAGAGAGTGGAAGAGATTCCACGAAGGATATGATAGCAAAATTCGGACGTGCCAGCAGACTTGGGGAACGGTCAAGAGGTGTACTGGATGCCGGGGCTGTATCCTGCTGTATCCTGCTTCAGAGCTTTGCAGACGGTATAATGGAGGTGATCAGGTGAAACTTGCAATTGGCTGTGATGAAGCAGCATATCAGCTGAAAAAGACGATAATGGAGCATTTGTCTGATATCGGTGTTGAATATGAGGATTACGGAGCGGCAGAGGGAGAAACTGTTTTATACCCGGATATAGCAAGGAAGGTAGCTGAGGCAGTGGCAGAAGGAAAATATGAACGGGGCATTCTGGTTTGCGGAACTGGAATCGGAATGGCTATTACGGCCAATAAAGTCCCGGGGATACGGGCAGCAGTCTGTCATGACCCATATTCTGCAGAGAGAGCCAGAAAAAGCAATGACGCACAGATCCTCTGCATGGGAGAAAGAGTGATCGGGAAGGAGCTGGCTAAATGCCTGGTTGATATCTGGCTAAAAGCAGAGTTCTCTGGCGGAGGATCACTTCCCAAGGTGAAACGGATCGGAGAAGTGGAACAATACTATTTTGACAAAGTAAAAAAACAAGTATCTGATTGATATTTTCTGTAGCGTGGAATATACTATGGTTAAGAAATGAAATTAAATTTCAAATAATGAAATTCAAAAAAATAAGTGAGGTGAAGGTATGAATTATCATATTTTGGATTCGCTAGATTTAAGGGCATTTGACAACAGGGAGAAGGATTATGGGGTACATAATTATTTGGAAACACTGGGATTTGTTCCAGATGCTGTTACTCTGCTGGAATGCTCTGTAGAACAGGTTCATTCCTATAACGGGATCATTGATAATGCGACAGTGCCTTACCTGTGGACATGTGAAAGAGAAATGCCGGGCGGTAATGTCTGGAGCCAGAGGCAGCTGTACGGATTGGTAGAGGAACTGCATAAGGCAGGAACCAAATTTTTCTTTGGTGCACTTGCCCAGCCGAATATACATGATGAATACAATACCAGAGCAGAATGGCTTATGGAGCATGCGGATGAATATGATATTTTCATCATGACAAGGGATGGCGGTTCCTTACGGAATAGTACAGGATCCATTAATCCGCTGAGAAGGCTTCCAGATGGACGCTACTATGAAGATGTATTTCTGGAAGATCTGATCAGATATCTGGAGGATTTTCATATGGATGGCTTTCTGGCAGGAGATGGCTGGTGCGGTCTTGGCGTTATGCTGAAGGATGGGGATTTCCATCCGGATATGATCGATCAGTTTGAAACCTGGTCAGGAATAAAGGTTAAGGGTGAGAAGACGTCTGAACAGGCAGACTTTATCTGGAATGATCCCGGGAACCGGTCACTTTGGATGAAGTTTTATGCGCAGAGGTGGGCTTCTTTCTTTAAAAAAATGAAACAGGGATTGGAAAAGCATGGAAAAGAATTTGTTTCCATGGATCCCTGGGCAAGAGGAGCTGTAGATGCAATTTATGACTACGGTGTGGATTATAAGCTGTTGTCCGAAAGCGGTGTGGGTGCAGTCTGCATCCAGGCAAGAGAGGAAAACTGGGGACACAGAGGCGGTGAGTGGCTGTATGTATGGGAAGCTGGTGAAATTGTCAGCTTTGTGACAAGCAGGGCATATGCACCGGATCTGCATCTGTACTGGGCAATTGCCACCTGCAATGCACCGGAGCACTGGATTGCAGTTAAGGATATGCCAAATGCGCTGGAGAGACAGTCATTATCACTGCCAAGTACAACCTTTATCAATGAGGAAGGAAATTATATCCGCGCAACAGAGGGACTACAGTTTATTTTTGGAACAGACCTGGAGAAGCAGGACTGGAAATTCCTGAAGGACAGATGGGATATAGGATTCGAAGAACCCATTCTGAAAACAAACGGACCTGTGCTTGTATTTTCAGATGCAGTGTATCAGTATCATTTGGACAGGGGCGAACGGTGGGAGCTGACAGCTCCGGGATTAAGAGCCATTATGGCAGGTGCATCGATCCACTGTGCTGTTAACAGTAAGAATCTGAAGAAAAGTAATGCAGACGGATACGTTCTTGTCAATCCTATGGGAATCACCAACGAAGAGGTTGAGGCACTTCTTGAGAAGAACAGGCAGGGAGCCGGGATCGTTGTGATCGGAAATACCGATAATGAATATCTGATCCGTGAGCTGGGACTGAAAAGAGCGGAAGCGAAGGAAGCTGACTGTCTCTGTCTGGATCAGAAAGCAATAGAGAAATATTGGAAGGGCATTGACTGCGATGCACTGGCCTGTGTAAAGGATGGTAAGTTTGTAGAACAGGTTGTTTCTGTAAAGCCGGTTTATAACACCAGAAGCAGAATGGAAGACAAGGCACTGTTCCAGGCAGTAGATGCACAGGTACTGATAGGGCTTCAAACAGAAGCTGGGATTTATGCAGGTACAACGATAAGGGAAACAGGGGAGAATACAGGATTACGAATGTATGTAAGCCGTTCCTATGAATGGCCAAAGACCCTGGCAAGATGGAATTTTAAATTCACAATGAGGAGCTATGCGGAAGAATTACCGGATGATGTAGATAGATTGAATGCACATTTAATGAACAGGGTATGTGGAAATATTGCCCATGCGTCGGAAGGACAGATTTATCAGTATGAGATACATGAGGATGGCACGCTGCATATCGGGCTTGGCAATATGGGAAATATGTTTTATGGAAAGCCGGTATTATACGTGGAAGACGATATCTGTTTTCATGATGATTATGCAATTCAACGATATACACCGGGCGGGTATATCCATTTTGACACAACATTACACACGATAAAGGTGGAGGTACCACCGTTAGGCAGTACACATGTGAAGCTTAAAAGAAAATAAATAAAACGACAGTCTACATGAACTGTCACACAATCAAAGGAGGTATGGTTATGAAGAGAAAAATGAAAGCAGTAGCGGCTTTGTCACTTGCAGCAGTAATGCTGCTTGCAGGGTGCGGCAGCAGTAAGGGTACACAGGATGGAGGAAGCGCAGCAGCAGACACAGCAGCAGCAGCAGACACAGCTGAGCAGCAGGCAGGTACGGAAACTGCAGCATCCGATTCAGGAGAGAAGATAGTTATCCGTGTTGTCGGACCTATGGAAAATGAAAATGATACAACAAATCCTGTTACCAAGCAGACAGTCAGAGGTTACTATGTGATCAAGGAGTTATATGAGGCAGAGCATCCTAATGTAGAGCTGCAGCTGACAGGTATTCCGTGGGACAGCTGGCAGGCAAAGCTGACAACAGTAGCGGCAGCAAACCAGGTTGACGTTGTTGTACATGGTGCAAGTATTGTGGATATAGTAGAAGATCTGACACCTTATGCGGAAAAGGACGGAGAGTTCCTGGATGGACTTTTACTGAAATATTCCTACAGAAGAGCAGATAAGTCCAATTACACAGAATTGGTTCCTACCGGTATCCCGATCACAGCGGCAGCAACATCTATTATGTATGATAAGAAGATCTTTGATGATTATGGACTTGACTATCCTGATGAGACATGGACATGGGAAGATGTGCTTGATGCAGCAAAGAAAATGACAGGTACAGATCCGGTGACTGGTGAGCAGACATATGGCTATTATATTGACGGTGCAAGCAGTGACTGGGTAGGACGTTCCCTGATCGGCTACTATTTTTCAAAAGATACTAAGGTAATTGAATATGCAGACAAGCAGATGGATACGAAGGTGAACTATACTTCTCCTGAAGCACTGAAGGGCTTCGAATTCGTAGATGAACTGGCAAAGACATGTCCTAAGGGCTTCCTGGAAGGACGTGGAGCAGAAAACTTTGGAACAGAAAATAATAATATTGCTATGTGGTATTCACAGAACCTGGTATCCAATTACCAGAAAACAGAAAGCCTTGGTCTGACAGACCGTTATGGCTATGCATATTCCCCGGTACTGGAAAATGGACGTGAGGGCTGGGCAAACTTTACCGGTGACTGGAATATGGCAATCGCAAAGAATGCACAGAATAAGGAAGCATGCTGGGAATTCATCAAATGGATGGCAACAAATCAGGACATTGCAGACTGGTGTTGGGAAAGCGGCAAGATCCCGAATAACAAGGAGGCTATTGAGCGGTTATCAGCTGAAAATATTCCTTTTGCAGATGTATTCTTCAATACACTGGCAGCAACACCCGATAACTTCACTATTTTTGCAAGTGATTATGATGATGCATTCCTTGGAAGTTCCAATGCATTCAAGGCAAATGGACTGTCTGCGATGTTTGCAGGTGATCTGACACCAGAGGAGGCTGCTGAAAATATTCAGGCTGCTTATGAGGAACAGGCGGCATCCTATCAATAAAGAAACAAAAATGGAGCAGGGCTTTCACCGTGTGTGAAAGCCCGCACATCCCAGACAGAAAGGGAGAGATTGGATGAATAAGAAAATTGGATCTCGGAATTTTGGAAAAAATGTTTATAAATGGAAAAAGAATCTGATCTGGCTGACTTTTCTGTTACCGACATTTATCTGCCTTCTGATTCTGACTTATATCCCAACGATCAAGGCTGTGAATTACAGCTTTCACGATGTAAATGTGATCGGGGAAATACAGAGTAATGTGGGTTTCCAAAATTATAAGGTGCTGTTGGAGAGCAGCGGCTTTCGAAAATCGATACTGAATACATTGATTCTGGCGTTGATGTCATTACTGGCAATCCCTTTGGGATTTGTGATTGCCTGTGGTGCAAACGGGGTAAGGAATAAAAAGGCACAAACGGTATTCCGGCTTGGATTCTATATGCCTAATATTATAACAGGAGTCAGCATCGTGCTGATCTTCCAGTACATATTACAGGTAGACAACGGACTGATCAATCTGGCGCTTTCTAATATCCTTGGTAAAAAAATAGAGATTGGCTGGTTGTCAGATCCTTCTCTGACAAAGGTAGGGGCAAGCATTATCCAGATATGGACTACACTTGGTTATAACATGCTGATCTGTCTGGCAGGGCTTCAGTCTATCCCTACTGAGCTGTATGAGGCTGCGATGATGGATGGTGCAGGCAGCTTCCGGAGATGGCGGTATATTACGATACCACTTATGCGTAATAATTTCATCTTTCTGTTTATAACAGGTATTATCAGCGGCTTCAGCAGATTTACCGATTTGTATATTTTGTCAGGAAATTCGTCATCCGGTAAGCCGGCAGGATCCTTACAGACGATATTGATGTATATATATCAGTACAGCTTTGAAAATCCGAGTTATGGGTTGTCCTGTGCCGGAGCGGTTATCTTATTTATTATTGTATTTACGGTTACTGCGATTAACTTAAAGGTAACGAAAACGATTTAGGGGTGCTTGCGTATGAAGAAGAAAAAGATATTTAGTCAGGCTGTTTTAATAACGATATTGGGAGCGGCACTGGTAATCGTACTGATTCCGATTTTTTGGGCAATTTCCATGAGCTTTGATGCAACGACCATAGACGTGGTACCCAATCCACCCCGGTTTATTCCCAAGGAATTTTCTGTCTTTAATTATAAGTATGCATTGGAGGCAATTCCAATTGCCCGTTATTATATCAATACATTTTTTCTGACACTGATCAACACAGCGATATCTGTTTTTACTGCAATGGCTTGCGGTTATGCTTTTTCCAAGGGGAAATTTCCTTGTAAGGGAATTCTGTTCCTCATGGTTCTGGCGGTCATGATGATCCCGTTTGAAGTGCGTATGATTCCTCTTTTTTTACAGTATCGTGATTGGAATATGCTGGATACATGGTGGCCGCTGATCTTAGGTTCCTTTGCATGGGCATATGGGATCTTTCTGGCAAGACAGTTTATCGACAGTATACCGGATTCCCTGAGGGAATCAGCATCCATTGACGGTGCGGGAGAATGGTATATCTTTTTAAAGATCATTCTTCCTTTATGCGGACCGGTCATCGCAACGCTGGTTATTTTCCAGGTTGTGAACCAGTGGAATAATTTCCTTTGGCCGTTAGTTGTTGTTTCAAATCCTAAAAAACAGGTCATATCCGTTGGTCTTGCTATGTTTAATGCTTCAGAAACCGCAAGATATCTGGGACCCAGACTGGCAGTTTCCGTGCTTGGTGCAATACCGCTTATGATCGTGTACCTGTTTTTACAGAAATATATCGTACAGAGTGTTATGTTAAGCGGCGTAAAGGAATGATAAGGAGAACAGGATATATGAGACAGTTGAAGCTGAATAAAAGTGGAATTATAATACCTGTCATGTCTCTTGGAACATGGGCCTTTGGTGGTGATGCGATCTGGGGAAAGACAGATGAAATGCAGGCAATTGATACAGCACGGAGAGCTGTGGAAATGGGGATAGTACAGATTGATACTGCTCCTGCCTACGGAATGGGAAAAAGTGAAGAGATTCTTGGAGAGGCTTTGAAGGGGATCAGGGATAAGGTTATCCTTTCAACCAAATGTGGACTGAGCTGGGATGAGGGAAATATAGGACAGCTGCATGTGGAAAGAGACGGACACAGGATTGTAAGAAATCTGTCAGCAAAAAGCATCAGAAAAGATCTGGAAAATAGCCTGAAACGGTTAAAAACAGAGTATATTGATATTTACTATGTGCATTATCCGGTATTTGGAACATACGCTGTTCCTGTAGAGGAAACGATGGATGAACTGAACCGGATGAAAAAGGAAGGAAAAATCCGTGCAATTGGAGCTTCAAATATGAATCCGGAGGTCCTGAATGAATACTGTACTTATGCAGATATTGAGATCATTCAGGAAAAATACAGCCTTTTAGACAGAAAGGTGGAGGAAACGCTGTTACCGGTATGTCAGGAAAGAAAAATCCTGTTACAGGCTTATTCTCCCCTGGAGCAGGGTGTGCTGACAGAGCAGTTCCGGCAGAAGCGGGATACACCAGATCAGAAGAGATTTGTCAATAAGCCATGGGGAAAGAAGGAGTGTCATGAGAGGATGCTTCAGATGTTTGATTCGTGGATGGATCTCTGTGAAAAGTATAACTGTCAGCTGGAGCATCTGGCAATAGCATGGATCTTAAAGCAGCCAGGAGTAAACATTCTTTGTGGAGCCAGAAAGATCACGCATCTTGAAAGCAATATCAAGGGAGCAGAGATTGCTTTGACAGAAGAAGATGCTGAAAGGATCCGCAGGGATGTAGAGTCTTTTTTATGATGAGGGAAACAATTTGACCAATATTAAACCAGCCAGAAAAGTGACAGAGGCAAATCAGTCATCTGAAAAATTACTGACATTGATCGAATTATTATCTACATGGTCGGAGCCGGTAAAGCTGCAGAGCTTAGCCAGTCAGGCATCTATGAATGTCAGTACAACATTGCGCTTTTTGATGGCTCTTGAAAATAAAGGATATGTGGTTCAGGATGATACGGGCAGATATTCGCTGACGTACAAGCTGTGTGGAATAGCGAATAATATTAAAATACATACCAGTATCAGGAATATCTGCCTGCCCTTTATGAAAGAGGTATCACGGTATTTCGGAGAGACAGTCAATCTGTCTGAAGAAGAAAATATGTCAGTTGTGTATCTTGAGGTGATACAGTGTGAGCGGCAGGCTTTATGCACAACGCAGAGAATCGGAAAAGTAGCGCCTTTATACTGCACAGGTGTTGGAAAGCTTTTCATGCTGAATCATCCATGGGAGAAATTGTGCGATTATTACGAGAAAAATAAGCCTGTTAAATATACTGAAAATACATGTACAACCATGGAAGAGATTTTTAATAAAAGGGAAACAGCCAGAGAGTGTGGTTATTCTATAGATGATGATGAATGTGAAATGGGAATGCGCTGTGTGGCTGTCCCGATCAGAAATTATACAGGCGAGATCATAGCCGGACTCAGTGTCAGCGGACCGACGACTAGAATGACACTTGAAAATATTCAGGAAAAGGTTCCCTATCTGCTGGAAATTTCAAAAAAGATATCCAGAAGACTGGGGGCAGAAATATAAGAGGAGATAGCAGAATGAAGATTGTTTTATTAGAATCGTTGTCAGTTTCAAAGGAATGCATGAAGAAATATACAGATATGCTCGTGCAGGAGGGACATAGCTTTCAGTGTTATGAAAGAAATGATGATCCCGAAGTACAGATACAGGAGATCGGGGATGCAGATATCGTTATGATTGCCAATATGCCATTGAGCGGTAAGGTAATTTCTGCCTGTCCGAACCTGAAATTTATTGATGTAGCATTTACCGGAGTGGATCATGTGGATCTGCAGGCAGCTAAAGAAAAAGGGATCGCTGTCAGCAATGCTTCCGGATATTCAAATGAATCTGTGGCAGAGCTTGTACTTGGCATGATGCTTTCTCTCCTGAGAAATGTACCGCAGGTAGAGGAACGCTGCAGAAAGGGAATGACCAAGGATGGACTGGTAGGAAGAGAGCTTAAAGGAAAAACAGTAGGTGTGGTAGGAACCGGAGCAATCGGTTCCAGGGTTGCAGAGCTTTGCCATCTGTTCGGATGTGAGATAGAAGCCTATGATCTGTTCCCGAAGAAGAATGCGCCGGAATATTTACATTATGGTACCCTGGAAGAGGTGCTTTCAAAATCAGATATTGTGACACTGCACTGTCCTTTAACAGAGGATTCCAGAAATCTGATCAATCAGGACAGAATTGCACAGATGAAAAAGGGAGCGATTCTGATCAATGCGGCAAGAGGACCTATTGTGGATTCAAAGGCACTGGCAGATGCCCTTAACAGTGGTTATCTGAGAGGTGCCGGGGTAGATGTGTTTGAAATGGAGCCGCCTCTTCCCATGGATCATCCTCTTTTACACAGCATTAATACAATTGTTACACCCCATATTGCTTTTGCATCAGACGAATCCATGGAGATCAGGGCAAAAATTGTATTTGAGAATATCCAGAAATGGATGAATAAGGAACAGGTGAATATCATACTTTAAGTTGCGATACCGGGGCTTTCACCCCGCCATCATTTATATCTCTCAGTATTAGAAAAAGCAGTCAACTCCCCCTTGACTGCTTTTTCCTGTGATGTGATCATTTTCGGTGTGATCATTTTACAGGTATAAGGAATTGACAAACAGAAGGATGTGATTTATTGTATTGTTATCGCTAGGGGAGCTAACGCTGAGATTGAATCGGAAGTCTGATTCTAACCCTCATCACCTGAACCGGATAATACCGGCGTAGGGAAGCAGTTGAAAGCCCCTCCTGTGACCATTTTTACAAGGAGGTTTTTTTATGTCAAACTTTATTAACACTGAGGATGGGTATTTTTCCCTGACTCAGACAGGAACAATCTGTATAGGAGTGCTGATCGTTCTGCTGATCGTTCTTTCTGCATTCCTCAGGAAAAAGCCAGTTGAAGGAGAACACGAGAAGAAAGAGAAAAAGGGCTTTTCAGCCAGACAGATCGTGTTCTGTGCAGCAGCACTGGCGCTTGGATTTGCCACTTCCTATATTAAAGTGTTTTCCTTGCCCTTTGGCGGATCCGTTACTCTCTGTTCCATGCTTTTTGTAGTACTGATCGGTTACTGGTATGGCCCTGAGGTGGGACTTATGTCCGGCTTTGCCTATGGTTTCCTGGAATTTGTTCAGGATGGAGGCAACTATATCCTTTCGCCCATGCAGGCATGTATGGATTACATTTTTGCCTTCGCAGCGCTTGGGCTGTCCGGATTCTTTTACCAGAAAAAGAATGGACTGATAAAGGGATATATTGTGGCGATTCTGGTAAGAGGCCTGTTCCATACAATTGGCGGCTACTTATACTGGATGGATTATATGCCGGATAATTTCCCGAAGTCGCTGGCAGCCATTTACCCGATCGTTTATAATTATTCCTATATCCTGGCAGAAGCTGTGATCACACTGATCGTGATCTCCCTTCCACCTGTGAAGAAGGCACTTGTCAGAGTCGGGATGATGGCAAGGGAATAAAAATTGTTTCTGAGAATCAAAGATAAAGCGGAGCTGTCGTACGAGGGTGCGGCAGCTCCTTTATTACAAGGTATCATTCGATAAAAATACCTGCGAATGTCAAGCTTCATTGTATTTTGAGGAAGGTTTTATCCCTCTGCTATTATCAGGCTCGTAAAGTATCGGAAATAGCAGACTTTCGCGTGCCATGTTTTATAAGACCAATCCGGAAATGGAGGAAATAGTCTGACCGGTGGGAGAAAAGAGTCTGTTTATGAAGGCGATAGAAAGAGAGAAGACAGATCCTGCATCCGCGATAAATTGGAGTTGTGGTAACGCTTATCCAGGGTGACATCAGCAAGGAACCAATCCGGCGGCAGAAAAGCATCTGCCATTTCCTCATCAGGAAACTCCACCTCTGCAATGATAAGTGGTGCAAAAGGTGCTTCAAATACATCCAGCTCTATGGTAAGGGATGGCAGACTTTCCGGCTGATAGCCCTCCCGGAAGGAGGGAACGGAAATGGGAAACAGATAACGCTTTTTGGTAATGATATTGCCATCTGCCTTGGGAAGCAGATGCTCATAGGCCTCTCTGGTCAGGGGGAGATTGTATTCTTCTCTTGCCATGAGGCCTTTTCCTTTGTAAGTAAGATAATAGTCATCATCCTGACGGCGGATCCGGATGACCGGATCGGTATTCAGGTAAGCCTGCTCAATGAGAAGACAGGTGTGGCTGTCGAGATCTTTTGGTAGTTCCTTGATTGTAAATTTGCGTTCGATTTCCATAAAATAATACACTCCTGAAATTTTTGACACGCAGCCATGAAAGTAAACCAAGATGAAAAGGATTTCCATGCTGTGGCTTCTTACAGTCAGTATACAGGAATCGGGAGGAAGAATCAATTCACTGAATTCCGATTTGGTAAAAACGGAGAAAATTGGACAGGAAAAGATGATGATATCTTATGTGAGGCACAATATATAGAATAAATATTACTGAAATATAAAATTATATCTATATTTTGTATTTGTGCAACCTGCTATAGATGCACTGTAAAACGAATAAATAAAGACGGATAATCTGTTGCATTGTAGAAATGGCTATGATATATTCTGAATAACAAAAGCATATTTGTTTTCATTTCAATATCATATCACGATATGTCTTTTATTCTGTATGCTTTTCCGGGATAAGCAACGATTGCTTTCACTATATAATGCAGTAAATCATTCCGATTATAATAATCCGGATGAACTGCAGGTTGTAACACTGGAAAATGCTATCTATATGAATATGAAAAACGATATTGCTTTTCTGATACATGATGAGTTGCACCTTTATGAACACCAGTCAACAGTGAATCCCAATATGCCGCTGCGGAATCTTTTTTACGTGGCAAGAGAATATCAGAAGCTGGTTGACAGCAGAACATTGTATGGCGGAAAGCTGTCACTGATTCCAGCACCACATTTCCTTGTATTTTATAATGGAGAAAAGAATCAGCCACAGCAAAGGTGTATGAAGCTGTCAGAGGCATATCTTACAGGTGAAGCGGAGCCTGAACTTGAACTGACAGTGACGGTAATGAATATTAATTCAGGGAATAATGATTTCCTCAGGGAAAAATGTCAGAGCCTGAATGAATATATGCTTTATATAGAAAGCGTAAGGAGTTATATAAAGAAAGGTATGGATCTGGAGGATGCAGTTGATCTGGCTGTAAATGAGTGCATAGAACAGGGGATTCTTGCAGAATTCCTGAGAAAACACAGAGCGGAGGCAATGGAAATGGGTGCTTTGGATTTTGATGAATGGGAAAAATACAAGCTGAGAAAGGCAGATTTTGAAGCAGGGCAGGAGGTTGCTACCACACGGATGGTTGAGAAACTTATGGAGAAGCAGGGGCTATCACTGGAAGAAGCCTGCGAATTGCTTGATTTTGAAGTGAAATTGTACCATGAAACAAAGAAACTGATGGAAGAGGATGAGCTGTATGGATCATGACAAATCCCTGACGTTGGGAACCTGCAGATTTCCGGAGCCTTTGCCGGCTTAAGGAGATCTGCAGGTTTTTGCTTTAGAAAACCTTCATAAAACATTCACAATTCATTTATTGGAAACAAAACGCAACAATGTTATAATATTACAGTAGTCAGTGCACGGAAAGGAAGGAATATAAATTTCCGGAGTGCTGGTCTGACAGAATGATTACATAGAAAAGAAGGTTGAAGAGTATGAACCGTATAGGGGTATTTTTTGCAGAGGGTTACGAAGAGATCGAGGCGCTTACGGTAGTGGATCTGCTTAGACGGGCAGATATCCAGGCGGATATGGTCTCCATTACAGCAGAAAAGACAGTGAAAGGATCTCATGGAATTGCAGTTGGAATGGATCAGGTGCTTTCTGAAGCAGATTTCGGCGCATTCGATGGAATCGTGCTTCCGGGCGGTATGCCGGGAACGAAGAATCTGGAGCACCGTGAGGAGCTGATGAAGCAGGTAGATGCCTTTGTGAAGGACGGAAAGCTGGTCTGTGCGATCTGTGCAGCACCCTCTATTCTTGGACACAGAGGACATCTGCAGGGCAGAAAGGCTACTGTTTATCCGGGAATGGAAGGCGAACTGACCGGAGCCGAGTGGGTCGCAGACAAGGCTGTCACAGACGGAAACATCATTACTGCAAGAGGAATGGGCTGTGCCATTGCCTTCGGACTTGCGATCATAGAGAAGCTCAAGGGAGAGCAGGCAGCTGATGAGATGGCACAGAAGGTTGTATACCAGCTGTAAAAACAGAAGAGACAGATAATTGGGGATAATACAATATGAATATTTTATTTTTTCTGACACCCAAAAATGAGGTGGCATATATCCACGACACAGATTCCCTGCGTCAGGCACTGGAAAAGATGGAGCATTATGGGTATTCCGCAGTACCTATCATCAGTGAAGACGGACAGTATGTGGGAACACTGACAGAGGGAGATCTGCTCTGGTGCATTAAGGAGCAGAAAAATCTTTCTGTAAAGGAATCGGAAGATATTTCTATTATGAGCATCAAAAGAAAATGGGATAATGAACCGGTGGATGTGGATGTAAATATGGAAGATCTGCTGAATAAGGCAATGAATCAGAATTTTGTGCCGGTGATTGATGACAGAAAGCGTTTTATCGGTATTATTACCAGAAAGGATCTGATCCAGTATCTGTGCAAGAAGCTGGTGACTGTACAGCTTGAAGCCGGCGGTATGAGTATTGGTCAGATGCAGCCTGGTAAAATGGAAATGAATCGGAGATGAGGGGAAATGTATAATCAGTTAACAGAAAAGGACATTCAGGCCATGGAGGCAGAGATAGAGGACAGAAAGCTGAATGTCAGGCCAAAACTTCTGGAGTCTGTCAAGGAAGCAAGAGCGCAGGGTGACCTGAGTGAAAATTTTGAGTATTATGCAGCAAAGAAAGAAAAAAACAAAAATGAGAGCAGGATCCGTTTCCTGGAGAGAATGATCAAAACAGCCGAGATCATACCGGATGATTCCGGAGAGGATGAGATCGGAGTCAATACCAGAGTTACGGTACAGTTTGAAGATGACGGCAGTGAAGAAACCTATAAGCTTGTGACGACCATGCGGGGTGATTCCCTGAACGGACTTGTGAGCGTGGAATCGCCCATAGGGAAGGCTCTGCTGAAGCATAAGGCCGGAGACCGGGTTTATGTGGAGATCAATAAGAATGCCGGTTATTATCTTATTGTTAAAAAAATAGAAAAAAATCCGGATGAAGAGGAAGAAAGACTCCGGGATTTTTAAGGCAAAACTTACCAACATATTTTTTTCAGCAGCGTAGATACTATGAACAAGATAAGTGATACGAAAGGCTTTGAATGAAGAAAACTTCAGGATAAGCAGCGTAAGAGCTTATCTTGAAGAATAGATAGCCGAAAGGCGGAAAAATTATGGAGGTAAAGAATATGGCAAGCAAATCTTCTAATAAAGTAGAAGTTCCTGAAGCAAAAGCTGCTATGGATCGTTTTAAGACTGAGGTTGCCTCTGAACTTGGTGTGAGCTTAAAGGAAGGTTACAATGGTGACTTAACCTCTAAGGAAGCCGGTTCTATCGGTGGCGAGATGGTTCGTAGAATGATCAAGAAGCAGGAAGAGCAGATGAAGTAATCATCTGACAGATAAGAGAAAAGAATGGCCCGTCTGCAAATGCAGGCGGGCTGTTTTTGTGCTATAGGGAATTTTTAATAAGGATCTCTGTTTTTGTGTAATATCTGTCAGTATCTGGACTTTTGCCTAGAAGCAGATAGCCGGAAAGAAGCTTGAGAGCCTGATAACCCTGCGTATATGGTTCCTGACAAAGTACACAGGAAATGAGTCCCTCTTCCAAATAATGCCTGTTGTGGGATGTCAGGTCAAAGCAGATGATCCTGCAGTGGCAAGAGGAATCCTGGATGGCGCGGATACCGCCTGTACTGCCACCTGCAGCAAAAACGATCAGGTCAATGGCTGGATGATCTGCAATGTAATTGTGAACCAGATTGTAGGAAATGAAATCATCGTCCTAGTTCTCTATAATATCAAGTACCTGCATGTCAGGGTAGCTTTCGTTCAGAATTTGAAGAAAACCTTCCAGACGCTGGCTGTGGCCAAGGAGCGATTTGGAACCAAGAACAAACAGGATCCTAGCACCGGGAGGAGCAATCAGGCAGGGTATCTTTTTCTGATAACAGTCCTTTGCTATGGTAACCATCTGTGACCAGTGACTAATAAAGTAATCATTGTATTTATAGCTAAAGTTGGAAGCAATACAGAAAGGCTTTTTCTTTTGAATGCAGGAAGTTAAAGAACGCGTTCATAAGTAGACATACAATCTTTTTGCAGATTTCGATGAATCCACCAAATCCGGTCTTTTGGAGGAACTTAAGAAAGCCATGGTGACAGCAGCCTTAAAGGAAGAGAAGAAAAAGGCAGAGCTTGAAAGACCCAAGGTAGTCAAGGTGGCGGATATCGCAAAGATGCCTGCGGTTACGGTAGATGAGGAGCCGGAAGAGATTTCGGAACCGGAAGCAGAGGATGAAGATATTCAGGAAGCTGTGCAGGAAGTGATTGCCGAAGAGAAAATATCTGTAGAAGAATCATTATTAAAATAACAATGCTAATACAAGTGTAAGCACTTCTATTGTATTCATGGGCATCATCCTCTGGTGTTAAAAAAGAGGGTGGTGCCCATGAAATATTATATTGGTATTTTGGCAATTAACTATATGCAAATTATTATATATTAAAAGATTGAAAGTTTTGATAATAAACAGAGAAAAAAATGGTTTTAACTTCGATTCAAATAACGCCAAAGTGTAGAACGGCTAATTCCTAATTGTTTGGCAGTCAGGCTTTGATTGTTTTTATTCTGACTTAGGCATAATTGAACAATATCTTGTGATATTTCATCAAGGGTACGGTTGAAATCAATCTCAGTAAAGATATTGTTATCGCTATTTGTGATATTGTTTTTTGAGTGAATTTGTTTTTCTTGCTCTAGAACGGATATTACATCTTCTGCGCTAATGTATGAAGAGGATGTAATGATAAATAGTTCATTGATAACTCTTTTAAACTGAGTTTGGTTGCCGGGCCATTCATAATTTTGCATGAGTTCCATAGCTTTAGGTTCAAATCCGATAACCTGTTTGGATTGCTCAACATTCAAATTGCCGAGGTAAAGACTAGCATATGCCCCTATTTCTTCTTTACATTCCCTAAGTGGCAATGTATTAATTATTAAGCAGGAAAGTGTATTCAAAAGATAATGTATCGTATGGGGATTAGAATCTTGTCCGCAACTAATACAGGAAAAAATAATTTTGTTACGTGTTGTAAGATTAGTATCAGTTATTGTTGATAACAAAATTTGAAAACGTTCATGAGTCAGGGTCTCCATGTTTTTAAACAGAATAGTATTGTTATTATCGTTCAAAGGAGAATTATAATGATTCATAAGAAAATTCCATCCTTTGTCACAGAGAAGGGAACAGTCTATTGTTATGAATGGATTGTTTTTTTGTGTGCTTTTTGAGTAAAGCGTTTTAGCAAGTAGTTCTTTTCCTGTAGCAGATTCACCAAGAATAATAATTGGGAGAGTGCTTTGACTTATATTTTCAATATATTTTTGTGGTTCTTCCTTTGAATTTTCAATATTATAAAAATTGTTATAAAATTCCTCTTCGATGTCTATTAAGCTAGAAAAATAAATTCCGTACTTACCAGTAGAAAGAGGTATTTTGTCGGAGGTAATATAAAAGGCTACATAACACTTTGAAGATTGATCAAATACTTTACTTGTAATGGAATATAAATGTTCGTTGATATTACGAAAGAATTTATGCTTTTTTGATGCCATTACATTTGGAATTTCTTTTTTTAATGCAGATGAAAACTCTTCAGTATAATGATTGATTGTCGAAAAACAGATGTTTTTCTCTGCATCGAAAACAATCAAATCCGTATCCTGTTGTTGAAGTAATTCTTTGAATAAAGTATTCATTTCCTTTAAAGACGAAGAATTTGCACACAACTTTATTGCTTGTTCAAAGGCATATTCAATACTTTCTGAACCTGATGTGATTAGGATAGAATTTAATCCCATTTTTTTGGCAGTTGTATTTGCAATCATATCACATACAATCATGGAACAGCCATCTGCTTTAAGTTTACGAAGAATTGCTTCTACTTCACTTTCTTTGTGAATGTTAACAATGTTTAAATTATATTGCAATAAATCACATAATAAATGTGCATTATTTGTAATATTAGGAAAGCCTACAATGGCATATTGGCTTGTATAATTTTCGGCTAGTTTCATTGCCCGTAAAATATCATATACAGTAAGATTTATTTCAATTACCGGTAGGCAAGTGATGCTTCTGATTAATTCTGCAGTGCCTCCTCTTGAAATAATAACATCATAGTTGAGCTGTTGATGGCTTTGTACGATAGAGACCCCTTCGTTCATATCTCCTACATAAACATCTAAATCAATTTGTGGATAATTTAAGACAATTTTTTCCATCGATGTTTTCATTGCTTGATAAGGAGCAATCCCAAGGACTTTTATTCTTGGAGAATACATAATAATACCTCCTGTATGGTGTTTGGTATTTGAACAATCTGAATAGTGCAACATTTCTGACTAAGTGCATTGTACCATATAGAAACAAAAATGTATATATTTATTTATATGTTTCATAATAAAACACATAATACGAAAAAATGGATTGAAACATAAAAAATCAAGATGTATTATAATAAAAAAAGCAAAAAGTGTTCTAAAATGAAAACGTATAGATATGAAAAAGTAAAGGGGAGAATATTTTGCCTAAATTATTGATTATTGCAGACGATATAACGGGTGCATTAGATACAGGAGTTCAGTTCGCACAAATAGGTGCAAGTGTAAAGGTTTTTGTATATGAAAGAGGAAATAGCAGTTATTTTGAACAGGAAGTTGATGTATTAGTTTTTGATACAGAAACAAGGCATGAGAAAAGAGATGAAGCATATAAAATTTTATGGGAAATAACCAAAAAGGCACAAAAATACAGGATTCAATATATATACAAAAAAACAGATTCAGTACTTCGAGGAAATATTGGAAGTGAATTATCAGCAGTGATAGAGGCGAATGAAAAGTATAACGAATTAATGTTTGTTCCTGCATTCCCAAAAATGAATCGGATTACAGTTGATGGTGTACAACTTGTTGATGGAATAGAAGTAGCTGAAAGTTCTTTTGGAAAAGACCCATTTGATCCGGTTAAGAAATCCTACATACCGGATATTATAGGTATTCAAAGTAGCATATGTGTATTAACAGAAAAACAGTACACTAAAGATATAATAAAAGAAAATAAAAAGAAAATAGTAGTATATGATGGAATAACAGAAAAGCAAATAAAGGAAATTGGGAAAAAGCTGTTTTTACAGGATAAATTACATGTGATGGCTGGTTGCGCCGGATTTGCAGCTTATTTACCACAAATATTGGGATTTGAAAAAAAGATAACAGAAAAACCAAGCTTAAAACCAGCCTTCCTTGTGATATGTGGAAGTATGAATCCAACTACAGTTAAGCAAATTCGCCATGGAAAAGAAGTTGGATTCAAAAGAATACAACTTACCTCTGAACAAAAGTATGATTGGAAGTATTGGAAAAGTGAACAAGGAGAAGAACAATTACGGATATGGATTAATTTATTAAAAGAGAATGAAAGATGTATTTTGGATTGTAATGAGGAGACTGTTGAAGAACCTGATTTTCAAGCAGAAAATGTGCAGAAAACGAAAGACATTGGAGAAAAGGTTGCGAAATCTATAGGGTGTATGTTGAAAGCATTGATGGAAGCAGGTATGGACAGTACAATTATGATTACAGGTGGCGATACATTGATGGGATTTTTAAAGAATGTTTCTGTTTCAGAAATTACGCCATTAATAGAAATATTACCAGGAGTGGTTCTTTCTACATATTTAATAGGTGAAAAAAAATATCAAATTATTTCTAAGTCAGGTGGATTTGGAGATGCGGATATATTAGAAAAACTAGCAAAAGTGATTTTATCAGAAAGGGAGATTACAAAAAATGAGGCAGTATAATATTTGTTTTCCAAAGAAAGTTTTCGCGGGGGAAAATGCCCTGTCAAATATAAAAAATATAGTGGAAAAAGAGGGGAAAAAAGTTGCAATTTTTTGCGATAAAGGTGTTGAACAGGCAGGAATTGTGAAGCCAATTATTGAAATGTTAGATTCAATAAAAATAGAATATTGTATTTTGGATGAATTGCCGTCGGAACCTACTTGTGATCAGGCACAGAAAATTGTAGATGATTTCATTTGTACCAAAGCAGATTTTATTATTGCGATTGGTGGGGGAAGCGTCATGGATATAGCAAAGCTTTCAAGTATTTTAGGAAAGGGAAAAGTCAGTGTCCGGCAATTATTAGAGAATTCTGAGTTGGCTGAAAAATGTTGCAAAACAATGATGATACCAACTACCGCAGGCACAGGTTCAGAAGCAACGCCCAATAGTATAGTGGCAATTCCTGAAAAGGAGTTGAAGGTTGGAATTGTTAACGAAAAAATGATAGCAGATTATGTCATACTAGATGGAGAAGTGATAAAAAATTTACCTGAAAAAATTGCGGCTTCAACTGGAGTTGATGCACTGGCACATGCTGTTGAGTGTTATACGTCTTTGAAAGCAAATCCATTTAGTGATATGTTTGCTATGGAAGCATTTAGATTGATTGTCAAGAATATAGAGATTGCGTGTACAAATTCTAATGCAATAAAAGAAAAACAGGAAATGCTTTTGGCAGCATTTTATGCAGGAATTGCGATTACAGCATCAGGAACAACTGCAGTGCATGCTCTTTCATATCCGTTAGGAGGAAAGTATCATATTCCACATGGAGTGGCAAATGCGATGATGCTTGTCCCGGTTATGAAATATAATAAAGATGCATGCGAAACAGAATTGGCAAAATTATATGACTGCATAAATGATGAGGATATAAACTTAAGCAATGCTCAAAAGGCAGATAGGATTGTAGATAAGATAGAAATGATAGTAAGAAACCTAAATATTGACACAAATTTACAAAAATATGGTGTTGGAAATAAAGATTTAGATGAACTAGTAAAATCGGGACTGGAAGTAAAGAGATTATTAAATAATAATAGAAAAGAAATAGATGAAAAGGCAGCTAGAAAATTGTATTTATCAATTATGTAAGTGAAGGAAAAGGTATCTAATTTATGAAAAAACAAAGTATTAAAGGAATAATTCCCCCTATTATTACCCCTATGAATGCAGATGAATCTGTTAATGAGATAGAACTGCGTAGGCAAGTGGAAAGACAGATTGAAGGAGGAGTACATGGAATTTTTGCATTAGGAACTAATGGGGAGGGTTATATATTAAATCATGAGGAAAAAGCAAATATCTTGGAAATTGTAGTTGATCAGGTTGGAGGAAGGGTTCCGGTGTATGCGGGAACAGGTTGTATTAGTACAAAAGATACGATTGCGCAATCTAAAGAAGCAAAACGGATTGGAGCAGATGTTCTTTCTATTATAACCCCATCTTTTGCAATAGCATCGCAGGAGGAGCTGTATTGCCACTATGAAAGGGTTGCCAGTGCAGTTGATATGCCTATTGTTCTGTATAATATACCGGCAAGAACAGGAAATGCTTTGGCACCTGCTACAGTAGAAAAATTAAGTCATATTGAAAACATTGTAGGTGTAAAAGATAGCTCTGGTAATTTTGATAATATGTTGCAGTATATAGAGGCTACACGATACGATGATAATTTTTCAGTATTGTCAGGGAATGACTCATTAATTTATTGGTGTTTGTTAGCTGGAGGAAAAGGTGGGATTGCAGGATGTGCAAATGTATTTCCTGAAGTAATGGCATCTATTTATAATCTTGTTGTTGCAGGTGAGTTGGAACAAGCAAGAAAAGCACAGGATAGCATTCGTTCTTTTAGGGCATGTTTTAAATTTGGTAATCCTAATACAATTGTAAAAAAGGCTGTATCTTTGTTGGGATATGAAGTTGGTGAATGCCGAGCTCCGTTCAATGGTCTTTCTGAAGAGGCTGTAAATCAAATTAAAAAGGTGCTTGATGATAATCATAAAAAAGGAATGTGCTAATTTTAAAGTGGAGAATATGTATGGATAACAGAATTATTATCGGGATAACGATGGGAGATCCAGCAAGTATAGGACCTGAAATAACGGTTAAAGCACTAAGGGACAAGGAATTATATAGCAAGTGTAAGCCTATTATAATTGGTGATGCATCGGTAATGGAAAGAGCGATTGAGTTATTGAACTATGATATGACGGTAAATCGGGTTGATAATGTGAAGAATGCGATGTTTGTGCCTGGTGTTATTGATGTTTATGATATGAAAATGGTTGATGTTGCAAAATTGGAATATGGTAAGGTGACGGCTGAAGCGGGAGAAGCAGCATTTCAGTACGTAAAAAAAGTTATAGAATTAGCGATGAATGGGATGGTGGATGCTACTGTTACTAATGCTTTAAATAAAGAAGCCATTAATCTTGCGGGTCATCATTATTCTGGTCATACTGAAATTTATGCTAAAATGACTGGAAGTAAATCATATACAATGATGCTATCTTATGAAAATTTAAGAGTAGTACATGTATCGACTCATGTTTCATTAAGAGAAGCGTGCGATAGAGTCAAAAAGGAAAGAGTGTTAGAAGTAATCAAAATAGCTGATGGGGTTTGTAAGAATCTTGGGATAGAAGTTCCTAAAATAGGAGTTGCAGGATTAAATCCTCATAGTGGTGAAAATGGATTATTTGGTAGGGAGGAAATTGATGAAATAATTCCGGCAATAACTGAGGCCAAAGAACAGGGGATAAATGCAGAAGGACCGGTTCCGCCTGATACAGTATTTTCAAAAGCACGTGGAGGATGGTATGACATTGTGGTTGCAATGTACCATGACCAAGGGCATATTCCATTAAAAGTAGTAGGTTTTGTATATAATAAAGAAAAAAAAGAATGGGATTCGGTAGCAGGTATTAATATTACATTAGGACTTCCAATTATTAGGGTGAGTGTAGATCACGGAACTGCATTTGATCAAGTTGGAAAGGGAACGGCCAGCGAGATTAGTTTAAGGAATGCAATTGATAGTAGCATTATGATTGCAATGTCAAGAAGAGAGCAACAAAAATGAAAGGCAGGAAGTAAAATGAAATTTGTTATGACTCAGGCAGTTTGTCAGGAAGGAATGGAATTAATAGATGGAAAAGCATCTGTTTATGTGGCAGAAGATACAAATCTTCAGAATTATTTGGAGCAGATAGAGGATACGGACGCGTTAATTGTAAGGATTGGAAGATGTGATGCCAGCATAATAGACAGGGCTGCCAATTTAAAGGTAATTGGTAGAACAGGAGTTGGATATGATAACGTTGATGTAAAAAAGGCAACTGAAATGGGAATTCCAGTTGTAATTACACCTGGTGCAAATACCCGTTCAGTTGCAGAGCACGCGGTTGCAATGATGTTTTCGCTATCAAAAAATCTTTATGAGGCTCAAAGAGAAATGGAAAAAGGGAATTGGAAAATCAGAGATGCCGGAAAGGCATTTGAGCTGGAAGGGAAAAAGGTTGGACTGATAGGACTTGGAGCAATTGGAAAAGAGACTGCAAGAATATGTAGAGGAATTGGAATGAGTATTGCAGGATATGACCCGATGCTGAGTAAAGAGGAAGTAGAAAAGTATAATATAGAATATTTTGCCAATATAGATGAATTATTAATTAATAGCGATATAATTTCAATACATGTTCCATTAGTTGAATCCACGAAAAATATGATTTCAATGAAGGAATTAAAAATGATGAAATCATCAGCGTTACTGATTAACTGCTCCCGCGGAGGGATAGTTAATGAGAAAGATTTAAGGGATGCTTTGAATAATAAAATAATCGGTGGTGCAGGATTAGATGTTTTTTCTGAAGAACCTTTACAAAAAGAAAATGATATTTGGAGTTGTAACAATCTGATACTAAGCCCTCATAGTGCGGCACAGACAAAGGAGGCAGTAGTAAAAATGGCTACAATGTGCGTTGAAGGTTGTTTAAGTATTATTGAAGGAAAAAAGTGGCCATATGTAGCAAATCCAGAGGTATACAAACATCCAAAGTGGCAATAGGAGGAAACTTGAGGTGAAAAAATTAGTTAAGGACAGAGAATCATTGATAGGATGGATATTCACTTTGCCGGCCATTATATATATGGCAATTTTAGTGGGATATTCTATCATATATAATATTGTACTCAGTTTACAGAATGTTACTATGAAAAATATTAATGGTGAACGTTTGTTTGTTGCTTTAGATAATTACGTTTCGATTTTTAAGACGGAAGAGATGGCATGGGCATTAAAAAATACTTTTACATTTACGCTAATCAGCATTGCATTTCAGTTTATTTTAGGCATGTCTTTGGCACTTCTTTTTTCAAAGAATGTACGAGGGCTTAAAGCAATGAGAGGCATTGTTGTAATAAGTTATTTGATGCCAAATGTTGTGACAGCACTTCTTTTTAAATACATGTTAAGCCCTGATGCAGGAATTATTGACAAGATATTGAAATCAATAGGCATTATTAATAATTCGGTTGGATGGCTTCAAAATACTGAAACTGCATTATGCGGACCGATTTTTGCAAATGTTTGGGCTCAGACTCCATTCATCATGTTACTGTTAACGACGGGACTTGCTAATATTCCACAGGAAATAAATGAAAGTAGTAGTTTGGATGGAGCAAACGCATTACAGAGGTTTCTATTTATAACATTACCTATGTTAAAAAATTCTATTTTTGCGGTAATGATGATTGGATTTATGTATACATTTAAAGTATTTGACTTGATTTGGACAATGACAGGAGGAGGTCCTGTATATGCTACAGAGGTATTGTCTACCTATGCATACAAGCTATCTTTTTCGTCATTTAAATTTAGTCAGGGGGCTGCATGTGCGAATGTTCTCTTTGTATGTCTATTGCTTGTATCATTGTTTTACAGACATTTAATCGGAAAGGAGGATAAATAATAATCCTATGAGTAGAACCAATAAAAAAAATGCAGTTACTTTTTTAATAGCGTTGTTAATTACTATGGTATTATTATTCCCTATGTACTGGATACTTGTGAGCTCTTTAAAAACAGATGCGGAAATACTTACGAATCGACCTTCATTCTGGTTCAAAGTACCAAGGTGGGAAAATTATATATCACAATTATCAGGATCGTTTAGTTTGTTAATAACAGCACCGAATTCGATTGTGACAGCTTTAGCTAATGTCCTTATAACAATGATGCTTGGAGTTCCTGCAGCATATGGATTGGGGCGCTATCATATGAAATTTAAGAAGGAAGTGATTTTATTTTTCTTAACAACACAAATGTTGCCAGCCTCCTTGTTATTAACACCGATGTATTTAATGTATTCTAAAGTTGGTTTATTAAACACCCGATTAGCTCCAATTTTGTCGATAGCAACGATATCGATACCTTTTACAATTGTTGTTTTAAGGCCTATTTTTAAACAAAGTCCGGTAGAATTAGAAGAGGCAGCAAGAATTGATGGATGTAACACATTTCAAGTTTTTTGGAAAATAATGCTACCCATCAGCCGTCCTGGAATTGTTACAATTGCCTGTTTTTCATTTGTTCATGGATGGAATAATTTGATCTATAATATGACATTTAATACCTCATCTGAGAGCAGGACAATGACTTCTGGTATATATAGACTAATGAACGAGCAGGGAACTAAATGGAATCAAATAATGGCATATGGTGTTATTTTGACATTGCCAGTAATAATATTATTTATCTTGGGACAAAAGTATATTATTAGCGGAATGACAGCGGGAGCTGTAAAATCATAGGTAATTTCCTTGAGGAAATCCTTGAGGATAAAAATATAAACAAAAGAAAGGGAAGGAACATATGAAAAATTTTAAGAAATGGATGAGTTTAGCACTGGGATTAACAATGTTGTCAGCAAGTGTGATGGGATGTGGAGGTGTAGAAGAAGCATCAAGCGCAGAGAGCGAACAGAAGACGGAAGAAACAATTGAAGTATCCAAAGAAGAAGCAGGTTCTGAAGTAGGGGGAGAAAAAACTGAATTACGTATTTGGCATGGCTTTACTTCTGAATCCACAAAGGCGGCTGTGGAAGATATTTTTGAGAGATATAATGAGGTTCAGGATGAAGTTACAATTGTTTACGATTCGTTTTCGAGTGCTGATTTATTACAGGCATATACATTGGGGGCGGTGTCCGGAGAGTTGCCGGATATTGGAACATATGATAGCTCGACATGGCAAACCTTATGTGAAATGGGGGTGTGGACAGATTTAAATGATTGGTATAACCAGTGGGAAGATCATGATAAGATTATGCCAAGCATTCAGGCAGCCGGTTATTATAATGATGACGTATATGGTGTTCCTTTTGGACCAAACTGTTTGGCGTTATGGTGTAATACTGAACTGTTGAAGGAAGCAGGATATGATGAACCGCCTAAAACTGTAGAAGAGTTTGTAGAGATTGCCAAAGCAACTACCAATGCCGAAAAGGGAGTATATGGTTATGTTATGGGAGCAATGAAGAGGGAAGATGTTACTTTCCAGACCATTCCTTGGCTGAAATCAGCAGGAGGAGATGTTTTTGATTTGACATCTGCTGAGAGTGAGAAAGCAATGAATATGCTTCGTGGATTATATGAAGAAGGTGCTATTAGCCAGGAGTGCCTTAACCTTTCCCAATCAGATGCATTAAATCAGTTTATTGCAGGAAATGCGGCAATGTATTTAAGCGGAAGTTGGAATGTAGCAACAATTCGAAAAGAAGCTCCTGATTTGAAATTTACCTGTTCAGCAATTCCTAAAGATCAGGATAGTATTACAATTCTTGGTGGAGAGTTAATTGGTATTACTAGCCAGTGTAAAAATGTAGAAGCAGCACAAGATTTTATTGAATGGTTTTTGTCAGAAGAAATAAATACTGAATTCTGTCAGAGATGTACTAGATTCTCGCCGAGGACAGATGTTTCTGTTGAAGATTTATATCCTGGAGATGAAGTAATGGCTGTATACGCGGATCTGTTAACTAATGCATATGCAAGAGGACCTCATCCTGCATGGAGTGATATTTCAAGTGTATTTCAAACCACATGTCAGGAAATATATAGTGGGGCTAAGGACACAGCAACATCTTTGCAGGAGGCTGCTGCTCAAATTCAAGCAATAGATAGCGAGTATAAATAAGAGATATTTGCATTGCAGACAGGAAGTGATACAATTCCTGTCTGCATGTTGTAATATGAATAATATATACGGGAGGTATAGAATGTCTGATTTACCCCAATATTTTCAAATAAATTCTGATGGAAAAGCTCAGGGCGCAGCAATAATACAGGGAAAAGATTATAGGTTTACATTATTAACAGAATCCCTTATTCGTATGGAATATAATAAAGATGGAAAATTTGAAGATAATTTAACACAGATTGTTATAAATAGAAATTTCCCGGTGCCTAAATACAAAGTATTTGAAAGAGACGGAAATTTATATATACAAACAAATGCATTTGAACTTATATATAGGAAGGGGCAATTTAACGAAAACACATTGGAAATAACGAAAAGTGGTGCATTTAGCAATCATGATTGCACATGGCGTTATGGACAAAGTGTTTCGACACTAAAGGGGACATGTAGAACGCTAGATCAAACTTGGGGAGAAGTACCGCTGGAAGAAGGCTTAATGGCTAAAATCGGATATAGCATTTTAGATGACTCACAGTCTGCAATTATTGGAAATGATGGAATAATGTATCCAAGAGATGAAGGGGCAATAGATTTGTACTATTTTGGATATGGTCATGATTATCAATTATGTTTAAAGGACTATTATTGCCTGACAGGTAAGACACCTATGCTGCCAAGATATGCATTAGGAAATTGGTGGAGTAGATATTATCCATATGAACAGGATGAATATGTTGCATTAATGGAAAAGTTCGAGAATTTAAATATTCCATTTTCTGTTGCAGTTTTGGATATGGACTGGCATATAACGAAAGTTGATTCTAAATATGGACGAGGTTGGACGGGATACACGTGGAATGAGACATTGTTTCCAGATCATAAAGGAATGATTGAGTGGCTTCATGATCATAATATGAGAGTTACATTGAATTTGCATCCTGCAGATGGTGTGAAGGGATATGAAAAACAGTATGCTGTAATGGCAGAAAAATTAGGGATTAATCCGGAAACGGAGCAACCAATTCCTTTTGATTTTGGTAATGTTGAATTTATAAAAGCATATTTTGAATATCTGCATCATCCGTTAGAGCAGGAGGGAGTTGATTTTTGGTGGATTGATTGGCAGTCTGGTGGTGTTAGTGCAATAAAAGGTATGGATCCGCTCTGGTTGCTAAATCATTATCATATGCTGGATATTAATCGTAATAAAAAAGAGGGTATTATTTTATCTAGATATGCAGGTCCTGGAAGTCATCGTTATCCTATAGGATTTTCGGGTGATACAAGAATGACGTGGAGTAATCTGGCATTTCAACCATATTTTACGGCAACTGCTTCAAATATTGGATATACATGGTGGAGTCATGATATTGGCGGACATGCCAGAGGCTGTAAAGATGATGAGCTGATGATTCGATGGGTGCAGTTTGGTGTTTTTTCCCCGATTAATAGATTACATAGTAATGCATGCGAATTTAATGGCAAGGAACCATGGAATTATAAGACGTGTGATCTTATTTGTAAATTTTTGAGACTACGTCATCAATTGATACCATATCTTTTTACTATGAATTATCTCACCAGCGAGGAAGGACAACCATTGATTCGCCCGATGTATTATACGCATTCAGAGAAAGAGAATGCCTATCTAGTGCCAAATCAATATTGGTTTGGAAGCGAGATGATTGTTGCACCGATAACACAAAAATCCAATGCGACTTATTTCAGAGCTGGTGTTAATGTGTGGCTACCTGAAGGAAGATGGGTAGATGTTTTTACAGGACATATTTATACAGGAGAAAGAATGATTAAAATGTATCGTACAACTGAGAGCATTCCTGTATTGGCTAAGGCTGGAGCGATTATTCCGCTCGATAAAGGTGATGGTGATTGGAAGTGTATAGACAATCCTGTAAATATCCAGATATCTGTCTATGGTGGAGCTGACAATACTTTTTCACTGTATGAGGAAAAGGATGAAAAACACTCATTTACGGATTTTAAACTTTCATGGAATAATGACCAATCAGCGATATTTGAAATAGAACCTGTGAGAGGAAGTAAATCTGTTATACCTAGAATAAGAAATTATACAATATCCTTGTGCGGATTCTCTGATGATTGTCAAGTGTTTCTTGAAAGAAATGGTGTAAGAGAAAGTTTGGATTTTGTAAAAAAGAATCATAATATAATTTCAGTTTTAGTAAAAGATGTGAAACAGGAGGATTATATAAAGATTGTAATTCTTGGAAAGGATCTATTGTGTAAAAACGACAATTATATTCAAAATTGCAAAGAATTTTTAATGGATATTCAAACAGATATTCTTCAAAAGGTAAGGGTAATGGAAGTCTTAAATAATAATAAAAAAGATATCAATTTAATTGCGGAGTTGAATAGTATTTGTTTACCGGAAGAATATATGTCAATTTTGTTAGACCTGTTAACTGATTAGCAAAGTTGTTTTGGGATAGAAGTCATACCCTTTAGAGAATGAAATCTTGCGAGGGTATGACATATTATATTGATGAAAGTTCAATATACAACAAAGATTTATTGAAGAATTATTAAGATTTTACAATACACTTTGAGAATCATTTGTTTCATACATTTAGAAGTTAAATGGGTTTTGACGCCATGCCATTCATAGCCCTGCGGGCTATTTCATGTCGGGTTTTCGCCCTATAATAACGCAATAATAAGAGCGCCCTTACAAGTAAACTTGCAGGGCGTTATTATTACGTTATTGCATGGCTTGTAGCTTACGCAAAGTATCTCTTTAACAGACCTTCGAATGCTTTACCATGTCTAGCCACGGCAAGGCTTTCAAGGACTTATTCGTGACACTTTTATAGAAAGTCATTAAAAGAACATTTATCGTTGTGACACTTCTATGACACACAGGAAGGTTGCAATATGCCAAAATTAAACGATACTGGAGTATATCAATTAAAAAATGGATATTGGGGTTTTCGTTATGCCATTGTAGTAAATGGTAAACGTGTTGAACGAAAACGAAATGTTGATGAATTTGGAAAAATGTAAAATTTCTGGAGATATTTTGTTTCTTGGAGTAATCAGTGAAGGTAAGTAATGTGCTAAATTTTGCCTGTATGATATGTATTGACGTGGGAATAATAATAGCATATAATAAAAGTACGAAAAACAATACGATTTTAAGTACGGAAAGGAGGCGGTTGTATGTTAGCTGTAAAGAGCATGGATGTTAGAGAGAATTTCAAAAGTTTATGTGATAAAGTCTTCAATGGTGAAACATTGATTATTTCAAGACCAAAGAATGAGAATGTTGTTATGCTGTCAGAGAGTGAATATAACGAAATGATGAAAGCCAAGAGGAATGCGGACTACCTTGCCATGATAGATAAATCCATGGCAGAAGCGGAATCCGGTGGATTTATCACAAAGACCCTTGCAGAACTGGAGGCTTACGAGTAAATGAATATTGTATTTACACCTACTGCATGGGAACATTATACCGAGTGGCAGAGGGAAGATAAAAAAATGGTAAAGCGTATCAATGAACTGATTAAAGATATTGAACGCAATGGCCTTTTAAAAGGGATAGGCAAACCGGAACCATTAAAACACCGCAAGGCCTGTAGCAGGCGTATTGCAGAAGAACACAGATTGATTTACAATATGGATGATAACCGGAATCTGATTCTTTATTCTTGCAAGTATCATTATGAAGATTAGTACCTTATTTAGGACTCATTTGTTTCTACAAACAGAATAAACAAGCGCAATGCCGTTATATGGAAAGAGAAAGTGAATTTTTGAATGTATAGAGATCACGAATAATGGAAAGGAACCCTGCCAGACAGGGTTCCTTTTTGCATCAGGGCGATGGCGATTATTTAATGAGAAATTTTGACTAACTGCGCAGGATGTCGCCAGTTGTGGCAGGCTGTTATAAAATGATATGATGAAATGGAGGACAGATGTCAGGCACTGTGCCCTGTATACAGGCAGTTTTGTGACATCTTTGTTCCGAACATCATATATATAATTAAGAAAAGAGGAAAAACATGAATCAGGGAATTGTATGGGCGTTCATGGGAACCGGTTTTACCTTTTTGATGACCGCTTTTGGCGCCAGTGTTGTATTCATATTAAAAAATGATATGGGAAAAAATCTGCAGAGAGCATTTCTTGGGTTTGCGGCAGGAGTTATGATCGCTGCTTCTGTCTGGTCATTGCTGATCCCTTCCATTGATCAGGCATCCGGTATGGAAAGGCTTGCCTTTGTTCCGGCAGCAGGGGGCTTTGCGCTTGGCGGCATTTTTCTGATGCTGCTTGATATGTTGATGCCGCATCTTCATCTGGGAGAAAGTAAGGCGGAGGGTGTTCCCTCCTCCTTCAGAAGGACAACGCTGCTGATCCTGGCAGTGACCCTGCATAACATACCAGAAGGAATGGCGGTTGGGCTGGCTTTTGCACTGTCAGCGCAGCATCCGGAGGATGCATCCCTGTATGCAGCGGCTTTTGCCTTGGCTGTGGGAATCGGCATCCAGAACTTCCCGGAGGGGGCAGCGATTTCCCTGCCTCTCCGTCAGGAAGGCATGAGTAAGGGAAAGGCTTTTCTGTATGGCAGTCTGTCAGGACTTGTGGAACTGATCTTTGGTGTCGGGATCACGATGATCGCAGAGGTGATCACACCATACATGCCATGGTTTCTGGGATTTGCGGCGGGTGCCATGATCTACGTGGTCGTGGAAGAACTGATCCCGGAGGCCAATCAGGGAGAACATTCCAATCTGGGGACCGTTGGTGTCATGGTTGGATTTCTCATTATGATGGTGCTGGATGTAGCACTGGCATAATAAGATGTCGGGGTCAAAAGCCCCCAACTTTGATGCCTACGGATTGCTCCGTGCTACGCACTCCCACAATCCTACCCAATA
>ERZ1673743.334-NODE-334-length-77239-cov-100.786070_pt1 | contig 77239 bp, 60 predicted proteins | sample MGYA00580197_ERZ1673743 | MGnify/ENA primary metagenome ERZ1673743 (study PRJEB41218, sample SAMN15661795) | gut metagenome | host: Homo sapiens | place: Canada: London | collected 2015-08-20/2019-03-30 | study: EMG produced TPA metagenomics assembly of...
GCTTGAACCAAGGACTCCCTGATTATGAGTCAGGTGCTCTAACCAACTGAGCTATGGGACCGTCACTTCGCCTTGGAGGCATAAGTGTGATTCTTTTTGCAGAGGCGGATCTGCTTGCCTGAAAAAACGGCATTAATTTCCGCTTTGCGAGTGCAAAGGTAATATTATTTTTCTTGTCATACAATAGGGCGGGATGATTTCAGGCGATGAATCCGCTGATTTTAACATTTGTTAGATATTCTTTCCCATTCTGCCCAAACACGTTTTCGCTCTTAATTAACGTTAAACTCACTCGCCATACACCGACAAACATTGATTTAATGAGTAATTTTACCCGCGGAATCAGTATCAACGCACCGCGGGTATCCGTATCAAGGATTCCAAATGTTTAACCAGCTGATATATAATCCAAAACAAACGAATATGAATAGAAATATCATTCCGGCTATTCCCTCAGATATAGCCGCAGACCCATACCTCCTGGGAGAATGGAACAAGATGCTCGCCGGCGAGGTATACGACGCCTTTGCCGACGGATTTCTCCGCGAACTCATTAAGACCCGCAAAAAGATAAAACGCTTCAACGACCTCGACCCAGACTCACCCGAACTCCCGTCGCTTATCCGCGAAATATTAGGCAGTTGCGGTAAAAAAATCAACGTCAACCAGCCGTTCCGCTGCGACTACGGCTGCAACATCCACGTAGGCGAGAATTTCTTCGCCAATTTCAACCTGACGGTTCTCGACGAGGCTCTCGTGGTTTTCGGCGACAATTGTCTCGTCGGTCCGAACGTTTCCATCTACACCGCCTGCCATCCGCTGTCGCCCGAAGAGCGCAACTCGTGGGTGGAATGGGCACGCCCGGTTACGATAGGCAATAACGTATGGATCGGGGGAAGTGCCACGATTCTGCCGGGCGTCACTATCGGCGACAATTGCGTCATCGGAAGCGGTTCGGTTGTCACTCGCTCCGTAGAATCCGACACTGTTGTCGGGGGCAATCCTGCCCGCGTTATCCGCCGTCTGTAGGAAACACAAAAAAGCAAAGGAGGGCCTCACGGTCACCCTTTGCTGCTTACACATAGTACTTAACGTCAGTGGATTTTTTATGCTTCTGTCTTGTCGATATGTCGCCATAACGACGACACAAAGATATGATAAATTTAAAAATATACAAATTCCGTTTTTTCACATAAAAGCAGAAGGCAAGTGTCACTTTTGGTATACACTTGCCTTTTGTTACGAATATGCGATATTACAAACGCAAAACTAACGCTTAAATATCATTTTGCCAAAATTAACATCGAATTTTATCAATGTTAAATATTATTAAAAGCAATTTCATTCATCTTTGCTTACGATAATATAGGAAGTGAGCGGCGCAAGTTCTCCGGTTATTCGGCCTCCGCTGACCTTGAACTCATTGCCGTGAACGCTGTCGCTGTAAGTCCCGTCGGGGAGCTGCGAAGGCATATCCACAACCTGTCCGACCGATGAGATGTTAATAATGGTAGCTCCGGCATTTCCGCGGGAAACTTCGATTACCGCACCATCCGACGATGCTTCCACCTTCTCCGGTTGCCCGGCCATAGCGTGGCGGAACTTATTGGCTGCCACTACTTCAGGATGTTTAAACTCATCGTTTCCGCGGGCTCCTATGCGGTTGTTGCCCCAGTAATTCTCGCGTGTGCTTCCGGCTGGACGGCTGAAAAACAGCGGCGTGCCAGCCGAACGGGAAGCGAGAAAAACCCATCCCATGCGAACGAGACTGTCGCTCATTGCAGCCGATTCATGCGCGTTGCAATAGGTGTCGTGGCTCTCCACCCATGTAACCAGTTTCTCGGGGCTCGCCGGATGATGCCACGAAGCCAGATCGCCGTGCCTGTAGTCCGACGAATTGAGAGCCTCGCGCAGTTCGTGACCATAGGCGCTCGCCGTGAGCTTCATATACTCTGCATATTCTTTTTCTTTCACGTTCTTATCCTGAAGGACTTCACCGTAAATAAACAGAGTATCGGCATCCGCAGCGAGATGCAGCCCTTTCACGTCCTCGCGTCCTAAAGCCACATCCCAGAAATTGTTGCGCGTTGCCTTGGCGTCGAGCGGATCCGACGGCAATCCTATATGCTTTGCCGTGTCGTAGCGGAAACCCTTCACTCCGAGTCCCAGCAAATCATTTACATACTGCATGTAATAATACTGGAAATCAGGATTTTCGGTATTCACGTCGGGCAGACCGCCCATTTCGCCGGTAGTGCACTGATAACGGTCATTGTAGTCGACAATCGGATTGAATCCGTTGGCGTGGTAAAGGTTCTCGTGGCCCCCCACGGCGCTGTCGAGCGCGACGGTGACGGCGGTATGGTCTATGGCGGTATGGTTGGGAAGCACGTCGACAATTACTCCTACATTATATTTCCGGGCGCTGTCCATCATCGCCTTGAACTGATCGCGGTTTCCGAGCATGTAGTTGCCTATTTTCCAGTCCGTAGGCTGATAATAGTAATACCACTTGCCGCGAACCGAATCGCCATCTTCCGAAAAGAGCGCCATGCCGCCGTCCTCACCCACAAAGCAGGTGTTGGCGGGCGATGTCTGCACGTAGGTATAACCGGCTTCCGCGATGTCGCGCATATTGGCGGCAATGGTGTCAAACGACCACGACCAGGCGTGGAGTATCGCGTCGGCTTTTTCCTGCGGAGCGGCTGCCTCGCGGGCCGAGGGACTGCATGCCGATAATCCGGCTATTGCAGCCGCGGCAGCAAATATCAAAGAATGTTTCATAATAAATTGTATGGAAAAGAATGGTAAGTAAATTCAGGCAGTTCCGGCGTCAGATACACCAGAATATTATAAAGAAGTAAACCGCAACCGCCGGCGACACGAGAAGAATCGAGTCGATGCGATCCAGAATACCTCCGTGACCCGGTATCAGTTTTCCGGAATCCTTAACGCCGAGCGAGCGCTTGACAAGCGACTCAACGAGGTCGCCGAAAATGGAAAAGACACCCGTAATGAATCCCATGATGCAAAGCTCTCCTATCGAAATGAATCCGAAATAGCCGGGCAGACAATATTTAGCCACAAAAGCAACGGCGATGCTGAAAGCCACACCTCCGATTGCGCCTTCCCACGATTTTTTCGGTGAAATCGACGGAAAAAGCTTGTGGCGCCCTATCGCGGAACCTACCAGAAAAGCCCCGGTATCGTTAAGCCATATCATTACGAACATTGTCATTATAAGCGCTTTGGCATCATTTCCGCCGATAATCGTCATCATGAAACCGAGAAGCGCCAGAGGCAACGCTATATACAGAACCGACATATAGGAATACGCCAGCCTGCTCAGCGGCGCATCCTCATGAACATAAAACTGAATAATCGGGCGGAGTATCAGCACAAGGAGCGCCACCGCGAGCAACGAGAGCGACCAACTGAAACCTGCCACGAGAAGAACCCCCGTCGCAGTGTCTGCAAGCACCGGCAGCCACTTTCGGCTCAGCGGCTCACCGCTGTCGGTGAGCTGATGGAATTCAACTACAGCCAGTATGACAAATAAGATGAGCAGACTGACAAACCACCACCCGCCTGCAAGGGTACACCCGACAATGAGGGCTGCGTATATGATTCCCGACAGGGTTCGCGTCAGAAGATTTTTCAATTTGGTATACGGTTTGGTACTGGGTTGAGTATAAAATCGACTTCAAAGGTAAACATTATTTCCTTACATAAACCCCGGCTTCCACGAAAAAGATACAAATTTTTGTTAACATTAGCATTTTTTGCAGTCGTGCCATCTTCAACGTTACCCGAACTTGACTATCTTTGCAATCAGCACATAAAATTCAGCAAAACGATGAAACTCGCAGAAGCACTCCAGATTCGCGCCGACCTCCAGACGCGGATTGCCCAGATGGGAACACGCCTGTCGAACAACGCCACCGTTCAGGAAGGCTCCGAACCCGCCGAGAATCCCGCCGAACTCCTCAACGAGCTCGACGCCATGCTCCGCCGGCAGGAAGACCTCGTGACCCGCATAAACCTCACCAACAGCCGTGCCACAAACGATAAAGGCGAAACCCTCACTCAGCTGATAGCCCGGCGCGACACACTGCGTCAGCGGGTAAACATGCTCCGCAGCCTCATCTCCGACGCAAGCCATCTAACCGACCGCTACCGCCTGTCGGAAATCCGCGTGGTAAGCGCCATAAATGTAGCCGAAACACAGAAAAAAGCCGACGAACTCGCCAAAAAGCTCCGCGAGGACGACCTCGCTCTCCAGCAGCTGAACTGGACCGTCGACCTTATCTGACCGACCTTTTTTCCGGAGAGAGGAGAAGCGGGCCGGTCGAGGGCGATTGTCAAAAAAAGAGACTGGTTTCCGGTCGTTGGCTCAGGGCTGCAGCGTAGGCCCACCCCTTACTGTTATCGCAGCACAGCTCACACGCGCATTGTTACAAATTACTCATCCCTTATTACCGCGACAATGACTCCCCGCCCCTTCCCTCCTCCGGTTTTTCATTCCTTTTCGTCTCAATCCGGGTAACATCCATAACCCTTTCATGATTATGAAAAATATATTTCATGAATACAAAGGCTGACTTACATACACATACCATAGTATCAGGCCATGCTTTCAGTTCCCTGCAGGAAATGGCGAAAGCGGCGTCTGAAAAAAGACTTGAGATACTTGGCATCACCGAACACGGGCCGTCAATACCCGGCACGTGCGAACTTATCTATTTCCGCAACCTTCACGTAGTACCTCGCCAGATGTACGGTGTCAGATTACTGTTAGGATGCGAAATCAATATACTTGATACCGATGGCTCGCTTGATCTGACCGATGATATGATGTCGTTGCTCGACATCCGTATTGCCGGAATACACAACATATGCTGGAAACCCGGCACCGAAGACAAGAATACGGAAGGGGTAATAAAAGTGATGAACAATCCGTTTATCAACATTATCAGCCATCCCGGCGACGGCACTGCTAAGCTGAATTTCGAGGAGCTGGTCAAGGCATCGAAGAGTTCCGGAACAATACTCGAAATCAACAATCACTCGCTGTCACCCGCCAGAACCAAAAGAGAAAAAGCCATTCCCAACAGCCTTGAATTACTCAGGCTGTGTAAGAAATATGAAGTGCCCGTGATCTTAGGCAGCGACGCCCATATTTCATTTCAAATCGCAGACTACTCACATCTATACCGTCTGCTGGCACAGACGGAATTCCCTGACGAACTTATCTTGAACTACAACGTGCCAAAACTATTAGCGATGCTATAATTGCGGCAATAAATTATCTTTTTGAAAAAGCCGCTACCCTCTCGTTTTTCATCTTGTATGCGGACAATTTATCAGTAAATTGCCACGGCTCTTTCATTTAAAACCACGGACAGCGGATTTAATGGGGTCAATGTAAAAAACGTCGAACTCGCCAAAAAGCTCCGCGAGGACGGCCTCGCTCTCCAGCAGCTGAACTGGACCGTCGACCTTATCTGACCGACCTTTTTTCCGGAGAGAGGAGAAGCGGGCCGGTCGAGGGCGATTGTCAAAAAAAGAGACTGGTTTCCGGTCGTTGGCTCAGGGCTGCAGCGTAGGCCCACCCCTTACTGTTATCGCAGCACAGCTCACACGCGCATTGTTACAAATTACTCATCCCTTATTACCGTGACAATGACTCCCCGCCCCTTCCCTCCTCCGGTTTTTCATTCCTCTGCAATAAATTCTGAGAAACCGAATTTTTGTTCAATAACAGATATAAAAGCCATCCTGCCGTTTCCGTAAAACCGGAATCCGGGCAGAATGGCTTTTTTCATACCTGACCGCGTTATAATGAAATTTTCCGGGTCTGTCCTTTGCCGGCAGACAGTATGTAGAATCCGCGTGACGGCAGATTAAAAGACTTTTCTACCGTACTCACCACGAGCGCCCCCTGAAGATTATATACATTTATCCTCTCTCCGTCTTTAGTGCCGGTCACCGTAATATTCAGATCATTTACAGCTATGCCGATATTATCAGATGAACCGGTCTGAATCTCATTAATTTGCGTAGTGCCGGTTCTGTAGCGGTTGAAGAACGCCATATAACGTTTGTTCCAGTCAGCTGCCGTCGCATGGCCGAGGAATGGATTGACGTAATATTCCTTGTCTTTATCGTCTACCTTTTCAAGCAGATTGAAAGGAGCCACATTCACGTGCGGGGGATCAGTGGTATCCTGCAATGAGAAGTTGGTTATCACCGGGCACGTCACGGAGGGGCCGAAGTTCTTTACATCAAAATAAGTCAGGAAATCCAGAACATGATCCATACTCAGTTCTCCGGCGGCATCTCTTGTCAGGGCGGAAATACCGGAAGTATTGTTCCAGGCTTCTATGCATGCCTCAAACTTATTGCGTGGCCACGAAACAATCTTGAAATCATCAGCGAAGTCTGAATGACCGGTTATCGACGGGGCTATCGCCTTCAGCCGGTGATCGAGACCTGCTGCAGCGTAAGTAAACGCCCCGCCCTGGCTGCCTCCGGCTGCGAAGATATTGTCAGTATCAGCTTTCGGGCACTGCGCCACGAAATCTATCGCCCTGACGCAGTCGAGGTATGCGTTACGATAATAATGCTCCCGGAGAGAGGGGAATCCGTAGGTGTAGTATTCACTTTTGATTCCATACTGCTCGTTCTGGTAAATATTGCAGTCCAGATACGGCTCTCGGTTGTTTATCATCTGACCGCGCACCGACAGCACAAACTCACACCAATCGGGATTGTCGTCACCGCCCGGGCACCATGGAGTCGAGGAACCGCCGTCGGTACCCTGATAGTGAATAAGCACCGGATACTTGCCGTCGGCTACCGGCTCTGCGTAATAACCGCGTATTACCACCGGCTCGCCTCCCTCGGCATCAGCGACGGAATACATCTTCACCTGATATACCTTGCGGTTCGACGTGGATTTGTCGGTTATTTCCTTCTCTATCTCGAAACGTCCCTCAACCATGGCAAGTTCAGCAAGCGCCTCTTCCCAGAACTCGGAGAAATCCGCTTTTCCGTCGTACTCCGACACGATGCCAGTCGGATCGTAACCGATCACGTATGAGCATACGGGCGACGAACCTACGCTGACGGTGAGATTGTAGAATCCCGGTTCAAGCGAAAGTTCCTGGGTGGCGGAAGTCTGCTCGCCTGCCTTTAGCGCGACTGTCTTCACGTGTTCCCGATAAGCGACACCCGGCTCAGTATCCCTTGCCACGCTCACTTTCATATCTACTTCGTAGTCCCTGCCCTCAAGACTTTGAAGATTAACGGTTATGGATGGTGTTTCTTCTTTTTCATAAGCCCGGATGCCGTTGTAGTCAACCGTACTCAGATAACGGATGTTCTGTCCCGGATTCACTACCTCTGCTTTTACCAGAGTATAATAGCACCCTGTCACCCTGAGACCTTTTTCTTTTATAAGATCAAGCATCTCTTTCGTCAGTACGGTCTCGTTGACAGTCGCGCCTTTCAGCTGCACGTTGCACACCGGATCGAACTGGGTATAGTTTGCCTGAAGCCGCAACTGCGCGTTGTTCGCCACGCCCGACATTGTAACCCGGAGCACCGCTCCTGCAGCGGTTTCCGCGAATTTCGCCTTATCGATAAGCACACTGTTTTTATTGTCGCCCGACCACGATATTGCCTCATTTCCTTCCCATACCGTCAGCGGTTCGGGATTCTTAAGCGCATTGCTGATTTTCGCCGTTTTATGCAGCGATACCGAAGCGAGAGTAAAGCCGGTGCCGTTTATGCGGCAGCCGCCCTCCCGGAGTTTTGCGAGAACCTCTTCGGTTACAGTAAACGTCATCGTATAGGGGGATGAGAAACCCGACTGGGAGTCATAAAGCGGGAACGAAGCCGTGCCGTCAGGCGCCGGATAAAGCGGAGCTGAGGATTTATCGAGGATTCTGAACTGCGGCCAGGAATTCCTGTCACCGGCAATGTCGATAAGCACAAAATCGAGTCTGTCGCCTGCCTCAACATCTTTGAAAACGGGTGCGTTTAGTGTCACGGCGCTCCAATTTACAGGACAGGGCATATTCCAGATGGTAAAATCCACATTTTTATACACCACGTCGCCCTCTGCTATCTTTTCATTGAAGAAAGCTATGTATCGCTCCGACCAGTCAGACGGTACGGTATGCCCGAGGAAACTGTTTACGGAATAAGTCTTCTCCACCGACGCCAGATTGTTGTATGCTGCAATGTTGGTATGGGGCGGACAAACATTATCCTGAAGGCCGAGAGTGAACAGAACGGGACACTTAACCGCAGTTGCCAGGTTTTTGGTGTCGAAATAGCTCAGAAAAGCATACATTTCTTCGTCAGTCATATCGCCGCGTACTTTTTCAGCCACATTTGCAGGCCACGAACCTACCTGGAAATAATCGGGGAAATCGCCCATAAACGGTATCGCAGGCGCTATCGCGCGCAGACGGTCGTCAAGCGCAGCAGCTGCGATTGTGAGCGCGCCGCCCTGGCTCTGACCCTGAGCAAATATCCTGCCGGGATTCACCTTGCTTCGAGAGGCCATGAAGTCTATCGCTCTGACAGCATCCATATAGGCACCGCGATAGTAATAACAGTCCTTATTTCCGAAATTATATGCGAACCAGTCGCCATAAGCATTTTCAAATGGTGCGCGGTTATTCACAGACTGACCGCGGGTTGAGAGCACGAATTCAGCGAATCCCGGATTTTCATCGCCTCCGGGGCAATATGGAGTCGCGGTGGTATCGCTGTCGTAACCCTGATATGTAATGATAGCGGGATACTCTCCCTCTCCGGCAGGTTCCGCATAGTAACCGCGTATAGTTACGGGCTCACCATCCTTCTCATCGGCTACCGACTTCATCTGCACGAGAAAGACTTTACGGGCCGCCGTGGATTTTTCGGGTATTTCGGTAAGGGTGTAGTCCGGTTCCACTGCGTTCAGTTCCTCTTTAGCCTCATTCCAGAATGACTGGAAATCAGGCTGCTGATCAGGAGACGAAACAATCTCATCAAGCCTGCTTGCTATGTTTTTGCTTTCTACAAGCAGATTATTGGCATATATGCAGATATGATATACTCCCGGTTCCTCAAGCGGAATGCTCACCGGTACTGTGGTAGTAGTTCCCGCATCTATATCGGCTGAAACACCGAACGAACCCATAGGTGTGCCGTCATCCTTTGTCAGGCTTACAATGACCGGAACGGAAGCGGCCTCCAGACCCGAATTGGTCAGACTGACCCTGACCATCGGGGATTCTCCCGATTTCCACTCCCGGATATCTTCTTTATTTACGGTTGCGGCTACAGCCGGCAGCTTATCTTTGTCGATGATTTCTATCGACACAAGATTGAACCCGATGCCGGAAACAATCAGACCGTTGCTTTTGAGTTCAGCGACCATATCATCCGTCAGGTCAAAGTCAAGATTGTCGGCTGTAAGCTGAACGGAATTGACGGCACCGGGGAAATTTCCCCACGTCGATGTGTTGAGTTTTGCCTGTGCATTAGGTCTGCGCCCGGTAATGTTGAATCTGAGCATGTTTCCGCTTGCGGCATTCTCAAACTTCGAGGCGGCAAACGTTCCCCACGATTTAGGGTCATTCCAGCTTATAGGGAGATTGCCGGTCCAGACCGCCGTGACGGCAGGACCCTTGTCGATGGTCTCTCCGCCCGAAGTCTCCGTCGACAACAGTTTCACCGCACTTACCGTTAACAGATTTCCTTTTACAATAAAACCGTTGGCCCGGATATCAGAAGCCATCGCACTCGTAATTTCAAAAACAGCCACGCCCGGTTCGGAAATTATTTTGGACGGACAGTCGGGAAACGCTTCCCAGCCGGAAGTCTGGAGCTGCACCTGCGGCCATGCGGAGGCCTCACCGTCTACAGATTTTACCGTCACCTCAACCTGGTCGCCGGCCTTTACAAGACTTACGTCGGCTGCATTGATTTTTATCCACTCACTCCAGTTGCCGAGCGATTTTTCTCCGCTCCACAACTCGGATTCCTTTGTTTCCGCCCAGACCGCGCCGCAAAACAAAACCGCGACAAGCAGTCCGCAGAGAGCAACGAAATTGATAATTTTTCGATTCATGACAATAATATGGTTTTAGGTTTTGATTTTTTCGTTGCAAATATATCAGCAGACTGGAGATAAACGTGTGCACGGATGTTTCCATGACATGCACAAATGTTTCATTACCTGATTATGACGGATTTAGAATCATTCGGGAAGATGCACGATTGCAATATGGATTTTTTGATGTAACTTTGTCGCGCCAACCGTCCACGCCATGAAACGTTTTTTCCTTCTCATATTGCTATCCGTCCTGCTGCTCTCTGCCGAAGCTCAGAGTTCATGCGCTTTCAGGCATATTGAAGGTACCGGTTCGGAATATGTTACTGCGATTGCGGGCGACTCGCGTAATCGCATATGGATAGGCACCCTCTCCGGAATAATCCGCATCGGAAAAGACGGCAGCAAGCATTACCGGCTCCCCGCTCCCGACGGCAGAAGTAGTGTGGACAAAATTATTGCTCCTCAAAACGGAATCATTCGTGTGAATAATTCCAAAGCCTCGTATATTTATAATGAGGAGTCCGATTCATTTATAATTGCCGAGGAACAGAAACAGGATTCCGTACTGACCTCTTCCGATGGATTCGTCTGGTCTGAATCAGGAATCGTGACCGGCTTTGGCAAACATATCTTTCATACGGGACTCAGACCGAAACATACCGGTGCAGGTCTTTATTCCGATGGCACTCGCCTGTGGATTTTCGACCGTTTTTCTCCGGATTTCGAGATTTACAGCCTTTCAGACGGCTCTAAAATACCGTCCATGCTCCCGCCGGGTACCATTGTAAAAGATATGGCAAGGTTTACCGACGGTTCGACGGCGGTTTCAACTAACAACACCGGACTTTTTATTGTTTCAAAAGACGGATCCGTGTTAAGGCATTACACTCATCAGACCGACGATTCGCTTTCTCTTCCCTCTAACCACCTGACGGCTCTTTTTACCGACTTTTCGTCGGGCAGACTTCTTATCGGAACCGCACGACATGGCGTGGTAGAGATGCCGCTTTACAATTATTCCTCAGAAATCGTGAATCTCCCTGTCGTCGAGGATGTGAGCTGTTTTGTCGAAGATGGAAAGGGGAAATTGTTGATCGGACTCGACGGCGGAGGTATTGCTGTAACCGACCGCGGAACCGGGATTCTCAATACAGCCGGCAGCAGTTTGCCAAGCGACATTATCACCTCTCTCTACCGGCTGCCTGACGGCAATATTACGGGAGCTACTTATGGAGCTGGGCTTTTTTGCATCCGAAACGGAAAAGCGGAGAACTATAACCCGAAAAACGACCATGGCCGTCTCTCTCACTCCAGGTCGATTGCCACTGACAGATACGGAAACATGTGGATTGCTACATTTTTCAACGGAGTGGCACGCATCGAAAACGATTCCGTAAGTTTTTTCAACACAAAAAACTCGGCACTGCTCACCGACTATATTACAGACATTGCAGCCTCGAAATCGGGGGATTCCATATTCGTGGCTACCGGCTACGGTCTTTACAGCTTTGATGCCGCCACTCTCGATAGCCATGAAATCGCGGTTGAAACTCCGACCGGTAAAATTGCCGCAAACTGCCTTACGGTCGATTCAGCCGGCCGAATCTGGATTGGCACTGACAATGGAGTAATCATTCCCGGCAAGCAGCTTGCAGGCTTGCCGCCGGGCAAGATAATTTCCATAACCCCCGGCACCGACTGCGTTTTTGCAGCTACCGCCGACACACTCTGCAGAATCTCCGACGATGGTGAGAAGGCTTACTCATATATACTGAGTATTCCCGGAACTGAATTCCATTTCAACAAGTACGCCCTCAAAATAATAAACGGTATCCTTTATGCCGGAGGAACGGGAAAATACCTTAAAATTGTGTTCTCCGGTGCGGCTGCTCCATCTGAATCCGACGGATTTCCTTCAACCGTCGTTATTATCGCTGTCTTGTTGGTTATTCTGCTTATTTCAGCATCCGTTGTCGTAGTAAAGCGAAAGTCGCGGTTGAAAAAGGAGGTACCAGTGCCTTCCGACACGAAGTCGAAAACAATGGAGGCGAATTCTCCTCTTCAGGTCGATGTGGATGCCGAATTCATGAAAAGAGTAGACACTGTTGTAGCATCTCAACTTGGTAACGAGGACTTTTCAGTCGAGGATTTCGGTTCTGCATTGGGAATGAGCAGAAGCAATCTGTATAAAAAAATCATGGCTCTGACCGGACAATCTCCTTTGGAATATCTGCGCAACCGCCGGCTGGAAGAGGGAAAAGCCATGCTCGATAACGCATCCGGTTCCCATATCGGTCTCCGAGTGTCGGAAGTCGCTGCGAAAGTGGGGATGTCTCCCCGTCAGTTCTCAAAATTCTTCAAACTGAAATACGGACACCTTCCCTCTGAATAAGTGGATTGGATATTTAGAGGTTGTTTAATAACAAATGTGAAGCCGGAGTGGATGGATTTTTGCGCTAACCTGTTCATAATCTGAAGGAGCAGTGCTGTAGCACTGTGACTGAAGATTAGGGACAGGGGAGCCAAAAAGACATCCATGCAACTTAATGTAACTTATTTTCATTATTTTATACATTTTATTCGGTTTTGAGGTTGCTTGAATAAATGCTTTTTCGCATCCATTCTCTTGGACGTCTTTAGTGCTGGTTTTCAGTCACAGTGCTACAGCACTGCTCCTTCAAACCATCTCTAAATCCGCCTCAAGAGAATGGACTCCGGCTTTCACATTTGTTTTTAAACAACCTCTTATATTCTTCTGTCTCTCCATCCTCCTGTTTCTGTCGTTCTCAAATCTCCTGTTCCTCCCGTACTCCTGTCTCCCAAAACCTCTACTGTCTAAAAAATTTCACCCCGATTTGAAAAAAGCGACATTATCGCAATGTTTTTTGTGCGTTGACGTTGTATCTTTGCGAAAAAATAATCAACACACGTTATGAAAAACACTAAAAACGAAACGACTTGCCGCGTATCAGACCGCGCCTACCGCATTATCATTTCCGACGTTATCGACTCAATGACCGGATGCAAAATCGACCCCTTCACCTTCAAGCAGGTGGTGACAGCCGTCCGCCATTATCTCAAGCCCGAGGGAAAACCGACGGGACTGGGCCGAAAGGCGAAAGTGATATTCGACCGTCTGCTCCCCGATCTCGACCGCGCCATCCGCCGCTCGGAAACCGCACGTGCAGCAGCCCGTCGCCGTAAGGAAGCCGCTAAGAAAATCGCTGAAGCCGAAGCTGAAGCCGAAATCAAAACTGAAACCAAAGTTGAGACCAAAACCGAATCAACCATCCCGGTGCAGCAACCTGCCGATTCAGAAACCGGTAAGTGCCAGCCTACGGTTATTCCTCCGTCCGAACATTCCTACCACCGTGTGACTGCAAAAAACCGATACCGAAATTCGGCAAGTCAGATGCATATTCCTCTAAATCAATCATAACGCACATTTCCCGCTGTCCCCTTCCTGTTTGACTATTATCGTGCCGGTCGAAGCGTCGAAGCGAATGGTGTCGTTCTGAAACAGTCGGTCAATATAACCGCTGCGGCGCATCTCCTCCGTCGGCAGACACCGCAGATGCGGCGCGTCGAGAAGCGCTATGCTGTCGCAAAGCAGCATCGCTATGTCGAGCTCATGGGTTGAGAACATCACGCATTTTCCTTCCTCGTGAGCCAGCCTTCGCAGCAGCCCCACAAGCTCATAGCGGTTAGGCATGTCGAGAAACGACGTCGGCTCGTCGAGCAGAATTATCGGGGTGTCCTGGGCGAGCGCTCGGGCAATCATCACCCGCTGGCACTCCCCGTCGCTCATAGTATCCATCGTCCGGTGGCCATAATCACTCATACCCACCGCGGCAAGCGATTTCTCCACCGCCTCCCTGTCAGTTTCCCGCAGACGTCCTATCCAGTCAGTGTACGGCGCACGTCCGGCTGCCACCACATCCTCACACCGCAGATTGGCTATGCGGGTACGCTCCGTGTTGACAAACGCGAGTGTACGCGCCAGCTGCATGGGCGGCATCGAGCGCAAATCGCGGCCGTCGAGCTCAATCCGCCCGCCATAGGCCCGATTGAGTCCGGCAATGGCGCGCAGCAATGTCGACTTGCCCGACCCGTTGCGGCCGATGAGTGCGGTGAGCTTTTTCGGCGCAATCGTGGCGTCTACCCCTCGGAGCAGTATTCGGCTGCCATAACCGATTGAAAAATCGTGGAATTCTATCATGCTGTGAAAGATTTGTTGCGCAACACCACCCAGACCACTATCGGGATACCTAAAAGCGCAGTTATAGCGTTGATGGGCAGCACGAACAGTTTTGAAACGAGGTCGCACACGAGGAGAACCGACGCTCCGGTAAGCATCGTTGCGGGCACGAGTACACGGTGGTCGCTGTTGCGGAAGAGCAGGCGTGTCACGTGGGGCATTGCCAGTCCGATGAAACCGATAGGCCCGCAGAATGCCGTGACGGTGCCCGCAAGCAAGGTGGTCGAGAGGAAAATCAGAGCACGGCTGCGGCGTATGTTCAGTCCCATTGTCCGCGCATATTCTTCGCCGAAAAGAAGAAGATTGAGCGGCTTTATAGTGATGACAGCAAGAACAAGCCCCGCTGCCACGGCAGGCACGAGCACGAGTAGCTGACCGGCAGTCACGTCGCCAAGAGAACCCATCGTCCAGATTACAAATGTCTTTAGAGCATCCTCCCGGCTTATATATTGCAGGATCTGCACTACGGCGCTGACACCCGACGAAAACATCATGCCTAATATAAGTATGACCATGATGTCCTTTATCCGCTGCCCTACCGCAGCTATGACAATAAGCACTGCCGCGGCTCCGATCCATGCTGCTCCTGCTATTCCAAGCGACGACCCGATTCCGGCAAGCACCACCAATGCAACCCCGAGACTCGCTCCCGAACTGATTCCGAGCACGTAGGGCCCTGCGAGCGGATTGCGGAAAAGTGTCTGCATCTGCAGGCCGCTGACAGTAAGGGCCGCTCCGGCCATAAGTGCCGTAAGCGCCTTAACAAGGCGTATGTTCAGAACGATTTTTGCCGTAGCCGGCGCACAGTCGCCTCCGGTGAGAGCCGACAAGACCTCGCCGAGTGGTATCCCCACACTTCCGACCGTCAGGTCGAGGCAGAAAAGCAACCCTGTCAGCAGGGCGACAAGAACGAAAAGAGTCGAAGTCCGGGCGCGCATCATTCAAGTTTTCTGTAATACACGAAATCCTCCTCTGCGAGTTCCGGATGGAAAATCTTCACAAGGTCGCGGAGCACTGCGTCGGGCGCAACAACGGCCGATTCGTAGAAATCGTTGCCTCCCGCGTCCGTCACACGCCGGTTATTATTGTATACAGCACCATTTTTCATCACCGGCGTGTCGGTGAATTTAGGAGCCATCGCCCTGACGTCGGCAAGCGACTGAGCCATCCCCGGATTGAGCCATACGTCGGCTTTCGAGGCAAGCAGAAAAGCCTCTTCCATGTCTATGGCCTCCGACGTTGTTCCGGTGTTTTTATCATACAGGTAATCGCCACCGGCGTCGCTGATCAGGCGCACCATATAGCTTTGGGTCGACGGCATGAACCACGAATCGTTGTAGGGAGTGTTGATCATCACCGAGGGGGAAGGAAGTCCCGCATCTGCCACCTTTTTCCTCACGGCCTCATATCGCGCGGGAATTTCGCGGAAAATCCGCTCTCCCCTTTCGCGCCTGCCGATTATCTCCGACACGGCAACAAGCCATTCGGCTTTTCCGAGCGGCGACTCCTCGACATAATCGCCTATATACATGTAAGGTATACCGAGTTCGCGGAGCTTTCCTTCCATGGAGCTCGCTCCGTTTACGCCATATAGCAAAACGATGTCGGGTTCCAGACTCGCCAGCAGTTCGTAGTTGACATTGCCCTCGAACCCTACGTCACCCACACTGTCTGTACGCCGGAGAATGTTTTCGCTGCTGATATACTGTTTCCCCGATACTCCCGCCACGCGGTCAGCCTCACCGAGTGCATCGAGCATCGCCACGTGGGTCGACGACATCGTAACTATGCGCTTCGCATCGCCTTCAATCACCTGACCGTCGAACCCGTCCGGCACCGGCTCTCCGCCACGGGCAATAAGAAGCCTGGCCTCTACACTGTCGGCGCCCTGCCAGGGATTCGTCACCTCAAGCAGAGTACTTTCCTTTCCCTCCGCTCCTTTTATCGTGAAGCCGGAGGCATATTCGGGACGATAGACAATGGTATCGAACTCCACGGAAGTTGATTTATTGCCGCCGCACGACGGCAGTAGGATAAGCAGAAGACCCGCGATACCCGACAACAGGAATTTTCCCGGCGTTTTGAATTCAGAAAGCATTTGCATCAGTTATTATTAATAACAATTACGCAAAGGTACATAAAAGAACACGATTTTTCACTACCTTTGTGGAAAGTTTCAGCAATTCATCTCCATACCTTATTTTTCTATCATGAACAGATTCAATATCCTCGGGCCGGTGCTTGCCGCAGTTCTTTTTCAGGGAATCCCGCTGCCGGCGGAGGCTTCCGAGCCTGAATGCTCCGCCTACCTTTTCACCTATTTTACCGGCAACGCCCCCGCCGACGAGTCGATTCACTTCGCCGTGAGCCGCGACGGACTGAACTATACCGCGCTCAACGGCAACGCACCCGTAATAGATTCGCGCCGCATAAGCGAGACCGGCGGTGTGCGCGACCCCCACATAACGCGCAGCGCCGACGGCAAAGAATTCTACATGGTCGTAACAGACATGACGAGCTGCAAGGGCTGGGATTCAAACCGCGGACTAACCCTGCTGAAATCCCGCGACCTCGTGAACTGGACACCGTCGCTAATCAATATCCAGAAGCGGTTCAAGGGCAATGAGGATCTCAAACGTGTATGGGCGCCGCAGACCATCTACGACGCCGACGCCGGAAAATATATGGTATACTGGTCGATGAAACACGGCGACGGCCCCGACATAATATATTATGCCTATGCTAACGATGATTTCACGGATTTCACGGGAGAACCGAAACCGCTTTTCATACCCGCCGACAAAAAGTCGTGTATTGACGGTGACATAGTCTACAAAGACGGCACCTATCATCTCTTTTACAAGACCGAAGGCCACGGCAACGGCATTAAGAAAGCCACCACAAAGAACCTCACCTCCGGCAAGTGGATTGAATCGCCCGACTACAAGCAGCAGACCGACCGCCCCGTGGAAGGTGCGGGAACTTTCAGACTGATCGGATCCGACAAGTATATTCTTATGTACGACGTCTACACCAGCGGAGCATATCAGTTCACCGAATCGACAGACCTCGACAACTTCAGGGTTATCGACGGCGCGGTAACCATGGATTTCCATCCCCGCCACGGAACCGTGATGCAGATTACCGACGAGGAATACAACCGTCTCGTTAAGGCGTTCCCGTCTGCTGGCGCCGACATCGGCAAATTCGAGGCTGGAAAAGGGACTTTCCTGCTCAACGGCGAACCGTTTGTGGTAAAAGCTGCCGAACTCCATTATCCGCGCATTCCTCGCCCGTATTGGGATCAGCGCATAAAACAGTGCAAGGCACTCGGCATGAACACCGTATGCCTCTACACCTTCTGGAACTCACATGAGCCCCGCGAGGGAGAGTTTGACTTCACCGGTCAGAACGACCTGCGCGAATTCGTGAAACTCTGTGAGAAAAACGGCATGAAAGTTATTCTTCGCCCCGGCCCGTACGTGTGTGCCGAATGGGAGATGGGCGGCCTGCCCTGGTGGCTGCTGAAGAAAAAAGACATACGCCTGCGCGAATCGGATCCGTATTTTCTCGAGCGCGTCGACAAATTCCAGAAAGCCGTGGCCGAACAGGTGGGCGACCTTACCGTTGCCTCCGGAGGCCCGGTTATCATGGTGCAGGTGGAAAACGAATACGGCTCCTACGGAATCGACAAACCATACGTTTCGCAGATCCGCGACATGCTCCGCAAGAATTTCGGACCGGCTGTGACGCTCTTCCAGTGCGACTGGTCGTCGAATTTCCTCAACAACGGGCTCGACGACCTCATCTGGACAATGAACTTCGGCACCGGTGCCAACATAGACCAGCAGTTCGAGAAGCTTAAGGAAGTGCGCCCCGAATCGCCGCTCATGTGTTCCGAATTCTGGAGCGGATGGTTCGACAAATGGGGTGCCAACCACGAGACCCGTCCTGCCTCCGACATGATAGCCGGCATCGACGAAATGCTCTCGAAAGGAATCTCGTTCAGCCTCTATATGACCCACGGCGGTACCAACTGGGGACACTGGGCCGGAGCCAACTCCCCGGGATTCGCCCCCGACGTGACGTCGTACGACTACGATGCCCCCATCAGTGAGTCGGGTCAGCTCACTCCCAAATACCACGAACTGCGCAAAACCCTTGCGAAATATTCCGACAAAAAACTTCCCCCGGCGCCCCCCTCTGTAAAGCCGATTTCGATTCCGGCATTCGCATTTACCGAGGTGGCTCCCCTCTGGAGCAATCTGCCGGAGCCGAAAGCCGACAAGGAGATAAAGACCATGGAGGAATATGACCAGGGGTTCGGCTCCATCCTCTACCGTACCACACTGCCCGCCCTCCCGGCGCCCGCACTGCTCACCGTAAACGACCCCCACGATTTTGCACAGGTATTCGTTGACGGTAAATACATTGGCAAACTCGACCGCCGTAACGGGGAAAAGGAGCTTACCATACCGGCTTGCCGCAAAGGCGCACAGCTCGACATTCTCGTGGAAGCCATGGGACGCATTAACTTCGGACGCGCCATCAAGGATTTCAAAGGTATCACCGACAACGTTACCGTGACAGTAGACCGCGACGGCTATAAGTTCGTGTGCGACCTCAAGAACTGGCAGGTATTCAATATCGAGGACACCTACGACACCTATGCGGCCATGAAATACCGTCCGCTTACCGCTGCCGACAAAGCAGACAACCGGTATCCGGCCGGAGCTTACCGCGCCACCTTCAACGTGAAGAAACCCTCCGATACATTCCTCAATTTCGAGACCTGGGGCAAAGGGCTCGTATACGTCAACGGCCACCCCATGGGACGAATATGGGAAATCGGCCCACAGCAGACCCTTTATATGCCCGGATGCTGGCTCAGGAAAGGTGAAAACGAAATAGTGGTATTCGACATCCTCGGCCCGCGCGAAACCCGCAGCGAAGGACTGAAAGAGCCGAAACTCGACCAGCTTCTGGTAAAGAAACGCGCCGTAAACCGCGAACCGGGCCAGAATCTCGACCTTACCGGAGAGAAAGCCTCCGCATCCGGCACGTTCAGGCCCGGCAACGGATGGCAGGAAGTGAAATTCACGGCGCCGCAGCGCGGCCGTTACGTGTGCATCGAGGCTCTCGACGCCATCGACGGCAAGGATGAAGCCGCCATTGCCGAGATGTATGTGCTCGACGGCAAGGGCAACCGCCTTTCGCGGGAACCCTGGACTGTAATGTACGCCGACAGCGAAAACACCGCAGGAGTAAACCGTACGGCCGACAAAACCTTCGACCTGCAGGAATCCACTTTCTGGCAGACAGCCCCCGGTTCGAAATTCCCCCATGCTGTGGTCATAGACCTCGGTGCGGAGCATGAAGTTTCCGGTTTCCAGTACCTTCCCCGAATGGAATCGGAGGTTCCTGGCGGCATAGGCCGTTACAATATCTACGTGAAAAATGAGAACTTCAAATACTGACATAAGAATATAATAATGAGACTCAATACAGTATTTTTCCTGACTTTCACCGCACTTCTCGGATGGTCATCAGCATGGGCGGCCGACAGGCAGGCAGCTAAAGAAGCGCAGAAAGTGCGCGGAATCATCGAGAAGGTCAACAACCGCTGGCAGTCGACCCATTCTCCCGAACATAATCCCTTCTGGAACAACGCCGCCTACCATACAGGCAACATGGAGGCATACCGCCTTACCGGAAACGAAAAATGGCGTGAATATTCCGAGAAATGGGCTGAGCATAACAACTGGGCCGGCGCCGCAGGCAACGACCGCAGCAAGTGGAGATACGACTATGGCGAAACTCCTGACCACGTATTGTTCGGCGACTGGCAGATCTGCTTCCAGACCTACGCCGACCTTTACAACAACCTCCCCGACGACAGGCGCATACGCCGCGCCCGCGAGGTGATGGAGTACGAAATGTCTACATCCCGGAACGACTACTGGTGGTGGGCTGACGGCCTCTACATGGTGATGCCCGTAATGACCAGACTCCATAAAATCACAGGCGACAGGACATATCTCGACAAACTTTACGAGTATATACAGGTAAGCGACAGCATAATGTTCGACCCTGAGGAGAATCTTTACTACCGCGATGCGAAATACGTGTGGCCTGACCACAAAAGCGTCAACGGCAAGAAAGACTTCTGGGCGCGCGGCGACGGCTGGGTGCTCGCCGGACTTGCAAAAGTGCTTCAGGATCTGCCAGCAGACTATAAAAACCGCAAGTTTTTCGAGGACAAATTCGTGAAGATGGCCGATGCAGTCGTTGCCATCCAGCAGCCGGAAGGTTACTGGACCCGTTCGATGATGGATCCCGACCATGCTCCCGGGCCTGAGACAAGCGGAACCGCATTTTTCACCTACGGACTGCTATGGGGAGTGAACAACGGCTATCTTACCGACCCGAAATATCTCGAGGCCGCAAAAAAAGGCTGGAACTATCTGCAGAACACCGCCCTCCAGAAAGACGGCTCCGTAGGCTACGTGCAGCCCATTGGCGAGAAAGCGATTCCTGGTCAGGTTGTCGACAAGAACTCAACCTCGAATTTCGGTACGGGAGCTTTCCTGCTCGCAGCGTGCGAGTACGTCCGCAACCTCGAGAAAGAGGAGAACGCCGACCGTGCCTATTGGGCAGACCTCGCCTACAAAATGGCTTATCCGGTGCTGAGCGAGATGGCTAACGGCACGCTGCAGAAAAACATGCTCGTGGAAGTAAGCCCCAACTGGGACGGCCGCGACAAGAAAGTGACCTATATGGAAGCGTTCGGCCGTCTGATGGCCGGCATAGCCCCCTGGCTTGCGCTGCCCGACGACGGAACGGCAGAGGGCGCTCAACGCCGCGAGCTGCGCGATCTGGCGCTCAAAGCGTACAAAAATGCCGTTGACCCCGAGTCGCCCGACTATCTGCTGTGGCGCGGCCACGGACAGGCGCTTGTCGACGCCGCCTATATCGCCGAATCTTTCCTCCGCGCCTGGGATACCCTCTGGGAACCCCTCGACGACACAACGAAGAAACGCTGCATCGAAGAATTCACCCAGTTGCGGCGCGTGGATCCTCCCTACACCAACTGGCTGCTCTTCTCGTCGACAATCGAGAGCCTCCTCTGCAAGGCGGGAGCCGAGTGCGACGAATACCGCATCAACTCCGCGGCGCGCAAAATGGAAGAATGGTACACCGGCGACGGCTGGTATGCCGACGGGCCGAACTTTGCATTCGACTACTACAGCAGCTACGTGTTTCACCCAATGTATCTCGAAACACTCGCCACCATGCGCGACTGCGGGCGCTACACCCGCATCGACTACCCGAAATATTACGACCGCGCCCTCAAGCGTGCTCAGAAATATGCCATCGTTCTCGAACGCTTCATTTCGCCCGAAGGCACCTTCCCCGTTTTCGGCCGCTCTATACCCTACCGCATGGCAACCATGCAACCGCTCGCTCTGATGGCGTGGTACGGCAAACTTCCGGAAGGACTTTCCAACGGTCAGGTGCGCTCAGCTCTCACGGCGGTGATGCACCGGATGTTTGACGGCAAAGAGAACTTCAACGAGAAAGGCTTCCTTACAATCGGATTCTCCGGCCATCAGCCCAACGTGGCCGACTGGTACACCAACAACGGCTCGCTCTACATGACCTCCCTGGCCTTCATGCCGCTCGGACTCCCGGCTTCGCATCCCTTCTGGACCGACGCCCCGCAACCCTGGACACAGCAGAAAGCATGGTCCGGCAAACCCTTCCCCAAAGACCACCACTGGAGCGACGACATAGTCACCCGCGAACTGTTCTGAGCGGCTTAACGCACTATCAACCCTTCAATAAATATGGACGGGCGGTTATAACGGCTGCTCCATAACCAACTGCAACCGCGACCGGCTATAGTCCGGCAAGCCCGGAATTGATTCCTCAGAAATCCGGATTTCTGAGGAATCAATTCCGGATTATTTATAATGGCGGCAAATATCTGAATATCAATATAAATAATATCTATAAGACGCACTAAAAATATAATTACGGCAGAACGGGAAATATATAATTGCAAGGAGGCAATCTTAAAAAATTTAGTATCGGATGCAAGGTTTTCATTATCTTTTGATTTGATATAATAGAACAACCAAATAAAATCACACCGATATGACAAAACAAAATCTTTTATTATCCGTCGCGGGAGTTGTGCTACTTATGATGCTCCCATCATGTATCAATAACGACGATTCTTATGAGTTGCTGAGACCGACGGCACTTGTTACAGTATGTCCCGATGCAGATGGCAGCTTTATAATGCAACTCGACGACGAGACCCAGTTAGTACCGACGAATCTGAAGTCTTCTCCTTTCGGGGCAAAAGAAGTCCGGGCTCTCGTGAACTATACGGAATCCAATGTTTCCTCTAAAGACAAAAAGGTTAGAAATGTCGAGGTAAACTGGCTTGACAGCATCCGCACCAAATTACCGGTGGAAACTATGGGTGAGCAAGATGCCGCCAAGTTTGGGAATGATCCCGTTGAAATTGTAAAGGATTGGGTTACTGTGGCTGAAGACGGCTACCTGACGCTGCGAATACGCGCTCTCTGGAGTTCTCCTCATGCTACCCACGTTCTCAATCTTGTGACAGGAACCAATCCGAAAGACCCCTATGAAATTGAATTAAGACACGATGCCAAAGGAGATAAAAACGGAAGTTGGGGAGATGCTCTGATAGCATTTAATCTTAACAAACTGCCCGGCGCCGACGCCGGCAATGCTAAAATAAAACTTAAGTGGAAGTCTTTTACAGGCGAAAAATCTGCTGAGTTTGATATAAAGATGCGCCCTATGAAGCAAGAAATCGACGCAAATAATATCCAATATTCCAAAGGCATAGAATAAAACTGCAAAAAAATCATCTTTCTGATGCAAGATTTTGCAAAGGGTAGATTTAATAAAACGAGAGCTCTCAAGAAATAAGTTTCAACTATAAACAAATAACTACGATGAAAATATCAAAGTTCTTCAAACTCACCGCAGCAATGCTGGCCTGCGTGTTCGCAATGGCAATTACATCCTGCGACAACGACGATGAACCCAAAGGCTCAGAACTCAAGTTCGATCCTGCTAATGTAACAGTGACCCCCGGTGCAACCGCTACAGTGACAGCAAGTGGCGGTACCGCCCCCTACACTGTCGCATCGGGCGATGCCAAAATCGCTACGGCAAAAGCCGAAAACAGCACCATCACGGTTACAGGCGTAAAGGAAGGTACAGCGACTATCACAGTTACTGATGCCAAGCAGATCAAAGGCAAATTCGCAGTCACTGTCAAGAAATCAGCCGAGTCCGACCTTGATTTTGACAAAAAGAGTGTGTCAGTAGCGGTTGGGAAAGAAGAAACCGTAACAGTCAAAGGAGGTACGAAACCTTTTACCGCAACAGCAAAAGATACAAAAATTGCAACCGTTACAGTAAAGGACGACAAAATCACCATAAAGGGCGTGAAAGCCGGAACTACCTCTATTACAGTCACAGACAAGGACAAGAAAACAGGTACAATCTCCGTTACAGTAAAGTAAAAAATCCGCGAACCCTTATTGGCGAAGGAGAAACGGATGTAATATAACCGTTTCTCCTGAGCCATTCTTAATAAATCAAAGGTCTGGTGGTATCCATAGAAACTGACAACGAGGAACAGCTTCTTAACCTTGTCAAACAAGGCGATCCTATGGCTATGAGAACGGTATATTCGACATATGTCCGATATCTTGCAGCTATATGTTCCCGTTATATCATTAATGATGAAGATGTGAAAGATGTTCTTCAAGACAGTTTCTTAAAGATATTTTCAGGTATTCCTTCATTTGAATATCGTGGAAAAGGTTCTCTTAAAGGATGGATCACAAAAATCACTGTTAATGAAACACTGAAATTTCTTCAGAAAAACAACCGCTTTGAATTTGTTGAAATATCGGAACAAGAGCATGACAAACCGGATGAAGAACCGGATGTAGATGCACTGCCTTCATCAGTTTTATTCAAACTTATACGGGAACTTCCCGACGGATATAGAACAATATTCAACTTATATGTCATTGAAAACAAAAGCCATAAAGAAATCGCAAAATTGCTTGACATAAAAGAAAGCACTTCAGCCTCTCAGTTGCACCGCGCTAAATCTTTATTGGCAACTAAAATCAGGCAATATAACTCTCAGCATCTCTATTACTATGAACGAAGATTGGCTAAATAAAGTCCATGACCGAATGACCGACTACGAAATTGACGAGCCGGAAAATCTGTGGGATGCCATAGAATCACAACGGGCTGAAACTTCATCGACTCCCCGGCCGATGAAGCGTACTGTGATGATATGGGTAAAAAGGAGTATCGCTGCCGCCGCAATGATTGCAGTTGTCATATCAGTAGGTGTTTATCTAATCAATATAAAACAGGAATCATTCCAGACACCACTGCTGACGAAAGTAACCGATAATTCTGCGGTCAGTCTGGAAAATCGTCCGCAGAACACAATGGTTCACACTGTTCCAGCCAAGCAACCGTCTAAAACTCTGATTGCCCAAAACAGACTTCCGGCGCATAACTCCGATATATTGCCGGCCGTGCCATCTGTGCAAACAGAAATACAGGCGGAGACCGCCGATAATAATCCTGCTGAAAATCGGGATAATCTATCTGTGGCTGAGGAAAAACCGGTTAAAACCAATGACATCCCAGAAAGAGTTGAGCGTATCGAAAAGCAACAGTTCCCTTCTGAGGCTGATAATGGCTACATACCTAAAAAAGAGTCAACCCCGAAGAATGTATCGGTTTCCATATACAGTTCCGGAGGGACAGGCTCTGCTTTGAACTACAATTCAAAAGGTGATTCATTTGTAGGAGTAGGAGTTGGACCGGATGATTCAGACTGGGCAGACAATCCCTTGTTAGGTATTCTTGTCTTCAATCAAGGCAAAGACATTGAAACGGACATCAAACATCGCCTTCCTATACGGGCCGGAGTTTCTTTTACATATAATTTCAACGAAAGATTCGGCATAGAAACAGGTCTGAGTTATACCAATCTTATCTCTGATGTTAGGGAAGGCAGCGAGAGCCATTATTATACAGGCGAACAAAAGCTGCATTATATCGGCATCCCTCTCAATCTGAAATACCGTATATTTTCGTGGAAAAGATTCGATCTATATGCTTCGACGGGTGCACTTGCAGAGAAATGCGTTTCTGCAAAACTTGATAAGGATTTCATTCTTGACCACCAAAAGAAGGGAAGTAAATCGGAAAATCTGTCAGAAAAGCCTATGCAATGGTCGGTTAATGCCTCGGCAGGAGTTCAATGCAATCTCGTAAATTCAATGAGCATATTCGTTGAACCCGGAATCAGCTACTATTTCAATGACGGAACAAATATCCAGACGATTTATAAAGAAAAACCCTTGAATTTCAATTTGAACTTGGGTATAAGGTTTACATTTGGAAAATAGAATAAGAATTATGAAAACTAATTTCATGCTGTTTATCAGCGTTGCAGTAATGTACTGCACTTTCCTGTGTGGGTGTCATACATCCAAAAATATGGATAAGACGATTCCATATGAAGTGGCAGAGCGATATTTCGTCAGGAACGATGTCAATGGAGTCCCTCCTACAACCATTACCTCAGACAAAGAATTTGAGCAATACTTTGGCATGGCCGCTGTGATGGGTCCAGACGGCAGACCTACCGAAATAGATTTCAATAAAAGTTTTGTCATCTGTATCGCTCTTGAACCCACTGAAACAGCTACAGACTTATCAGTGATTTCGCTGACAAACACGAATTCCGATCAACTTGATTTAAGGTATGAGATTAAACGTGGAGAAAAGAGGTCATATACCACTCAGCCACTTTTGCTCCTGATAGTGGATAAGAAATATGAGAGACCGGTTATACCGGAAGCCGTTGACAAGTAAAATTGAATTGAGTTCAAGGATATTAAAAACCGACCTCTAAGTTTTTTCGGGCGCGGGTGGCGGAGTGTCGCGGGAATTTTGTATTTTTGCGGAAAACCATCACAATTCAGAATTCAGCTATGTTTTCAAAAGAAACCTATCAGGCGCGACGCGACGAGCTTAAAAAGCGAGTGGGCAGCGGTTTGATTCTTTTCCTCGGCAACGACGAGGTGGGAATGAATTATGGCGCCAATATCTATCCCTTCCGTCAGGACTCCACTTTTCTATATTATTTCGGTCTGGCTTACCCCGGCCTGAACGCCATAATCGATATCGACAGCAACCGCGAGATAATTTTCGGCGACGAACTTACAATTGACGACATTGTATGGACCGGCCCGCAGCCTACGCTCCGCGAGAAAGCTACGCTGGTAGGGGTGGACACCACCCGCCCTTCGCGCGACATCATAACCGTGCTCTCCGCCGCAATGAACAGCGGTCAGACCATCCACCATATCCCCTACTACCGCGGCGACCATGCCGTGAAGCTCTTCAACTATCTGGGTATCCGGCCCGGTGCCGAGAAACCGTCGCTCGACCTCATCCGCGCCGTGGTGGATATGCGCAACCATAAAACCGAGGAGGAAATCGCCGAGATTGAAAAAGCTTGTATGGTTACAGCCGACATGCATATCAAGGCTATGGAGGTGACACGCCCCGGAATGTATGAATACGAGGTTGTAGCTGCCCTCGAGAGCGTGGCTGCGGCCAACAACTGCCGGCTGTCGTTCCCGACAATCGCAACCATCCACGGAGAAACGCTCCATAACGAGGAGCACTCAAACCTGATTCTCGACGACAGCATGCTGCTCGTCGATGCCGGAGCCGAAACCCCGATGGGATATGCGGGCGACATGTCGTCGACAATCTGCGCCGGAAAGAAGTTCACCGACCGCCAGAAATCGGTCTACGACATCCAGGTGGCCGCTCATCTCGCCGCCGTGGAGGCACTGCGTCCCGGACGCCGGTTTGAGGAGGTCTACGACCTCGCCTCCGCCGTTATTTTCAATGGGATGAAAGAGTTAGGGATAGCACGCGGCGACGCCGAAGAGGCAGTAAAAGCTGGCGCACACGCCATGTTTTTCCAGTGCGGTCTCGGCCATATGATGGGTCTCGACGTACACGACATGGAAAACCTCGGCGAGCAGTGGGTAGGGTATGCCGGAAAGCCTAAGAGCACACAATTCGGGCGCAAGTCGCTGCGACTGGGCCGCGAACTCGAGCCGGGATTCGTGCTTACAATAGAGCCGGGAGTATATTTCATTCCCGAGCTGATTGATATGTGGAAAGCCGAAAAGCGCTTCGAGCAGTTCATCAACTATGCCGAGCTTGAGAAATGGCGTGACTTCGGCGGCATCCGCAATGAGGAAGACTATCTCATTACAGCCGACGGCGCCCGCCGTTTAGGAAAGAAGATTCCTCTCACCACTCAGGAAGTAGAAGCTCTGCGATGACCTCCTCACGCCGTGCGGTGTGGCTTGCCGGCGCCGCTGTACTCAGCTGGTCGACGGTGGCCACATCGTTCAAAATCGCCCTTTCCGAGCTTACTGTCTACGGTATGCTCTTAGTAGCAGCTCCGACTGCCCTTATTGTTTTCGCGCTGTGGCTGACAGTAAACAAACGCTGGTATAAATTTGCGTCTGTTGAACCGCGCACCTGGCTTAACTTCGCTCTGCTCGGGCTTGTAAACCCCGTGGTGTATTATCTTACGCTTTTCCATGCCTACGACCTTCTTCCGGCGCAGATTGCCCAACCGGTCAACTATATGTGGCCGATTCTGCTGCTGATAATGCTTGCGGTGTTCGGCAAAAAGCCTATTGCGCCGGTAAAATACATAGGCATGGCCATTTCGCTTGCCGGCCTGACGGTGATTTCGCTCGGGGGGAGCGCCATCTCGGGCTCGCTGTCGGTGTCGGGTATGCTGTGGGCATTCGCGAGCGCTTTCCTTTGGGCGTTGTACTGGATAATCAACGAACGGCTCGGCAGGAAAGCGGATGAAGACGTGTGCCTGTTTGTCGGATTTCTTTTCGGGACGATTTATCTGCTTGCGGGCACGCTGTTTTTCCCTACGGGTGAATTTTCGACGCCTGGAATACTTTCGGGGATATACATCGGACTGTTTGAAATGGGAATACCGTTCCTCTGCTTCGGAGTGGCAATAAGAACTACCACCAATCCGGCGCTCGTAAACCAGATGTGCTATCTGGCGCCGTTTCTTTCGCTGCTTTTCATTTCGATGATACTCGACGAGCCGATTGTGGCGACAACATATATAGGATTAGGACTCATCGTAGCGGGAATAGCGTTTAACAGCCGGTCTGCGACTACCGCGGAAGCGGAACCAGACGCGACAGGAAGCGGCGGACCGGAGTAAGGACTCTCTTCATGAGCGGCTCGCGGAAAGCTGCACGGGCCGCGAGTGCATCATTGATTTTCTCCGGGGTTTCGTAACCGGGATACCGTTGCAGTTTATCGCGTGCCTGACCTGCATCCCGGGGATCTCCGCAAAGAATCATGTTGAGAAGAATCGAAGCCGACGCCTGCCGGAGACCGTCGACCACCTCTCTATTTCCGGAAAATGCCTCCATGAGGCGCTCGCGCACCGAAAGGCTCATTTCAAGTCTTTTATAGCGCCGGGCAGTGCTCCACGTGGCTGTAGCGCGCATGCGGTATACGCCCATGGGCAAGCGCATGAAATGGATATAGCCGTGCGAAGCATAAAACATGTGGATGGCATAGTCGGGCAGCTTCTCCTCGCTCACCCAAGCCGGAAGGGCGCAGAGATCCACAAGGCCGCGGCGGTACATCACAGAGAGATTCGTTATGAAGTTGCTCCGGCTCAGGTCGGCAATTGTCGCGTCGGTTTTCTGCGATCCGTTGCTTATGCTCTTCGACCCGTCGGCCTCATAATAGTTGATTACGGGGTGAAAGGTTATGGCGCAGTCGGGGTGGGCCTCCATATAGGCCACCTGACGGGCGAGTTTCGAGCGGTACCACCACCAGTCGTCGGCGTCGCACATGGCGAGATATTTGCCGGTGCAGTGACTGAACGCCTCGAAATAGTTGCGCTGCAGGCCGAGGTTTACCTTGTTGGAATAGACATGGACAATGTCGGGGTAACGGCTCTCCCATTCCTTCGCTACAGCGAGAGTTGAATCTGTCGACGCATCGTCGACCACGATGAGTTCCACCGGGAAGTCTGTTTTCTGTCTGACCACACCGCGTATAGCCTCGCCGATTACACCGGCGTTGTTGTAGGCTATCATGGCTACGCTCACTGACGGCCTCTCGCTCATCTGCGTCGTATGAATCTCGTTTCGGTTATCACGATGTCTACAGGGACGTCGTGAGGTTCCGCCGGAATCTCGTCGACGAGCTGAAAATCGTATGCAATACCAACCTTACGGGCTTTAGTGGAAGCGAGCAGGCGGTCGTAGAATCCCTTTCCACGGCCAAGGCGGTTGCCGTTGCGGTCGTATGCCACGGCCGGAATCACCATCAGCTCTATGCTGTCGGGGTCGACCGTGTCGTCGCCCTGCGGCTCCTCGATATGGAATGCCCCGAGCTCAAGGCGTGTCCGGTCGTAGGGAAGAATATCGAGATTCACGCCATTGACTCTCGGAAGAAAGAACTTTTTGCGTCCGTCCCAACGGTCGATGAAAGCACGGGTGGGCAACTCGTCGGCAAGCGAATGGTACATGAGTATCCGGTCGGCCATCAGGAACTCGGCGGTCTGCTCCAGCATTGCGAATGCACGGTCGGCGGCGTCGGAGCGCTCGCGCTCGTCGAGGAGCGCCTTGCGCGCCCTGACGGCACGGCGGATATCGTCCTTGGTCAGCGTTCTCATTGCTTCAGGTCTATGCGTGAGAGGGTTATCACTGCATTGCCGTCGGCATCTTTCAGCACGGCGTTGTTGTCGCTGCCGTCGCGTGCCGCAGAAACAACATTTTCAAGTGCCAGGAGGAAAGCCTGCTCAGTAGCAAGGTCAGGACAGGCCATGCGTGTGGTGGCGAGATCCTTGAACTCGATTCCGTTTTCCTTGTCGAGGGTAAGAATCAGACCTCCGTTGAGGACATTGCAGCCGGTATTGCCATGGATACTCTTCTGATCGAGGTCAATTACAATCTGCACGTCGGCGGAAGCGGGAACAGGTGAGCCGTTGATTTTATCGACCTTCCACGCTCCGTTGAGGAAAGCGATATCGTGTTTGCGCAGAGTCATCACTGTAGTTCCGGCGCTGTTGGTGAGCGCCATAGTACATCCGGCGGCGGAGCGGTTGATGCCGTAGGAAACGGCAGCGTCGAGCGCACGGTTTATCTCGGTTTCATAAGGAGCGTCGGCACATGCCTTCATAGTGGAGATGAACTCCCCCCCTTTGGAAAGGGTGGTTCCGTCGACGAAATAAGAGCCGTTAATGTAATTGCAACCGTTGAATCCGATCACGGTCAGAGCACCGGGCATATCCTTGTCGATAACAAACGAAATGTTGGGGTAATCGTCGCCGTTCACCGCCACGTTTTTGCCGCCCACGCTCACCACGGCCCACTCGCCTTCGAGTTCGGCGGGGGGTAAGGGACGCGAGGAATCGAATTTCATAGAAGACTCCGCAGATGGCTGCCTGACAGCCGTTTTACCGGAGTTCCGAAATGTATTGCAGCCGGCCATAAGGATGCCGCTCAGAATGATAGCTGTAATTGAAATCTTATTCATAATCTTAATGGTTTAATCGTCGGAGGACGGACAATGTCGTCCGTATCACTATGATTATATAACGGACGAAAAGCAATTTTGTGCGCCCCCGCAGAAGATTTGATTTTACAAATGTAGCGATTTTTATTCAAACGGAAGCCATACATGCTCGCAACGTGTTAAATTCAGCACCGCCTATACATTATATAATAAAATTTATATATCTTTGCGGATTGAAAACTCTACATCTATGGGCATTAACGAAAAGCAAGAGTTGCTCGACCGCCGTTACCTGCGGATGGCTCGCATCTGGGCGGAAAATTCATATTGCGTCCGCCGCAAAGTGGGAGCCCTCCTGGTAAAAGACAGAATGATAATTTCCGACGGTTTCAACGGCACTCCCGCCGGTTTTGAAAACGTGTGTGAGGACGAGGACGGAACAACAAAGACCTACGTGCTCCATGCTGAGGCCAACGCCATCACGAAAGTGGCCCGCAGCAACAATTCGAGCGAGGGAGCCACGCTTTACATTACCGCATCACCGTGTGTGGACTGTGCAAAACTCATAATACAAAGCGGAATCGTGAGGGTTGTATTCAATGAACTTTACCGGATTACCGACGGCCTCGACCTCCTGAAACGGGCAGGGATAGAATGTGTGCATGTTCCCGGCGACCTCTGAAGCACTACAGCCGGAAAAACTGAATCAAGAAGCTAATTAACGATATTTAATGAACAAACAAATCAAAAATCCTGCGGTATGGATGCCGCTGGTAATCGCCGTGACACTCGCCGCGGGCATGTGGCTCGGCAAAATTTTCTTCACCTCCGGCTCGCGATGGGACGCCAACGCCAAGCTCGACATGATTCTGAAGATGATCGACGCTAATTACGTTGACGACATCGATACCGATTCTCTGTTCGACTCGGCGATTCCGGAACTACTCTCCCATCTCGACCCCCACTCCACCTATATCCCCGCCTCCGATCTTCAGAGCGTAAACGACGAACTCGAAGGTTCCTTCTCGGGCATAGGTATCTCGTTCACACTCATGAACGATACCATCAACGTGCTTGAGGTAATAGCCGGCGGCCCGTCGGAGAAGGTAGGACTGCTCGCCGGCGACCGAATAGTCTCCATCAACGATTCAATCGTGGCTTCGCGCGGGTGGACAAACGAACAGGTGATGAAAAATCTCCGGGGCGAAAAAGGCACTACCGTGAAACTCGGCATCAAGCGAAATACGTCGCCCAAGCTGCTGACGTATGAGGTGACCCGCGGCGATATCCCCGTAAATTCTGTGGATGCCTCCTATCTCATCGACGATAAGACGGGTTATATGAAAATCAACAAGTTCGGCAACACCACCTACAATGAGTTCCTCAACGGCTTGCTCAAAATGAAGGCGGAAGGAGCAGAAAGGTTTATCATAGACCTGCGCGGCAACGGCGGCGGTTTCATGGAGCCTGCAGTGTTCATGGCGCAGGAATTTTTAGCAGCCGACGCGCCTATAGTTTCGATGAAAGGAAAAGTGAAATCCAACAACGGAATCCTGACCGCCGACGGAAGCGGGTCGTTTCAGAACGAACAGATAGTTGTGCTTCTCGACGAATATTCGGCCAGCGCGAGCGAAATCTTCGCAGGCGCAATCCAGGACAATGACCGCGGACTCGTGGTAGGACGCCGTTCATTCGGAAAGGGTCTCGTTCAGCATCAGACAGAGTTGCCCGACTCGAGCGCCATCCGCCTCACCGTGGCCCGCTACTATACTCCTTCAGGGCGCTGCATACAGAAGACCTACGCCCCAGGGACAAACTATAACAATGACATAATAGACCGCTATTATCACGGCGAATTCTACAACGCTGACTCCATAAAACAGAACACCAGCCTCGCATTCACTACAGCCAACGGCCGCACCGTTTACGGCGGAGGCGGAATCATGCCCGATATCTTCGTGCCGAACGACACCACAGGCTATACCTCATACTACCTCAACGTGGCGAATGCCGGACTTCTCCAGAAATTTGCATTCGACTTCAACGACCGCAACCGTGCGGCGCTCTCCTCCGTGAAGAACTCCACCGAATTCCTCCGCGCGCTCCCCGACGACGAGCAGCTTCTGCAATCGTTCGTGAACTATGCTGCCGGAAAGGGAGTGGCGCCCCGCTGGTTCTACATAAACCGCTCCCGCTCACTGCTGCTCTCCACGCTCAAGGCGCTCATAGCCCGCGACGCTATCGGACTCAGCGGCTACTATGAGGTCAACAACCTCACCGATCCGACCGTAAGGAAGGCACTCGATGCAATAAAAGGCGGCGAAGCTAAATTTCCGGTAACCGTGTCGGCCGTCAAATAGTATTTGCTCATAATGACTTTTTTCGCTATTTTTGCAGAAAATTAAGATAACAAAACGCTATGTTCAGAAATAAAACCTGCGGAGAACTCCGCCTAAGCGACGCCGGACAGGAAGTGACGCTTGCCGGCTGGGTTCAGCGAACCCGCAAGATGGGCGGCATGACCTTTGTGGATCTCCGCGACCGTTATGGTATAACTCAGGTAGTTTTCAACACCGAGACCGACGCCGATCTTCAGGAAGCGGCAAATCATCTCGGCCGCGAATACGTGGTGCAGATTACCGGCGAAGTGGCTGAACGCTACGCCAAGAACCCTGATCTTCCCACCGGCGAAATCGAAGTGATAGCCCGCAAGCTGCGTGTGCTCAATCCCAGCGAAATTCCACCTTTTACCATAGAGGACAACACCGACGGCGGCGATGACCTGCGGATGAAATACCGCTATCTCGACCTTCGCCGTCCCTCCGTACGCCGCAACCTTGAACTCCGCCACCGCATGGCGTTTGAAATTCGCCGTTACCTCGACTCGAAAGGTTTCCTCGAGGTTGAAACTCCGGTGCTCATAAAGTCAACCCCCGAAGGAGCGCGCGATTTCGTGGTTCCCTCGCGCATGAATCCGGGTCAGTTCTATGCACTGCCTCAGTCGCCCCAGACGTTCAAGCAGCTTCTCATGGTGAGCGGATTCGACCGCTATTTCCAGATAGTGAAGTGCTTCCGCGACGAAGACCTGCGCGCCGACCGTCAGCCCGAGTTCACTCAAATCGACTGCGAGATGTCGTTTGTGGAGCAGGAAGATGTCCTGCAGATGTTCGAGGGTCTCGTAAAACATATATTTAAATATGTAAAGGATATCGACTTCAAGGATCCGTTCCCGCGTATGACGTGGGCCGACGCCATGCGTCTATACGGTTCCGACAAGCCCGACACACGCTTCGGAATGACCTTTGTGGAACTGAAGGATCTCACTACCGGCCACAATTTTGCCGTGCTCGACGATGCGGAATACGTCGGTGCCATCGTAGCTCCGGGCTGCGCGAACTACACCCGCAAGCAGCTCGATCAGCTCACTGAATTCGTGAAGCGTCCGCAGGTAGGCGCCAAGGGAATGATGTGGGTGAAAATCGAGGAAGACGGCTCTATAAAAAGTTCCGTGTCAAAATTCTACAGCGAGGAGGATCTCCGCAAGTGGGCAGAGCGCGCCGAGGCAAAACCGGGCGACCTGATGCTTATACTCGCCGGCCCCGCAATGAAGACACGCAAACAGCTCAACGAACTCCGACTCGAGATGGGCACACGCCTCGGGCTGCGCGATCCGCAGAAATTCTCGTGCCTCTGGGTAATCGACTTCCCGCTCTTTGAATGGGACGACGAAACCCAGCGCTACTACGCGATGCACCACCCCTTCACATCGCCCAACCCCGACGACATCCACCTGCTCGACACCGACACCGGCGCCGTCCGCGCTACGGCCTATGATATGGTAGTGAACGGCAACGAACTCGGAGGCGGATCAATCCGAATCCACGAGGCTGAGCTTCAGGACCACATGTTCCGCCTGCTCGGTCTGAGCGAGGAAGATGCCCAGTATAAGTTCGGATTCCTGATGAACGCATTCAAATACGGCGCACCGCCTCACGGAGGTCTGGCATTCGGATTCGACCGTTTCGTGTCGATTCTCGCCGGTCTCGACTCCATCCGCGACGTTATCGCATTCCCGAAAAACAACTCAGGCCGCGATGTAATGATCGACGCACCAAGTGAAATCGACCAGATCCAGCTCGACGAACTCCAGATAGCATTATCGCCCAAAGACAGCAAAGAAGATTGAAAATATCGGATATTATATCGGCTATTGAAGCCTGTATTCCCGTAAGTTCCCAGGAAAGCTGGGACAATTCAGGACTGCAGGTTGCAGGTAGCAACCCCGGTGCAGAATGCTCCGGGGTGCTTCTGTGTGTGGATGTCACACCGGAGGTAATTGCTGAGGCACAAAGCCGCGGATGCAACCTCGTTGTATCGCACCACCCGCTCATTTTCCGCGGGTTGAAACACCTGACCGGCGACTCTCAGCCCGAAATCTGCGCCATCGAGGCCATACGCCGCGGGATAGCCGTCTATTCGTGCCACACTCCCGCCGACGTGGCCGCCGGCATAGGGCTGTCGCACGAAATGGGCCGGCGGCTCGGACTTGCCGACGTGAGAGTTCTGTCGCCGCGCCCGGCCGACCCCGCCGCAGGCATAGGAGTCATAGGGCATCTGCCGGCTCCAACCGACTGCGACAGTTTCATAACCCTCGTGAAAGGTGTCTATGACGAACCAACGGTGCGCACCTCCCGATTCCGGCCGGAAACGGTATATACAGTGGCACTCGGCACCGGCTCCTGCGGCGAATTCATACCCGACGCGCTCAGCCTCGGAGCCGACGCCTACATATCGTCTGACATCCGCTACCACGATTTCGTGGATTACGGCAGCCGCCTCCTGCTCGTCGACACCACCCATTACAGCAGTGAACTGTGTGCCAAAACAGTATTTTCGCGCATAATCTCGGAAAAATTTCCTAACTTTGCAGTCTATTTGTCGGAGACTGAGCAGAATCCGATAACCTTTAAATGAAACAATCAACAAAACGATAACCAATATGGCCACTGAGCAAAACAAATCCGAACAGACACTCTCGGTAGAGCAGCGCCTCAAATCGCTTTATGAACTCCAGACACTCCTGTCGCAGATAGACCGCATAAAGACTATCCGCGGCGAGCTTCCCCTCGAAGTGCGCGACCTCGAAGACCACATTGAAGGTCTTCATACCCGCATCGAAAACTATCGCCGCGAGATTGAGGATCTGCGCCAGAAAACACTGCAGGAAAAAGCCAAAATCACCGAATCGCAGACCAAAATCGAGACATACCGCCAGCAGCTCGACAACGTGCGCAACAACCGCGAGTTCGATATGCTTTCGAAGGAAATCGAATTCCAGACCCTCGAAATAGAACTCGCCGAAAAGCATATAAACGAATATAACTTCGCAATCGACAACAAAAACGCCGAAATCAGCTCCACCGAGGAGAAACTCGCCGACCAGGAGCACGTGCTTCGCGAAAAGCGCGCCGAACTCGAGGAAATCGTATCGGAAACCAAGCAGGACGAGGAGCGCCTGCGCGAACAGGCCAAGGCTATCGAACCCAATATCGACGCCCGTACCCTCAACGCCTTCAAGCGCATCCGCAAGAACGCCCGCAACGGCCTCGGTGTGGTCTATATCCAGCGCAACGCCTGCGGAGGCTGTTTCAACCGCATTCCCCCGCAGAAGCAGATGGAAATAAAGATGCACAAAAAAATTATTGTGTGCGAATACTGCGGCCGAATCATGATCGACCCCGAACTCGCCGGTGTAACCGAAAACGCCGACTGATATGGGAAAAATAGAACCCGGAAAATATGTGGAGTTAGTCTATGAACTCTCCACGGTCGACCCTTCATCGGGCAAACGCGATCTGGTTCACAGCGTAGGCGAAGACGATCCCGAGCGTCTGGTGTTCGGCGTCACTCCCGGCGTTATACCCGCACTCGAGAAAGCGCTCGAAGGACTTGCCGAAGGCGACTCGTTTGCTGTCGACGTACCCGCGTCTGAAGGATTCCCCTACAACCCCGACGACGTGGTTGAACTCAGCAAAGACATTTTCAAACGCGACGGCAAATTCGACAACAAGACAGTGTTTCCGGGCGCATACATCCCGATGCTTACCGGCGACGGCTACCAGATTACAGGCAAGGTGCTCGAAGTGGGCCACGATTCAGTAAAAATGGATTTCAACCATCCCCTTGTGGGGAAAGACCTCCATTTTGAAGGTAAAGTAGCTACAGTCCGCGACGCCACTCCCGAAGATCTCCACCCCTCATGCGGTGGAGGTTGCGGAGGATGCGGCGGTGGTTCTTGCGGAGGAGGCTCCTGCGGCGACGATGGCTGCTGCGGGGGATGCAAATAACCCCAACCTGCTGAAAAAATACCAGGGCGGACAGACGGAAAGGATTATTCCGTTTGTCCGCTCACTGTTTCGTACGGGGGTATTCCGTGCAGAAACACGTAGCTGCGTGCCTCATGGTCAAGCCGGCAGCAATAGTGGTTCAAGCCGTTGGAAACCATAAGAAATGGCACCTGCAGCACCATATTGTAGCGCGCAATCTGATCGAACACCTTCTGGGTAACTGCCACGGAGGGTGCTTTATATTCAACAATAACGGCCGGACGCAGCGCGCGGTCGTAGACCACAGTGTCGCACCTCCGCAGAGTATCGTTCAGCCTGATTCCGACCTCATTCCGCATCATAAGCGCCGGATAGCCTATACTGACAAGCCATGCGGTGAAATGCTGCCTCACCCACTCTTCGGGAGTGAGGACAATCCACTTCCGGCGCAGAGGGTCGAAGACCTCAGTGCCTTTCTTCCCCTGCCGGAACTTCAGCGGCGCCGGAGGAAGATTAAGCGGAATTTCAGTTATAAGCATAATTTTACCAAAGATTCTCAGATTTTGTGTAAATTTACAACATATTTCCGAATCACGAAAATGGCAGCTACCACCTCCCCCACCTTTCCGGCCTTGCGACAGCAGATTGCAAAAGGCAACCTGGCTCCGGTCTACCTCCTCCACGGCGAGGAGGGATATTATATCGACCGTCTGGTTGAGGATTTCGAGAACCTCATACCCGAAGCCGACCGCGACTTCAATCTCTACACGCTCTATGCCCCCGAATCGGGCGTAGACACGGTGATGGACATATGCCGCAGGTATCCCATGATGTCGGAGCGCCAGGTAGTCATTGTGAAAGAAGCACAGGCCATCCGCGCCGACCAGCTCAACAAGCTACACCACTACGCCGAACACCCGACGCCCACAACCGTCCTCGTCATCTCATGCCGCGGTGCCGAGGCAAAGGGAAAGGATCTGATTGCGGCAGTAAAGAAGTCGGGCGTAATTTTCGAATCGAAAAAACTCAGCGAGCGCAACATCGTGCCCGCAATCAGCGATCTCGTGGCCGAACGGCGCCTCAATATCGACAATAAGGCGCTCATGATGCTCCGCGACTATATCGGCACCGACCTTTCGCGCCTTTACAATGAAATCGACAAACTCGCCCTCATTCTCGGCGCAGGCGCCATGATTACGCCCGAGGCCATCGAGCGCAATATCGGAATTTCGAAAGATTACAACAACTTTGAGCTGATAGACGCTATCAACGCCCGCAACTCTCTGAAGATATTCAGGATAACAGACTATTTCCGTTCCAATCCGAAAAACAACCCTACAGTGATGACCGTGTCGGCTCTCTTCAATCATTTCTCGAACCTTCTGGTCTATCATTATACTAAAGACAAATCGCCATCGGGCTATCTCGACGCTCTTGGCTTCCGCAACGCATGGCAGCTGCGCCCCTACGAGGCAGCCGCACGCGCCTTCAACGTAAGACAGACAATCGAAATAATCTCGGCAATCCGACGTTTCGATACCGCAAGCAAAGGCATAGGCTCCCGTCAGAACGAATATGACCTTCTCCACGACCTCATGTTCCATATCATCACTGCCCGCGGCGTAATCACCATCTGAAACCGCAACAAAATTGTAAACACTCATTAACCAAATAAATTTTAAATAATAATTAGCTCTCAGGACATTAAAACCCTGAGAGCTAATTATTTATAGGTTAATTGTTCGACGGTTATGTTCTACAACACTGTTTCAATTCTGTAATAATTTCATTACATATCCTCTAAAATTTTAATAAAATCGCAATTTCCGTACATTTTTTCATATAAAATTTTGCTATTTTAATTCTTTTTCATACTTTTGCGCACAGTACATCATTAAAGGGTTTTTAATACAATTTTATTAATTATTCTTAAAACACATTTATTCATTCATTTCTATTAATTCACTTTTTTCAATTTCTGTTATGAAAAGATTGTTTTTAATGCTTATGATCATTGCGCTCGCAGCTGCGAGCGGACTGAGCCTTTCGGCTCAGTCGCGCACTGTTTCCGGCACAGTGATCTACTCCGGCGATAAGGAACCTCTTATCGGCGCAAGTGTTATTCCGGTCGGAGCTCCTGCGGCAGCCGTAGCAACCGACATCAACGGTAAATTCACAGTTACTGTTCCCGACAAAGTAACGAAACTCAATGTATCATACGTGGGTATGGTTACCGAGCAGGTCGACGTGACCAAGTCACCTATGGTAATCGAACTCAAAAACGCCGACAACCAGCTCGACGAAGTGGTCGTGACTGCATTCGGCGTAAAACGCGACAGAAAAGGCCTCGGTTACGCCGTGCAGGATCTCAAGGCCGAAGACCTCAACACCGCCGGCACCACGTCGCTCTCCTCCGCTCTCCAGGGCAAGCTCTCCGGCGTCGACATCCGCCCGTCGTCGGGCGCTCCCGGTGCTTCGAACAACATCACCATCCGCGGCGTCCGCTCCTTCTCAGGTAACAATGCTCCTCTCTACGTAGTCGACGGTATGCCCGTAGCTTCCGAACCTGACTTCGTCAACACCCCCAACAGCATCGTCACCGACGCCAACGTGGGCGACCGCTCCATCGACATCAACCCCGACGACATCGAGAGCATCAACGTGCTCAAAGGTCAGGCTGCCGCTGCCCTCTACGGTATCCGCGCATCCAACGGCGTGATTGTCATTACCACCAAACGCGGCAGCGCCATGTCGTCGCGCCCGGTAGTGACCATCTCCACAGACCTCAGCGCCGAGCGAATCTCGCGCAAGTTCAAGCATCAGGAAATATATTCCCAGGGTGTGGGCGGAAACTATAACCCCGGCGCATCTACCTCATGGGGATGCAAGATTTCCGAGCTTCCCAACGATCCCAACTACGGCGGCAACACCGACAACGCCTACACCCAGCGCGACGGCAAGAAGCCCGGCATGTACTATAATCCCAAGCGTGCCCTCGCAGGTCTCGACGGCTGGACAACTCCCGAAATCCACGACAACGTGGGTGATTTCTTCAAGACCGGTTTCACCGAAAACGCCAACTTCAACATTTCGCAGCGTAAAAACAACATAGGCTACTCCTTCGGTCTGAGCAACTCCTATCAGAAAGGCATCATCCCCTCCACCGGCATGACCCGCTGGGGTGCCCGCGGCCTCGTAGACTGGCAGATCGACAACCAGTGGAAGACCGGCTTCTCCGCCAACTACAGCAACACCACCATCAAGAGCGCCCCTGTGGCCAACTCCGGTATTACCAACGTGGTCTACGGCGCTCCCGTGGAATACGATCTCAAAGGCATACCCAACCACGTGCCCGGCGATCCCACTACGCAGATTTCCTATCGTTCCACCTCGTTCAACAACCCCTACTGGTGGGCCGACAACAATGAATTCGGACAGCGCACCCAGCGTTTCTTCGGCAATGCTTACGTTGAATTCCGTCCGCAGCTCAACTGGGGCGAGAACTACGACCTCACCTTCCGTGAACAGATAGGTATCGACTCCTACACCTCGCACTACAACGACACCTACGAACTCGGCTCAGGTTCGGGCGGCTATCCCCAGGGTCACGTAACCAACCGCGGCCTCACCCGCTCGATATTCAACAACCTCTTCACCGCCAATTTCAACGCACTTTTCGGCACCAACCAGGACTTCAGCCTCAACGTGCTTCTCGGCAACGAGGTGAACCAGGACAACACTACCGAGTGGGACTATGAGGGCGACGGCCTCTCTTACTACGGCCAGCCCGTCATCGGCAACTGCGTCAACATGAGCTACTGGTACCAGGCTCCCGCCAAAGACCGCACCGTCGGTCTATTCTTCAATGCCAACCTTTCGTGGCGCGACATGGTGTTCCTCAGCGTCACCGGACGTAACGACTGGGTATCGTCGATGCCCCGCGACAACCGCTCTTTCTTCTATCCTTCAGTTTCCGCAGCATGGGTATTCACCGAACTCAACGCCCTCAAAGGCAACCCCATCCTCTCCTTCGGTAAAATCCGCGCTTCTTATGCCGAAGTCGGTCAGGCAGGCGCCTACTACCGCGACTTCGCCTACACTCCGGCCTACGGCGGCGGCTTCTACGCAGGATCGCCCATTTCCTACCCCCTCGCCGGCGTCACCTCTTATATACCTTATTATAAGCAGTACGATCCCGACCTGAAACCTCAGACGACCAAGAACTACGAACTCGGTTTCGACTTCCGCCTCTTCCACGACCGTGTGCGCTTCGACTACACCTACAGCTATCAGGACGTGAAGAACCAGATCTTCGATATTCCCATGGCAGGTTCCACCGGCCACGAACAGCTCATCTCCAACGGCGGCCACATCACCACCAACACCCACGAGTTCAACCTCGCGGCCACCGTCTACACAAGCCGTGACTTCACCGTTGACTTCGGCATGAACTTCACCAAATACCGCAGTATGGTCAAGGAACTCGCTCCCGACGTAGACAATATCTTCCTCGGCGGCTTCGTTGAGCCTCAGGTCCGCGCATACGTGGGCTATGCATATCCCGTAATCTTCGGTACGGCATTCGCACGCGACGACAACGGCAACCTCTACCTCGACGCCAACGGACTTCCCGTGTCGTCGGGCGACAGCCAGGTTATCGGCGACTGTACTCCCGACTTCAACATGGGCTTCAACCTTTCCGTCCGCTATAAGAGAGTAACCCTCTCCTCAACCTGGCAGTGGCAGAACGGCGGCCAGATGTACAGCGGAACCAACCTCGTGATGAACGGCTTCGGTGCCACCGAGGCTACAGCCGACCGCGAGAACCCCATCACCATTACCGGCACCAACATCAACACCGGCGAGCCCATGACTGCCCGGGTTTCGATGGAAGACTACTGGAATGCCGCAAGTGAAATCTCCGAAGCTGCCATCTACGACACCGACTACCTCAAGATGCGCGACCTCACACTCACTTACAACCTTCCGAAAATCGGAATCTTCGACATTTCGGTCTACGGTTTCGCCCGCAACGTGCTCGTATGGGCAAAGATGCCGAACCTCGACCCCGAATCCTCAATCGGCAACAACAACGCCGGCGGTTACTTCGAGCGTTTCTCAATCCCCAACACCAGCAGCTTCGGCGGCGGTCTGAAAGTTGTGTTCTAACATGTGGTTTCACTCCTTAATCAAGTATTCAACGATGAAAAAATATATGCTTTACCTGTTGCCCGCGCTCGCGCTCGCATCCTGCGGCGAAGACACAATGGACAACATCAACAAGGATCTTGCAAATCCCCCGATTGAAAACATGAACGGCAAGCTCATGATCACCGACGCCATGACTGCCTCTGCATTTACCGTGTCGTCCGGCGACTACGCCTTCTACACTTCTCTTTTCAATGAGCAGATCTTCGGCGCCGGCAACAATCAGTTTAAAAACGTCGAAATGCGCGTCACCGCCGAGACAATCGGATCGACCGTGTTCAACAACGTCTGGAACGGCACTTACGCCAACCTCAACAACCTTAAGGTTATCATCGGGAAGTGCGCTCCCGGCGGACTCAACGAGGGACAGAAAGACCTCGAAGGCATGGCCAAGCTTCTTCAGGCCCTCAACTGGGGTATCCTCACCGACATGCACGGCGATATTCCCTGCTCAGAGGCTCTGCAGGGCGCGGCGTTGAAACAGCCCAAACTCGACGCTCAGGAAGACATCTATAAACTGATTCTGAACCTCATCGACGAGGCCATAGCCGACTTCGACGAAGCCGCAGGAATGAAGAACGTCGGCGCTCAGGATCTCATTTACGGCGGCGACATCGCCTCATGGAAAGCTGCCGCCCACGCCATCAAGGCACGCTATCTCCTCCATCTTTCCGTCCGCGACAACTCTAATTTCGCCAAGGCAAAGACAGAGGCGCAGGCCGCAATCGACGCCGGCTTCGAGGGTTTTGACTTCGCCGCCTACGACGGTGTCTCATCCATGAACCCCTGGGCCGCTCTCCAGTACGCCCGCGACTACTGCTACAACTCCGCTTCGCTCCACGACAAGATGGCCGAGCGCAACGACCCCCGCTGCGACGTTTACTTCAACTACTACTCCGAGGGCGAGGAAGGTCCCGTAACCTACGGAACTCCCGGAAATCTCGCCGACGCGCAGACCACCTACGAACTCGGATGCCCCTCATGGCTCACCTACTCCGCATCAGGAATGCCCATCGGTTCCGGAGCAAAAACCCACCTGCTCTCGCTCGCAGAGGTTAACTTCATACTTGCCGAGTGTCAGGCACGTGCAGGCGAGGACTACACTACAGCCCTCGAAGATGCACTCCAGGCATCGTTTGACGACACTGCCGAGTTCGGAACCGTTACCGGCACCGTGGCCGACTATCTCGCTTCGCTCTCCCCGCGTCTGAGCGCCAACGCAGTAGCTGAAATCATGATGCAGAAATACATTGCTTTCACCCGCGACGAAAACGTTGAGACATACAACGACCTGCGCCGCTGCAAAGCAATGGGCGAGGAATTCGTGAAGATGACCAACCCCAACAACACTCAGGACGGCTCCAACTATCTCCCCGTGCGTCTCCCTTACGGAAACTCCGACGTTTCCGCAAACAACAACGTGCGCCAGGCCTACGGCAACGGCCGCTACTGTCTGACTGATCCTGTCTGGATTTTCTCAAAATGACACCGACAATCCAGTGACATACAATAAAAATAGCTACTGATTGCGACCGCCCCTGCAGAGATGCACGGGCGGTCTTTTTTCACTGAAACCCGGGAATTCACGAAAAAAATCCGGCGCCTCCGGTTACTTTGCGACATTATCGCAATGCTTCCGGGGAAATCATATGTTATCTTTGCAGTGTAATCATTTCCAACTCAAATCCACTATGAAAATCACCAAAATCATCATCCACTGCACCGCCACACCTTTCGGCAGAAACTTCACAACAGATCAGATTGACCGCTTTCACCGGCAGCGCGGGTTCCGCCGTATAGGCTACCACTACGTGATCTATCTCGACGGCACGATTGCCCCCGGGCGTCCCGAATCATCTGTCGGCGCCCACTGTCTCGGTCAGAACCGCTGCAGCATAGGCGTGGCCTATGTAGGAGGACTCGACGCCGCGGGACATCCCGCCGACACACGCACCCCCGCGCAGAAACAATCACTCATAAAAATCATTCGCGCCCTCCGCAGCCGTTATCCCTCGGCTACCGTCCACGGCCACCGTGAGTTTGCCGCAAAGGCATGTCCCTGTTTCGACGCCGCGGCTGAGTACCGGAATATCTGATGTCAGCCGAACTCCTCGTGGAGACGGCGGAAGCGCTGAAGACTGCGCTCCGACAGACGAGCCATCGAAGCCTCAACTTTCTCAAGCGGCTTCTCTTCCATGCGCCCGCTCTTGGAATAGAACTTGTCGGCATAACAGATCAGACGCTCTAAAAGAGTCTCCGGCATGTAGTCGCCCGGCGGCATCGGCAGCCCCTGCTCTTCGATGTCATCGCGCGATATACCCGCGCCCGTATGGCGCTCCGCCACGCGGGCTATCTCCTCCTGGAAACCATTGTCGCGCAACAGGGCGGCTCCGAGCACTCCGTGCATCAGGTAAGGTTCGGTGCCGTGGCAGTCTATTCCCGGCGCGTCGGTGAGGAAAATGCCTATGTCGTGGAGCATCGCCGCCTCCCTTACCGTACTCTCATCGAGCGGCAGATGCTTGCGGCGCGCTGTCTCCACCGCCTTGTCGGCCACCTGCCGGCAGTGCTTCAAATAAATATCCCGCCGGAGAGTTCCGGCGGGATAATACTTATCGATTATTTCCATAAATGTCATTCTACAATGGTAACCCATCCGTAGGGATCAGCCTCGTCGCCGTTCTGAATGGCGCGCAGACGGTTGTAGAGAGCCGTGGTGACGGGGCCGGGCTGGCCATCCTTTGCTATCACGTACTTCTTGCCGGTGTCGAGGTCGTCAATTTCCCCGACCGGCGAAGCCACCGCGGCGGTGCCGCAAGCACCCGCCTCGTCGACTGTCTCGAGCTCGTCGACTGTGATATGGCGCTGCTCAACTTCCAGACCCATGTCGCGGGCAAGCTGCATAAGGCTCTTGTTGGTGATGGAGGGCAGTATGGAATCCGAGGCAGGAGTGATGTACCTGTTGCCCTTTATTGCGTAGAAGTTGGCCGGGCCGCACTCGTCGAGATACTTTTTCTCGCGGGGGTCGAGATATAACACGGCCGAATATCCGAGCTCGTGGGCGTGCTCGCCCGCCGTAAGGCTCGCCGCATAGTTGCCGCCGCACTTCCAGCGTCCGGTTCCGCGAGGCGCCACTCGGTCATACTCGCGCATTATGCAGATGTTGCTCGGCTTGAAACCCGTCTTGAAATATGCGCCGACAGGACTCACAAGAATCAGGAACACATATTCCTTGGCCGGTTTGACACCTATCTGGGCCGTCGTGCCCAGTTCGAGCGGACGGATATAGAGCGAGGCGCCGCTGCCATAAGGCGGGACAAAGCGCTCGTTGAGTTTTACTACCTTCAGAACCATCTCTCTGAAAAGCTCCTCCGGAATCGGAGCCATCATCAGACCCTTTGCCGAGTCGGCTATGCGGCGCGCGTTTTCGTCGAGCCGGAATATGCGGATTTTACCATCCTTGCCGCGGAAAGCCTTAAGACCTTCGAATATCTCCTGGCCGTAGTGCAGACTGCTTGCGGCTATGTGCATCTCGATCGTGGGGGATGTCGACACTTCTATCTCACCCCACTTACCGTCGCGGTAATAGCATCTCACATTGTAATCTGTTGGAACATAGCCGAAACCGAGGCTGCTCCAGTCCATTTCCTTATCCATATCAGTATAGATTTGTTGTTTCTCTTTGCAAAAGTAGCAATTATAATTAATAACTTCAACTATTTCTCATTCAAAAGCGAATTATTATAGCAAATCGTACCGTACCGCGCCGACTGCACGGTTCTGTACGTCAGCTATCTCAGCTATCTCAGCGAATTCAGCTAAATCAGTTCCCATGCACGGCTCTTTCATTTAACTTTAGCTTAGTTCGGCAACAACTTGAATAAGTTGTATTTATCCAAAATCAATCTTTGGAATGTGTAGAAAATGCCTTGTCGGATGAAATCGAGAATCGCTTTTAACCGCCTATTTCTCACGAACATTGAAAATTCAAAGCATTTTTAAATGAAAGAGCCGTGGTTCCCATGCTGAAAAATTCATTTCTAATTAAAAAACATTGCAAAAAAAATCGTACCTTTGCACTCTCAAAATCGAGAGTACAATTCTTCCAACGGAGTTTCCAACTGATATTCAACTTAATATATTTATCAACTACCTAATGGAATGGCTTATTAACCTTATAGGACCCGGCCATACGGAACTGGCGAGCACACTCGTGCTCTACTCATTCGTGATAGCCGCCGGAGTGTTCCTCGGTAAAATCAAAATCGGGGGGATTTCTCTCGGTGTGACTTTCGTACTTTTCGTCGGTATTATCATGGGGCATTTCGGCTACATCGTCAACCCCGAAGTACTTAAATTCGTGCGCGAGTTCGGCCTTATTCTCTTTATCTTCTCAATCGGTATTCAGGTCGGCCCGGCGTTCTTCTCCTCCTTCAAGCAGGGTGGTGTGCTGCTTAATGGCCTCGCTGTTCTGATTGTCCTCCTCAACGTCGCAATAACTCTCGCCATCTTCTACATCGACGGCAACACAACCATCGAAGCGCTCGTCGGCGTGATGTCGGGAGCCGTGACCAATACCCCCGGTCTCGCCGCCGCTCAGCAGACGGCCGGCACTCCCGAGGCCGTCAACATCATGGCCATGGGCTACGCAGCCGCATATCCCCTCGGTGTTATCGGCATCATCCTCTCCATGTTTGTCCTGAAAGCCATCTTCCGGATTAATCTCGACAAGGAAATTGCCGAAATCGAATCCCGTCAGGAAGAGGAGCAGCAGAAACCGCTCATCCTTTCCTTCGAGGTCAACAACCACCTTATCGACGGCAAGTCGCTCCACGAACTCCACCAGATTCTCGACTGCGATTTCGTTGTTTCGCGCCACATGGGCCCCGACGGTAAGGTTACGATCCCTACTTCGAAAACCGTTCTCCACGTCGGCGATAAAATCTACGTGGTTCTCGCCCCGGCCGACGAAACCCGCTTCCAGTCTGTTGTCGGTAAAGAAATCCAGATGGACTGGGAAGAAGTGCAGAGCGCCGTTTACTCCCGCCGCATCGTCGTCACTCAGAGCAAATACAACGGCATCGCCCTCGGCGACCTCCGTCTCCACACCGCCTACAGCCTCAACTGCACCCGCGTCAACCGTGCCGGCGTCGACCTCCTCGCCGCTCCCGGTCTGCGACTGCAGATTGGCGACCGCCTTACAGTGGTCGGCGACCTCAACGACATCGAGCGTCTCGCCACCCGACTCGGCAACTCAATGAAGCGACTCAACAATCCGAACCTCATCACCATCTTCATCGGCATCATGTTCGGTATCATCGTTGGCTCCATCAACGTAGGTTTCGGCATGAAGCTCGGCCTCGCCGGCGGCCCCCTCGTTGTGGCCATCCTGCTCAGCCGCTTCGGCTACAAGTTCAAGCTCGTCACCTACACCTCCACCTCCGCCTCGCTGCTCATGCGCGAGCTCGGAATCACCCTCTTCCTCGCGTCGGTCGGCATCTCTTCCGGAAAAGATTTCGCAGCCACGGTATTCAACACTACCGGTATGTGGTGGGTTATCTGGGGATTCATGATTACCCTCCTACCCCTCCTAATTGTAGGTTGCATTGCCCGCGGTGTCTACAAAATAAACCTTCTCTCAATCATGGGTCTTATTTCCGGTGCCTGCACTGATCCGCCGGCACTTGCCTACGCCGGAAACTCAACAGGTTCCGACGCCCCTGCCGTTGCCTACTCAACCGTCTACCCGCTCACAATGTTCCTTCGCGTGGTAGCCGCCCAGGCACTGATACTTTGCTTTATGTAAGATTTCTTATCCATAGCAGCCGGAGTGAAGCCCCTTCACTCCAGCTTTTTCTTTAAAGTCATTAATGGCCTTAATACGCTGACGTTTCTATAAATTCCTTACCTTTGCCTCTGAAAAAGCTTTATTATGAAAAGACCTATCATATACCTGACATTTCTGTTATCAGTCATAGCCGTTCTTTCTGCCCGCGATACGACATTCCGGACAGGTACTGACAATATCGAGCTCCGGCTCAACGGAAAACCGGTTCCGGGAGGATGGGAAGTCTCACCCGACTTGAATCCCGACATTCTCGAAACTACTGCCCGCGAAGTATTTTTCGCCTCAGATATCGATACCCTCGCCGTCACTCTTGACGAATGGGAAAATTTTCATATCGACATGCTCACCGCCCGTGGCGACACGGCCCGTGTCCGCCTGACCCGATTCCCGGTCTGTCCGTTTGAAAATCCCAACCCCGAATTGCTGAGACTTCCCGCCTCGGGCAAGCTGACCCGTGAGCAGGCAGCCTTTGACATCGACGCTCTTGTCTACACTCTCAACCAGGTTCATCCCGACATTTTCTCTGTCAGCGGACAAGAACCCTTCTTCCGCGCCGTCAATAAAGCAAAGGCATCTCTGCCCGATTCTGTCAGTCCGGTCGGACTATATCTCCGCGTCGCCCCTCTCGTTTCTATGATCGGTGACGGCCACACCTCGTTAGTGTTCCCTTTCAACACGGTTTTCACCCGCGACACAAAGCGCTTTCCGGTCTCAGTCAACATTCTGAGCAACGGAACCATGAACTGCCGCATGTCGGTCGACTCCATAATTCCGCGCGACGCCCGCATTTTAAGTATCAACGGCGTTTCTGCCGCTGAAATGATCGATTCAATGCTGCCGCTTGTCAGTGGTGAAAAACGGCACTTCCGGCTGGCAATGGTCAGCTATACTTTCCCGGCGTTGCTGCAGACTATGTATCCGGCCGACAGCTACACGGTCGAATATCTCCCCCGCGGCAACAAAAAACCTGTGCGCCATACATTCCCCTCCATGACTTTCGACGAGATACTGTCCCGTATGCCGAAAGAGAATACAGTGCAGAACCACGAAATATATTCCTTCAGCGTCGACAGCGTCAAAAATGTCGCCATAATGGATTTCAGGTCTTTTCAGGATGTAGGGCGCATGAAGCATTTTGCCGACTCGATGTTTTCTGTCTTACGCGAAAAGCACATCGGCAACCTAATTATCGACCTTCGCGAAAACGGCGGAGGCAATAGTGCAGTCGGAGATGTTCTGCTACGTTATCTCTCCCCTGTACCGTTTGTCCAGATGGAGAAAGCACTTGTAAAAGTTACGCCTGCAACCGCACGGCTGATGGGCGCCGATATCCCTGCCGGAGGATTCACTTTTGAAGAATCCGATCCTTCGGAATATATCATACCTCTTACCCCGCAGGAAGGTCACTATCACGGGAATGTCTATCTTCTTACCTCCAACAAAACCTTTTCCTCCGCCGGGTCGTTTGCATGGGCGTTCAAAGAGACCGGGGCGGGAAAGACAGTGGGCGAAGAAACCGGCGGTATGAACGTCAGCTTCGGCGACATACTCTACTTCCGGCTTCCGGTCTCGAAACTGTCGTGCTCGGTTTCCTACAAACGTTTCTGGCAATTCCATGCCGACGAGAACAATATACACGGTACTCTCCCCGATATCCCGGTTCCGGCCGCCGATGCCTTGGACGCCGCCATGAAACTCGTCGGGAAAAACCGCCGCAAGTAACCGTCCCACAGGCGCTGTTGTTTCCCCGATTTTTCGTAACTTTGTCCGATAAACCGAAAAAACAATATGCGTATAGTAGTAAAGGTAGGAAGCAACGTCCTCACCCGCCCCGACGGAAAGCCGAACGTCACCAATATGTCGGCTCTGATCGACCAGATGGCGTCTCTTATAGAAATGGGCCATCAGGTCATCCTTGTTTCAAGCGGTGCGGTGGCCTGCGGCAGAGGCGCCCTCCGCACTTCGCGCCAGCTCGATGCCGTGGAGCAGCGCCAGCTCTTCTCCTCAATCGGGCAGATCCGGCTCATCAACCTCTACAACCAGCTTTTCGGGCAATACGGCATAACAGTCGGACAGGTTCTCACGCAAAAGGAGAATTTCGCATCGCGTACTCTCTATCTCAACCAGCGCGCCTGTATGGAAACAATGCTTTCAAACGGCGTGCTCCCGATTGTGAATGAAAACGACACCGCGAGCCTCACAGAGCTTATGTTCACCGACAACGACGAACTATCCGGACTCATCGCATCCATGATGGACGCCGACATGCTCGTGATTCTCTCCAACGTCGACGGCATCTTCACCGGCGACCCCGCCGACCCCTCCTCCGAGCTTATCCGGGAGGTGCGCCCCGGTTCCGACGTCAGCGGCAACGTAGTGGCGTCGAAAAGCGGCTTCGGCCGCGGCGGCATGGGAACCAAATGCGGAATAGCCCGCAAGCTCTCCGACGAGGGAATAACCGTATGCATTGCCCGCGGCGACCGTCCCGGCGTACTGACAGACCTAATTCTGCACCCGGAGCAGACCCCGCATACAGTTTTCCTCCCGAGCACCTCCGTAAGCAACGTCAAACGCTGGATAGCCCACAGCGAGAGTTTCGCCAAAGGTATCGTCAGGGTCAACGATGATGCCGCGCGCATTCTGCGCAGCGACCGCGCCGTAAGCCTGCTACCCGTAGGCATAACAGACGCGGAAGGCGAATGGGAGGAAGGCGACATCATAACCCTCGCAAGCGCCGACGGCACCGCTATCGGCGTAGGCCGTGCCTCACTCGGCAGCGGCGAGACCCGCTCGCTTATAGGCAAACGGGGCGGAAAACCGGTGGTTCACTACGATTATCTGTTCATCGAGCAATAAAAACGACATTTTCGCAATGTCTTTTACTTATTCCTGTATTACCTTTGCATAAGAATTCATATCTCAACAGTAACCGACAATGACCGACACCAATATTCTGCATACACTCGAAGCCGTGCGCCGCGCATCACGCACCATCGCCGGACTGTCCGACCCGCAGCGCGCCGCCCTGCTTAACCGGCTCGCCGACGAAGTCGACGCATCCCACCGTGAACTTCTCGATGCAAACGCCTACGATCTCGCCCGCATGGATTCTGCCAACCCGCTTTACGACCGGCTTCAGCTCACGCCCGACCGTCTTGCGGCCATTGCGTCCGACATCCGCCATGTGGCATCTCTCCCCTCACCCGTGGGAGAGATTATCGAAGAGCGCACCCTGCCCAACGGTCTTGAGATCAAGCGCGTGAGAGTGCCGTTCGGAGTCATAGGAGTCATCTACGAGGCGCGTCCTAACGTGACGTTCGATGTTTTCTCGCTCTGCTTCCGCTCGGGCAACGCCTGTGTGCTCAAAGGCGGAGCCGATGCCGCCGCCTCCAACGAAGCCGCCGTCGCGCTCATCCACCGTGTGCTCACCGCCGCAGGATTTCCCGAACTCTGCTGCGCGCTTCTCCCCTCAACCCACGAGGCTACTGCCGTAATGCTCGGCGCAGTCGGACTGATCGACGTGTGCATTCCCCGAGGTGGCCGGCGCCTGATTGATTTCGTCCGCGACAACGCCCGCATCCCCGTTATCGAAACCGGTGCCGGAGTAGTCAGCACTTATTTCGACGAGACCGGCGATGCGGCCATGGGACGCGATATTATCTGCAACGCCAAAACGCGGCGAGTAAGCGTATGCAATGCCCTCGACACTCTCCTCATCCACCGCGGCCGCCTCGCCGACCTCCCTGCTCTCTGCGCCCCGCTGGCGGAGAAAAACGTGGAGATCCACGCCGACCACGAGGCTCTCGCCGCTCTCCGCGGAAACTACCCTGACTCACTGCTCCGCGAAGCCGACGATTCCACCTACTCGACCGAATGGATGGACTATAAGATGGGAATCCGCACCGTAGCCGGGCTCGACGAGGCAATCGCCCACATCGCCCGTTACGGGTCAGGCCACAGCGAGGCAATCGTGACCGCCGACGCCGATGCCGGACGCAAGTTCCAGCAGAATGTCGACGCCGCCTGCGTCTACGTCAACGCTCCTACGAGTTTCACCGACGGCGCCCAGTTCGGACTCGGTGCCGAAATCGGCATATCCACACAGAAACTCGGCCCGCGCGGCCCTATGGGACTCCGCGAAATCACCACCTGCCGCTATTTTATAAACGGCAACGGCCAGACCCGAAAATAACATTATTATGAAAAGGATCGACCACGAAACCCAGCAACGCATTCTCGACACCGCCGACATCGTGGAGGTGGTGAGCGACTTCGTGGCGCTCAAGCGCCGCGGAGCCAACTGGATAGGTCTGTGTCCTTTCCACAACGAACGTACACCATCATTCTCCGTATCCCGCGCCAAGGGCATCTGCAAATGCTTCAGCTGCGGCAAAGGCGGAAGTGCCGTGAATTTCATCATGGAGCACGAGCAGCTCTCCTTCCAGGAGGCACTGCGCTACCTCGCCCGCAAATACAACATCGAGATCCGCGAGAAGGAAATGACTGCCGAGGAGGTGCAGCAGCAGAGCGAGCGCGAGAACATGCTCGCCGTTAACGAATTTGCGATGGGATGGTTCGAGAACATCCTCACCGACACCCCCGAGGGGCGCAACGTCGGCCTCTCCTATTTCCGGTACCGCGGCATTTCCGACGAGATGATAAAGCGGTTTCACCTCGGGTTCTCCCCGGAGTCGTCCGACGCCCTCTACCGCGAGGCCAGCCGCCGCGGCTACAGCGAGAAATACCTTATCGAAACCGGTCTTTGCGCCCGCTCCGAGCGAAACGGACAGATCTACGACCGGTTCCGCGGCCGCGTCATATACCCTGTCTTCACCCTCTCGGGCAAAGTCGTGGCTTTCGGCGGACGCACGCTGAAAACCGACAAGTCGATGGCGAAATACGTCAATTCGCCCGAGTCAAAAATCTACTCCAAGCGCCGCGAGCTCTACGGCCTCTATCAGGCAAAGAGCACAATAAGTAAACTCGACAAGTGTATTCTCGTCGAGGGATACATGGACGTGATCTCCATGCACCAGGCCGGTGTGACAAACGTCGTGGCATCCTCAGGCACCTCCCTCACCACCGACCAGATTCGGGTAATCCATCGTTTCACCTCAAACGTCACGGTTATCTACGATTCCGACCCGGCGGGAATCAAGGCCTCCCTCCGTGGCATCGACATGCTCCTGGCCGAGGGACTCAACATCAAGGTGCTCCTCCTGCCCGACGGCGACGACCCCGACTCCTTCGCCCAGAACCATAGCGCCACAGAGGTGGAGGAATACATAGCTCAGAACGAGACCGACTTCATACGTTTCAAGACATCAATTCTCCTCAAGGGGGTGGAAAACGACCCCCTCAGGCGCTCGGCTGTTATAACCGACATCGTGAAATCCATCGCCGTGATTCCCGACGAAATCACCCGCAGCGTCTATATCCAGGAGTGCTCGCGCATGCTCGACATGGACGAGAAGGTGCTTCAGCGCGAAGTGGCACGCCATCTCGGACTTTACCTCGAAAAAATCCGCGAACAGGAACTCCGCGAGCGCGAAATACGGAATCTTCCTCCTGAACAGCAACAGGCTGCCCGCGATGCCGACGAGGCTCGCCGTCAGGCCGACGAAGCGGCAGCCGCCGCAGTCACCGTACAGACGTCCGAATCTACCCGCCCCCCCGAACCGCAGCAGAAAGCCGCCGACCATTCGGCGTTTCTGCGCAAATACGAACTCGGAGTGCTGAAATTCGCCCTGAAATACGGCATGCTCTTTTTCTGCGATATTGTCGGCGAAAACGGCGAGACTCAAGCTCTTACAGTAATCGGATATATTGCTTATATTCTCGAAAAAGAAGGCATCTCTTTCACCAACCCCGACATCGCGCGGGTTTTCAACGAAGCCATACGGCTCAGCCACGCTGACTTCGACGCGGATCTCGCCCGTCGCACTGAGCAGCTTGCCGCCCGTCGCGCCGAAGATTTTGCCCGCGGAATCGACGAAATCCGGGCAAAAGCCACCGACCCAGGCAGCATAAACGCCATGGAAAAGGAACTCCAGCAACGGGTGGACGCCGCCTACAGCAAAGGTCTCGACGATTTTTCGGCCGACTACCTCTCCCGCCTCATGTGCTCTTCTCCCGATTCCGAAGTCCGCAACCTCACCACCGAACTCGTGATCGAGCGCTTCTCTCTCAGCCGCATACACACAAAATATGCCCACGTGGAGACCGAACAGGAACGCATCATAGACCACGTTCCCCGCAAAATCAACGAACTTCAGGACGCTATCCTCTGTACCCGGCTCACCGACCTCCGCAACCGTCTCGCCTCAGTGGATAAATCAGACTACCGGACATCTGTCGGCATCATGCGCGAAATCCACGAAGTGGAACAGACACGCCGGCAGCTTTCCGAATACATCGGCGAGCGGGTAATCGTGCCTAAACACTGACAGATGTTTTATAACATTCTGATTCCTATTGTTTTTTCTTTATATATCCGTATCTTTGCGATACTTTAGTTGACATCTTTTTGTAGTTTTTCTCATCACATCAAATGAAAACACTGGTAACTGTTATGCTTGTGGCCCTGACGGCTGCAACTTCTGCCGCAGCGCCCGTTTCTGAAAAAAGCGCCCGCGAAATAGCCGGAAAATTCCTCTCCGGAAAAGGGCTGACGGTCTCAGCCCGGAAATGTGCGTTCCGGGCACCGGCGAAAAATGCCCCTTACGCACCGTTCTATATTTTCGACTCCGACTCCGGAAGCGGCTTCGTGATTGTCTCCGGCGAAGACACCACTCCCGCCATTCTCGGATATTCCGACTCGGGCGACTTCGACGAAAACAATCTCCCCGACAATTTCCGCGGATGGCTCGAAAGTTGTGCCGCGCAGATAGAGGCGGTGCGCAAGGGAGCCGCTGAGGTTGAACGGCCATGGAGCGAATGCGACCACACCGACGTAGCGCCGCTCATCACGACCCAATGGAACCAGAGCGGACCTTACAACGACCAGTGCCCCTACGTTCCGAGCGGTTCCTACCGCGCCGTCACCGGTTGCGTGGCCACCGCTTTCGCCCAGGTGCTCTACTACCACCGCGCCAAAAGCGTAAACGAAATTCAGGCCGACATTCCCGCCTACGACTGCCTCGATGGCCGGATCCACGTGGAGGGCGTTGAGGCCGGTTCCCCAATCGAGTGGGACAAGATGACCGACAAGTACACCTCCTCATCGTCGGCCGAGTCGAAAGAGGCAGTGGCGGCGCTCATGCGCTATTGCGGCGCCGCTTTGCAGATGGGCTACGGCCTCTTTGAATCAGGAGTATACGGCGGCAACACGCTGCCCGCCCTCCACAAGTATTTCGGCTACACGGAAGGGAAAGCGAAATACATTTTCAAAAGCGACTATCCGGCCGACAAGTGGTATGAAATCATCCATAACGAGCTCCTGCTGGAGCGCCCCGTACTGTATTGCGGCTTCAGCGACGACGCCGGCCACTCTTACGTGATTGACGGCTACCGTCAGAAGGACGACCTCTTCCACATCAACTGGGGTTGGGGCGGCTCATCCGACGGGTACTACCTGCTCGCCGTCTGCGCTCCTGGAAGCGGAGGCATCGGCTCGGGCAGCAGTTTCGCCTCAGGCTACCGCAACGGCCACCAGGCGCTCATCAACGCCGAACCGGGTCCTGACAACGGCCTTGAATACGACCTTACCGTCCACCCGGCAATCAGCGCCACCTACGGATTCTACGACAACAACAAGGACATCCGTTTCGCATTCTGGAACAACTCGGGCGAAACAGCTTCGTTTGAGGCCGCGCCGTGCACCATAGGCGCCGACGGCACCGTGACGCCGCTTACTGTATTCACAATCAACAATCTCGGCAACGGCGTGGGCATAGGCCCTTATTATTACTGGACGTCGCTCCCCGCAGGGGTTGACGAGATGAGAATCTACCCCATGATCCGCCTCAGCGACACCGACGAGTGGGTGCCCGCCACCACCTACCAGTACATTGTGATGCGTCGTAACGCGGACGACACCATCGGCCTCTTCTACAGCGAGAAAAATCTCTCCGCGAAGATAGTGGAACCGGGCGGAATGCGCTTTACGGGCCTCCCATGCGACCTTGCTTTCACCGTCAGCAACGACGGCGACTATATTTTCGACGGCGAAGTCTATTGCTTCATCAAACAGGGCGACGGGAAACCGGAGCAGTACCTCAAACCGTTCCTCCACCTCAATCAGAACACGCCTGCGCATCTCAGCACCGGCTACATCCCCGAGGCCGCGGGAACATATACTGTATCCCTCTGCTACGGCGACGATATTTCCACCGCGTTCTACACCACCACGGTAGATATAACCGACATGCCGGCGGACGGTACCGCAGACTGGTTCACGCTTAACGACTTCAAAATCAAGGAGACCGACGACACTTACACCGACATCGACGGCAAGGGCACCGTATATCACCTCAACAGCAAAAACGACCTCAGTGCCACGGCCCTTGTCCACCTCAACCGCGACCTCGAGAAGGAAATCATAATCGGCAAGAATCCTCAGGCCCTCCGTTACAGCGTACGGCTCCTCCCCTTCGACGATGAAACGGGGGAATACACTGAGGAGGGCGCCGAAACCATCCGCAAAGCCTACAACGGCGCCTTTTCATCAGCTACAGCCGGCACGAATCAGAAAGTTTACATCAGCAAATCCTACAATCTGAAGGAGGGCAAGTACAAAATCGCCGTTACAGTCGGTTACGCCCGTCAGGGCAACGACAACGTGATTTATCCCCTTGCCGTATTAGACGATTACCGAATCACCGTGGGCGAGCCGATGACGCTTTCAAACTTCGTGGTGAACGGTGGCGACCACGGCGAGGCGACAGCCGACCCCGACGAGGATGGTGCGACCCTCTTCCCCCTCAACGGCAACACGCTGAAAGTGACCTTCGACGTGGTGACCAACCATACGCTGCCGGCCGTAATCTCCTCCGACAGGGACTATAAGCTGCAGTGTCAGGTGAATCTTCACAAATACGACGAGACCACCGGCGAATATTCCACAGCCAACTACGGAAATTTCGACAACGGCTATCACAACCTTTCAGAAAGGGGCGGCGACGTTACTCAGGTAACGACCAAGGCGTCGCGACCACTCTCTGTAGGTAAATACAAGCTCGACATAACCACCGGCTACCGCTGTTACCAGTACGTGAACAAGACGCTCGCCTCTCATCAGAGTTACCGTTTTACAGTGGCCGACCCGCAAACGACCGGAATCGAGAATGTCAGCGCGGATTCGGCTCGGGCTGAGGGCGACAATATCATCTATGCCATCGACGGCAGGATAATCCGCCGTTGCGCAACGGCGCAGGAAGTGGAGGAGACAATCCGCACACTCGTGCCCGGCATTTACATCGCCAACGGCAAAAAGTATCACAGATAACGGTCGTCCGTAACCTCCATACGGTCTGAAAGAGTGAATACCCGCGGTGACCCCGTGGGTATTTCTTCTTTCAGAATCTGCTCCGGGGTGAGTTTAAGAAGCATCATTACGAGCGCACGCAGGCTGTTGCCGTGTGCCGCAACTATTACGGTGTCATAGAGACGTAATGCCGGCTCTATGAGCTCTTCCCAGCATGGATTTACACGGGAAATGGTGGTCTTCAGCGATTCTGTGAGGGGCAGTTCGTCGGCGCGAAGCGAAGAATAACGGATATCGTTGCCCGGATAGCGTTCGTCGTCAGGAGTCAGGGCTGGCGGCTCTGTGTCGTAGCTCCGGCGCCAGATATGCACCTGCTCGTCGCCGTATTTCGCCGCAGTGTCCGCCTTGTTAAGACCCTGCAACGCGCCGTAATGGCGCTCGTTGAGATGCCAGTCCTTCACAACGGGCAGCCACTCGAGTTCCATGGCGTCGAGCGCTATTTCGAGCGTGTGGATGGCACGGCGAAGATACGATGTGAAGCAGTATCGCGGCACGAGTCCTGCCGCCTTTATCAGTTCTCCTGCATGGCGCGCTTCCTCGCGCCCCTTGTCGGTGAGGTCTACGTCCGTCCACCCCGTGAAACGGTTCTCGAGATTCCACTGGCTCTGCCCGTGGCGCAATAGTATGAGTTTCATTTTCGGCGTTTACTTATTCAATGTATATAAAACGCCGGCTGCGGGGCTTTAGTTCTGATAGATGATAGGTATACAGCGGTTCAGATACTCGCGTGCGGTTTCCCAGGGAACATAAACAGTGCTTCGCCCGGGAATCAGAGGAACCGGCTGCTCGTTAAGGTCTGTACGCAGGTAGTAGCGGCCGCTTTCCGACTTGAAAAGGACGAGCCGCAGGTTGGCGGCCATGGGCACGGAGAAGAAATCGCGCCAGTGGAGCCTTACGGTGTCGAAATAGTTCGTCATGTAATAGCACCCGGGAATATGCATGAGCGCAAGCAACGGCATCAGTGTCTCGGCATGGCCGAAACGGAGTATGACGCCGGGATATTTGCCGCCGTCCATCAGAAACAGGTCGGTCGTCTCTATCAGATTCTGCAGCAGGGTGTAGGCCATCTCCGAGGGAGCAGTGGAAAGTGTCGACGCCGAATAAGTGAGATAATGGTGCAGGTTGGAGCATGCCCAGAGGTCATTGTACTCTTCAAGAGTGAAGAAGCGCTTCCAGCCGGCGTCAATACCCATGGCAGCGCAACCGCTTATCACCTTATACTCGTTCAGAGCCATATCCTGCTTTTCACCCGGTTCAAAAGGATATCCGGCACCCAGAGCGCGCTCTATCGGCGCCACGGGACACGTCTGGTCAAGGTAATCGTCATAGACCTTCCGCCAGTCCTCGGAATCTATATAGCTGCGGTAGTCCGAATTTTCATCGAAAAAACGCAGCAGCGGCGAATTCTGCCGCCCCGACGTTGTGGCTATTTCTATCCGGTTGTTCATCCTCGCTAACTGATGGGTGAACTCATACATCGACATTATGCAGCGCGGAGCGTAGGAGGCGACAGCCTCAACCCTGCTCCCTTCGCCGAAAAGTCCCGGAAATCCCTTATACATCCTTGAGGCTATGGCACGCTGTTCGGCCATTCCGAGCGAATCGAGAGCGCCCCAGCGCCCCTTGGCGTCTTCCGATACCCTCGTGCAAAGCTGCCGGAGCTGCCTGCCGAGCGGAGTGATGGTTCCGAGTGAGTCGGCACGCTGGAGCGCCCGCATAAGAGCCACCGTATAGCGTGCCGACGAAGAAAATCTGGCACCGTGCCGCCCCACGTGGTTGATCATTACCGGTGTGAGCGAATCGGGATACTCGGCTGCGGTACGGTCGTCCGGATACGGCATTGCCGACCCCTGACACTCCGCCGCGGTATACGATGTCGCTGTCGGGTCGGCTGCCGATGCCGCAAGCATCAGCACTCCCGCCGCTATGGATAGAAAAAATCGTTTCATATTAATTACTATTTTTGTACAAAGCCACGTTATATTTATATAACGTATTTTCCCGTCAAAAATAAGAAATGGAACTGAAAAATCAAAATATCTGCCGGATGATTTCGGAAGGCAGGCTCGAAGAGGGGGTCCGGGCGCTCTCCGCAGAGATAGACAGCACCCCCGTATCTGCCGCCCTCCTGCTTGAGCGCGGCAAACTGCTCTGGCGTCTCGGCCGCCGGGCTGCCGCATCGTCCGACTACGCCCGCGCAGCTGCCATCGACCCTTCCGGGCCGGCTGCCGAACTCCTCGCCCACGCCCGCGACATCGAAAACTTCTATAACCCCGACATTTACAACCCGTAAATAAGAACGGTGAGCGAAATCTCACCCTGCGCGCCGGTTATATGGACGGCCTCGATGTCGGCTGTTGCGGATGGGCCGGTGAAAAACGAGCCGTAGGGAGTTGAGCGGATGTCGAGCATGGAATATGCCGTATGGATACCGTCAACAATCCGGCTGCCGTCCAGCAGGAGGTAGAGGTCTGTCGACATGAGGGCACACGCCGCCTTACCTACCGCTTCGTCCGTAACCCACACCGACCCGGTCTCCCCCACTCCGAGCAGTCCTTCGCCCACGCACACGTCTATTGCCGCGGCTGCATGCGGATCCGCCACATCGTCGGAAGTGAAATTGCCCCTGAAATCCGGAAGAGCTGAGAACACCGTCTTTCCGTCGAAATTTATATTGCCGCGAAGCCATTCAATGGCCTCGGCGCGCGAGGCAAACCGCAGCGCCTTGCCGTCAAACCCCTCGAGTTTTCCAATAAAATTGGCTACCGGATCACCTGCTACTGCAAAATTCGGCACCTCTGGCAGCGGAAAATCTGTTTCCTTCACGGCCGATCTGACACGGGCGAGAATTCTCTCGCGCGAACTCTCGGTACTCATTTCTTGTCCCTTTCTTTCATTATACGTTTATAATACTGGCGGAAAGTCTCCTGCGGTGGCAGAGGATTGTCGTGATATTCCGCCCAGGGGTTCAGTCTGCATTCGAGAAGCGACTCCGGAAGATGGCGCAAAGCGAAAAGCCCCGCCTTTTCCGCCATTTTGAAATTGGTGGAATTGCGGAGCACCAGCTCCATCCCGGTTTCCTCCAGCCGGTGCGACGGCTGATCCTGATGATCCTCCACAACCTTGCGCCGCCAGTAGAATATCAGCTGAGGAATCGGCACGTGAACCGGACAGACATCGCCGCACGACCCGCAGTGGGTGCACGAATACGGCAGCCGGGCATAGCGGTCGAGATCATAGCTCGGCTCGAGCACGATGCCTATCGGGCCCATATAAGGAGCGTCGTAGCTCAGGCCGGAAGTGCGGCGGAATACCGGACAAGTGTTCATGCACGCCCCGCAGCGTATGCATTTCAGCACCTCCCAGTGAGGTGCTGAAAGCCGTTCGCTCCTGCCGTTGTCAACGATTACAAGATGCATTTCCTGTCCCGGGCGCGGGCCGTGGTAATGACTCGTGTATTGCGTGATGTCAAACCCCAGGGCGCTGCGCGAGAGCAGCCTTATGAACAGTGCGAGGTCGGCCTGACGCGGAATCACCTTCTCGATGCCCATGCTCGCCACGTAGAGCGGCGGCAATGCGGCGCTGATGTCGGCGTTACCCTCGTTGGTGCATACCACAATGCCTCCTGTCTCCGCCACACCGAAGTTCACGCCGCTCATGCCGGCGTCGACCTTCACGTAGTTGCGGCGCATATCCTTGCGCATCACCGAATTGAGATATTTTGGATCGGTTATCTCCGGGTTGCTTCCGAGTTTCCGGGCGAAAAGTTCGGCCACGTCGCTGCGGAGCTTGTGGATGGCGGGCATCACTATATGCGACGGGCGCTGATCGTCGAGCTGCTGTATGCGCTCGCCGAGATCCGCCTCATAGATTTCTATGCCCCGCTCCTCGAGATACGGCCGCATGCCGCACTCATCCATCAGCATGGATTTCCCTTTCGTAACCACCTTTACCTTATGGTCGCGGAAAATCTCATATATAATCCGGTTGTGCTCCTCGGCGTCGGCCGCCCAGTGAACAATAACCCCGTTTTTCTTCAGATTGCGCTCGAACTGCTCGAGATATTCGTCGAGATGCGAGAGCGTGTGTAGTTTTATTCTGGAAGCGAGCGCTCTCATCTCCTCCCACTCGGGAATCTGCTTTGCCGTCCTGTCGCGGCGCATGCGTGCCTCCCAGAGGCAGCGGTCGTGACTCACGCGATGAGCGGTGTCGGCTATGAACTCCGCTCCGAGTTTTACCTGATTAACCTGTTTCATGGCTCAGCGTCACCGTTAAGAATTTCTGCAATATAATGGAACTTTATTTTCATGCCGAGTTTCCGCGCCACACACGACTGATGGAGCAGACACGAAAAATCGGCCGACACCACGTGGGCAAACCCGTTGCGCTCGTAATCGCTCACCTTGTCGATGCCCATCTGGCCCGAACAGCTCTGATCCCAGATGGTGAACGTTCCGCCGAAGCCACAGCACTCGTCGCGGCGTGTGGCATAACCGATTTCAATGCCGTCTACGAGCCGGAGCAGATCTGCCGTCTTGCTGTAGTCGGGAATCTGAAGTTCGCTCGGGCGCGCCTGATGAAGAAAACGCAGCGAATGGCAGCCGTTGTGGAGCGCCACCCGTGCGGGAAAATGCGCCCACGGCAGGCTGTCGACCCGAAGGATATCGTGGAGAAACTCAACCACATCATACGACGTCTCGCGGATATGAACCACCTCCGGAGTCTGATTGACGGCAGCAAACTCGTTGCGCATCTGATCAGTGCATACCCCCGACGGAATCACTATGTAGTCGTAGCCCGACAGGTATTTCACCAGATTGCGCTCAACGTTGCGGGCCTTGCAGCGATAGCCCATATCCGTCATAGGAAGACCGCAACATACGGCATGGTCGATGAACTCTACATCCACCCCCAGACGCTTCAGCAGCTCATAGCTCGAAATCGCCGCCTGCGGTGCCACCATGTCTACATAACACGGAACAAAGAATCCTACTCTCATGAATAAACCGTTTGAAAAATAAACGTGAAGAATTTCGATTATACATTATAAAAACCGACGCCCGCAAAAATGTTTAGCACTGCGGCAGATTTTCGGGCAAAAATACCACGCGAAACCCTCGGAAGCACCGCCATAATTTCGTTTTTTAATAAAGCTGTAGGGCCGCACGGCTCGTGCGGCCGCCCTCCGCGACGTTTTCTGCACGCCCTGACTGATTAATGATTTCATTGATCAAAAATATGTGGTTTAATAACCTGAATCATTATAGAAAAAATCATAATTTTGCAAAATCTTATTTTCCTGCGATAAAATGGAATCCTCCTCTACTACATCTCAGCACGACGAGTCCGGTATCAATCCGGAAATAACTCGGCAGAGCGCCGTAGCATTACCTCGACGCAAAAAAATTCGGGCAAATTTCCATGACTATTCCGGTGGATTGTATTTCGTAACTATCTGCACACAAGATAAACATCATTATTTCGGAAAAATTACAAACGGAGTGATGAGATACTCCTCTATAGGAAGATATTGTAAACAACAGCTCGAACAAATTGAGAAACATTATCCTCAAGTAGAAATTCCGTTGTTCGTTGTAATGCCAAATCATCTTCATGCCATTGTTTGCGTTAATTCAACAAATCAAATATTTAAGCAACGTACGGGCAACGTCGCGACACGGCCGCACGAGCCGTGCGGCCCTACAAAGAGATCAGCACTATCAGTTGTAATAGGTGGAGTGAAGCGAGCTGTCACGATTTTCGCAAAGTTGAATAATCTTGAATTCGGTTGGCAATACCGCTATCACGACCATATTATTCGTGGGGTAAAAGATGGTAATATAATCGCTGAATACATCGAAAACAATGTAGCGCGTTGGAACAATGACCGTTACTTCTGTTAATAGTACTGCGAAAACCGATAAAATACTTGCTTCGCCAAACCCTCACGAGCCAACCCGCCGCACGGGAGTGTACTTTTTGCCCTCATAGCGCAGATAGCCGGGCCGGGATTTCGGTTTGTCGGGGGATTTTTGTAACTTTGCGGCTCCGTGAGTGCAAAAGGCTCAGATGTCAGCTAAGTTTTTACGCCATATAATCATACTTCTCGCGACGGCGGCGGTTCTATGGAGCTGCAGCTCGACCCGCCACGTGCCCGAAGGAAAATATCTCCTCGACAACGTCGACATTAAAATCGAAGGCGACAAGGAAATCGGAAAAACCGACCTCATCAACTATCTCCGCCAGATGCCCAACCATAAATCGCTGGGATTCATCAAACTGCAGCTGGCCACCTACAATATGTCGGGCAACGACACCTCGAAATGGTACAACCGCTGGATCCGCCGTATGGGGCAGCCCCCCGTAATTTACGATCCGGCGCTTACCGAATCGTCGGAAAACCAGCTGCGCCAGGCGCTCATAAACCGCGGCTACATGGACGCCACAGTAAGCGCCGACACCTTTCCCGACCGCGAGGGCAAGCGCATCGACGTGGTCTACAACGTCACAACCGGCCTCCCTCACCGCATTGCATCCCTGAATTATGAGATTACCGACACTCTCATAGCGCGCATCGTGCTCGCCGACTCCGCCCGCTCAACCCTCCGGCCAGGCGATTACTTCGACCGCGACAATCTCGATCTCGAGCGCACGCTCATAACCGAACGCCTCCGCAACAACGGATACTACTCTTTTACAAAAGATTACATCACCTTCATAGCCGACACTGCCGAAAATTCCAAGGAGGTGAACCTCACCATGACCGTCAGAGCACCGCGCCACCAGCAGACCCCCGCTTCGGCCACAGTATCCCCCGCCGCGGCTACCCACAGGCAATACTACGTGAGGAGCGTGAACTTCATACCCGACTACAATCCCGCCATGTCGCGGCGCGAAGTTCTCGACGCGATAACCGACACCGTAAGCTACCGCAACATCAACGTGCTCTACGGAAGCGACCGCTACATCATCCCGAAACTTCTCGACGAGAAATGCTACATAGTGCCCGGCCAGCTCTACAACGCCTCCGAAATAGACCGTACCTACGAAGCCCTGTCGAGGCTCAGCATCCTCAAATCCATCAACATAGAGATAGCCCCAGCCGGCGAAAAAGACGGCAAACAGTGGATTGACGTCTACCTGCTCCTGTCGCGCAACAAAAAGCAGTCAGTTACCTTCGACGTGGAAGGCACCAATTCGGAAGGCGACCTCGGATTCGGACTCGGGCTCACCTATCAGCACCGCAATCTCGCCCGCGGCTCGCAGCTCTTCACCTCCCGCCTGCGCATGAACTACGAAAGCCTCTCGGGCAACTTCAACGGCCTGATCAACGACCGCTACACCGAATATGCCGCGGAAGTCGGGCTCACCTTCCCCCGCTTCGAATTCCCCTTCGCATCGAAAGGCATGAAAAAGCGCCTCCGCGTATCGACGGAGCTTGCCGTGTCGTGCAACCTCCAGGAGCGCCCCGAATACACCCGTATCATCGCCGGCACCGCCTGGAAATACAAATGGGCGAACCGCACCAACAACCACCGCTACACCTTCGACCTCATCGACATCAACTACGTCTATCTGCCCGAACGAACCAACGACTTTCTCGACCAGATTGCCCCCGACAACCCCCTCCTCCGCTACAGCTACGAAGACCACTTCATAATGCGCACCGGCTACACCTACTACCGCACCAACCGCCGCATAGCCTCCGCCAACGTCCGCCGCTACGTCACCCAGCCCTCCGTCTACACCCTGCGCGCATCTGTCGAAACCGCCGGCAATCTCCTCAACGCCCTCTCACACCTCACCGGCCAAAAGCGCAAGGACGGCGTCTACAAAGTCTTCGGAATCCAGTATTCGCAATACGCCAAAGCCGAAATCGACTACTCCTTCACCCGCAACTTCAACCTGCGCCATTCCGTTTCGTTCCACGTAGGCGGCGGCATAGGCGTCCCCTACGGAAACTCAACCGTACTCCCCTTCGAAAAACGGTTCTACGCCGGAGGAGCCAACGGAGTGCGCGGATGGAGCGTCCGAACCCTCGGCCCCGGCTCATACGACTCGCGCAACTCCGTGACAGACTTCATAAACCAGTGCGGCGACATCCGCCTGGACTTCAGCGCCGAATACCGCGCAAAACTCTTCTGGGTGCTCGAAGGCGGAATCTTTTTCGACGCCGGCAACATCTGGACCATCCGCGACTACGAAAACCAGCCCGGCGGAGTGTTTAAGGTCGACAAATTCTGGAAACAGATAGCAATGGCCTACGGACTCGGCCTGCGCATGGATTTCACCTACTTCCTCGTGCGCTTCGACCTCGGCTTCAAAGCCTACAACCCGGCGCAGAACCAGGAGCGCTGGCCGCTTATCCACCCCGACTGGCACCGCGACGCCACTTTCCACTTCGCCGTGGGATATCCTTTCTGAAAAATTCACTTATCAAACATAACTGAAATGAAAAAGCTCGTAATATTCGACCTCGACGGCACACTCCTCAACACTATCGAAGACCTCGGACGCGCCGCAAACTACGCGCTCGAACAGTGCGGTTACCCCACCCACACCCTCTCGGCCTACCCGATGTTCGTCGGAAACGGCGTCACCCGCCTGCTGGAGCGCGTGCTCCCCGAAGACGAGCGAAACGCTGAAAACGTAGCGCGCCTGCGCGAAAAATTCGGCGAATACTACGAAGCACACCTCACCGACACCACCGTACCCTATCCCGGCATACCCGAACTGCTCGCCGAGCTGCGCAAACGCGGCGTGAAAATAGCCGTGGCATCCAACAAATACCAGTCGGCTGTAGAACGGCTCATCCGCCACTTCTTCCCCGAATTCGAATGGGCCGCCGTAGAAGGACAGAAAGAAGACGTGCCCGTAAAACCCGACCCCTCGATAGTATTCGAAATCCTCGCGAAAGCACCCACCCCCAAAGCACAGGTGCTCTACGCAGGCGACTCAGGCGTCGACATGGACACCGCCCGCCGCGCCTGCGTCGACTCCGTCGGCGTAAGCTGGGGCTTCCGCTCCGTCAAAGAACTCAAAGAACACTACGCCGGCGCCATCATCTCCACCCCCGCCGACCTCCTCCCCCTCCTGAAAGAAGAGGAAATATAAACCACCGCGCTCCTCCCTCCCGAAATCTCCAATCTCACCAATGGCAACCGGTTGTGTTTTACAGCATAACCGATTGCCATTTCAAATAATATTTAGTAACTTTGCGTATTTCGCAATAATATACGAAAAGACTGATTTTACACAACGATATTACGGCAAAAAGCCGTCGACAAATCAACAATGGAAGCTCCGGCACAGACTCTTAGAGGTTGTTTATTAAGCAACGGGGCGTGACCGGATAAAACTCACCCTGCTTAGCCACGCTGGAGTTTTTGTAAATTATATGAAGCTGACCACAGCGCAACAGAAATATTTTGCCTTTTGGCTTACGCGGAGTCTGCCTTCCGACAGCCTCGGTAAGCTTACGGCATCTTTGCAGGATGCGCAGGTCGATTTGACCCCACACCAGATCGATGCGGCCCTTTTCGCGTTCAAGTCACCGCTCTCGAAAGGCGCAATTCTCGCCGACGAGGTAGGACTTGGCAAAACCATTGAGGCAGGAATCATTCTATCGCAGTTTTGGGCAGAGCACCGTCGCCATCTGCTTATCATAGCTCCGGCAAACCTCCGCAAGCAGTGGGCGGCCGAACTTCAGGAGAAATTCTTTCTCCCGTCACGTATTCTTGAAGCAAAGACTTTCAACCGTTATATTGAGGATGGTAATCTAAACCCATTCAACTGCGAGGAAATAGTCATTTGCTCATACCAGTTCGCAAAGACAAAAGCCGGGTATCTGAAACAGACCGACTGGGATCTGGCAGTCATAGACGAAGCTCACCGCCTCCGCAATGTCTATAAACCGGCCAACAGAATCTCCAACACCATAAAGGACGCACTTGCCGACCGAAAGAAAATTCTGCTTACGGCAACGCCTCTCCAGAACTCCATACTTGAACTTTACGGTCTGACTACTATTATCGACGACTACGCTTTTGGCGACCTCAAAAGCTTCAAGATGCAGTATAACCGCAATCTCGACGATACCGATTATCAAAACCTGCGTCGCCGACTTGCTCCCCTCTGTAAGCGCACTCTTCGCCGTCAGGTTTTGGAATATATACGATATACGAAGCGTATCGCTATACTGCAAGAGTTTTTCCCTACAAAACAGGAACAGGAACTTTATGACCTTGTTTCGGAGTATCTCCAGCGTCCGCGCCTATATGCGCTTCCCGACAGTCAGCGCCAGCTCATGACCCTCATACTCCGTAAATTGCTCGCATCCTCTACCCATGCTATTTACGGTACTCTCTGCGCCTTGATTGAGAAATTGGAAGCAAAGCTCAAACGCCGGGGGGCTGAGCCGTCGGAAGCCGATATTTTCAAGCACGACTATGAAGACTACGAGAGCGAAACCGAAGAATGGCTCGATGAGGAAGAATACAACGAAGAACCGGACAAGGAAGAAATGCTCCCTCCCGAAGATATTGAGCGTGTCAGATCGGAGATTAAAGACCTTGAAAAATTCCGGGACCTCGCATTCAGAATTAAGCGTAACTCAAAAGCCGAACAGCTTTTTGAGGGATTGAATCAGGGCTTCAGCCAGCTTGAAGAACTCGGTGCTCCGAAAAAGGCTCTTATCTTTACGGAATCCCGACGCACTCAGGACTTCCTTTTCGACCTGCTCGAAAAAAGAGGCTACAAAGGTAAGGTTGTGCTTTTTAACGGTTCAAACTCCGACAAACAGTCCTCTGCCATTTACAAGGTGTGGAAAGAAAAGCACAAAGGTACATCCAGGATTACCGGCTCCGCAACCGCCGACAAACGCGCAGCTCTCGTTGACTACTTCCGCGACGAGGCTACCATCATGATTGCTACCGAAGCTGCTGCCGAAGGCATAAATCTTCAGTTCTGTTCGCTCGTTGTAAACTATGATATGCCGTGGAATCCACAGCGCATAGAGCAGCGCATAGGTCGATGCCACCGCTACGGTCAGAACTTCGATGTGGTTGTTATCAACTTCCTCAATAAAGCCAACGCCGCCGATGTCCGCGTCTATGAATTGCTCGATCAGAAATTTAAGCTTTTCAACGGAGTGTTCGGCGCATCCGACGAAGTTCTCGGAGCAATAGGCAATGGTGTTGATTTTGAGAGGCGCATAGCCCGGATTTATCAACTTTGCCGCTCACCCAAAGAGATTCAGGAAGCTTTCGATGCTCTCCATGAGGAACTGCAGGAACAGATTTCCGACAAAATGCTTAAAGCCCGTACAACTCTTTTGGAGAACTTCGACGAATCGGTAAAGCAGAAACTTCGCTGCGATCTTACAGAAACTCGCACCAATCTCAATCAATTCGAGCAGACTCTCTGGCAGCTCACAAAGAGCTACTTTGCCAAACAAGCCGACTTCGACGATGCAGACCATTCCTTTACAGTTCACTCTTTTATTGATAATAACGCAGAAAATTGGAACTCCCTTTTTACAGGCGAATATCGGATGATAAACTCCGAACATCGGCGTACGACCAAGTTGGCCGACGGTGTGCGTCCGTATCGCATTGGTGCTCCTCTTGCTCAATATCTGCTGGCAGATCTTAAAGCCGCGCCTGTACCAATTTCGGAGATTGTTCTCGATTACAGCAACTCGCCGCTCAACGTTGCCCTTATCAAGCAGCTTGTAGGACAATCCGGTTGGCTTACCGTCGAGCAGCTTACCATTGATTCTTTCGAAAAAGAGGATATACTTCTCCACGCTTGCATCACGGACAATGGAGAACCTGTTACGCCCGACATTGCTGAATATATGCTTCGGCTTCCGGGCTGCGAAAGCAGGGACGCGATTAATCGCGTCCGCCCCGAAATCGCCGCATCGCTCGCTGACATCATTACCTCCCAGCGGGTGGAAATTGCAGCCGCCAATGCCGAGCGTAATAATAATTTCTTCGAGGAAGAAATGGAGAAACTCGACAACTGGGCAGACGACGTAAAATCAGGCCTTGAAAAAGAGTTGCGCGATCTCGACGCCGAAATCAAGCTCCGCAAAAGTGAGAGCAAAAAGACTTCGCGCCTTGACGAGAAAGTACGTCTGCAACGTCTTATCAAAGACCTCGAAAAACGCCGAAGCGAAAAGCGCCTCAATCTTTATCAGGCCCAGGATGAAGTCGACGAGAAGAAAGAAACACTTCTCGCCAAAGTCGAAGCCATGCTCGCCCAAAAGATTGAACAAACCGAGTTAATAACCTTTCATTGGAGGATTATATGATTATTTGTTGCGTTGATTGGACAGCCGTCAGTGCTATTGCTTCTGCTGTAATGATTATCATTACAGGTATATCGATAATCTGCAATAATCGACAGAACAAACATAATAGAGAAGCGAGTGAATATCAAAACAATCAAAATCGTGATATTCAGATAAAGACGATAAAATATCAGTCTCGCTTAGATTGGCTTAATTTATTAAAACGAGAAATAGTAAATTTAGGTGAAGTTTTACGTTTTGATATTGTAGATAGATTTATAGGCCGCGAACATGATGCTAATAATAATCTTATATCTGAATGTATTAATAAAGTTAATACAGCTAAAGCCTCGGTAATCGCGACATTAATAGGACATAATTTGCCTAAGGAAATACAGTTTATTACAACTTTAGACATTTTTATTAAGAGATATATTTATTTTTTATTTGATCTTGAATTCTATAATTCTTTAGATTTTGACATTTCGCGCGAGGAAATGAAGGAAACAGTACACTCGTATATGGTTTCCAAAAGAGGAACAGGATTTGAGCGAAATAGGATTTGGTCTATAATCGCACTTGCCGATTATAAATCAGATTCAATAAATATGTCTTCTTACTTAAACCGACTCATTAAAGAATACCATTTTGAAGAATTTGAAACATCTTATTTAGATTTAATAAGATATGAATATACATTAGCAAATAATATTATCAATGGTACAGAACAACATAAATAAATTAGAACTCACATGGATTGGCAAGGAAGACGAACCGCTTGCCATTGAGCCGCGTCTGCTCATTGATACCCCGGAATATAGTTTTGGGGAGATTGAAACGGGCACCCTTCCCAATGGGAAACCGTGGCCGGGCAATATGCTTATTCACGGCGACAATCTTCTCACGCTTCGCGCTCTCGAAGAAAACTTTGTCGGAGCTGTAAAGTGTATATACATAGATCCTCCTTATAATACTGGCTCCGCATTTGAGCATTATGATGACAATTTGGAGCACTCAAAATGGTTGTCTTTAATGCTTCCTCGTATTCAGATACTTCATAAATTACTCACTGAAGACGGGGTAATGTTTATTAGTATAGATGATGATGAGGCGCATTACCTTAAGGTTCTATGCGATCAGGTTTTCGGACGCAAAAATTATGCAGGTACGTTTGTTTGGGAGAAGAAAAAGAAACCCTCTTTTTTATCTAATATGGGTTCAATAACTGAATATGTATTAGCCTATGTGAAAAATAAAGATGCCGCTCCTCCTTTTATCTACGGAACAACAACAACAGGGAAAAAATATCCATTTAATAATGCAGGGAATGGACGTTCAACCCTGACGTTTCCCGCCGGGTATGTAAAATTTAATATGCCTGACGGCATTATTGTGCCACAGGATATGTCGGGAGGTGCAATTTATACTAAACTGCTCGATACTTTAGAGATAAAAGATGGCCGTAATGTTTCTGATTTCAGATTAGAGGGTGAGTGGAGGTATTCTCAACAAAGACTAAATGAGATAGTTGAGAATGGAGAAGAGATTATAATTAGTAAAATCCCATTCCGGCCTAATCACGTTAAACAAGGCGGCGAACCCAAAAAGATGAAAAATCTTTTAAGCGTTGCTCATTATAATATGAGCACATATGAAGATGCTACTTTAGAAAGTACTGCTTTATTCGGTAAGGATAGCTTTGATTATCCCAAACCAGAAATGCTTATTTCTGTGCTTATTAGTGCAGTTACAAAGCCCGGAGATCTTATTTTAGATAGTTTCGTTGGCAGTGGCACATCAGCCGCAGTCGCTCATAAAATGGGACGCAGATGGATTGGTGTAGAACTCGGAGACCATGCTTATACGCATTGCGTAACCCGTATGAAGAAAGTAATCGGAGGTGAGCAAGGCGGCATCTCGAAGTCTGTAAATTGGCAAGGCGGTGGAGGCTTTAAGTTCTACGAACTCGCCCCGAGCCTTCTCAATAAAGACAAATATGGCCACCTAGTGATTAACAAGGAGTATAACGCCGATATGCTTGCCGCTGCTATGGCTAAGCATCAGGGCTTCACTTACTCGCCTGACGCTGAAATGTACTGGAAGCAAGGCCATAGCTCGGAGCACGACTTTATTTTCACCACAACCCGACTCATAACCGTAGAAATGCTCGAACCCATTCACGATCAATTGGGCGAAAATGAATCACTGCTTATCTGCTGCACCAAATTCCAGCCGGAGTGCCGCAACAAGTTCCCGGACATCACCATCAAGAAAATCCCCAAAGTTCTTCTCGACACCTGCGAGTTCGGCCACGACGATTATTCCCTCAATATCGTCTCCGCTCCCTGCTTCGAAACTGAAGAACAGGCCGAATTAGAAACCAAGGAAGAATTTTGAATAAACGAATCAATTTATGATTGAAAGAATTAATATATCAAATTATAAGTCAATTCGCAATGCCCAGATTGATTTAAAGATGATTAATGTTTTAATCGGTCCAAATGGTGCCGGTAAGAGCAACTTTATATCTTTCTTCGATCTGACCCGACATCTGCTTGAGCAGCGATTGGGAAGTTATTTACTTGAGCATGGCGGAATTGATTCTATGCTGTATCGAGGCAGAAAAGTTTCCGATAATATCTCTGCGCTAATTGACTTTGAAAACCGCAATGCCTTTGTTTTTAAACTTAAGCCGACACAAGGGCCCAAGGCATACATTGAGTACACCAAAGATTTCTTCAACAATAAAAGTCTTAACGACAAGAAATATGAGGAGTCATGGCATCTTCATACATGGGATGCCAATGTTGAAGAGTCAGCAATTCTGACCAATCCTCAATGGCGTGCAGGATATATACGCAGCTTTCTAAAAAGCTTCACGGTTTATCATTTCCACGACACAAGCCTTTCTTCGCCAATGAGACAACTATCGAGAATAGGCGACAATGAATATCTCCGACACGACGGTTCCAATCTCGCTGCATATCTGTTCAGATTAAAGAATTCCGATATCAAGTCTTACAATCTGATCGAAGGCACAATCCGTTCAATTGCTCCTTATTTTAAAGAATTCAAACTGATTCCGAATAAAATAATGGAAGGATTTATCGGCTTGGAATGGGAAGAACGAGATACGGATGCGTATATGGATGCCTCTAATTTTTCTGATGGTACCTTGCGTTTTATTGCGTTGGCGACTCTTTTGCTGCAACCCGACTCGCCAAAGACAATCATAATTGATGAACCGGAATTAGGTTTGCATCCGGCTGCAATCATAAAACTCGGAGCTTTAATAAAAAGAGCTGCCATTCGTACGCAAATTATTGTTGCCACGCAATCCATTGAGCTGATTAACAATTTTTCCATCAACGATTTATTAGTTGTTGGAAGAGATGAAAATCAGTCTACATTCCACCACCTGAATGAAGAGGATTTCTCTGAATGGAGAGATGCTTATTCCGTTGGAGAGCTGTGGGAAAAGAACATAATTGGAGGAAGGCCGTAATGAAAAGACTTTTTATTGTCGTCGAGGGGCAGACTGAAGAAGCATTCGTCAAAGAATTGATGAGACCTTACTTTATACAGAATGATATTTATGATATCAGACCTGTACTTATTCAGACAAGCAAAGGTCATAAAGGAGGTTTTGTCAATTATGAGCATCTGAGAAACGATTTACTCAGGCTTCTGAAATCACAAGGACAGGATGTGGTTGTATCTACATTTGTGGATTTCTTCAGATGTCCCGAGCTACCGAATCAGAAAGAGATAGATGCATTGCCATCTCACCTCAAGAAGGTAGAGGAGATGGAAAAAAGGATATCTGACGATATAAATGACTGGCGGTTCATTCCATATATACAGTTGCATGAATTTGAAGCATTGCTATTCTCTGCAGTAAATGGATTCGAAACGTATTTTGATGATCAGATTTCAAAAGAGATTCAGAAAATAATTGATTCGTTTGATAATCCTGAAGAAATTAACAGTTCGCCGGAAACTGCACCCTCAAAAAGATTAATTCAAATCATACCCTACTATGATAAGGTGATATATGGTAACATTGTAGCATTAGAGATTGGATTGCCCGCAATTCTCTCAAAATGCCCACGATTCAGAGGATGGATAGATACTCTGATTCATAGATGTCTTGAATAATGGATTCTCTGATTAATTACATACGTCAGCGCCTTTCACTTCGCAAACCGCTGGCAAAAGCGCTTGAACTGACGGCAAGAATAACGGATAACATCTCGTTGAAGAAGCCGCCGACAGACCCGGATATGCTCGAAATGTTTATTGTAGCCGAGCTTGCAAAGGTTAAATCCATCGTGTCAACGGTCAAAGGTTTCGACCGAGATTTTCCTTCGCTTGCGTTCTCCATTGCCACCGGCATCGGAAAAACCCGGCTGATGGGTGCGATCATTGCTTATCTTTATCTAAAAAAAGGTATCAGGCACTTCTTCGTTCTCGCTCCAAACCTGACTCTATACGAAAAACTGATCCGCGATTTCGGCGACCCGGCATATTCCAAATATGTTTTCAAAGGTATAAGCGAATTTGTGGCAAGTCCCCCGCGCATAGTAACCGGCGAGAACTACAACGAACGCACCGGCAGCCTGTTCTCAGATGTTGAAATCAATATTTTCAATATATCTAAATTTAACAAGGACAGCAAAGAAAGTAAAAAGGGGGAGCCCCGTATGCGACGCCTTTCTGAATATCTCGGACAGTCCTACTTTGACTATCTCGCTTCACTTCCCGACCTTGTTATTCTCATGGATGAGGCTCACCGCTATCACGGCGATGCCTCAAAAAAAGCCATCAACGAACTTCGCCCTGTTCTTGGTTTTGAGATGACAGCCACACCCTTCGATGAAAAAGGGAAGGCTTTTAAAAATATTGTTTTTGAATACAATCTCGCCGAAGCGCTCGATGATGGATTGTATGTGAAAAATCCGGCCATTGCTAAGGCCCGGAATTTCAACAAAGCGAATTATAAGTCCGATGAGGAATTGGAAATCGCCAAACTTGAAGACGGTATTACATGTCACGAGCGCACAAAGCTTGCTATCGAAATGTATGCCAGACAGAACGGCCTGCCGGTTGTCAAACCGTTCATACTTGTCGCCTGCCGCGACATAAACCACGCCAGGAAAATTGAAGAATTGCTGCAAAGCGACCGTATTTATCATGGCGCTTATAAGGGCAAAGTGCTTCGCATTGACAGCAGTTCCAAAAAAGACGAAGAAATCGAGCGCCAGTTTGTCGCGCTCGAATCGCCTGATAACGAAATTGAAATTGTCGTTCACGTAAATATGCTCAAAGAGGGTTGGGATGTTAATAATCTCTATACGATTATTCCCCTCCGCGCCTCAAATGCCGCTGTCCTCATTGAGCAGACGATTGGCCGTGGGCTGCGCCTGCCATACGGCGGTCAGCGTACTAGCAATAAAGACGTTGACACTTTGACGGTTATTGCCCACGATAATTTCCAAAAGGTTATCGACGAGGCCAACAAGGGTAATTCGCTTCTCAAACGTGTTTCTTTTATTGATCTTGAAGACCGCGACGAGCGCAACCAAGGCGGTCGGGTGGAAACCACTCCGACCTCTACCGAACAGAAAATTCAGCAAAGAATTGAAAAGGTCAAAGGAGAAATCAGTGAAAAGGCGAAACAATATGTAACTCAAGTTGGCAAGGCTGTCGAGACTGCCATTTCCACTATTGCTGCCGAGGGCGTTGCGACTTTCGACGACCTCCGGAAAAAAGAAATAAAACAGAAGCTTCGCGAGAAAGCGATTGCTACTATTAAAGAAAGTGTCAGAGACAGCCTGTTCGCTGAGCAAGATGCCACCGAACAGATTGCGCAGGTCGATCAAGTAATCAATATTGTAATTGATGACTACAAAAACAATGTAATCGAGATACCGCGAATCGTGGTTGAGCAACAGAACGTCAAGGCTATCTTTGAAGATTTCGACCTTGACACCTCTGCCGGGTATAATCTCGATGAACTGCATCGCGAAATTATCCGTCAGGGTCTGACTGATTCAACTGACTTTGAGGTAATTGCCGGTAAGTCTGGCAGTTCAAAACGCCCGGCAGCTGAACAACTCATCACCTCGCTTATCGACTTCGACGATGTGGACTATGATGAAGTTTCAGACCTGCTTTATAAACTTGCAGGTCAAGCCGTTGAAGCTATCCGCAATAATGCGCCCGGCATCACAGAAGATGATCTGAACGAGCGAGTCCATGCTTTCAGACAAAACCTTGCCGATAACATCTATAAACAGATGAAAGAACACTACTGTATAATCCCGGAAGCGTTTAAAATCAACAAGGTGCTTCCATTTTCAAAAATTCTCGATCAGCCCATCATCGTTAACAAATGGGGAGAACTGGATTTTCACGATCCGGTGCCTTCGCTCAAATCCACGGTAATAAAATTTGTGTATGTGGGATTTAGAAAATCATATTATACCAAATACCGATTTGACAGCTCTACCGAACTTGACTTTGCATTCATTCTCGAAACCAACAACGAAGTCCTTAAATGGATTCGCCCCGTACCCAATCAGTTCAACATTTACTGGTCGAATGGGGCAAAGAAATATGAACCGGACTTCATTGTGGAAACCGCAGATGCCATATATATGTGCGAAACCAAAGCGGAGAAAGATGTCAACGACCCGGATGTACAAGCCAAAGCAGAAGCCGCGTGCGAATTCTGCCGCCGGGCTACTGAGTTTACCGCCCAAAATGGAGGCAAACCGTGGCGTTACGTCATGATTCCCCACACTCTCGTCGACCGGGGATATACGTTCAGCTACATTCTCAACCAAGCAAAACTTAAATAGCTGAAGTTTTGTAATTACACCGGTTATTTTTATATTGTTTCGTTGACTGTTTGCTTCTCACAAGCACTACAGAGCGCACTCATGCAAATAAAGAATTGTGAAGATTCAATAACGAAGTGCAAAAATCCTCGTTCTGAATAGCCCTATATTT